>P_1C_Sed_2_UnCtyDRAFT_1000080_pt1 | contig 27331 bp, 23 predicted proteins | sample Pon1CUnioCityCA_4_FD_10229 | JGI IMG/M metagenome (IMG submission 10229) | reverse complement strand
TGTACACGACGTGTCTTCATCGGGACAAACGGTGTACCTGGAACCGGTGGAAGCGTTGGACATCAACAATGAAATACGTCAGTTCGAATCGGAAGAAAAGCAGGAAATTGAACGCATTCTCCGCGAGCTAACCACACATGTTAGGCATCAGCGAGATTCTATTCGACAAAATCTGGAAACGTTAACTACTTTTGATGTCATCTCGGCGAAAGCGCAACTCAGTATCGATCTGGATGGATTTGTTCCCGTAATTTCGGAATCTTCTCATCTATACCTAAAAGAAGCTTATAACCCGCTGCTACTGCTTAAAAATCTACAGCTACCCAAAGACAAACAGGAGAAAGTGGTTCCCCTTGATATGGAGCTTTCTGAAGGTGAGCACTGCCTTGTCATTACAGGCCCCAATGCCGGCGGTAAATCAGTTGCTTTAAAAACACTGGGATTATGCAGCATGATGATTCAATCAGGATTTGCTATCCCAGCTCGCGACAGCTCGGAAATCCCTATTTTTGACAGCATTTTTGTGGATATGGGGGATGACCAATCTATCGAAAATGATTTGAGCACCTTTTCCTCCCGATTGGAATGGATGAAACATACTTTGGATCATGCTAATAACCAAAGTTTGGTTCTGATTGATGAGGCCGCAGCAGGTACCGATCCCGAGGAAGGCGGTGCGTTGTTTCAATCCCTCATTGAAATCCTGATGGAGCGCCAAGCCAAAACCTTGGTTACCACCCACCACGGTTCACTTAAAGTTTTTGCCCATGATCATAAACATGCGGTCAATGGTTCAATGGAGTTTGATCAGGATACTCTTTCCCCCACCTACCGTTTTAAAAAGGGCGTACCCGGCAGCAGCTATGCCTTTGAGATTGCCGAGCGGATGAAACTTCAGGACGAACTTCTGCACCGATCCCGCGCGCTCTTGGGGGAAGCCAAAAGCGATATGGAAATGCTCATTACCGAGCTCGAATCCAAAACGCAGGAAGCCGAAGAGCTCAAAAAGAAATACAATCAACTGCAATCCAAAACACAAACAGAGCGGAATCGTTACGAAGAAAAACGCTCGGCTATCGAAAAAGAAAAAAAGCAAATACGAGAGAAAGCGCTTAAGGAAGCGAAAGAAATTATGGACTCCGCCAACCAAAAAATTGAGGAGGCCGTACAGCGAATCGTCGAACAGGGAGAAAAAGATGACGAAACGATTAAGGAAGCGCGAAAAGAAGTAGAGTCTCACCGTAAGAAAGTATCATCCGAACTACAGGAATTGGAAGAAGAACAGGAACAATATCAGGATTCTTCCGAACAGCCGGAAGTTGGGGATTTGGTACGATTAAAAGACGCCAATACGACGGGAGAACTCAAAGAGGTCAACGGCAATAAGGCAGTGATTTCGGCCGGTGGCCTGCGAGTTAAAACGAAATATAAAAAGCTGGTCAAGGTTGAGGATGCTTCGGAACGAAAACCAAAAAAACAAAAGGTTAAAGTCAATTTTGAAGACGGCAACCGATTCAAGATGGTTAAACCCCAACTCAGCATTCGGGGTATGCGCGGCGATGCTGCAATGAAGGAGGTTCAGCGCTATATTGATGATGCAGTGGCCGCCGGCAGAAGTGATGTGCAGATCATCCACGGCAAAGGCGAAGGCATCCTTAAAAAATTGGTGCATGAATATCTGGACAAACGCAAAGAGGTGACAAATTATGAGATGGCTCCTATCTCACAAGGAGGAGCCGGTTGTACCATCGTGAAGTTCCAATAATTATAACTGCTGAAGTTTACCCATCCTCACAGATACTCCAATTCCACCAAAAGGCTGCTCGGTATTCACATTAACAAAGCTGTTAATCCCAAACGCCAGAAATCGCGTCGGTTGCCAAGAAATTTGACCGCGCAAGGGAAAACCAATACTCGTTTCTATTGAGCTTTTTGTTCCCCTCCCAAATAAATCGGAATATCCCTCACCTCCTATTATCGCCACTCCGGTTCCAGCCGAGAGGTGGAAAGAACGATAGGTCATGCTCTGTCCATAAATCAAGGCGACATCCCAAGTCTCATTCCCAAAATCGAAATCTGTACTGGTAGTGCTTATTAAAAAAAGATGATTATTATAGTTTACCCCCAGCTCCGCTTGTAAACCTGCTCCCAAGGTTGTAAGAGAGGGACCTCCCTGCAAGTAATAGCTTACATTTGAATCAACCTTTTGGACATTCTGGCCAAAACTAACTGAGTTGTTTGTAACGAGTAACAAGCAACACCCTAAAAGAGTGAGTAATGCCCTTTTCAAAACCAATATGTTGAATCTAAAAATCATAACTTAGAATCTTGTATTNACNACATTNGCAAAATCAGAACCAAATGTGTATGAAAGGGATATTGCTCCAAAAATTGANTAATCAGTAGCCAATTCCTTTTGTTGCAAAAGAACATCCTCGATGGACGTATCTCCTATGGGCAGGGAAAGTTGATCTTGAATCATTTCGAAGCGGGTATAGAAACTCAGTGAAAGCCCTTCTGTTAAGCGAACGGAAATATCTGCAAACATTTCTGCACGTCGTTGGTTAAAATCATGAAGATAATGAGCCCCTTCGATCCCCCCTTGAATTGTCCCCCATGGCTGTTTAATACGAACTGAAGCTGAAAGCTCTTGATTAAAGAGATTCTCGCTAAGTTTTTTAAAAATTGTCTGTTCATAATACTCAGCATATGCATAGCCTACTCTATACGTGAAAGTAAATGATTTACGAGTGGCCTCTTGGTAGGGAAAAATATTGTATTCTACCCCGGGAGTTAACCGTATCCGATGTCTATAATTACGGTCATTTCGAGTTAAATAATCTCCAAAAATCCCCATAGACCAATGGTCATTAAGGCTCTTGATTACATAACTGTTAATTCCGTGTCTGTGTCGCCTGCTTGTTATAGGATCCTCTTGTCCCTCTTGATCTATTTCAACAAATTCATAATTAAAATACGGACGAAACCTAATCTTCCACTCATCAGTAACATGGTCTGCATAAAATCCCCATCTTGAATCAAATTCTTTTTGACTCGACTCTAAATCCAATTGCAAACTTCCCGCATAAATTCTAAACACCCAGTAGTTCCAAGGATCCTTCACTCCCCGATCTGAACGTTGTTCAGCTTCACTTCCGAGATAATCAAGCCGATACATTGAAGGATCAGAAACTTGCACGACATATCCTGCAAGTCCCATCTTTATAACTTCATTTAATCCTTTCCTTCTTTCCTCATCAGAAGCTTCTCGGTCTACAAAATGACTTAAGGTATATTCTAACTCTTCAAATTCTCCTCGTCCAATAAAAGTCAGTTCATACTGCTGCCCACCACTTCCTGTATTTTCATAGGTTATAAAGAGATGAATATCTGCGGGTTTGGGATCCCTCACATAATTAACAAATGTAATTTCACGACGTATATGGTCATAGTCACAGGATTGGCAATCGATATAAACACTAAGCTGAGACGATTCAGGGGTATCTCCTGCTCCTTGTGCCTGTATCACCGGAGTAAGACCAAGTAAAACAAGCGACAATCCTATCCAAAATTTTTCACTATTACTAATGCCAAATAGATTAATGACGCTGAAAAGTTCGTAAAAAACGTTATAGCAATTTTTAAAGTTTCTTTTGCTCACTACAAATATCTTGATAATCTCTGCCAACTGCCCTGAACAATCTTTCTTACATCAGACTGTTAACACTTAATTCAACAATACAAAGAGAGTGCTGATGGTAATAAACAATATAGGATTAATCAGCAGTGATTAAATATTGATACAACTTTTGGCCGTTATTTATATGTTTTTACATTGAATTTTATTTTAACTCAGTGAAATCAAGATAGAATATCATTTATCAATATGATACTTGAACAAAAACCCGACCCCTCTTCAGTTATCTAAAAAATATTTCTCTATAACTCTTCCTTGATAATCTCAAAAATAGAACTCCAGCTTCCCTCGGCCTGCTCATCGACCGTAATATCCTCTTTTTCCAGTTTATCAGTCACAGCCTGATCACCAGAGATAATATACGGGTCGTCAAAATTGGCATTCGGAAAAGCGGCTAACATTCGATTCACTGAGCGGCGGGAGTGAAAAATAACAAACTCGGGCTGATGCGTCGCAAGATCTTTTCGGTACTCTTCCAATTTATTTTCTTCCGGTCCCTCCAGCGTAAACAGCACCAATTCATTGACCTCCATATCCAGCTCGCGAAGCAGGGCAGGTAGATCTTCCGCAGTTTTATCACCACAGGGATAAAGCGTTTTGCCGATGCGTTTAATCCGCAGCATAAATTCCAATAGATTTATGGCTTTTCCTTCTGAATGCGGGTGCACTGCTGGAATTCCCTGCTCTTCAAGAAAGTCTGCGGTATGTTGGTTGAGTGCCAAATTCAGCTGATTTCGCGCCTCCTCCATCTTGTTGAACTCCTGCAGGCAGTCAACCCAAAACTGGGCATTCCGTTTACTGCCATGAATAATATTCTCATACTCTTCGAGGTTTTCCAAAGCATCCAGAATATCTCCATTATCTTCCAACGCTTCGTAACGTTCCAGTGGATAATGCAAGACAGATACGGGTTTTTCTTCTAACTTATCCCGAAAAACTTCAGTGTCTTCTGGTGCAGCTGTCAGTAAAACTGATTTACTCATTATTAGTGCATTTCTTAAATCTTAAAAATTACTGTGAAGGTTTTAGAAAATAATCTTTTAGAATTCGATGAACTCAGAGACAGAAAACAACTCAATATGACAAAGCTCTTCAGTATTAAAATCCTAAAACATATATCCTACCCCAACATAAATACGACTCACATCTTCAGAAAAACCAATTTCTCCCCGCAAAATAAAATCAGGATTAAAGATAGACATCGCTCCGCCGAATCCTACCGTTTGATGGTATCCTTCCAACAAATCGTTCGCATCATCTGATTCTGTAAACACACGTCCCGCATCGGTGAAAAGCTGACCGCCAAGTTTAAGACCATATAATTGGGGAAACTTAAGCAACCACGCTCGCAATTCCAGCGTGTAGGCCAACGAGGTGTTCCCCTTGAAACGATTCAAAGGATAACCACGAAGTGTGTTTTTATCACCTAATGTAGATAATTCCCAATAAGGGGTATCGCCGGTTGCATGACTTGCTTCCAGCCGATTGGCAACGGTCAACCAGTTAAACAGGTGAAAGTATTGTCTAAATTCTAATCTTGCCGTAGCTAACCCATAATCAGCAATCCATTTGGGCGCCGCTCGCAGTTCCAACTCGGCCCTGTTTCCACGGTGGGGATCAAACTCACTGTCGCGATTTTCCCAAATAAGCCCCGTATTCAGATTGTTAACCCAACCACCCTCACTACCATTGGGTGTTTGCAATGCAAAAGATGATTGGTCTTCGCTTATATAGGGAATATGATATTCAGTAGCAGCCCCAAGCTGCAGATCCAGCTGCATTCGCCCCTGCTCAAATATTGGTTTTCGAATCCGGTAATCCAGGCTAAATCCTATCGACCTGAAAAAATAGTATTCATTCTCCCATCGCTGTTCAGTAAAAGTGGTCTCGTTTCCAATCCCAAAAAACTGGTCCTGTGTATAGCGATAAAAATAAATATCTGCGATGGATCGAATTTCCCGACCAAACGTACGAGTCTGCTCATATCTCGCATTCACCTCGACAAATCCTTTGGTTGTTGCTATGGTCGACGTCTCTAGTAAATTATTAAATGGCCTTTGTTTTCCACGGTAATCGTACCGACTAAAGATGATTCCACCTAAAAATCCTTCGTTTGAACTATAACCGAAGGCCGGGACCAGTGCTGTTGATACAGAATCCTGGCCTCCCTGAGAAACTACCATCTGGGCCTTTCCCGAAGATCCTATCAAAAATATTAAGATGAATAAAAGTGATGCGTAGCGAATCAAGACAATAATATTTTATGAATCAAGGTGGCCTTCTTCTTCCAAAATTTCGAGTGTTTCCACTGCATGGCGCAAATGGGGAATTACAATACTCCCTCCCACAACCAGTGCAACATTTAAGGCTTCAACAATTTCATCTTTGCTAAATCCACTTTTCGCACTTTGTTCCAGGTGATAATCGATGCAATCATTACAACGCAATACTGCCGAAGCCACTAATCCAAGCAGCTCTTTGGTTTGGGCCGGCAGCGCACCATCTTTATAAGTGTTGTTATCGAGATTAAAAAAGCGTTTTATCCCTAAATGATCGAGATCAAATATTTTCTCATTTGCTTCCTCGCGTTCCTTGCGAAATTGTTCCAGTCGGTTGCTTTCTATTTTGCTCATCCTTTTACTACATTCTGTTTGAAAAAAGACCTGTTAAGATACGACTTATTCTCAGGAAGTTTAATCATAATTCCAAGCCCGATAGTATAGACTCCTTTTATTTGTGAGCATCAAAAATACACATCCCAAACATAAACTTGTAGTGCTGGGTGACAGCGTCAGCCAGGGATTTCAGAACGGTGGGGTTTACCGTACTGATCTCAACTTCCCTAATTTTTTGCGCCAGTGCTGGGAACCTAAACCCGATTTTGAGCAACCGCGATTTACCGCGCAGGCGGGAATTCCCCTCAATCTGGAGGTACTGGCGCGCGGTCTTTCGGATGAATTTGGCAATTCAATCGAATGGAATGAATACCTGCCAGCTATCAGTCATTTATATTCTACCTTGCGACGTGTAAAACGCTATTGGGANGGCAAGATAAAGCCACTCAAACAGGATCGCGATATGCCCTACCATAACCAATCGATATGGGGGTTCGCAATGAATGATACCTGGATGATCACCGAACAACACAGCCGAGAATATATCAAAACCCAGCCCGAGACCTACTCGATCTTTGATATGCTTCCGGATCATGCCATGTATGTTACTGCCCGATTGGTACTTAACCCGTCATTTGATAAAAAGTTCAGTCATTTTACCCAGCTAAAAAATACAGAATTTTTACAAGAGCACGGGGGCATCGAAAATCTCATTGTTTCAGCGGGGCATAATAATGTTATCGGTGCAGCATCCGACCTAAAGTATGAACTTTCTGAAGAAGAGGATTTAGATAAATTCCCTTCAAAGAGAAACTATACAGTCTATCGACCAGAGCACTTTGAGCAGGAGTATCGCAAACTGGCTGAAAAGGTAAGCAATATTGGAGCTCAACGCGTTATAACACAAACCATACCCTATGTCACCATTCCGCCTGTTACAAGAGGGGTAAATGCCGATAAGTCACGAGAAAGCCATACCGGCTACTTCGACTACTATACGCGCTTCTGGATTTGGGATGCCGATTTTAATCCTGATAAACATCCCCACCTCACCAAGGAACAGGCTATTTCGCTTGACCAACATGTAGATGAATACAATACCATCATTAAAGATGTTGCAGACGAGTATGGCTGGATTACCGTACCATTGAATCGGTACGTAAGCGGCATTGCTCGTCGCCGACTCGGGGGCAAAATGCGATTGCCTTATCCTGAAAAGTTCTGCAAGGCAATGAAGCGAAATCCCGATACCAGGCATCTTGTAGAGGATACGAACAATCCTAAATTGAGTACCGACTACCTACGACTTGATCGCGATTCGGAAAAAGTATACAAAGGAGGTATTTTCAGTCTGGATGGCATCCATCCTACCACTATCGGTTACGGGCTAATTGCACATCTATATAAAGAAACCATGGAAAAAAACGGTATTGAATTTCAACGCCCGCTAGACTGGAATCATATCATAAAAAGCGATACGCTGGTAACAAATCCTCCCTACGTATTGGTTGAGCTAAGAAAGTTTCTGCGCTTTCTGTCAATGGGTCGACAAGAAAAACTATCGGTTGTCGGTAACAGCTTGCTCAATCAATTGATGGATACCTTTTCGGATCGAGATTAGTCCCACTTACCCTTTTCTAAAAATCTTGTTTGGGTTTCAGGTCACACCTAATAAGACTATTAAAAAACCAATTTTCTATTTAGAATTAGTCTATATAGTTATTATTTTCTCTCGCTAATTAGAATTAATATAAATAAACATTACCAAAGATGTTACGCACCGCACTATCAAAACTTGTGTTACCCGCTCTGGCAGTATCACTTGTTATTTCCTCTTGTGATGTCCTCGATGGCAATAATGATGATTCAAACATTCAAGCTCCAGATACCTATGAATTTACTCGGAATGGAGAATCAACCGTTGCCTATCCCGGTCAAAATGATCGACTGGACATGGTTGAAGAAATGAAAGCCTATATTGCTACCGCTCACGACGGAGATACTATTTCCGAAGAAGCCTTGAACGACATGTTTGAAAATACGAACGGAAACGGCGGGGGGTACTTTTCATTTACCTCAGATCGCGATCTTAAAAGCAAGACCTTTGCTCCCGATCTCGACAATAATCTTTTTGAAGGCATTTTTGCTGATGCCGCCGCTGCCAGTGAAAATGGAAGTAACGGTATCCGAGCACAAAATGGCGTTGCCGGACTTATTGAACGTGAAGAAAGCGGCAACGATATTTTAGTAGATGCCAAAGGCCGTGAATTCACTCAACTTGTTGAAAAAGGGTTGATGGGCGCCGTTTTCTACAATCAAATTTTTAATGTCTATCTCACAGACGATCGCATTGGTCCCGATGTAGAAAACAGTGAGACTGAAGAAGGAGCAAACTATACTTCTAAAGAACATCACTTTGACGAAGCCTTCGGCTACTTCAATGCTCCGGCAGATTTTGAGTCGGATTGGCCAGAATCACGTAACGATGAGCTTCGCTTCTGGAGTAAATACTCCAACGGCTCTGATGCCCAACTCGGTTTTAATGATATCATCATGGATGCATTCATTCTGGGAAGAACAGCTATCGTTAATGACAACCAAGACAAACTTGGCGATCAAGTTGATGTACTATATAAAAATCTGGAATTACTCTCAGCAGCAACCGCTGTTCATTATATTAACAGTACTCTCGGCCACCTTAATAGTGACAACACGGGAGAAGCTTTTCATGCACTTTCAGAAGCCTGGGCATTTGTCAACGCGCTGAAATATAGTCCCAACAGAAAGATCACCAACAATCAGATTAACCAGATCTTGAACACTGATTTCGGAGAAAATGGTAATTTCTGGGAGGTTAAACCTCAGGGATTGAACAATGCAAAGGCTACACTTGTTGAAACATATCCTGATCTTGAGTCTGTTCAGGACCAGCTATAAAAATTACAACCTCAGAACCGGATCCTTTTGAGGATTCGGTTCTCAATTAATTCAACAATCCAATGATATCCTTTCGAACCACCTTTATTGTTTCATTACTTTTGGTTTTTATCGGGGCATGCAGCAGCAGTACATCCTCTGATGAGAAATCAAACTTTGATCGGGCAGCAATGCTTGAGAATTATGGCAATAATATTATTCTACCAGCTTTTGAATCACTGCAAACGTCCGTTGATGATTTGCAGGTGGCAGCACAAGATTTTGAAACTGAACGTACGCCTCAGAACTTGGAAACACTTCAAGAGGCGCTTAAAAATGCAAGGTTGGCATGGCAGGATGTAAGTCCGTTTCAGTTTGGGCCTTCTGAATCTGTCTTACTGCGAGCATCGCTAAATACGTACCCAGTTGATACTACAAAAGTATCTGATAGAGTATCCAGCGGAGAATATTCATTTGGTACCATAGACAGTCGTGATGCAGCTGGCCTCCCTGCTCTTGGATATCTGCTGCACGGGGTAGGAGACACTAACGAAGAAATTTTGGCAATGTATACTACTAATACAAATGCCCAAAACCGCCTTAATTATCTGATTGATAATATTGCATTCATAAAGGAACAAGTCGATACTGTAACAAGCGAATGGCAGGCTTCCGGCGGTGACTATATCGGCATGTTTTTAAGCGAAGAAAATGCAGGTACCGATGTGGGAAGTTCTTTAGGCATGCTAATCAATAGCTATGTACGACATTATGAACGCTTCCTCCGTGATGGTAAAATTGGTATTCCCGCCGGAGTACGAAGTGCAGGCACTCCACGTCCCCTTGCAGTAGAGGCTTACTATGGCGGATATTCTGTTGAACTGGCCACGGCAAATTTACAGCAAGTTGAAAATATATTTACCGGTGGTAACGGCAGAGGACTGGACGATAACCTTGAAGCGCTGAATACCGGTGATTTGTCTGAAGAAATTCAAACAAAAATTGATGCAGTACAGGCTGCACTTGAAGGGCTCAACGATCCGCTTTCACAGCAGATTGAAGAAAATAACGATCCCGTCTTAACAACTTTTGAAGATATGCAGCAGGTTGTAACGCTTGTCAAGGCAGATATGACTTCCATTCTTGGTATTACCATCACCTATCAAGATAACGACGGTGATTAACGACGAATGATTCCCGATTCCATTAAAAAGCATATTACAGGAAGGGCTTCCATTGCCCCACTGGCGGTATTCCGTTTCCTTTTTGGATTCATCATGTTGATAAGCATTATACGATTTGCCGCCAACGGATGGATCTATGAGCTATATATAAAACCCGACTACTTTTTTACTTTTTACGGCTTTGACTGGGTCACGCCGCTGGGTGAACTGGGCATGTATGTGCTATTTTTGGGGATGGNCCTGGCTGCCCTCTCCATAATGCTCGGCTACTATTACCGCATTGGAATCATCTTTTTCTTCCTGGCTTTTACCTATGTCGAACTCATCGACAAAACAAACTACTTAAATCACTACTATTTTGTCAGCACCGTTAGTTTTCTGCTGATGTTCGTGCCAGCCAACCGAAGCTTTTCCCTTGACGTCCTCCTCAACCCCTCGCTTCGACGCAAATACGTACCCGCCTGGACAATTAATATCTTCAAACTGCAACTGGGACTCGTATACTTTTTTGCCGGCGTAGCCAAACTCAATCCCGACTGGCTTCTCAATGCCATGCCGCTTCAAATCTGGCTGCCTGCAAATGCTGACCTCCCCATCGTCGGTCCCCTGCTTGAATATAAGGCAAGCGCCTATATATTCAGCTGGGCAGGTGCCTTTTACGATCTAACCATTGCCTTTTTTCTACTCTGGAAACGAACCCGAGTTCTGGCATACTTGGCTGTAATCGTTTTTCACATGTTCACGTGGTTTATGTTTCAGATCGGGATGTTCCCGTTCATTATGATTTTGTGTACGCTCATTTTCTTTTCAGCGGATTTCCACAAAAAAGTTATCCGATTCATATCCGGTTTAAAAAACTACCTCCCATTTTTCCTGCCGGAGTCAAAACACACTGAGAAGAAAGTGTTTCAGCTTACTAAAAGCATGAACGGGATTATAAGCGGTATCCTAATCATTCATTTTGCACTTCAGTTTTTAGTGCCACTTCGGTTCATCCTCTATCCAGGCAATCTTTTCTGGACTGAACAAGGATTTCGCTTTTCGTGGCGGGTTATGCTGATGGAAAAAGCAGGACATGCTACCTTTCATATGAAGAACCCCGAAACAGGAAACACATGGCAGGTTCGAAACTGGGAGTACCTCACACCGAACCAAGAAAAGGAGATGTCCACACGGCCGGACATGATCTTGCAATTTGCTCATCACCTTGAAGACGAATACCAAAAAAACTTTGGCGGCGATGTGGTAATCACAGCAGAAGCTCATGTCACATTAAACGGACGACGCAGCCAACCATTGATTAATCCCAATGTAGACCTCACTGAACAAGAACGCGGCTTTGCTCACAAAGACTGGATTCTTCCTTTTAATGAAAAACAACAAAACTGGTTTAAGAATCTGCAATAATGAAACTTCGTGCATTATCCTTTTTACTTTGTCTCACTTTTTTCTCTTTTGGTGTAACATTCGCTCAAAGCTTTTCTTTATCAGGCACCGTTATTGATAAAAGTGGGAACCCCATTGAGGAGGTTAACATCTATGTTTCTGAAGATAGCTCAAAAAGCGGGAATGCTATACCGGTGCAATATCAATCCCAAACCTCCACTAATGAGCAGGGACAGTATATTATTTCTGACCTGACATCCGGCAAATATATTGTTATCGCATATTATCCCGGCAAGCAAACGCAAAGCAAAACTGTATATATCACAAGCGATACGAAAAAGAATTTTGAGCTCAGGGGTTTTGAAAGTGAAATGGCAGAAGTAGTTGTGGACGGCAAACAACAGCAACAAACAAGCGGAATCACCCGGCTGCAAGCCGTTGAAGGGGTGACCATTAACGAGAGCAAAAAAAATGAAGTACTTGTTCTTGAGGACATGGTTGTCAACAAGGCAACGAACAACAACCGGCAAGTCTATTCCAAAGTGCCCGGACTTAATATATGGCAGAGCGGGGATGCCGGAATACAAACCAGCGTGGGTGGACGTGGGTTAAGCCCTAAACGTAACTCCAATTTTAACACCCGGCAGAACGGTTATGATATCGCCGCCGATGCACTTGGCTATCCCGAAAGCTATTATACACCTCCCGTTCAAGCCCTTGAACGCATCGAGATTATTCGGGGTGCGGCTTCACTACAGTACGGAACGCAGTTTGGCGGCATGCTTAACTTCGAATTCAAAGACGGCCCCGAAGATAATCCCTTCGAGTTAAATACCAATCAATCGTATGGCTCGTTCGGATTATTCAATTCTTTTAACAGCGTTGGTGGTACAAAAGGTGATATCAGTTATTACGGTTTTTACCAGTATAAAACCAGTGATGGATGGCGGCCGAATTCACAGCTCGATCAACATACCGGATATGTTTCCTTTGACCTCAACCTGAGCGAAAATCTAACACTAACGCCGGAGTACACCCATATGTATTATCTGGCGCAGCAACCCGGCGGATTGACAGACGCCCAATTTTACGACGATCCCAGCCAATCAAACCGGGAACGTAACTGGTTTAAAGTAAACTGGAATATTGTTGCTCTTGATGTGGATTATATCTTTAGTAGCAAAACCAGGCTAAACAGCCGTTTTTTTGGTTTACTTGCCGGTCGCGATGCCCTTGGCAACCTGCAACGCATAGATCGACTTGATTTCGGTGGAGAACGTGATTTGCTTAAAGATGATTTTCAAAACTGGGGCAACGAAACGCGACTCATTCACCGCTATAACTTTCTTGATGGGATATCGGTTTTCTTAGCCGGTACTCGTTTTTATAACGGTTACACCCATCGCCGCCAAGGCAAAGGTCCGGATGGCAGTGAATCCCGCTTCAAATATCTTAATCCTTCAAATTTAGAAGGGTCCGACTTTGATCTGCCAAGTCAAAACCGATCCGTCTTTGTCGAAAATATTTTTAACATCACTCCTAAATTCAGTATTACGCCGGGCATTCGTTTTGAATATATTAAAACCGAAGCCGAAGGTTATTACCGCAATATTGTAAGAGACCTGGCCGGTAATATTCTAGTCGATGAGCGCATTACCGAAGACCGCAGTCGCGAACGTTCGCTCGTGCTGTTTGGCATCGGATCGAGCTACCGGCCGAGCAGTGAACTTGAGATCTACGGGAATTTTTCCCAGAACTATCGCGCCATGAATTTTAATGATATCCGTGTGGATGTAGGCAACCTTGAGGTAGATCCAAATATCCAAGATGAGCGTGGCTTCAATATCGATCTGGGTATTCGTGGACAGGTTGACGATCTCTTTCAATATGATGTAACGGCCTTCCACCTTTCATATGAAGATCGTATCGGGACAGTACTTCGCACAGAACCAAATCCAAAATTTAATGGCTTAATTGATCGTACTTTTCGGTATAGGACAAATATTGCTGATGCCAAAATTTACGGTATCGAATCGTTTGCCGAGGTTGATTTGCTAAAACTTTTAACTATTGAGACAGATACCCGTCTCTCTATTTTTACAAACCTGGCATTGATTAACGCAACCTATAGCAAGTCCGATGAACCCGGTATTGAGGGTAATGATGTTGAGCTCGTCCCACCTCTTAATTTCAAAACGGGACTCACCTTATCTAAAGGTGGCTTTGAAGCCTCCTATCAATTTTCCTACGTAGCAGAACACTTCTCAGATGCTTCAAATGCTCGGCGTACTCCTACTGCTATTGAAGGCATTATTCCTTCTTACAAGGTGATGGACTTATCAGCCAAATACAGTTTTAGCCGTTTTACGCTGGAAGGAGGTGTTAATAATTTAATGAATGAAAAATATTTTACGCGACGAGCTACCGGTTACCCCGGACCCGGTATCATTCCGGCCAAGATTCGCAACTTTTATGTATCAGTTGGCATAGAACTATAATCCATAAAAAAAGCCCTGCCACAAACTGGCAAGGCTTTTCAAATTCAATAGAGGATTTTTGCTAAATCAATCCTACTTCACGCAGCATATTGAGAGTACCCTTTAACTGTTTAAGTTGTTCGTAATCATATTCAGGACTAAGCTCGAAAGCATCCTCGGCATTAAGCATATAATCCGGCAACTCCACATCACGTATCACAGGATATTCATGCACTGATTCTGCTGCAAACTTTTGCGCCTGCTGCGATAACAAGAAACTCAAAAACTGCTGGACCTTTTTAGGATCCTCAGCCGTCTTAAGTTGTGCTGCACCAGTTACCATAGCCAAATTACCAACATCCCCTTCAGCAAAGTGATACGTCTCCACATTGGCTTCGGCTATCGTATCCCCATCACCCATGGAAGTATCAGAGTCTGAATCTGAATCCGCATATTCTCCACCAGTGCCTCCATGTTTGATGCGCAAAATGTAATAATGATTGGTAAGAGCGATATCAATCTCACCACCGGCCAATGCCTGTAGCATGGGGGTATTGGAGCTGTACGATTTGGGATTTAATTCCTTCATACCTTCCAACCATTCCATGGCCACATCATTTCCTTCGATAAGGCGCATGCTGGTCATGAAATCATAAAAGCTGGAATACGTTGGAGTCCATCCTATGCGTCCATCAAACTCCTTCAGCGATGGGATATCTATAACTGATTTGGGGAGATCATCCTTGTCAACTTCTTTGGGATTATATGCAAGTGTCCGGAAACGAACGGTTATTGGTACCCACTCACCAGAAGAAGAAGTATAGGATGCAGGTTTTGACGTTAATGAATCAGGCAGTGCAGTCAGCATGTCTTGTTGCGATGCGTTCGCCAGGGCGCCGGTTGTGTTTGCCCAATAAATATCGGCTGGACTCTGATCACCTTCCTCGCTCATTACGGCCAGTAGTTCAGCATCATTGCCATAACGAACTTCAATGTTGATACCGGTTTGTTCTTTAAAATCTTCTACCAGGGGATCAACTAATCCTTGACTTCGCCCGGAATACACAACCAATTGATCATCGGTTGTTTCACCGCATGAACTCAAGAAAAAAGCAGCGATTCCGACTGCTAAAATTTTCAATACATTTTTCATGATGTTGAAACCTCTATCTTCACTTGTCATTAATATTTTATTACTATCATTTAAGTGCGAGACACCACACTAACCTTAATTAGATCAATTCTAATTAAGTGACAGAAAGTATTGAATTTATGATACAATGACTAATAAAAATCCATCCATTGGCATACTTGGGGCAGGAATTTCGGGATTATCAACAGCTTATAAATTATCCCAAAATAATATTGATGTAACGGTCTATGAAAAGGAAAACCAAGTAGGTGGAGCCATCAAAACCCATCAAGAAAATGAATGGCTGGTCGAAGAGGGTCCCAACACGCTAATGGTCAAATCGAAAGAGGTTTGGAATCTCCTGGAGGAATTAAATCTTAAAAAAAGCAGTATAGAAGCGGGCAAAACTGCCAAAAAGAGATTCATAGTAAAAAATAATCATCCTACTCCTCTACCAATGTCGCTGGGCAGTTTTTTGACAACCAACCTATTCTCCTCGAGAGCAAAATTCAGATTACTCCAAGAGCCTTTTGTTTCGCAATCAAATAAAGATGATGAGTCCATTGCTGATTTTATCACACGTCGTCTCGGCACCGAACCACTGGATTATGCTGTAAATCCATTTGTATCCGGAATTTATGCCGGTGATCCTAAAAGACTATCAGTTAAACACACCTTTGAATCGCTCTGGAATTTGGAACAGCAACACGGAAGTTTGTTCATGGGGATGTTCAAGCGTGATCGCGACAGTAACTCTACAAAACGGGCTTTACTCTCTTTTGAGAAGGGAAATCAGCAATTGCCAATAGCAATAGCTGATGCCCTGGCGAAAGGGGTCCAAACCGAAACAAAAATACAGTCTGTCGTTAAGAATAGTGAAAAATGGATTGTCAAGGGTCAACAAAACAACAATACTTTTACTGGGGAGCATGATATCATTATTTCAACGCTTCCGGCACATTCCCTCTCAACTTTGTTTGATGATTCTTTTTTCAAGCCGCTGGATAATCTGCCGTATGCCCCCCTCAGTGTTGTAGCATTAGGCTTCTCTGATGAGCAGATTGGTCATCCGCTTGATGGTTTTGGAATGCTTATTCCCGAAACGGAGAACCGCAAAACACTGGGAGTGCTATTTTCGTCCTCATTATTTCCCGGCCGAGCTCCTGAAAATCACCAACTGCTGACTTGTTTTATAGGCGGGGCGAGAAATCCGGAACTTGCGAGAAAATCAAAGCAAGAATTGCAGGAAATCGTATTATCCGAAATCAAAGGACTGCTGAATATTACCGGTAAACCGGTATTTTCGCATTACCGCTTCTGGCCCAAAACGATACCCCAATATGAAGTAGGTTATGATCGATTTCTAAGCTATATAAATGAAGCAGAAGAGGAACATAAAGGGCTATTTATTGAAGGTAACTTTAGGGGCGGCGTATCGGTACCCGACTGCATTTTATCCGGATTCGAAACAGCTAAAAAAGCACAAATGTTTTTAAAAGGACAGTAAACTTTCCCTGAAGTTTGGGAACTCCAATTCTGTAAAAAATTTAGTACCTTCATACACAAAATCAGCAAGTATTATTTTTTAAGAAAATCCGAATAAAAAGCAACCTAATTATTATGGCTAATGCATTTTTTGAAATTCGGGAACCGGAAAATGAGTCCTATAACTCATACGCTCCCGGCACGCCCGAACGCGAGGAACTCCGCAGGGAACTTGACCGACTAAAAAATAAGGAGATTGAAATTCCGGCGATTATTGGCGGTAAGGAAGTAACTACCGATCGTCAAAAAGATGTAGTCATGCCCCACAATCACAGCCACAAGCTGGGAACGGTACATCTTTGTGGCGAAAAAGAAGTGGGAATGGCTATTGAATCTGCACTCGAAGCGCGCAAGCAATGGGCCGATATGCCTTGGCAAGATAGGGCGGCGATCTATTTGAAAGCAGCGGATCTTATTACCGGTCCCTATCGCTACACGATGAACGCCTCAACCATGTTGGGTCAGTCGAAAACCCCTCATCAATCAGAAATTGAGGCAGTCGGTGAATTTGCAGATTTCTTGCGTTTCAACGCTTACTACTTACAAGAAATTTATGAGAAGCAGCCCTACTCTCCCGACGGCATGTGGAATCGCATGGAATATCGTCCGCTTGAGGGTTTCGTCTTTGCAATAACACCCTTCAATTTTACTGCGATTGCAGGGAACCTGCCACTTGCTCCTGCGCTATGTGGCAACGTATCTCTCTGGAAGCCTGCCCTATCCTCAGTTTATTCCAGTTACTTTATCATGAAAGTGCTGAAAGAAGCAGGCATGCCTGACGGCGTGGTTAACTTCTTACCCGGCCATGGTCCTGATGTTGGCGATCCCGTGTTAGAAAGCAAGCACTTATCAGGATTACACTTCACCGGTTCTACAGGTACTTTCCAACATTTATGGAAAGAAATTGCCAATAATATCGAGGATTACAATACTTACCCGCGCATTGTAGGCGAAACAGGCGGTAAGGATTTTATTTTTGCTCATGAATCTGCTGATGTAGATGCCGTTGTTATTGCAGCAATTCGTGCAGCCTATGAATATCAGGGCCAGAAATGCTCAGCGGCTTCGCGAATGTATCTGCCGGAATCAATCTGGCCGGAATTTCGAGATAAATTTCTCGATGAGGTCAAAGATGTGAAGCATGGGGATGTTGAGGATTTCACTAATTTCATGGGCGCTGTTATTGACCAGAAAGCGTTCGATAATATTTCTTCCTATATCGACTATGTTAAAGAGTCGGATGATGGAGAAATTCTTTACGGAGGCAACTATGACGACTCTGAAGGTTACTTTATAGAACCAACACTAGTTCGAGCCCATGATCCGAAGTTCAAAACCATGGAAGAAGAGATCTTTGGACCAGTGCTTACGGTGTATGTTTATGAGGACGACAAGTTTGAGGAAACACTTGAGCTCTGTGATACTACATCTCCATATGCACTAACCGGAGCCATTTTTGCCCAAGAGCGCTATGCACTTAATAAGATGGCAGATTACCTGCGTCAGGCTGCCGGCAACTTCTATATTAACGATAAGCCGACTGCAGCTATCGTCAACCAGCAACCCTTTGGCGGTGCGCGCAAATCCGGAACCAACGACAAAGCCGGAAGTGCCGCCAACCTGATGCGCTGGATTTCGGTTCGATCTATCAAGGAAACGACCGTTCCGGCCAAAGACTGGACATATCCATATATGGAAGAAGAATAACTATTGATCCTGAAACAAAGCTTGCCCCGAAACCTCGGGGTTCAGGATGATACACAATTAAAAAGGCTCCCGACCTCTGGCTGGGAGCCTTTCTTATTTATTTTATAGAAGTTTTTGTTCTACAGCAGAGCTATATAATGAGTAAGTAAAATATTAACTACGAGTCTATACCCAAATCCTCTTTCAAGCTGTTGAATGATTCTTTGACGCTGTCAAGCTGATCATCAATGTTCTCTTTGAGATCATACCAGTTCTCATCGGCCTTAGCTCTTAATTCTTCCAAATCATTTTCAAGCTTGTCCTTTTTCTCATTAAGACTCTCCCACTGTTTTTGGAGCTCAGATTTACTTTCTTCCGAGGCACCATCAATTTCCTGTTTCAGCTCTTCCATATCATTCTCAAGTTCAGCAAGCTCCTCTTCAACATTATTTAGGAATTCCTGCTTCTTCACTTCAACCTCCTTTTGTGCTGACTGCATGGTTTCTTCAACCTCTTCCTGCGCCTGCTGCGCATTACGTTCCGTTTTCTCGGTACAAGCAACAAATCCCATACCAAATAAAACTGCTACTAAGTATATTGTAAATCGTTTCATGACAGAATAGTTTATTTTAGCATTCGTTAAAGAGCTCAATACCTATCATTTTATCCCATAGCCTACATTTTGTTCCAACAATGATATTGGGTTTGGCTTTTAAGATATTAAACCGAATTTCTTTTTAGGTAATTAATCAACTATGAAAATTAGCATTTTGGGTTGCGGATGGCTTGGACTGCCTTTAGCTGAACGCCTTCGCGATGAAGGACATACAATAAAAGGATCAACAACAAGCAAAGAGAAAATACAACTCCTTAAGGGAAAAGAAATACAACCTTTTCTACTTGAGTTAACGCCCGACTTGAACTGCGAAAATTGTGACAATTTTTGGGATGCTGATGTACTCGTTCTCAACATTCCTCCCGGTCGAGGCAAGGATAATGTCAAAGAATTTCATCAGCAGCAGATACAGGCAGTAATTGACCAGCTTGCTGACTCAACCATAAATTTTGTGCTATTTATAAGTTCAACTTCTGTTTACCCTGAAAAAGGTGGTATTGTAAGCGAAGAAGATACCGAAAAAGGAAATACCTCCCGTACTTCCGGAGAGGCTCTTCTGAAAGCGGAAAGGATGCTTCGAAAAGCGTCAGGATTTAAGACTACCATTATTCGATTTGGAGGGCTGTATGGTCATGACCGGCATCCCGTTAAATACCTAGCAGGGCGAAAAAATATATCCAAGGGCAATGCTCCCGTTAACCTCATACATCAGAAAGATTGTATCAATATTATCCAAAAGATAATCGAGGAAAATATTACTGATCAAACGTTCAATGGTGTTTCCGACGGACATCCACCAAAAAAAATGTACTATCCTGCCGTGGCCAAAGCAATGGACTTGGAACCTCCTACTTTTGAAGACGACGAAAGTAAAGAGTACAAAATTGTCTCAAACAGAAAACTAAAAATGATGCTAAACTATAAATTCAGCCATCCCAATCCGATGGACTTTTAGGGTTCTAAGCCAAGGGGTTAAAATCCATTTCAACCCACTTTCTATTTTTACCACTTTCTATTGCTTTGTGGATGAAGTGTACCCCACGAGCCCCATCTTTCACGGAAGGGAAATCCAGTGCTAATTTATTAGGTTTAGTTCCAGATAGCCGAGCTGCGATCACCTCTGCCACATTCGAATAAATATTAGCAAAGGCCTCTATAAAACCTTCAGGATGTCCGGCCGGTATACGGTTATGATAATTTGCCGCATCCGAGAGATAATCATTTGCTCTTTTATAGATTTTCTCCGGCTTGTTGGGATACTTCAATCGTAAATAATTAGGGTTTTCCTGCTCCCATTCGAGCGCTGCCTCGTCCCCATATAATCGAATTTTCAGACCGTTCTCTTCTCCTATGGAAACCTGAGATACATATAAAATTCCACGCAATCCATTTTCGTAATGCACCAATATATTGGCATCATCTTCGAGCTCACGACCTTCGCCAAAGGTGTGAATATCAGCATATAACTCCTTGAGCTTAGTCCCTGTAATGTAGCGGACCAAATGTTCGGCGTGGGTTCCAATATCAGCCACTGCTGCAGAAATCCCCACCACATTGGGATCTAGCCGCCAAATATCCTTTTCTTTCTCTATTGAATCAGACAACCACCCTTGGGGATACTCCACTACAACTTTCCGTAGTGAACCCAGCTCTCCCTTCCGAACCAAGGCTCTTGCTTCCTTCACCATCGGGTAACCGGAATAATTGTGAGTGACTGCAAAAATCGTTTTGTGCCCATCTACCAATCGACAGAGCTCTTCAGCTTCTTCAATGGTGTTCGTCATGGGCTTATCGCAGATTACATGAATACCTGCTTCTATAAAAGTTTTACATACCTCATAATGCAGATGATTGGGCACAGTAACACTTACCACATCAATACGCTCATCTTCTGGCAATGAGGCTTCTCTTTGGGCCATCTGCTGAAAACTATCATACACTCTTTCATTTTCGATACCCAGCTCCCGGCCCATTTTCTTGGATTTTCGGGGATCTGAAGAAAATGCTCCCGCCGTAAGCTGCATCATTCCATCCAAATTAGCAGCCATACGATGCACCTTCCCAATAAAACTTCCCGGACCTCCGCCCACCATTCCATACCGAATTTTTCTATGCAGATCCATATACGTTTTTTGATTCAACTTTTTTAAGCGCTGTAATATATAAATCTTTTGTCCCCTTGACGATCTACTTAAATCATATATCTTATGTATAAAATGAATCAAGGATTTAGATGCTATGGAAAAAAATATACACAGTTACGAATCGGAAAGTATTACGGTAGAATTTGATAGTAAGCGTTGCATCCATTCTGCGGAATGCGTCAATAACTTGCCTTCGGTGTTTAATCCAAATAAGAAACCTTGGATTACCCCCGAAGAAGCTTCTGTCGATAAAATAAAAGAGGTTGTACACCACTGTCCTACCGGAGCCCTACACTATAAAGGGGTTGAAGAAGAGCTTCCGGCACGCGAGAATACCATTACTATCGTCCCAAACGGACCACTGTATCTGCGAGGCGATATTGAGGTTCAAAATGCAGACGGGGAAACATTACTTGAAGATACTCGAGTTGCTATCTGCCGCTGTGGGGCATCTAAAAACAAACCCCTTTGTGACAATGCGCACAAAGATATCGATTTTGAAGCACCGGCCTCTTTTGATAAGGCTAAACTGAACCCCACCAAAGACGGAGACCCATCCCAAAATAAACTAATTTTAAAATTGATGGATAACGGGCCGATCTTGCTTGAGGGTACATATCGAATACACTCTATCGCAAACGAAGCGGTAAACAGCTCGAAAAATGTTGCTCTTTGCCGTTGTGGTGAATCATCCGGCAAACCGTTTTGCGATGGAACACATAAAGAAGTAGGATTTGAGGGATAAGCTTATCTCCGGCCTGTATTTTATCTACAAATAGACTCCATTTTTATGGAGTACCATAAACCTTCACAACAGCTTCATCTACCATTTTTATATAGAGCCAATCAAAAAGTCCAATTGATATTCAACCTAATAATGATCAATTGGAGGAGTTCCCAGATAAAATGTAATATTTCAAATGCAGAAACTATTTTTGATGATCGGTTCTATTGCTATGGCTCTTGCCGTGGGGCTTGGAGCTTTTGGCGCCCATGGTTTGAAAGAGATGCTTACTGATGAAATGCTTGAAATTTTTGAGACCGGCGTTAAATATCATTTTTATCATGCCATAGGCTTATTAATTGTCGGTCTTGTAGCACAACTGATCCCCCATTCCTCACTTCTGCAATGGTCCGGATGGTTAATGCTTGCCGGGATCATCATATTTTCTGGAAGCTTATATATTCTATCAGTGAGTGGTATTCGCTGGATGGGAGCAATAACTCCAATAGGCGGCCTATGCTTTATCTTGGGCTGGATATTGCTAGCTCTGGCAAGCTGGCAGAACCTGTAATTAATCCAAACCTACTGCATGCACTCTTAAAAAACACTTGCAGTTCCCGATCATTATTATATTTTATGACTAATTATTAAAAAACGTCTCATTTTTATTGAGACTATCATCTGTCACAAATAGATGCACAGTTATATCAGATTAACCGACATTAATTTTAGCTTATATCTACTAACATATAAACTGTAGGCGTTTTTTTATAAATCAATTCTTTACCAAGTAATCATTACACATGAATATAGAAGACTTCAGAGAATTTTGCCTGTCATTTAACGGTGTAACCGAGGGTTTTCCTTTTGATGATGAGACAACCCTTGCTTTTAAAGTGATGGATAAAATTTTTGCAATCACCGATGTTGAGGAATTCGACGGTATAAATTTAAAATGTGATCCGGTTAAGGCAGCAATGCTTCGCGATCTCTATGAAGATGTACAACCCGGCTATCACATGAATAAAAAGCACTGGAATACCGTTAATCCAAAGGGTAAGCTTGACGATGAGATTATCAAAGAATGGATTAAGGATTCGTACAACTTAGTGGTAGAAGGGTTATCACGTAAAAAGCAAAAGAAACTTGAAAAGATGGAAGATTAGGAATCTTTTTGCTTATTACTCGTGAATAGGTTCCTAATCCTGCTAAGGCTTTTCTTTTCGAACTTCCATACAAACTCAAACTTTCCCATCACAAAGCCGAATAATAAAAACAAAAGCTGATAAGACGGGAATACAATAAGAATCCAAGCAATAAGCTCTAACCAGAGTGGCGTTTCGGGACCAATTCCAATCCAGCTGAACGCTATCTCCCGTACATATAAAGTGGTCATTCCAGTTATAGCAAAAATAAATAGAATAAGCAATAAGCCGCCGAATGTTTCGACCCCCCACCGCTTTTTCATTTTTTCTATCATTTCGCCCACAATAATCCTCATATCAGGTCTTTTTCAGGGCTCCTTCGATAGATTTATCAGCGGCCACAATCGTTTTTTCCAGATGATCATCTGTTAATGAATTTGCAAGAAAAAGCGATTCAAAGGGTGAGGGTGGCAAATAAATTCCATGCTCTAACATTTGATGGAAATAAGCCTTAAAAAACGCTTGATCAGTCGTATTAGCTGTTTTGAAGTCAATAACTTCTTCTTGCTCCGTAAAGAATATACTCAACATGGAACCCACTTGGTTAAGAACAAAGGGTACACTGTGTTCTTCAAGTACATCTTTTAGTCCTGTGGCCAGTTTAACAGTCTTTTCTTCCAGCTCATCATAATGCAATGGCTTCTCATGCAATTCGGTAAGTAGCGCATATCCCGCCGCCATTGCCAGTGGATTGCCCGAAAGTGTTCCCGCCTGATAGACATCACCCACAGGGGAAACTACGTCCATTATTTCTTGCTTCCCACCAAATGCTCCCACCGGCAATCCTGCACCGATGATCTTTCCATAGGTCACAAGATCAGCAGTAACACCGTAACGCTCTTGTGCTCCTCCCATGGCTACGCGAAATCCAGTCATCACTTCGTCAAAAATAAGAACCACATCATGGGCATTACATAGCTCACGAAGTCCGGCCAAAAATCCCTTTTGTGGAGGGATACACCCCATGTTACCAGCAACAGGTTCTAAAATAATGGCCGCCACTTCTCCCTCATACTCATTAAGCAGTTTCTTAACAGAATTCAGATCATTAAAATTGGCCGTCAAGGTATCTTTAGCTGTACCTTCCGTAACGCCGGGACTGCTAGGTTGGCCAAGTGTCAGTGCGCCGCTACCGGCGTTAATCAAAAATGAATCTCCATGACCGTGATAATTGCCTTCGAACTTGATGACCTTATCCCTGCCGGTATATCCCCGCGCAACACGAATGGCACTCATGCAAGCTTCCGTTCCGGAATTTACCATGCGAATTTTATCCACTCCCGGCACCATCTGTTTAACCAATTCTGCCATCTTAACTTCGATCTCTGTTGGCGCACCGAAAGAGGTAGATTTTGCAGCTGTTTCTTTAACCGCTTCAATCACCGGTTCATAGGCATGACCCAGAATCATCGGTCCCCAAGACCCTACGTAGTCGATATATTCTTTTCCATCAACATCTGTAAGAATAGATCCCTTTGCCTTTTCTAAAAATACGGGCGTACCGCCTACCGATTTAAAAGCCCGTGCGGGAGAGTTTACGCCTCCGGGAATAAATTGCTGTGCTCGCTCAAATAATTTTTTACTCTTTTCTAACATAACCTTTAGTTAAATATTTCTTTCATGCGGACACACTGTAGTGTCGCAACCATAACAAATTCCATATCTCATTTTTAATGTGTAATCCTAAACTCTTTTCAGGATCTCCTGCATTTAGTGCTGAAATAAATTCAACACGACACGCTGTTTATAACTTCTTATTTAATACCTTCGATGCTGCCTTGGCAAAATAAGTTGCAATCAAATCGGCACCGGCACGCTTGAATCCAACCAATGCTTCCATCATCGCTTCCTCTTCATTTAGCCACCCTTTTTGAGCCGCGGCCTTTAACATAGCGTATTCTCCGGAGACATTATAAACCGAAACCGGTACAGAGACGTTTTCCTTCACGGCTCTAATCACATCCATATACGGTAGGCCGGGCTTCACCATCACGATATCTGCCCCTTCCTGTTCATCAAGTTTTGCTTCTTTAATAGCTTCTTGAACATTAGCGGGATCCATCTGGTACGTTTTCTTATCACCAAACCCAGGGGCCGAATCCAAGGCGTCCCGAAACGGTCCGTAGTAACTGGATGCATATTTAGCGCTATAGGCCATAATACCGGTGTGCTCGAACCCTTGCTCGTCCAATGCCTTACGCATCGCGCCGATGCGACCATCCATCATGTCTGATGGGGCAACCATATCAACGCCAGCTTTGGCATGACTCACAGCCATTTTAGCTAATACTTCAACAGACTCATCATTCAGGATTTCACCATCCTCCACGATACCATCATGACCATAACTCGAATAGGGATCCATTGCTATATCAGTCATTACCACTATTTCGGGATATTCTTCTTTGATAGCCCGTACAGCCCGTTGCATGAGTCCGTCGGAATTAAGCGCTTCAGTGCCCTTATTATCTTTGAGCTCATCTGGCACCTTTGCAAAGACCAATACCGATTGAATACCCACATCTTTTAATTCTTGGATTTCATCCATCAACAAATCCAACGTATAGCGATAGTAATCCGGCATGGATGGGATTTCAACCTTCTCATTTTCGCCTTCCATCACAAAAACCGGAGCGATAAAATCAGCCGGCTTTAAACTATGCTCAGCTACCATATCGCGCATGGCTGCCGAATTTCGCAATCGTCGTCCGCGTATGTATGGAAATTGCCCGTGTGTCATTCTAAACAAATTTAAATTATGTGTCACCCTGAACTCATTTCAGCATGACAAACTTTTTTATCGTTATTACGTCCGTCATTTCAATTCAAAATTCCTTCTTCCTCACCATATGCAATCCAATCAATGGGATTTTTAAGTCGTTCAATTAGATACGCCTCCCGGCTTCCTGCTTCTATATCAAAATCGTAATCCCACCGGACCCGTGGTGGCAAACTCATTAAAATAGACTCGGTACGCCCGTCTGTTTTCAGGCCGAATAATGTACCGCGATCATGAATCAAATTAAACTCTACGTAGCGTCCCCGTCTAATCTCCTGAAAATATTGCTGACGGTCGGCATAGGAATCATCTTTCCGTCGCTCAACAATCGGCACATAGCTATCTAAAAATACATTACCGACTTCGGTTGTAAAATCGTACCAATCCTCAGCAGAACGTTCTTTATTAGGACGCAAGTAATCAAAAAACAGCCCCCCAACACCACGCCCTTCCGAACGGTGATCGTTATAAAAATATTTGTCACACTCCTTTTTAAACCGGGGGTAGAGCTCTTGCCCATGTTTGTCACAGGCATCTTTAAGTACCTGATGAAAATGAACAGCGTCTTCATCCCACAAATAATAGGGCGTTAGATCCGCGCCGCCGCCAAACCACTGATCACGCACATCATTCATATCAGCATCATCATACAACTCAAAATAGCGATAATTGGCATGCACAGTGGGTACCATCGGGCTTTGAGGATGAATGACAAGTGAGAGTCCTCCGGCCCAGAACCAACCCTGCTCTACCTCAAAACGCTTGCGAATCAGTTCGGGCAGCTCTCCATGCACGCTGGATATATTGACACCTCCCTTTTCAAAAACATCGCCCTTTTCAATCACACGGGTATGTCCTCCACCCCCGCCATCGCGATCCCAGTCATCGTGCCGAAATCGTGCTTTCCCATCGATCTGTTCTAGTCGATTACAGATCTCATTTTGGAGATTCTTAATGTAGGCTTCGAATCGGTTTTTAATGCTTTCCTTACTCATTCCATTCAATTCTAATAGAACACGGATCTTACGGATTTAGCTGATAACCACAGATTAGTCTGCGCAAAACTGTTTTTGTTTTATCCGTATTATTAGTGTTCTATTTATTTCGCTTCATATTCTTTAACGGTATCTACAAAAGTGCGGGCGTTGTCGACGGGAATATTTGGCAAAATACCGTGTCCCAAATTCGCAATATAGTTCTGCGTTCCAAAGCGGTCGATCATGCG
>P_1C_Sed_2_UnCtyDRAFT_1000079_pt1 | contig 27597 bp, 19 predicted proteins | sample Pon1CUnioCityCA_4_FD_10229 | JGI IMG/M metagenome (IMG submission 10229) | reverse complement strand
TAATAGTTCTCAGTCTTCAGCATCAGGGCCTTGTTGCCTTCTTCACTGAGCAGCTTGATCAGGGCTTTGTTCTTGGGCAATCCCTTATAGGCCTGAAGCAGGTGAAAACCACCCTTCTCGGTGTTGCCTTCCTTCAGTTCTTTCCTGGCATCGGTGATGATCTGGTTGACCAGTTTCTTTTGCAGGTTGACCAGCCGCTCGATCTTGGGCTTCAGCTCCTGAAACTGCTGGGTATCTTCCTGAGGCACCGGGCCGGATATAATAAGCGGGGTACGGGCATCATCAATCAGCACCGAGTCGACCTCATCGACGATGGAAAAATGATGTTTGCGTTGCACCAGGTCGGAAGGGTTGATGGCCATGTTGTCCCTGAGGTAGTCGAACCCAAACTCATTGTTGGTGCCGTAGGTGATGTCTGCCTGATAGGCCTGGCGTCGTTCTTTGGAGTTGGGCTCGTGCTTGTCGATACAGTCTACCGATAAGCCGTGAAACTCATACAGGGGCCCCATCCATTCCTGGTCCCTTTTGGCCAGGTAGTTGTTAACGGTTACCAGGTGAGAACCTTTGCCCGTTAAAGCATTCAGGAACAAGGGAAGGGTTGCAGCCAGGGTTTTACCTTCACCGGTGGCCATCTCAGCAATGCGTCCCTGGTGAAGCACCACGCCTCCCATTAGCTGCACATCGTAGTGGACCATATCCCATACGACTTCAATGCCGCCAGCCTCCCAGCTGTTATGAAAAACGGCCGTATTGCCGTCTATCTCAACATAATCCTTTCCGGCTGCCAGTTCCCGGTCAAAATCAGAAGCCGTCACTTCGATCTCCCTGCTCTCTTTAAACCGCTTAGCCGTTTCACGCATAATGGCAAAAGCCCGTGGCATAAGCTTATTGAGAACTTCCTCCAGGCTTTCATCGACGCCTTTTTCCAGCTCATCGATCTGCTTGTACAACTGTTCTTTCTCCTCCACGTCCACATCATCCCTTTCAGCTTTCTCCTGTAGCTGTTTCTTCTCTGTCTCTGAACTTTCAATGTGGCTGTGTATCTCCTGACGGATCTCCTGGGCTTTCTGCCTTAATTCATCGTTGCTGATAGCATGTAATCCTGAATATATGGAATTGATCTCATCCACGATAGGGGTGAGCTGTTTAATATCTCTTTCCGATTTGCTTCCGAAAATTTTGGTAAGCGTTTTGGTTACAATATCCATGTTTCTCTTCCTTTTACAAAAATTTGTGTGAGATACAAAGTTAATTCAAATTAAAGAATTTATTAAAAAAGTCGATAGAAAATAATCACGACCCATTCATTGATCTGAAAAGGGTTTCAGCCAGCAATTGTAAACCACAGAAAAACACATAAGAGATCCTTTTGTGGTTTATTTCTTCATCAGCTTACCATACCATTGCCCTTTGGAGGATCGTATCTGCACGGCATAAATACCTGTCTCCACTGCATCCAGGGGTATGGTTAGCCGGCGGTTGCCGTCAAAACGTCTTTCATAAACTTTCCTGCCGGTGAAGTCGTAGAGTATAAAGACAAAACTTCCGATGTCATCCGGTACTTCCAGGAATGCTGCATTATGTGCAGGGTTTGGATACAAACCGAATCCGGCTGCTTCAAGGGAAGTCAGGCCACTAACCAGGGTTGATTTCACCCCTTTAAGTGCAGGCTGCAGGTAACAGCTGTCGGCGACATTGTATTCATAAAGATTAAAATAGTACCTGTTATCCTTTCCCAGGCCTTCCACACGCACGGTATCCCCTGTGCCGTTGTAGACGACATATACCGATTCGCCCAGCACATCTCCGGCTCCAAACTGATTGCTGGCTTGGTAGCCCACACTGCTAACGGGCTCATTCCGGATGGCAGAATTTTCAGAAGCAGTCACCAGGATACCTTGACCGGTGCCCCGTTCCCAGTTCAGGGTGATGTGGTTGGTACCCACACTGGGATACACAAGCTCCGTAGCCTGATCGACCGGGGCATAGCAGGTGGTCATCAGCTTTTGCTCCACGGGATCGCTGTATAGGTTACCATCAAAGGACCATAGCTTATACTGATAATTGGTGAGAGTCTTCAACCCCATATGGCTATAGGATAATTGATCTTTGCCAGAATAAAGCACTATTCCGCCATCGGGCAGGACATCGCCGGTCTGATAAGTGAGGCTGTCGCGGGGACCTCCGGCAAAGGAGTCTTCCCTCCCTACCAGAACAACCGAATCTCCCTGGCTGTTAGGTTGCCAGCTAAGCTCAATCGTTTCGGGATTCCTTGTCGACTGGAAATTAGCAGGNGGTTCCACATAGCTGGAGGCAGGCAGGCTAGTCTCCCATAAGCCCCGCCCATAAGTAGAAGCACGCAGCAGATTCTTGCGCGGATCCTTTTTATCGTAGTATATATCCAATTCGGTGACCACCACGTTGGGCAGCTGATGGGAAAACATGTACCAATCCTCGTTGCCCACCCTTCGGAACACACCGATATCAGTTGCAGCATAAAGTTCGGTTTGTCTTTTATTGCTCCTGTTCTGCTGTACATCCATCACCGGTACATTAGGTAATCCGGAAGTGATGTTGTTCCATGTTGCTCCCCCGTCGGTAGTTTCAAACACCCCATATTGATTGTAACTGCCGTGAGACACCCAAACGCGGGAGGCAGTATCGGCTGCTATTTGCACGCTCGTAATGAATCCCCTGGTCACCGGCAGTCCCGCAGTAACATTGCTCCAGGTATCGCCTCCATCTTCTGTTTTCCATAGGGTTTGCGGATCGCCCATATAGATCACTTGTGTGTCGGAGCGGGCTACATCGAGGGTACGTATCTTGCGATCGGAATGAACCGTAGAGATCTTCTTCCAGGTATCACCCCGGTTGTTTGTTTTCCATAGATGATTGTATCCGGCATACAACACGGCCGGTTCGAGAGGATTAATCACATAGGGAGTAGCCCAATGCCCGTCGACACTGTCCAGGGGCTTGATACTCTCGCGGCTGTTCCACAAATTATCCGTCCGGTATATGCTTCCGTAGTATAAGGCCCCGTATTGTCTGCTCTTGTTGTCATAATCAATGATGCACTCAAAGCCGTCGCCTCCGATCACATCGTACCAGGTATGCTCATCCATCACCTTGGTGCCGTTATCCTGAAGGCCGGCAATAACGGCGGTAGAGTCTGTCTGGGAAGTGCCCAGCCTGTATAGCTGGCTTATGACCATTCCGTTAGTCAGGTCGCTCCAGGTTTCTCCCATGTCAATCGATCGGTAAATGCCCCCATCGTTACCCTCAAACAAGACGGGAGAACCATTCTGAAAGACCATGGCATGCTTGTCGGCATGCACGGTGGCCGCATCATTCTTGTTGTAAGTGCTGCTGCTGGTCCAAACGCTCACACAGGTCCATGTCTCCCCTCCATCGTAAGACCGCCAGGTATTGATACCTCCAACAAACAGGGTATCTGCCCGACGGGGATGGGCCGCAATGGTCAAATCGTAGGAACCCTGTCCGCCGTCGCCTGTACCATCGCTATAATAGCCCAACAGGTTGTGGTCGGAGTTGGGATCGGAAGGGTCATCGGAGTCGGTATACACCGCTTCAAAATTCTCACCGGCATCCACCGAGCGGTAGATGCCCTGGAGGGCCCCATCGCTGTTGGCTGCCACAGCATAAACCCGGCTGGGATCATTCGGGGTAACCGTCAGCTCTGTACGCAGCCCTGCCACACTGTTTACCTCATTCCAGCTGACCCCGCCATCGACGGAACGATAGATGCGAGTGTAATCATAGGATTTGGTGGAACCATACAGGATGGTGGGATCATCGGGCTTAAACTCCATATCGATAAATTGGAGGGAAACGACCCGGCTCCAGGAAACACCTGCATCGTTGGTTTTATAAACCCCCTTAGAAGTTGCTGCATAGAGTATCCGCGAATCATCGGGATGCATGAGCAGGCGGGTTACCAAATGCCGGTTGCTTACATCGAAAGAAAGGGAAGACTCCCAGTTTTGACCTCCATCGGTGGATTTGAGCACCCCAATGCTGTTGTTATCGCTATAATGTCCGCCCCCCAGCGTCCAAAGACTGCCTCCATCGCGATCGCCCGTTGCAATATAAAGGGTCTGGGAAGAACTGAAATCCTCGGTCACAAGAATATCGCTCACCCCCAGCACCGCCGTCTCCTCATTCTGTATGGTCCAGCTCTCTCCCCCATCGGTAGTCTTCCACAAACCTCCTGATGGGGCGCCCACCCATATCACCTGGTTGTTATCGGGATGAAAAGCAATGCAATTTAACCTTCCTATACCCGCATAACCCCCATAGGAAGTATCCACACCCAGATTCCTCCAGGAGGAAGGGTCCACAGCCTTGGCCGTGGGTTGGCTCTGACGGTAGGCCTGCAGCTCCAAATAAGGTGTGGTGGAAGGGAACATCCCGGTGGCCGGATCTACCCGGTATTCCCAGTAATGCTCCCAACGCTTGAACTGCTTCCAGCCCGGTGCCTTTTTGATAACACCGCCTTTCTTATAGTAACCCGTTTTCACATCCCTGTGACTCCAATAATCTTCAAAGGTCTTCTGAATCTCGAAAAAACTGACGGGTTGATTGGGCTTATCCAGGGTCTTTAATTGCTTCATCCATGGCTGACCGTAAAGGGGGCTAATGAAGAAGATCAGAAGGGCTGAAGCCATCCATGGGCGGAGTGTAAAAATTGATTTCATAATCCTGAATTATTTTTTAATATTGAATGATTGGTAGAGCGTATCAACTTTGCCCTCTGCTTGCTTAAAAATCCTGATAGCAACGCGGTATTGACCGAATCCGGGGAATTGACGATGCATCTCAGGAATACCTTCCGGAGTCATCTCCCCACACCATTCTTCCATCTGATCCCAACGGTATGTATAAGTCATTCCGGGATAGAGGGGACGCTTCTGAGGAGGTGCCGGACAAGAAGCCCCGCAAGGGCAGTAAAGCGTCCGGATACGTACCCAGCGGTCTTCTTTCTTCTTCTCTACAATCAGGTTACGGGGTTTGTACAGTTGAACCGTATCTTGTGAAGACGTGTTGCGTGCCACAATACGAACCGGCGCCTTCCGTTTAAAAGCATTGTCAGCGGTGATCACCAGGGGATGATCACTGCTGCCCTCCGTTTCCGCATTTTGACGGGTAGAAGCACAGGAAGCAATAATAAAAAGAAACAAAAGAAGAAAAACTGGCTGAAGGGGTCTCATAAAAAACAGGTTAACCATTACATCATTAAGGAATTTCACCAGGCAGCAAAGCTTGAGCGAATAAACACATTTTTGTAAAAATACTAAAAAACAAGCAATTTCGACAGATATAGGATTTGATAAAAAGAAATCCATCGTGTACCTGTTTATCTTATCGGAAAATTCTAACTTTGTGTGAATCGAAATCAATGGCTCCAAATTGAAACCAACTCATCAAAAAAGAATATGCTTGTTCAACAGCTCCGTGATCTGGGGTGGCGGGGAAAAGTGGCATCTTGAAACGGCAGATAAACTCAGGAAACGGGGATTCGAACCCATTGTCTTTTCCCATCCGGACGGCCTGCTATACAAGAAGTCCATATCCAACAACATAAAGGCCGTACCGGTAAAAATACGCAACCTCTCCTTTGTGAATCCCCTTAAGTTGCTTTTCCTTTTTATCAAACTCAGGCAGACGGGTGCCCATACGATTATCGTGGGTCTGACATCCGATCTGAAGGCAGTTGCCCTGGCCGCTAAGCTTGCCGGTATACCCCGGGTGATCTACCGCCGGGGAACCGCCTTGCCATTAAAGAACAACCTGATCAACCGGTTGCTTTACAAGCACCTGACCGATGTCATCATCGTTAATTCCCTGGCAATAAAGAATATGCTTGTTAAACACAACCGCAGCTTCATTGAGGAGAAAAAGATTCATCTCATCTATAATGAGGTTGACATGACCCATACAGCCAACCTCTTCAAAAATGGAACCCATCCATACCGGAACAATGGTGAGGTAATCCTGGGCAACATTGGCCGGTTGGTGGAACAGAAAGGACAAAAATATCTAATTGCCCTGGCTCATCATTTAAAGGAAAGGGGCATCGCCTTTCGCATCCTGATTGCCGGTTCAGGAAAATTAAAACAGCAGCTCAAGGAGGAGGCACGCAGGCTGGAAGTTGAAGATCGAATAGAATTCATGGATTTTATCGAAGATATCCAGGCTTTCATAAGGAGCATCGACATTTTTGTGTTTCCTTCCCTTCATGAAGGCTCTTCGCATACATTGCTTGAGGTGATGGCTGCATGTAAGCCGGTGGTAGCCTTCAACATTAGCAGCATCCCCGAGATAGTGGAACACAACAAAAACGGTTTTCTTGTGGATAAAGGCGATGCGGGGACACTGTTTCAAAGTGTGGAAAAGCTGATTGAACGGAAAGACCTGCAGGAGACTTTTGGACAAAACGGCAAACGAAAGGTGGAGAAAGAATTCAACAGCAACCAGGGCATCGATAAGCTGGTAAAACTTTTGAATTTATCCGAATGAAAAACACCGCCCTTTTCGGAACGGTGTTTTGTTTATTCGAATCACCGGGTACGATCAATCCTCAAACTTATAAATCACCAGGCCACTTCTAAGCTTGGGTTCGAACCAGGTTGTCTTGGGCGGCATGATGTTGCCAGTATCGGCAATATCAATCAGTTGTTTGAGGGAAACCGGATGAAGGGCAAAAGCCACGTTCATATCACCGCTATCCACCCGGCGCTGAAGTTCTTTCAGGCCCCGGATGCCTCCAACAAAATCAATGCGCCTGGACCTTCTCAGATCCTGGATGTCCAGAATGGGCTGTAGTACCTGGTTGGTCAGGATGGTCACATCCAGTACTCCGATCGGATCGTTGTCATCGTAGGTATCCTCTTTGGCGGTCAGCGAATACCACTTGCCTTCGAGGTACATCGAGAAATTATGGAGCTCACCGGGGCGATAGGGCTCCGTTCCTTTCTCCTCGATGACAAAACTCTCTTTCAGCCTGTCAATAAACTCATCCGGAGCCAGCCCGTTCAGATCCTTAATCACGCGGTTATAATCCAGGATCTGCAACTGATTATCCGGAAAATGGACGGCCATGAAAAAATTGTAGGCTTCCTCGCCGGTATGGTTGGGATTGTTCTCCCTTTTTTCCTTGCCTACCAGGGCCGCAGCGGCTGTACGATGGTGGCCATCTGCCACATAGGTATAAGGTACCTTCTCGGCGAACAGGCGCTCAATCTTTTCATTGGTGGCCTCATCCTCAATGACCCAGAAATGATGGCCAAAACCATCCCCGGCTACAAAATCATACTCAGGCTCTTTGCTGTTGACCACATCATTGACCACTTCGTCAATCTCGCTAACTGCGGGATAAGTAAAGAACACAGGCTCCAGATCGGCATTGTTCACCCGGATGATCTTCATCCGGTCTTCCTCCTTATCAGGACGAGTCAACTCGTGTTTTTTGATCACCCCGTTGAGATAATCATCCACAGCAGCAGCCCCCACAATGCCATACTGCGTTTTGTGGTTCATGGTTTGTGCATAGATATAGAACCTGGGCTTCTCTTCCTGCTGCAGCCAGCCTTTCTCCATGAACCGCCGGAAATTTTCGCGTGACTTGTCATAGACTTGTTGGTCATGAACATCGGTGCTCTCGGGCAAATCAATTTCTGCACGGGTGATATGGAGCAACGACTTATCTTTCCCTTTCGCCATCTCACGGGCTTCTTCTGTGTTCATAACATCGTAGGGCAGGCAAGCCACCTCTTCGGCGTGTTGCCTGGGTGGGCGAATTCCTCTAAATGGTTTTACAATGGCCATACTGATTGACGTTTAAATAGTTCCTCAATTAATTAACCTGAAATGTTTTGTCCCCGTTCTCAAAATAATCCCGGATCTGATTGGCAGCTGCCAGTCCGGCATTGATATTGGCTTCTGATGTTTGCGCACCCATCTTCTTGGGAGTAAAGAAGAACCGACCCTCGTATTTCTTTTCAAACTCGTCTTTGCAATCAGGGGCAATATCTGAGATGTAATTGAAGTCATCCCGTTGGTCCATGATCTTCAAAAGGCCATCCTCATCTATAACCTCTTTTCTTGCGGTATTGACAAGGGTAGCATTAGCGGGCATCTTCTTCAGCAGGTCGAAGCCGATGGAGCCTTTGGTTTTGCTGTTAGCAGGGATATGAAGCGAGACATACTGGCATTTTTCGTATAACTCTTCAGCCGAGCCAACAGGTGTCACACCAAATTCACGGATTTTCTCATCGCTTTCAAAGGGATCGTAGGCATAAATGTCCATATTAAAGCCACGGGCAATCTCTGCCACCAGCCGACCCACGTTCCCAAAGGCATGGATGCCGAGGCTTTTGCCTCGCAACTCGGTACCTGCTTTGCCATTATACTGGTTCCTGGCAAAATAAACCATCATGCCCAGGGCGAGTTCAGCCACGGCATTGGAGTTTTGTCCGGGTGTGTTCATCACTACAATACCCTTGGCCGATGCGGACTCCAGGTCCACATTATCGTATCCGGCACCACCGCGAACGATGATCTCCAGGTTCTGGCCGGCCTCAATGACATCGCTGGTCACCTTATCGCTGCGAATGATCAGGGCATTAGCGTCCTTGACGGCTTCCAGCAATTCCGACTTGTCATTGTATTTCTCCAGCAGGCTTACTTCGTATCCTGCTTTGGAAGCTATTTCCCTGATCCCTTCCACCGCGTCGGGATGGAAAGGTTTAACGGTTGCTACAAGTATCTTTTTCATAACACGTAATATTTTAGCGGTTCATTAAGCCTTCTTTTGTTCAAATTCCTGCATTACCTCAATCAAGGCTTTCACGCTCTCTTTGGGCAGTGCATTGTAGATAGAAGCGCGAAAACCGCCCACCGAGCGATGGCCTTTGATGCCTACCATTCCCTTATCGGTGGCAAAAGTGAAGAACTCCTTCTCCAGGTCCTTGTAGTCTTCTTTCATCACGAAGGTAACATTCATAACAGAACGATCGGCTTCGTTGGCTACTGTAGGCATAAACAGTTTGTTCCGCTCAATCTCGCTGTAGAGCATATCGGCTTTTTCATGATTGATCTTTTGAATGGCTTCCATTCCACCCAGGTCCTTCAGCCATTTCAATGTCTGAAGAGCTGCATAAACAGGCACTACAGGCGGGGTGTTGAACATCGATGATTTTTTTATGTGGGTCTGATAATCCATCATGGTCGGGATTTCTCTACCCACATTACCCAGTACATCTTCCTTCACAATAACGAAAGTAACACCGGCGGGTGCCAGGTTTTTCTGAGCACCCCCATAAATGATATCGTATTTAGAGACATCCATAGGGCGGCTCAAGATATCAGACGACATATCGGCCACCAACGGGATGTTCACATCCAGGTCCTCCTTGATCTCGGTACCGTAGATGGTATTGTTCGTGGTGATGTGGAAGTAGTCGGCATCTCCGGGTACCTTGTAATCACGGGGAATATACGCAAAATTTTTATCTTCTGAAGAAGCAACCACATCCACTTCTCCGAAAAATTTCGCTTCTTTGATGGCCTTCTTGGCCCAGTTACCAGTGTTCAGGTATGCGGCCTTCTTTTTAAACAGATTATACGGAACCATCAGAAACTGGGTGCTGGCTCCGCCTCCCAGGAACAAGACCTGATAACCGTCCGGGATATTCAACAAATCCTTAAAGAGCTGCTGGGCTTCATCCATAATGCCTTCAAATTCCTTGCTGCGGTGGGATATTTCCATAAGGGACAATCCAATGCCATCGAGATCCCGGATAGCTTCCGCCGTTTTTTCAATGGTGTGCTGCGGCATGATAGAGGGGCCGGCGTAAAAATTATGCTTTTTCATAGTTTAAAAGTGTTTGATGTTTAGTACATGGTTCATCCTAACAAAAGTTTGTGAAATTTATAAAAAAAAAGGTTCGTTATCAATGTTTCACAGCAATCTGCCATCGGTTCGTACAGATTTTCTGTAATTTAACAAAACGACCCCCATGTATGTTGTAAAACTATATCATTCCCCAATGCGGGCTGTTTTCGGACAACATTCGATAACACCCTGGTTAAAGACCGGTACTTTGTCCGTCACGTCGGGGGTATGACAGTATTCCAGCACATCATCGAGGCCCAGTTTTCTCAAGCGTTCTCGTTGGGCTACCTTTTGAATATATGCCATCAGGTCGGGTTTGGCCTGGTGCCATAAGTCGAGGGAGGCGATGGCCGAGTCACAAATGGAATAAAAGCGTCCGGTATCCAGCAGCTTCTCGACCAATGCTCCGCTAAAGAGGGTATCTTCCAGGCTGAATCTCCCTTTCCATCCTGCACACACGATCAGGACATCGTCTTGTTGCCTGGCAAGCAGGCTGGCAACGGCTGAGAGGTTGAGGAAAGAGGCTATAATCACCATTTTGCTATTCCGGGCGATATGTACTGCCTTCGTCCCGTTGGTAGTGCTATAGGCCACTTTCTTCCCTCCCACACGTTCGGAAGTAAAGTTGAAAGGAGAATTACCAAAATCGGCAAAATCCTGAACTCTCCCGTCTCGCTCGGCAGCCACCATATAACCCTCCTGCTTATAAACACGGGCCTCCTCCAGAGAGGGAACGGGGATCACCTGATCGACTCCGTTCATGAAAGCTGTACAAATGGCCGAGGTGGCTCGCAAGATATCCACCACCACAACGTTGGCATCGGGGTTTTCAAAATGAGCAAAGAGCTCCGGAGAGAAAACGACCTCCACCTTTCTTTTCTCATTGTTCATGTCAGGCATGGTCAGAAATAAAGAAAGCCTCATCCGGGGAAGACAGACACCTGCAACTGAGCAATGGCATTCGGCCATATGCAAAGGATCACAGGGTTGATAATCCCCAATGAGACCTTGATGGTTTTATTACGATTTTTTATAAACAGGCATCTTCACAACTTCCGCCTTCAGTGTTTTTTTACGGATCTGGATGAAGATTTCGCTTCCCGGTTCGGCATATTGGGGCGGCACGTAACCCATGCCAATGCCCTGCTTAAGCATGGGCGACATGGTTCCGGAAGTCACCTCCCCTATGGGTTTGTCGTTCTGATCCACAATAGGATAATGCTGGCGGGGTATGCCGCGGTCCTTCATGATGAACCCAACGAGCAACCTGTTAACACCTTCCTGCTTCTGTTTCCAGAGGGTTTCTTTATCGATGAAATCCTTGTATTCCTTAAATTTCACCACCCAACTAAGGTTGGCTTCAATGGGTGAAGTGGTGTCATCAATATCATTGCCGTAAAGACAAAGGCCCGCCTCTAGTCGAAGGGTATCGCGAGCTCCCAGGCCAACAGGCTTAATGCCAAACTCTTTGCCTGCCTCCAGTACGGCATCCCAGATGGCTTCGGCCCCTTCATTGCGGACATAAAGCTCGAAGCCATGCTCACCGGTATACCCGGTAGAAGAAATGATTACGTCTTCGACACCGGCCACTTTACCTACCTTGAACCGGAATAGTTTCATCCCTTCCAGGGACTGATCGGTCAGTTTCTCCAGTGTAGCCAGAGCCTTGGGCCCCTGCACTGCCATCAAAGCAATCTCATCAGAGGCATTCTCCAGTTCAGCCCCCATGGTGTTCTGCTTATTGAACCAATTCCAGTCTTTTTCGATATTAGCGGCATTAACTACAACCATGTACTTCTGATCCTCATAATGATATACCAGGAAGTCGTCCACGATGCCACCTTCTCCGTTGGGCAGACAGGTATATTGCGCTTTTCCCGGCTGAAGCTTCGAGGCATCATTGGCAGAGATTTTCTGGATCAGATCCAGGGCTTGGGGCCCTTTCACCCAAAATTCCCCCATGTGGGATACATCAAAAATACCAGCGCGTTCTCTTACGGCTACATGTTCATCACTGACTCCCGAGTATTCGATGGGCATATTATACCCGGCAAAATCAACGATCTTGGCTCCCAATTCCTTGTGCTTGTTGATGAGTGGTGTATTTTTCATACTTGATACATTTAGAAGCTGTTTAATGAATGAATGAACTCTTGCCAACAAAACTAATAATTTTTAACGAATTTTATTCCACCCAACAAAAGAGGGTGCCCTGTTGTGGGGCACCCTCCGGGCAAATCATCTGCATAGCTGGTTCTTATTTTTCCAACACCTTGAATTCCACCCTTCTGTTCTTTTGCCGTCCTGCAGGTGTATCATTGGATGCGATGGGCTGGGTAAAAGAATATCCCTTATAGGTAAGCCTGGAACGTGGTACACCTTGTTTGACAAGATAATCCACCACACTCCTGGCCCTGGCTTCAGACAGGCGCTTATTGGCCAAAAAGGATCCCACGTTGTCGGTGTGGCCTGATATCTCAAGCTTAACACCCGGATTATCCTTCATCAAACGCACTACCCTTTCCAGTTCAGGATAGGATATTGTCTTCAGCTTCGAGCTGTTGGTCTCAAAGTAAATATTTTCCAGTACCACCTTCTTGCCTATCTCTACTTTATCCAGGGTGAAATTTTTGCGAATGGTGTCGCTGCGTATTTCCTCCTGGTTGAGGTCAAGGCTTCGCGCGAAAAACAAATAATCTTTAGCGGTAATTTCCAGGCCATATTTTTTCTGTTCCTGCAAACGGATGGTGTAGCTGCCTGTAGTATCGGAAAGATGCGTTGCTATCACCTTATTGCGATCATTATCAATAATCTCGATCTTCGCCTGGACGCCCTGGCCCAATGAGGTGTCTATAATACGGCCCACCAGATAGAGGGTGGTATCGATGGCCAGTTTCCCCCCGGGGTGATACAGCTTTTTCTCCCTTGGCTTCACCTCCCAGGCTATGGGGTCCATCGTCGGGGTGTAGCTGTATTCACGCTCTTCCCCCAGGAAAATGATCTGGTAAATGTCTTTGCCCCCGTGACCATCTTGGCGGGCAGATGCATACCATGCTTTATTGCTTTCCCCTTCTATCATTCGGAAAAGGACATCATCGCCCGGGGTGTTGACGGGATATCCCAGGTTTCTTGGTTCCTGCCAGTTGCCTGAGGCATTCTGTTCAGCCACAAACAAGTCATAGCCGCCCATCGAATTGTGGCCCTCCGAGCTGAAATAAAGCTTATCGCTGGTGCTGTTGATGTAAACACCTTCCTCATTCAAAGAAGTATTGACCAGCCCGCCCAGGTTCACCGGTCTGGACCACTTGCCATCCTCATCCAACCGGCTCATAAAAATATCCTTTTTGCCCATCGATTGCTCCTCGAGGGTGGAGACAAAATAAACGGTGCTGCCATCCCGGGTAAAGGACATGGCACTCTCCTTGGCCCTGGTATTGATGAGCCTGGAAAAATTCTTCGGCCCCCGCCACTTATCCCCGTCCTTCTCATAATAATAGATATCGCCCTGGTCTTTTTGGCCCCGGTATACGTAAATGCGTCGAGGATTGTCAGTTACCGCCAACACCGCATCGTTATGGGGCGAATAAATATCTTCATGGATCAGCCGGGCCGGTTGCCACTGGCCGTCGCTTTTCGAAGATTGATAGATATCGCTGTAAAATTTTTTGTCCCCCAGCCAACGCTCCTTATTATCCTCATGTTTGCGCCTGGATGTAAAATACATCACCGAGCCATCGCGGTTAAAGACGGGACCGTAATCATCGTATTCAGAATTGATGGCAGACCCCGGGTTATTGATGTTTACCCGCACCGGTTTTTCCATCAATTTTTTGCCATTGGAGCAATGCCGCATATAAAGATTAATCTTCTCCCTGCTGTGCTCCAGCTCTCCGATGATATCAGGTTCCAGGGAGCGCTGGTAATAGCGGATGGCATTATCAAACTGATAATCCAGATGGTAAGCCCTTGCCAACAGGTAATAGATATCCGTGGCCACCTGCTCATCCACAGAAAGAGCCTTGTTAAAAAACTTGATTGCATGGGAATAATTATCCGTTTCCAGATGGCACACGCCCAACTTGTAGTTTAACGGGGCATTATCCGGGTTGTACTGGCGGGCTTTTTCAAAATGGTTGACAGCCTGGTGGTAGTACCCGTACCCTTTATCATAATAACGATCGCCCAATCTTCGGCTCTTCCATGCGGTTTTGAAGCCCTTTTTGTTTTCAATTTTGAAGTTTCCGCGCCTGATCCTTACATCTTGCTGTGCCTGCGCCGGCTGCCAGCTCAAACAGCCCATCCATAGTACGGCCAGAAATAGTGTAGCTTTATAATTCATCGATGGTCAAATTAGCGTGATCTTTTTATTTGCAGTCTTTCAAATAGGTGTCGGCTTGCTGAAGTCCCAGTTCCCGGGCCATCTTCCAGTCGGTGCAGGCTTTATCCATTTCACCCAGGTTCTCCCAAACCATGCCACGGTTCAGATAGGCCCCGGCCATGGTCTGATCCCTTTCCAGGGCTTTATTGAATTGCTCCCTGGCCTGTGAGAACGCTTTTGACTTTAAATAGACCAGGCCCAGGTTGTTGAAGCTGGCAGGATCCGCCGGGTTCATTTTAATGGCCTTTTTCAAATCGCTTTCAGCCTTCTCATACTCTTCCAGGTGGGTGCGTACGATGCCCCTCCCCACATAAGCCTTGTAATAACCGGCATCCAGCTGAATAGCCCGGGCAAAATCCTTGATAGCCCCTTCATAATCGGAACGTGCCGCACGGGCATGGCCCAAATTGTTGTGTACAAAAGCCAGGGTAGAATCATAGGACAAAGCCTTTTCAAAATCGTTGATGGCCCCCTGGTGATCCCCTGTCTTCATCTTGGCACTTCCGCGGTCGTTGTAGGCAAAGGTGTAGTTGTAGCGTTTGTCGATGGCCTGATTGAAATTGGTGATGGCATTTTGGTAATCATCCAGCTCGTAGTTGGCCAGTCCGCGGAAGTAATAGACCTCCGCCCGGTTACACCCGGCCTGGATGGCCCGTGTCAACTTTTCAATGGCCGAGTCAGGCCGGGCCTCCGTGTAATCCAAATAACCCTGATAATAGAACGCCTCCCCCGAAGGGTCACCAAGGCGTATCGCCTGGTTGAAATCATGCCTGGCCTGTTGAAGACTGTCTATCTTAAAAAACAGCTTGCCCCTTTCCACAAATGCCTGGTGAAAACCAGGATGAATGCTGATGGCTGCACCCAGGGCCTCAAGGGCGGCCTGCTCTTGCTGGTCATCAATCAGCTCCATGGCCTGATTGTATATTCTTTTCGCTTTTTTTTCATGTTGCTGGGCATGCAGCGACATGACAAATAAAGAACAGACAACCAGCAGAATGACAACTTTTCTCCTCATAGTGTGTAGAATGGTTTCTTAAGGATGAAGGTAATAATTCGTTTCAGATATGTTATACCCTACGTAAAGAAATACAAAAGGTTCGCAATAGCCTTACCCCATGGAGAACGAGAACAGCATTTTTTTTTTGAAATAAATTTAATAAATTGCATTATAGTTGAGATTAACTATATTTGTATGAGGCAACGGGAGACAACTCCTCTATTTTAAATATATACATCTATTTACTAACACCTAAATCGAACATATATGCTTAAAAGTGAAATTAAAAATGGTATAGAAATCCTGTCGTTTGAAAACGTAAGCAAGCTAAACATCCTTGTTGCTCAATCTCTTAAGGAGGAGATCTCTCAATATCTTAACAAGGAAGGAAAAAATATCGTTCTTAATCTTGAAGGCATTGAATATATTGACAGTAGCGGATTTGGAGCTCTACTTTCCATTCTGCGCAACGCCAAGAATAAGAACAGCACATTTAAGATCTGTAATGTTTCAGAAGATGTCATGGAACTGGTCAAACTCCTGCAGCTTCACAACGTCTTTGAAATCTACGATGACGTTAACGAGTGTGTTGCCAGTTTCCACTAAGTTAAAAGCCGCCCCGTTTTCACGGGACGGCTTACTGGATTGCCATTCTCCGATCAGTTATTGGAGAATGTGATTTCTTGCCCGTCATAGTCTACCTTCACCGGATTATCCTTATTGATGCTTCCGGCCAGTATTTCCCTCGATAATTCATTGACCACCGTTTTCTGGATAACACGTTTTACGGGTCTGGCCCCATAATGCGGATCGTATCCCATTTGGGCCAGCGCTTCTATTGCTTTTTCCGTTGCCTCAATATCAATGCTCTGTTTCTTCAGCATACTGCTAAACCGGTCAAACTGCAGTCGAACAATGTCTTTTATCTGCTCCCGTGTGAGGGGTGCAAACATGACAATCTCGTCGATGCGGTTAATGAATTCGGGACGTATGGTTTTCTTGAGCAGGGATGAGACCTCGCTTTTCACATTATCCAGAATTTCTTCGCGGTTTTGATCGTTCATCTGGTCGATTTTCTCCTGTATCAGGTGGGATCCCACGTTGGAGGTCATGATGATGAGGCTGTTTTTGAAGTCGGCTGTTCTGCCTTTGTTGTCGGTGAGCCGGCCATCATCAAGCACCTGAAGCAGGATGTTAAAGACGTCGGAATGGGCTTTTTCGATCTCATCCAACAAGATCACCGAATAAGGCTTACGACGGACCGCTTCTGTAAGCTGGCCTCCTTCTTCGTATCCCACGTATCCTGGGGGGGCACCCACCAATCTTGACACGGTATGGCGTTCCTGATATTCCGACATGTCAATGCGTGTCATCATATTGTCGTCGTCGAACAGAAATTCAGCCAGGGCTCGGGCCAGTTCGGTTTTGCCCACCCCGGTGGTTCCCAGGAATATAAAGGAACCAATGGGGCGGTTAGCATCCTGCAGTCCGGCCCGGCTTCTGCGCACAGCGTCGGATACTACCTGTATGGCTTCCTCCTGACCAACAACACGCTTGTGCAGTTCATCCTCCAGCCTGAGGAGCTTCTCCCGTTCGCTCTGAAGCATCTTGCTCACCGGGATACCGGTCCATCGGGCTATCACCTCGGCAATATCCTCATCTTCTACTTCTTCCTTGATCAGGGCGTATTCCGACTGGGCTTCCTGAAGCTGCTGCTGCAGGCGGGTCACTTCATCTTCAGCCTCTTTGATCTTGCCATAGCGGAGCTCGGCAACCTTCCCATAATCGCCTTCCCGCTCGGCTACTTCAGCCTGATGCTTAAACTGGTCGATGGCTTCCTTGTTTTTCTGAATCTCATCAATAATGCTTCGCTCATGCTCCCACTTGGAGCGCAACTCATTGCGCTCTTCCTTGAGATTAGCAATTTGCTCATCCAGTTCTTCGGATTTCTCCTTTCCTCCTTCTCTCTTGATGGCCTCGCGTTCAATCTCGAGCTGCTTGATTCGCCGCTCAATATCATCGATGCTTTCGGGTACGGAATTCATTTCCAGCCGGAGCTTGGAGGCGGCCTCATCGATCAGATCGATAGCCTTGTCGGGCAGGAAACGATCCGTTATATACCGCTTCGACAGCTCAACAGCAGCGATCAAAGCATTGTCCTTAATCCTTACCTTATGATGGTTCTCATATTTCTCCTTGATCCCTCGCAGAATGGAGATGGCACTTGTCTCGTCCGGCTCATCAATGATCACCTTCTGAAAACGCCGCTCCAGAGCCTTATCCTGCTCTAAATATTTCTGGTATTCATTGAGGGTGGTGGCGCCGATAGCCCGAAGCTCTCCCCGGGCAAGGGCAGGCTTGAGAATATTAGCCGCATCCATGGCTCCTTCCGTCTTGCCGGCTCCCACCAGAGTGTGGATCTCATCAATAAAAAGGATCACCTCACCATCGGAAGCCACCACTTCCTTAACCACAGCCTTGACCCGCTCTTCAAACTCACCCTTATACTTGGCTCCGGCAATCAGGGAACCCATATCCAGGGCAAAAATCTGACGGGTCTTGAGGTTTTCCGGAACATCACCTCCCACAATGCGGTGAGCAATGCCCTCGGCAATAGCGGTCTTACCGACTCCTGCATCCCCTATAAGCACAGGATTATTCTTGGTTCGCCTGGAAAGGATCTGCAAAATCCGCCGAATCTCATCATCCCGCCCAATAACAGGATCGAGCTTGCCGTTGCGTGCCCTTTCAATAAGATTGACCGCAAAACGATTCAGGGCATCGTACTGATCCTCTGCTGTCTGGCTATCAGCCTTTGAGCCTTTGCGCATCTCTTCCACAGCCTTCTTCAGATCCTTCTCCCCTACGCCATTATCCTTGAGTAGTTGGGATACCTGATCGCCCGATGATAGGATCCCCATGAGTACATGCTCGATGGAAACAAACTTATCCCCATAATCCTTGGAATAATTCATGGCCTGCTGCAGACTCTTATTGGCGGCATTCGAAAGGTAGGGTTCACCCCCGCCTGATACTTTCGGATAGGATCGAACAATGCTATCCAGTACCTGCTCCAGATGGGTGGTGTTTACATTGAGCTTTTTCAACAGATACTGAATCACATTGTCCCCTTCTCCCAACAAACCTTTCAATATATGTCCGTTTTCTACTGCCTGGTTCTCATACTGCCCGGCAATAGAAACGGCCTTCTGCAAGGCCTCCTGTGATTTTATCGTGAAATTATTAAAATTCATTTGTACTCCTCCTTTATATATAGCAATTTTATTGTTGTTGTCAAACCATTATCGTGGGATCAAATACCCTGCCAGAGGACAACCGTTTCTTTTGTACGTCATTCTGTCGCAACAAAATGCCCGGCCATGCGACATATTGACATAAAAAAATCCTGACCGCAGATTCATGCATTTGTATTTCAATTAAAAAACGCTTACCTTGATCATACGAACACAATCAATCAGGCCTTACGAAGAACCCTTTCATAAGACTATACAGGGCCCTTCGCAAGCAACAAAACCCAGAGGGACTAACTGAGCATTCTAATGGCCGGGAAGGCTCTCAAAAAGGGTTGCTCTCTCTCATCCTGCAAATAATAGCGTTCGTGAACTCAATTCACCCGTTCATGGAATATTATCAACTTTCGGGCTGTTTATAAGTATCAAGAAACTGAGATGGGACATGCTTTTAAAGAGTTTGTCAATCCAAAATAAAGAAAGCACGGTATAGATGGACAACTGTCACTTGAGAATTGAGCTGTTGGATTCAGATTATCTGAATATTGTAGAGCTGAACACCACCGGTGACGATGAAAACTATGTCAAAGGAGATGATGAATCCAAATACCTGCAAAGTGAGGTATTCAACATTTTCATCAGCTGCTTCGAGAACAGCAACAGGCTTTATGAGTTTTACGGAGCCACCAAGTATGACATCCGTAAGATTGTCCCTCTGAAAAATGAGTTAAAGGCCAAGCAAGAGCAATTAGAAAAGATAGAAGGTCCGAACGAATTTCATCATCACATCCAACAAATTTTTCTGGGTTCAGAATTCATTGACAAACTCCAACAACACGATCCCAACTGGAAAGAAAACTGGGAAAAATACCGGGATAAGCTCCTGGAAGTAAACAAAGGGCTTATCGCCGTCGCCGATTCGTGTTTGGAGGAACAGAGGGTTCTTTGGGTCATTGGTTACTGACAGGGGGTGTAAAATATTTCGGCCTAAATGTAACCTAACGGCACCAAAAGCAGTATCAAGTACATGTGTGTAGCACTAAGTGCAATCACTTAAAATGAATTGTTATGAATGAGCATAGAGCATTAATCAAACAATTGAAGGCGCTTGCCGACAGCAATGAGGTTCATATTGAGGGAAACATTAAGATACCCGAGATCTACCTGAACAAGGATAAAGGCATTCTTCAGATCAACGGACGCTCCCTGCCCGAAAATGCCAAAGAACTTTACATGCCCATTCTCGACTGGCTTGACAAGTACCTGGCAGCTCCGCAAGATCTGACCACAGTCATTTTCAAGCTTGAATATTTTAACACCGCTTCATCCAAGATGCTTACCGAGCTGATCAGCCGCATCAAACAACTGAAAAAACTAAACCATAACATCAATATCGAGTGGCATTATCCATACGATGACGAAGACATGCTCGATTCGGGTGAGACACTTGAAGAGGTGTGTGGCTTGCAATTTCACTACTACCCCTACCACATACACAGCGCATAGGGCAGCTCTGCTTCCGGGGCGCTTTTAAGGAGTCAGGGACGGCATTGGTTGATGCCGTCTTTTTTGTTATTCGGAACTTTGGGTGGGCAAGGTAAAAGTAAAAGTACTTCCTTTTTGGTATTCGGTATCTATAAAGAGGTCTCCATTGTTGCGCTGCACAAAATCGATGCAGAGGTTTAATCCCAGTCCGCTGCCCTTCTCTCTTCGGGTTCCGAAGGTAGTATAATACTCTTTGTTGTTCAGGATCTTTTCCAGGTTATGCTTCTGAATGCCGATGCCATTATCCTGGACACTGACCTCCACCTGTCCGTTTTTACGCTCACTGGTAAGAGTAATGGTACCTTTCTCATAGGTAAACTTAACAGCATTGATAATCAAATTTCTAAGCACAGTCTTGACCATATTCCTGTCGGCCAGGGCATGAAGGTCTTCATCTACCTTGTTCTCGACCCGGATCTTCTTGTTGTCAGACATGGTCTGCAACAACTCCAGGTTTTCTATGACCAGATCGTGGAGATTGATCCATTCGGGGTCATAGTTAAGTTTACCCCGCTGACTACGCGACCAGTACAACAGGTTCTCCAAAAGGTTGTAGGTTTGGTCGGCAGCATTTTTCAAGGAGTCGAGTGATTGTTTTGAAATCTGCTTGTTCTCGCTCTGATCCTCATAAATCAGGTCAAGCATGCTTTTTATCCCCCCCAGGGGTGCACGGAGGTCGTGGGAGATGACAGAAAACATCTTATCCTTGGTAGCATTGAGCTCGCGGAGGCTCTCTGCCTGCTTCGATATCTTATCATGAGCCCGTTTCAAATCCAGATGGGTCTTGATCCGCATGAACAGCTCCTCCTTGTTAAAGGGCTTGGTGATATAATCCACTCCCCCGGTGCGGAAGCCCTTGATGATATCATCGTTCGAAGTCTTGGCGGTTAAAAAGATCACAGGAATATCTTTCGCTGCCTCGTCCTTTTTCAATTTATCGCACACCTCGTACCCATCGAGTTCAGGCATCATGATATCTAACAGGATCAAATCAGGAAGGATCTTATGAGCAAGCTGCAGACCTTCCTTCCCATTCTGCGCCAAGGCAATCTGATAATTCTTTTCCCTTAGCATATTCCCCAAAAGCCGTAAATTCTGAACGCTGTCATCAACCAGTAATATCTTGGCTGCTTCTTGATTGGATATCATAAGCGGGTAATCTTTCTATTTTTGAACGTTTAAAATTATAAAAATATTCCCAGAGAAGGTCGAATCACAAATTTTTAATCCTTTTGATCAGTTTGGGATATTCACGTATCTTAGCCTGCAGGCCTTCAATGTCAAAATTATTCAAATTTTTCTTAAGCTCTTTATCATACTTCACAAGGGGGGCAACCTCAGTAAAGCCTTTCAGGGATTCCATCTTTGTTATGAATTCTTCAATCTTGTATATCAAAAGGTTGTCCTTAATCTCTTGCCAGTCATCCATCAAATCATTTTCAAGCCGGGATATCACCTGGCTTCTGGTATCAGGTGAGATTTTCATCTGGGAATATCCTTCCTGCGGTATCGTGTGGTCTCCGAAGTGTTCCCTGGTATGGGGTAAAAACAGCCTCAGCTTGGTATAGAGCTCACTTTTGGTAACAGGCTTACGGATGAAGCCATCAAAAAGGGTTTTGGCTTGTGATTCCTCAGCAGTCATGGCCGAGGCAGTAAAGGCCAGTACCGGAATATAACGCGAGCGTTTATCGGACTTAATAAGGGCTGTTGCCTCATAACCGCTCATGTCGGGCAACTTAAGATCCATCAATACCAGGTCGGGCGGATTAATTTTGATGATCTCAAGGGCTTTCTCGGCATTCTGCGCCTCGGTGAATTCCAGGTTATCGCTTTCAATCAACTTTTTCACCGTGTCGATATTGTACTGGATATCATCGACCACCAAAATAGTAGAGTTTTTGAAGTTCACCTTCTTAAATTCTTTGCTTTCATATTGATAGAAGGATTCCTGCCGTTCGGCTCGTTGAATATCAGGCAGCAGGATTTCAAAACGGCTGCCCTGTCCGATTCGGCTTTCCAGACGGATGGTACCATTCATTTTCTCCACCAGCTTTTTGGTGATGGACAGGCCCAGCCCTGAACCCTCATAGCGTCTGGAATCCTGTACTTCCTGTTGCTGAAAGGCATTGAAGATCAACTTCTGTTGTTTCCTTGGAATACCAATGCCGGTATCTTTGACAATCAACCGCAAATCGTATCGGTTGGAGTCCTTTTGTTCCGACTCGACACCAATCAGGATATGGCCTTCGTCGGTGAACTTCAATGCGTTGCCCACCAGATTAAACAATATCTGCCGAATCCTGACCTCGTCCAGCATCAGGACCCTGGGCATATTAGGGTCGATATCAATTCTCAGGTTCAGATCCTTTTCCCTGAGCTTCTTTTCAAAGATGTGTTCGATATCTTCTATCAGGATGGACAGTTCAACCGGTTCATAATGTATTTGCATTTTGCCGGCCTCGATCTTGGAAAGGTCCAGGATATCATTGATCAGCGACAACAGGGTCCTGCCACTGGAGAGGATGGCTTCCAGGTGGTTTTTATTTTCGGATTCACTCACCTTGTTCAACAACACCTCACTAAAACCCAGGATGGCGTTCATGGGCGTGCGAATCTCATGCGACATGTTGGCCAGAAACTCGCTTTTGGCCTTGGAAGCGGACTCTGCTTTGCGCTTAGCCTCTTCCAGCTGCTGCTCCGAACGCTTCCGCTCGGTGATATCGCGAAGGGTCCCTACCAGCTTGTTGGGATATCCATGAGAATCGTTCACCAGCCGGACAGAATATGAGCATATCACCTCCTCCCCCTTCTTATTGCGCAGGGTGATCTCAAAATCACTCACCCGTTTTTTTTCCTTCAATACTTTTAACAGCTCCTCACGTTCTTTGGGCTTGGCATAGAGAGGGACAATGGATTCCCCCAACATTTCCTCCCGGGAGTAGCCGGATATACGACTAATGGAGGGGCTAATCTCCATGATCTTGCTGGTGGTCACGTCCACTTCCAGGTAGACATCGAACATGCTTTCAAAGATGTTGCGGTACTTTTCCTCCTTCTCCCGTATCTTCCGCTCGGCTTCCTTGCGTTCGGTAACATCCCTCGAAGAGGTCTGAAACTCAACTACTTCTCCCTTCTCACCCAAAATAGGACGGCTAATGGTTTCAAGCCATATATATCGCCCGTCTTTACGCCGGACCCGGTATTCAGAGATATGATCCTGCCTGTCTCCTACCTGATAGGGATGAAAAGGCATGTTTCCCTGGGATAGATCGGAAGGATGAAGCAGGTCGTTCAGGGAGCTGTTAATCAGTTCATGGGATTCAAACCCGAGTATTTCCCTGGAAGAAGGTGATATGTACTTAAAATGGCCGTTGCGATCGTGCACCCCTACCAGATCACGAGCTGTCTCAGAGATGATGCGAAATTTCTCTTCCGAGCGGCGAATCTCTTCCGTCGATTGGATCGACTCGATCTTCAATTTGACAATGTTCGCCAGGTCTCTGGCAATCTTGATTTCCTGGTGATGCCAATGCTTTTCCCGGTGCATCACCTCCAATACGAAAAAACCGGAAGGGGCACCCACCCGTCCATAGGCAATGATCAGCTGAGAGTTCACATGGGTGAAATAGTCCGGATAATCCTGGCGTAAACGCTCCAGGCTCCTGGGTTCCACCAGCGTGTATTCGTTGTGGAGCTTATCCTGCATAAACCATTGAGGCGGGACGAAGCGTTTATTAAAAGCTTGAATCCCCTGGTTCACCCATTGGGCAACAAAATGACACGACTCCAATCCGTTCTGGCAGCGGTAAAAGCTAATCCGGTCAAGATTCAACGATTGCCCCAGCATGCTCATCAAGGTATCTAAAAGCACCGTTTCATCCTCCGACAAAAAAGCATACTTCCAAAACTCACTGCGAAGATGATCGAAGGTATGGGTGGATCGCTCCCCGGGGGGCTCCTGTCTCTTCCCCCACAGTTGCCACTGCAATTCTATCCGCTCCATCTTATCCTGATCTGAAGTTTCCTCCCACATATAGTCATCGGCCTCATTCACCAGGGATGCTTCCAACAGATCCCTGTCTGCCCTGGAGGACAGCAATAGCACCCTGGCATTGCCAAAGAGCTGCTTTATCTTTTCTACCCGCTCTCTGCCATTTTGGTTTGGCTGGCGAAGATCATAGACGATCACTCCAGGCCTGAGGATATCAGCATGCCCGGAAGAAAGGCCTTTGTCAAAAGGTATTTGGTGCAGTTTCCATCCTCCCTGCTGAAGCCGGTCAGCCAGGCTACCGGGCAGAGAAAAGGAACCGTAAAACAATATGCTGCGGGTTTGATCAGACATTGGCTATTTTACTACCCTTCAAATTTACATAATAATATAAAACAGTGGAACGTTTTACCCCCATTTGATTCTTTCGAAATTTTATCGGTATTGTTTCATCAAAATTTGTAGATGCCTGTTTTATATATTAAAATAAAAATTATAGCTTTGCAGCTCAAGATTTTCTAGAAATAATGTCTAATCTATTAATTTTTAAGGACCAAATTCATGAGCAAACAAGAAGAAAACAAAGCGAGAGAAGACGCTGTTAACCAGGAAGAAGGGCAAGAACAGCCCAAGCAGGAGGCACAAGAAAGCCAGCCGCAGCAAGAAGAAAACAGGGTAACAGAGCGCGACCAACTGGAGGTTAGCAAGGAAGACAACCCCCATTATCACACCATTGAAACTGCAGGAACAGAAAAAGCTCCCAGTGAAGTGGAAGAGCAGGAAGAATTTGATTGGGATAATTTCTCCCAACAGGAAGAAGACGACTACGATCCCAAAGAGCGGGAACAGTATGAGCAGCTGTACGATCAAACCCTCTCCACCGTCCGGGAGAAAGAGGTGGTAGAAGGTACCGTGGTAACCGTATCCAAGAAAGAGGTGGTCATCAATATTGGCTACAAATCGGAAGGTGTAGTACCGCGGAGTGAATTCAGGCATATGCCCGATATCAAACCCGGTGATAAAGTAGAAGTGTACATAGAGAGTCAGGAAGACAAAGACGGCCAGCTGGTTCTTTCCCATAAGAAAGCCAGGACACTTAAGGCTTGGGAAAACGTCAACAAGGCTTATGCCAATGATGACATCATCCAGGGCTATATCAAATGCCGTACCAAGGGTGGTATGATTGTCGACGTATTCGGCATAGAAACATTCCTGCCCGGATCTCAAATCGATGTCAAGCCTATCCGTGATTACGATGCCTATGTAGGCAAGACCATGGACTTCAAGGTGGTTAAAATAAACCAGGAATTCCGCAACGTTGTGGTATCCCATAAAGCCATCGTGGAAGAAGAACTTGAACAACAGAAAAAAGAGATCATCTCCAAACTCGAAAAAGGTCAGGTACTGGAAGGTACCGTCAAAAATATTACTTCGTATGGTGTGTTCATCGACCTGGGTGGTGTAGACGGGCTGATCCACATCACCGATCTGTCTTGGGGCCGGGTCAACCACCCCGAAGAGATTGTCGAGCTTGATCAGAAACTCAATGTGGTGATCCTCGACTTTGACGATGACAAGAAGCGCATCGCCCTGGGTCTGAAACAGCTTACACCCCATCCCTGGGATTCGCTGGATCCGAACCTGAAGGTAGGCGACATCGTGAAAGGCAAAGTAGTTGTACTGGCCGATTACGGTGCGTTCGTCGAAATTCAGCCAGGTGTGGAAGGACTGATCCACGTATCGGAAATGTCCTGGTCACAACACCTGCGTAGCGCCCAGGAATTTCTCAAAGTAGGCGACCAGGTGGAAGCTCAAATCCTCACCCTCGACCGCGAAGAAAGAAAAATGTCGTTGGGCATCAAACAACTCAAACCCGATCCGTGGGCAGACATTGAAGAAAAATACCCCGTTGGCAGCAAGCATAAAGCCAAGGTTAGAAACTTTACCAACTTCGGCGTATTTGTTGAACTCGAAGAAGGTGTAGACGGCCTGATCCACATATCCGATCTTTCCTGGACCAAGAAGATCAACCATCCCGCTGAATTCACCTCCATCGGTGAAAATGTTGAAGTGGTGGTCCTTGAGATCGATAAAGAGAACCGTCGCCTGAGCCTCGGCCACAAACAACTGGAGGAAAACCCGTGGGATGTCTTTGAAGAGGTCTTCACAGAAGGTTCGATACATGAAGGTACCATCATCGACGTCTTTGATAAAGGCGCCATGGTTGCTCTGCCTTACGGCGTGGAAGGGTTCGTTTCCAACAAACACCTGGCCAAGGAAGACGGTTCCAACGTACAGGTAGACGAAAAGCTTCCCTTCAAGGTGATCGAATTTAACAAGGAAGCCAAGAAGATCGTCCTTTCTCACAGAAGGGTCTACGAAGATGAGAAAAAGGAACAGGAAAGGTCTCAAACTCAAAAGACCCGCAAGAACGTGAAGAAGGTGAATAAGAATGTCGAAAAAACTACCCTGGGTGACATCTCCGACCTGGCTCAGCTGAAAGACGAGATGGAAGGCCGCAGCGAAGCCGAGAAGAAGAAAAAAGCCGAGCAGGCCAAAGCCGCTGAAGAGAAAAAGCAGCAAGAAAGCCAGGCGCAGGAAGAAAAAGCTTCCGGGGATGAGGGTAAAGATCAGCCTGAAGAAACCACTGAAGAGGAGAAGAAGGAAGAAGCACCTTCCACAGATGAAAAAAACGAATCCACGGCACCTGAAAACAATAAAGAAGACAACGGTGACCAGGAAGATGCCAAAGATGATGCGGGCCAGGAAGAAGATGAGAAATAATCACAACTTAATATTCCTTGTATAATGGAATTTAACATCGAAAAATACGATTATTATACACTAATTCAGGTTTTATCTGAGAAGTTGGACACCAACGTAGCACCCAGTTTAAAATCTGAATTGGTGCTCATCTCAGGCAAAGGCGAAAACAACATCATTCTGGACCTGAGCCGTGTAAAATATTGTGACTCTAACGGCTTGAGCGCCATTCTCGTAGCCAACAGGTTATGCAAAAATGCCAACGGTACTTTCGTTCTCACTGGCTTGAATGATGCGGTCGACCGTTTGATCACTATCTCACAGCTTGATACGGTCCTCAACATCGCCTACTCCAATGGAGAAGCCCAGGAAATCATCGAAGTAGAAGAAGAAAAGAGAAAATCAAACGAGGGAGAAAATCAATAGCAAAGAATGTGAGATTCGAACTGACCATACTGGGCAGCAGCTCTGCTTTGCCAACCTCTAGAAGAAACCTGACCGCTCATGTACTCAATGTATATGAGCGGTTCTTTTTAATTGATTGCGGTGAAGGTACCCAGGCGCAACTGAGGAAAAACAAAATCAAATTTGGCCGCATCAATCACATCTTCATCAGCCATATTCATGGCGACCATATATACGGGCTTTTTGGGTTGCTCTCATCGTTCAACCTGCTCGACCGCACCGAAGACCTCCATATCTATGCCCACGAACCCCTGAGAAAAGGCATCCGATACATTATACGCAATTATGAGGGGC
>P_1C_Sed_2_UnCtyDRAFT_1000078_pt1 | contig 27610 bp, 20 predicted proteins | sample Pon1CUnioCityCA_4_FD_10229 | JGI IMG/M metagenome (IMG submission 10229) | reverse complement strand
CAGGACGTCATCCACCAGCCGAGCCCCGTCTTTATCATTTAAAAACTGCGTCACCCGGTTGGAGAGCCCCGGTGGCAGGCTGACAATGGCATAGCAGCGGGCAATACGGGCCGCTGCAATCCGCGCCAGCACTTCGAACAGGGAATCCTCCGGATGGATGCGGATGGCCACCCGCCCCCTGGGCAGGTAGCGGAAGTGATTATCCTGCCCCCGCAGGTGAAAAAAATCATGCGCCCGGGCAAATTCGGTTTCCCAGTGGTACAGGTAGCTTTTAATGGCCCGAACGGTTTTGTGCACGTCAACTGCCACCTCATCGGCAAAGCCCTGCCACCGGCAGTCGATTTCCCACTCATTGGCCACCCGCAAAAGCCGGGTTTCCTCTTTGATGGCACCATGGACGGGATATCCCGTTTCCCGTACATCCATAAACTGGTAGACATAATTGGGACTGCCCGCCTTGATGCCCGCCCCCAGGGCGGATTTGCCCATGCCGCCGAAAGGCTGGCGCAGCACCACGGCCCCCGTGGTGGACTTGTTGATATACAAATTGCCGGCCTTGACACCCGCCTTCCACTTGTGCTGCTCCCGCCGGTCCAGGCTCTCAAGGCCCGAGGTAAGGCCGTAGCCGGTCATATTAACGAGTTCGATGGCATGATCCAGGTTGTCGGCCCGCATCACGCCGATAACAGGCCCGAAAAACTCGGTCATATGCGTGTAGGAACCGGGCTGCACCCCCCACTTGATGCCGGGCGTCCAGATATAGGGATTATCCCCCGGGGGCTCGGGCTTTAATGCCCAGGATTCGCCATTTTCGAGCCGGGTCAGGCCCTGCAGCAGATCCCCTGCCGGCGGGGAGATAAGGGCGGCCATCTTGTTTTCAAAGGCCCAGCAGGACCCGGTTTTATAACTTCGGGCCGCATCCACCAGCTGCCTTCGAAAATCCCGGTCTTCATAGACCTCCTTTTCCAGGATCACCAGAGAGGTCGCGCTGCACTTCTGCCCGCAGTTGGAAAAGGCGGAATGGATGATATTTTTTATGGCCTGGTCCCGATCTGACATGGCTGTTACAATGGTGGCATTCTTGCCCCCGGTTTCCGCTGCCAGCTGCACGTCCGGGCGATCCTTTAAAATCTGAAGGCCGGTTTCCGTGCCGCCGGTGAGAATGATAAAGTCCACATCCCGGCTACGGGTGAGGCGGCTGCCCACCTCCCCGCCGGAGCAGGGAATGAACTGAAGGGTATTTTTTGACACCCCGGCCCGGTAGAAGCATTTGGCCAGTTCCCAGGCAGTGAGCACCGCTGCTGAAGCGGGCTTGAAGAGCACCGTGTTGCCGGCAGCCAGCGAGGCGGCCACCCCGCCGCAGGGGATGGCAATGGGAAAATTCCAGGGCGTAAGGACCAGCCCCACCCCGCGCGGGCTGCATTTGAGGTTCGGCGCATCTTCACAGAAATGTGCCGTGTGGGCGTATAGTTCTACAAAATCAATGGCTTCGGATACTTCCGGGTCGCTTTCGGTAAACACCTTGCCCCAGTTGGCGGATGCCGCACCGATCAAGTCCCCCCGGGCCTTTCGGATTTCATGGGCCACGCGGTCCAGGATCCGGTGGCGCTCATCCAGGCTTTTGTCCCGCCACCCGTCCGGGTCCTCCCGGGCCACGGCAAGGGCCTTTTCAATGTCTTCAGCCCCGGCCATGGCATAATTGGCGACAACGATCCGCTCCCCCCCTTTTTCCGAATAGCGGCAGGCATCAATGATCTCGCGGGTCCGGCAGCCTTCAAAACGCTCCCGGCCGGCCACCACGAGCGGCACCTGGAGCGACGCGTCATTATTGCCCGGCATCCACTTATCCCGGATTTTCTCAGCCCATTGCCGGTTGGGCCTTAAAGACCAGTCCGTATCCGCTTCATTGCTGAGCCGACCCGTCCAGTAAGTTCCCATTTTGTCGTCGAAAACCTCGCTGCCGCGATCCTGGGTGCGATTGGGCGCTGCCGGCGCATGCGTCATCTGCCGGCAGGAGGCCAGAAACTGGTCGCGCAGAAACGCCCAGGCATCCGAGTCGGTTTGCAGGTGCGGGCTGTAACGCAGAAAATTCTCCGGCGAGGTGTTCTCGTCAAGCCTGCGGATCAGGTAGGCAATGGCATTGATGAACTGCTCCCGCGAGGCCACGGGGGCGTAGAGCAGAATATCCCTGACGGACTCCTGAAGGGCCCGCCGCACATGGTCCGCCATCCCTTCCAGCATTTCAAACCAGAAATAATCCGTCACCGCAAGGGCATGGCCCAGCTCGTGGGCATAAGCCAGCTCAAAGAGGTTGTGCGAGGCCACCCCCAGATTCACCGCCTGGATATTTTCCGGCTGCATGGCAAAATTTAACATGCGCTTGTAGTTGGCATCCACGTCCAGCTTATTGTCATACGGGGCCAGCGGCCAGTTGTAGTGGGAGGACGCGATCAGCTCCACCTCCATGTTGGCACCCTTGACAATTCTCAGCTTAACCGGCGCCCCGCCGCCCGCCACCCTTTTTCTGGCCCAGTCGGTAAGCTTCTGCTGAAGCGAAAAGGCGTCCGGAACATAGGCCTGAAGCACGATGCCTGCCGAGTAGTCCGTGAATTCCGCCTTCTCCAGAGTTCGGACAAAGGCCTCATAGGTAATGTCCAGATCCCGGTACGCCTCCATGTCCATGTTGACAATCTTGGGGACCCGCTCCCCGTTTTTGCGGGTAAAAAAGTTTTCCTTGGCCACCCGGATCAGCGCGGACAAGCGCTCCACCATAACGGATACGGTATGTTCAAATGCAAGCGAGGATATCTGCGAGTAAAGGGTCGAAATTTTAACCGAAATGTATTCAATTTCAGGGTCGCGCATGTCCCGGATATAGGTTTCCAGGCGATGGCGGGCCTCGTCCTCGCCCATCACCACCTCGCCCAGATGGTTGATATTCATCCGCACGCCCTGTTTCTTGCGTTTCTCCAGGTGGGCGTGAAGGGGTTTGGACTCGCCGGGAATAATGGCGCGCGACGAATTCATGCGCATTTTATCAACCATGCGCGGCACAGCGAGATCCGGAAAATAACGGCCCATTCCCATAAACATCTGTACAAGGAGCCGCTCCACCCGGGAGAAGAAATCCGGGACCCCGTATTCGCGCAGCAAATGGTTAACCTGATCCGCCACCCGGTCATTGTCATGGGAACGAAAACACTGGTCGATCATTCGGGTAAGCACGACCTTGTCCATCGGATGGGTGAGCAGGCGCTCCATCTGTTCCTGGATGGCCTTTTCCTCAGATGTCAACAGTTGGTTGGCCCGGTCCTGCCATTTGGCGGCCAGAGAAACGGCCCCTTGCTCAATTTTTTGATAATCGATGTCCGTCATTATGGCTCCATTTATGCCTGGTACCGATGGCACGTTTCGGCCGGTTTACATTGTCAAGCGACCTGGCCCCCGCCGCCAAGGTAGGCCTGCACCACGTCCGGGTCATTGAGCAGCGCCCCTGCCGTATCGGCCATAACGATATGGCCCACCTCCATAACATAGCCGCGATGAGCCAGTTTCAAGGCGATTCGCGCATTCTGTTCCACCAGGACCACGGTAACACCGGCGTCATTGATCTGCCGGATGGTCTTAAATATCTGGCGCACCAGGACCGGGGCCAAACCGAGGCTGGGCTCATCCAGCAGCAGCAGTTTGGGGTTTGCCATAAGCGCCCGCCCGATCGCAAGCATCTGCTGCTCCCCTCCCGAAAGGGTGCCGGCCAGCTGATCCCGGCGTTCCGCAAGCCTTGGAAAGAGCTCAAAAATCCAGTCCAGGCTGTCTTTGATACGCCGGGCGTTCTTGGAGGTAAAGGCCCCCAGATTGAGATTCTCCCGGACCGTCAGGGTGCCAAACACCCGCCGCCCCTCCGGGGCCTGGGTGATTTTGCGGGAGACCACCTTGTGGGCCGGCAGCCGGTGGATAGGTTCGCCTTTAAAAAAAATCTCGCCGCCGGAGGCGCGCACCAGGCCGCAGATGGTATTCAGCGTGGTGGACTTGCCCGCCCCGTTGGCTCCCAAAATGGTGACAATTTCGCCTTCCGCAACTTCCAGGTCAATGCCGTGGAGCGCCCGGACATTTCCGTAATTGACCTGAAGGCTCCTCACTTCAAGCAGCATCCACCCACCTTTTAAAAATCATCGGTTTCATCTTCACTGCCAAGATAGGCCTCTATAACCAGGGGATTTTGCTTGACCTCGCCGGGCAGGCCTTCGGCGATTTTTTTTCCGTACTCCAGCACCACCAGGTGTTCGCACGCTTTCATCACCAGGCTCATGTCGTGCTCTATCAACAAAACCGTAATGCCGCGCGCCCGGATGCAAAAGATCAGGTCAACCAAAGATGCCGTCTCCTGCTCATTCATGCCCCCGGCCGGCTCGTCAAGCACAAGCAGACGGGGATTGGAGGCAAGTGCCCGGGCAATTTCCAGCAGTCGCTGGTTGCCGTAGGAAAGGTTTCGGGCGACATTTCTGGCCTGGGCCGCAAGCCCGACAAAATCAAGCTCCGCCATTGCCTTGCCCATGGCGCGGCGTTCTTCCCGGACCTGCCAGGGCAGGCGGGCCATGGCGGAAATGGGCCCGGCGCGCATCCGGCAGTGATAGCCGGCCAGGACATTTTCCATCAACGACATGTTGGCAAAAAGCCGAATGGTTTGAAAGGTGCGCGCAATGCCCAGTTTGACAATCCGGTGGGTCAGTCGGTTGGTAATCTCTTCTCCGGCGAACCGGACGCGCCCATTATCCACTTTGTAATTTCCGGTAATCAGGTTGAAAACCGTGGTTTTGCCAGCCCCGTTGGGACCGATCAGACCAAAAACGGAGCCCTCGGGGATATCAAAAGAGACCGCATCCACAGCCACCAGGCCCCCGAATCGCTTGGTCACCTCCTTGATTTCAAGCAGGCTCATAGCGCCACCTCGCTTTCATCCAGGTCCTCCACGGGATATCTGTGCGGCTTGGGCGGCAAAATTCCCTGGGGGCGAAAAATCATCATGGCAACCAGGGCAAGCCCGAAAATAAGGAGGCGATACTGCTGAAGGTCCTGGAAGATCTCGGGCAGACCGATAATCAGAATAGCCCCCAGCAACACGCCCGGGATGCTCCCGGAACCGCCGAGAATGACGATCATGAACATCACCACCGACTCCCAGAAAGAAAACGACTCCGGGGAAATAAAGGTAATCTTTGCGGCATAGAGGGTGCCGGTCATGCCGGCCCAGAAAGCGCCCAGGACAAACGCGGCGAGTTTGTAGCCGGCCGTGTTGATGCCCGAGCCTTCGGCGGCAACTTCATCGGAGCACAAAAATTTCAATGCCCGGCCAAAGCGGGAGTGCTCAAGCAGGTAGAACAGGACAATGGTGATGCCCAGAAAGGCGGTTATCAGGTAAAAGAAGTGCCCGGGCTGCACGATGCCGTTGATGGTGACCCCGAATACGCTTGGCATGGAGACGCCGAAAATCCCGTTGGCGCCACCGGTGATACCGAACACGTTGTTTATCAGGGCAATGCGGACTATCTCCACCATGCCGATGGTCACGATCAACAGGTAGTCGCCCCGCAGATGAATAATGGGCCGGGCCACCACAAGGGCAAACAAGCCCGCCATGACCCCGGCCACCGGCATCAGCCAGAGCACGGGGATGCCCCAGGCGGTATTGATGATCGCCGTGGTATAGGCGCCAACGGCATAAAAGGCGGCATGCCCCATGTGAAACATGCCGCCATAGCCGAGAATTATATTTAAAGACAATCCCAGGACCGCGTACAGGGCCACGTTGTTTAAGACATCGGTCCAGTAGTTGTCCAGGTACAGCGGGGCAAAGATCCACAGGATCACCACGATGCTGTAGACTATCTTCCGGAGTTTCGCATCTCCTTCACTCATAATGGATGCATCCGTAAAAGCTCAGATTTTTTCCGCCACCCGCTCGCCCAGCAGGCCGGTGGGACGAACGATGAGAATCAGTATCAGTACAAAAAAGGCAATGGCATCTTTCCATGCCATGGAAATATAGGCCGCGCCAAGGGCTTCAATAACGCCCAGCAGCAGGCCGCCCACCATGGCGCCCGGGATATTGCCGATCCCTCCCAGGATGGCCGCGGTAAAGGCCTTAAGACCGTATATCCAGCCCATGGTGAATTTGATCTGCCCGTAATAGAGCCCCACCATGACCCCGGCAGCGCCGCCCAGGGCCGGGCCGATGAAAAACACCAGCATGATAACCCGGTCCACGTTGATCCCCATCAGGCGCGCGGCATCCTGGTCAATTGCCGCGGCCCGTATGGCGGTGCCGATCTTTGTCTTCTGGATAAACGTATACAGGGCCACCATGAGAACAATGCAGCTGACAAGGATCACCACCCGCATAACGGGTATATGGATGCCAAAAATATTGAGGACATGGGATGAGAGAATACCCTGGGGATACACCCGGGGACTGGGCCCGTAGACCAGCATCACCGTATTGGAAAACACAATGGAGGCCCCCAGCGCGGAGACCACGGCGGACAGCCGGGGGGACGTCCGCAGGGGCTTGTAAGCCGCCCGGTCCAGCAGGATCCCGATAATGCCCACCAGGAGCATTACCATCACGGACAGAACCAGCACACCGGCCACCGGTCCCAGCTTGTCTGTGAGCGAAAAGGCGGTCAGCATGGTGAGGCCCAGGTACGCCCCTATGGTGAACAGGTCGCCATGGGCGAAGTTAATGAGCTTGAGCACCCCGTATACCATGGTGTAGCCAAGGGCAATCAGGGCGTAGATGCCGCCCACGGCCAGGCCGTTGGTCAATTGGGTAAAAAAGAGTTCCATGGTCGCAATCCTTGGCAAAAAGATCGGCTACATCAGCCCATTCGGCCGTAGCCAATCCGGCCATAGCCAATTGGGGCAGCTGCCATTGCAATCCGGGGCGCACGCGAATCAACCGGCACGCGCCCCGGATTACGATTACCATCAATGGCCCGACAGCCGCGTTTTATGGCTGGAGCACGAACTCACCCGCGGCATTGACCTTGTAGACCCGGTAGACATCACCCACCCGGTCGCCTTTGTCATTAAAGGAAATCCTGCCGGTCAGGCCGGGAAAATCCGTGAGATCCTCATGCAGGTAGTCGGCCAGTTTGTCTGAATCCGTGGAACCGGTTGCCTTGATGGCCTTTACCAGAACACGGAAGCCGTCACCGGCCAGCACGGCCCAGATGGATCCGGGAGTGGATTTATATTTCTTTTTATAAGCCGCCAGGAATTCGCTGGCCTCTTTAGATGGCAGGTCCCCGGGAACGGGCGGAGAAAGAAAGAAAAAACCCTGTGCCGCTTTTTCCCCGGCGATTTTCACCAGGTCGGGATTGTTGGTGGCGTCCCCGCCGATAAAGGGCACCTCCCACCCCATCTCTTTCTTCTGGCGAAGCAAAAGGCCCGCCTCGGGGTAATAGCCGGTAAAAAAGACCACATCCGGCCGGGTGGCTTTCATCTTGGTCAAAATGGTGTTGTAATCCTGCTCNCCCGGGGTGAGGGCATCAAAGAACACCACATCCGCCGCTGCTTTTTCCAGCCGCCCCAGCGCCTCATCCGCCAGCCCTTTGGCATAGGTCGTGTTATCATGAAGGATGGCGACATTTTTATAACCCTGGGACAGAATTGTCTTAACCGCCACCCGACCCTGCTCATCGTCGCGGGGGCAGGTGCGGAAGAAATACTCCAGACCTTTCTCTGTCAAGCGAATGGCCGTCGAGCCGTTTGCGATCTGAACCATCTTGGCGGCTGCAAAAATGTTCTGCGAAGCTTCTGTAATTGAGGAACCGTATGTGCCGATGACCCCGGCGACATCCTTGGTCGCCAGGCGCTGGGCGGCAAGCGCTGCTGTTCGCGGATCCCCGCCGTCATCTCCGATCTCGATCTCAATCTGCATTCCCAGAAGCCCGCCCTGTTCGTTGATCTCATCAGCCAGAAGCTGGACAATCTTTTTCATATCCTGGCCCTCACTGGCCCATGACCCGGTCAGCGGGCACATCAGGCCGATTTTTAAAGTATCGACCGCCGAAACCGGAGTGGCAGACAGGAAACAGATGGCTGTCAGCAATAATATGAGCTTTTTCATACAATCCCCCTTTCCTAGCAAATCCCCATTGAGTCAATTCGTTTTGGACAATATTGCCTAAATACTTGGCAAAACCAAACGGGTCAATCTCGTTTTTACAGGCTTCTCCGGGTTCAAACGTTACGCAGGCGTCAACCCCCTTGCCAATAAAAGGGGCTCACCTCAATGTCAATTTAATATACCGACATTTCAGCCAGTCGCAACAAACTCCCCACCCCCTTTTTTTTCGCTCTGCTGCAGCAGGGTGCCGGCAACAATCAATAAAAGGCCGGCAATCGTGGAAATCCGTATATCTTCCCCCACAAAAAAACGAATAAAGACCAGCGAGAGAAAAGGGGAGAAAAAAATGAGGGAGCTCACCCGCGCCGTGCTCCGGGTCAATTTGAGCGCATTCAACCAGAAAACAAAGGTGATGCCCATCTCAAACACCCCGACATAGAGTGCCCCCATCAGACCGGGAAGCGATAGGGAAAAAGGATCAGAAAAAATAAGGCAGGCCGCCAGAATAAATGGCAGGCCGAAAACAAAATTCAAAAACAGACCCGCGACCGGGTCATTTTTATCCCGGGTGTTATAGATCCAGTAAAGGGCCCAGATAACGGTGCTGCCCAGGGCAAGCAACACGCCAGGGCCATTTGAAAATTGCAGGATGAAAATATTGCCCTGTGTTGCAATCACGACAACGCCTGAATAGCTGATAAAGATGGCCAGAATTTCCCGGATGCCGATGGACTGCTTTAAAAGGGGAATGGAGAGCAGGCTCAATGTGATGGCCCAGGTATAATTCAAGGGCTGGGCCTCCTGCGCGGGCAAACGGTCATAGGCGGCAAAAAGGACTGTATAATAGAGAAAGGGGTTTAAAAAACCGAGGGCGGCTGCCCGCAAGAACGCCCGCATGCCATAGCTTTTCAGCAGCCCTAATTTTTTCTGCCCCAGGAGCACGCAGAAGAGGCAGAGGATGGATACGATATCCGCCCAGAGAAGCAGCTGAAGTGTTGACAAATGCCTGAGGGAAAGTTTGAATGCCGATGCCACGGTTGACCAGATGAGAACCGACGCTGCGGCGTATAAGTAAGCTTTTTGTTGTCGGGTCATATTGACTCTGAATTTGAACCGGATTCCATGTATAAGGGGTGCCCCTGCTTAACCGGCTTTCCCCGTAGATTCTGTTTCTCTACCAAAAAGACCGGGCCGGGGCAATAACGCTTGAAAACCGGTATTATTTTGGAATTTACTTTCACCCCAAAATCTGCAATTGCTTTGAGGTGGCAGGCTTTGGATATTAGATTAGATTATAGATATTCGGTATGTGGCATGAGGAGGCCATTGGCATATGACGGCATCAGCTCAACCGGCAGCTCAGCCGGTTCATTATCGTATCGCGATCGCACCCGATCTCGTCCGCTCTGAGTTCGAGGGAAAGGTCAACATCCGGCTTTCTGCCGAACAACCGGTGCAAACCATTGAATTCAATGCCCTGGAACTGGCCGTGCGCCGGTGCCTCTGCACTATGCGGGATAAATCGATTTCATGTGCGTTTCGCATGAATCCGGTTGATGAAGTGATTCAAATCGAGCTGCCTGAGGCGGTGGCCGGCGATTTTGAAGTCCAGATCGACTACCATGGCGAGATTAACCGTTCCATGGCCGGTTTTTACCGAAGTCAATACACAAGCCAGGGCAGGACGCATCCGATTGCCGTCACCCAGTTTCAGGAAAGCGATGCGCGAAGGGCCTTTCCCTGCATGGACCATCCGGTTTACAAGGCCTCCTTTGAAGTTGTCCTCACTGTCGATGACGCGCTTGAAGTCCTCTCCAACACGCCCGTGAAATCCCGGAAGGAACTGGGCGACGGCAGAAAAACCGTCTGTTTTGAAAAAACGCCCAGAATGTCCACCTATCTCGTGTTTTTTGGCGTGGGGGACTTTCAAAATCGCAGCGGCACAAGCGATGGGCGCGTACGTATCGTCTGGCTGCCCGGTATGGGCGATGACACGGCATATGGGTTGCAATTCGGGGAAAAGGCCCTTGCCTACTGTGAATCCTTTTTTGGCATCCCCTACCCCCTGCCCAAGCTGGACCTCATCACGGTGCCGGACTTTGCCTTTGGTGCTATGGAGAACTGGGGGGCGATTACCTTCAGGGAAAACCTGCTCCTCTATGACCCCAGAATTACCAGTTCCGAGGCGGAAGAGCGGATCTGCGAGGTCATTGCCCACGAAATTGTCCACCAGTGGTTCGGCAACCTGGTAACCCCCGCAGATTGGAGCTACCTCTGGCTCAACGAGAGCTTTGCCACTTATTTCGGGTTCGGGGTAGTCGCTCACTACCATCCGGACTGGCAGGTATGGGAGGAATTTCTGACATCCCAAACCGCTCCGGCCATGGCCCGTGACGGCCTCACCGACACTTCCGCCATTGAAATCAGCAGCGGCAGCCATGTGGTGATAAACAGCAGCACGGCACCGATTATATACAGCAAAGGCGGCAGCGTGCTCCGGCAGATTGAAGGCTACCTGGGCGGCAAGGCCTTCCAGGCCGGTTTGCATGACTATTTAAAGCGCCATGCCTATGGCTGCGCAACCAGCCAGGACCTGTGGAGCGCTCTTGAAACGGTTTCCGGAAAACCCATCAGCTTTATAATGAAAGCCTGGGTGGAAACCCCGGGACATCCACTGGTTATCGCCAGTCGCAGCGACACCAGGCTGATTCTTCAGCAGAGGCGATTTACCTATCTTACCGGCTCCGACGCCTCACTTTGGCCGATCCCCCTGCTAATCCGGGTTTTCGAAGCTGACGGAACTTCGCGCCTGATTACTGAAATGATGCCGGAGCAGACGATGGAGATCGAAATCGGCGCCGAGGCGGTCGGCTACAAAATAAATGACGGGCAAACCGGGTTCTACCGGGTCGCCTATGACGATCCGCAGAATTTTGACACCCTTTGCCGCCTGGTTGGCCGGAAAAAGCTGCCCGCAGTGGACCGGTGGGGAATTGAAAATGATATTTATGCCCTTGTCAAATCCCGGCAATACGGTATCGAACAATACCTTCAAGTTTTAACGGAATACCGGGCGGAGGCGCACCCCCTTGTATTAACCGCCATCTTCGGGCACCTGTCGGAACTATTCCTTCTTCTCAACCCGGCGGCAGGGGAAAAAGTCGCGTCCCTGGCACGGCCATGGATCAGCGAAACCGTCAACCGCCTGGGCATCATGCCCGCGGACAAGGAACCCCACGGGATACTGCGCCTTCGCCGGCAGGCCCTTCGACTGGCCGCCTTTTTTGATATTTCGGAAATACTGACGCCCGGTGTGGAAGCGTTTGGGAAACTGATGGACGGGCAGGCATTGCATCCGGATATCCGGCAGGCCATAATGCAGGTCGGGGCCTGGGCAGCCGGGGAAAGCGCCTATAATTGGTTGGTCCGGCAATTGACATCTGCCTCAAGTGAGCAGGAGCGCATCAATGCCTTAAGCGCCCTGGGCTGCTTCAGCGAAGTCGGGCAAACAGAAAAAGCCCTGGATTATATTCTAACCAAGACCCCGGATCGCAACAAGTTCATACCAGTGGCGGCCATGGCCCAAAATCCCTCTGCAGTCCCGCTCATGTGGGATTGGTACACCCATCATCGAAAAGCACTGGCAGAGGTTCATCCCATAATCCATGAACGCATTATCGGGGCCATTGTGCCTTTCGGCGGACTGGACCGCTTCGAGGCGATCCAATCCTATTTTGACACCCATATTGAAAAAACTGATAATGCCGCCCCGGTGATCCGGATGGCAATTGAAAAACTGGAGATTCATCAACAATTACGCAATGCTCATGCCGAATAGGCGGCCTTGGCAAACATCGAGGCGCCATTTGGATATAGCGCTCCAAGCAAAACCAGGATTTTAAAGCAAAATCGCTTGCCCTCAAGATCAGGGAATGACCCAAACCGCGTTGTCCTTTATTTTGTGAACCACGGCAGATGCCACCTTGCCCATGAACTTACTGGCGCTTTGCCCCTGCCGGCCAATCACCACTGTTCCGAATTGCTCTTTTCGGGCTTTTTCAAGAATGGCCTTTGCCGGCGCCAACCGCTTGTCAATTTCCTGAAAAGATATCTGCTCCTCACTTAGACCCGCCTCCCGAAACATGTCAAATACCCGGTCCTTAAAATCCCGGATGCATTGCTGGCTGCTTTGCCGGATAGCCGCTTTAAGGTTTTTTGTATCCGTATCCGGGGAACCGAGCTCACAAAAATCGCTGAGGCGGGGTTGAACGTGCAGCAGTTCAAGTGAAACCCCGGAGGTATTCGATAGCATAAAAGCAACATGGTCCACCGCACGCAGGGAATTCACGGATCCATCCACTGCAATCAGTATCTTCTCCGAGCTTACCCGGCCATCCACCACCCAAAGCGGCATTCGCTTTGAATGGGATAAAAGATTGGCGGTCACACTGCCGATGAATAACTCCTGCAATCCCGATATTCCCCGCCGACCGATCAACAGGGCATCATAAGCTCCGGATTCGGCCATATTGAGAATATCATCGGCCACGCCGGCATCCCGGTTTACAGTTTTGAGTTCCACACATTCGGCGGCCACCCCGCTTTCCAACAACTGCTGTTTGCAATTTTTTAGAAGTTCTTGGGCGGCGGACCGGTTGTTTTTTTTCACCGTTTCCAACTCAGCCCGGGCCTTCGGGCTCTTGAGGGCGTCCTCAACGAGATATCCGGAAACCATGGGCTGCACATGGAGTAGAACAAAATCGATATCCCCTATTATTCCGGCCATTCGGGCGGCATATGCCAGGGCGTGTTTAGAATGAATGGAGTTTTCAACGGCAATCAAAATTTTTTTCCGCATAGGCGCCTCAGCTTTTTTAGATCCATGAATAACAATAAAAGATAACACAGGAATACACGCAGTATATACTTTATAGTATTGATTTTTCAATCACAATTCTGTATGACAGACTTAATTGATGCCGCCCCTGTAAACAGCCGTTTTGGGAGGCCAGGTAAATTCAAGCTGCTGGCTTGTCTGACAACCTAACCGTTGTCCAAATAAGATCAGAAAGAAGATCCGGATGAGGCTGGAGAAGCTATGTCAATTCAAGGAAATCTCGAAACATTCTACCTTTCCTCCCTGTTGCAGATGCTCAACTATGAGAAAAAGACAGGCAGGCTCAAAATCAAATCAAAAAACAACGAAGTCCAGATCATCCTGTTTGAAGGCGACATCGTATTTGCCACGGAAACCCAGAAACGCAACCGGATTGGCATGCTGTTAATGAATAACGGCCTCATTGACCAGCAGGTTCTGGACACCTGTCTTGACCTGAGCCGGGAAAAAAACCAGGGAATCGGCAAAACACTTGTCCAGGAAGGCTATATCACCCTCAACAAACTGAACACATTTCTTCTCAAACAGGCCGAAAATACGATATACAATGTTTTTTTGTGGGAATCCGGGGAATTTGAATACAATGATGCGGAACTCAACCTCCGTGGGGTGCTCGGAAAAAAATTTAATATCATGAATATCATGCTGGAAGCCTCCCGCCGGATCGATGAACTCGCCGTATTAAAAAAGCAGATACCTGATGACCAGGCGATGCCAAAACTCACCGTCAATCTGGAAGACAACCCCGAAATTAAACTCAACTCCGAAGAATGGCGGGTACTGTCCATTATTAACAGCAATTCCACGGTCCGCCACATCCTGGATCAAACCGGTTATGATGACTTCAGCGGTTATAAAATCTTAAACTCCCTTATTTCTTCCGGAAAAATCGAAATCAGGCCGCTCTTGAGCAAGCAGGAACTGGCCCAGCAAGCCGTGAGCCAACTAAAAAGCATAGATGCCAGGCAATTCAGGGAAACCCTGGATCGCATCGGACTCAAACGCAGCAGTGCCCTCCGGGTTTCGTTAACCCGAATCTTTCGGGATGCTGCGGATAAAACCCAATTGATGGCCTCAGTTGAAAATGAAGCGCGCAAAATCGTCAACCCCGAAGAGCAGAACCTATTATATCAACTCACAGAAAAAAGCCGAACGCCTTTTATGAACACCATGCTCCAATTGCTGTCGCAATCACTTAACCAAATGCAATAAGTCAGAAGTTCCTTCTACTGCTTTGCCCCCCGTAAAAACAACCGCTTTTGGAGTGCTCAGGGGCCAAACGTCAGCGTATCATGGGATGCATCGTTACTGCGGACAATATCTTTTGTATCGAAAAAGTGGCAGTCTCGTAAAAAGTCTGATTCCAGATGGCGCCGTAAAAAGTTCAAGGCGTCGCAAATCCCGAGGAATGCAGCGTACATAGGCGTACGTGAAATTCCGAGGGATGCATCGCAACGCAGATATTGGACTTTTTACGGTGCCATCAAGAAATGAATTGCTGATCTGGAGCGTATCATGAGCCAAGGAACCTTTAAAAAGGTCGAAAAATCGACCAAAACCCTTTATGGCCCGCGGGCCATGCTGGTTTGCGGATTTTCGGCGGCGGAACAAACCGACCTCATGGAATTTCTGGAAACAATCAACCTGAGGGGCCTGTCTGTGATATTTGCAAGGGGCGGTGACGGCGAGAAGCTGCTCAAAAATTTATTGGCACTGCCGGACCGGACCGGCTGGGGTGAGGACTCCAGCCTGGATCGCGCTATCATTCTTTCCGGAATAACTGAAAAGGAACTCCACCGGACGCTGTCCGCCTACCGGGGTCTGGAACTGCCCCGCCCCCTCTGGGCAACGCTCACCCTACATTCTGAGACATGGATTTTGTCATCCCTGCTAATTGAGCTCAAAAAAGAGCGGGAAGCCATGGAAAAGAAAACGAAGTAGGGATGGATATACGCCGCGGAAGTCATTCCGGGCCATCATCAGAGATTGACCACCTTGTCGGCCAACTGCATGGCCGTTACAATATCGAGCATGTTGGTGGTTTCTCCCACCCGCTTCTGATCCATCAGGTTAAAATGGGTCAGGCAGGTGCCGCACACCATGATGTGAACCCCCTCTGACGCCAGTTTTTGCAATACATCCAGTACTTGCGAATCGATAACCGTTAGCTTGACGCCATTATTGACAAATACCAACCGCCACAGATCCGCGCCCATTTCATTGAGGGTCTTTAAAAAATTGATCATGAGCTTTAAGCCCAGCGCGTCATCGCCGGAACCCATTTTATCCGTGCCGATCATCACCATAATCTTCCGCTCAGCTGCGGGCTCGGCATTTTCCCTGTCAACCTCCGGGGAGACGCTTCCCTCCCGGCTTCCAGTCAGCTGGAAATCATCTCCCTGCGCGTCCACCGACACCGAATAGGCCTGAGATTCAAGAAAGCGCGAGACATTCTGCATTGAGGCCTCGTTGTCCACCAGCACACGGACCGTATCCGCTCGATTATTGCCAATGGCCTCCTTGGTCATTAACACCGGGGCCGGGCACGCCAATTTCCTGGCATCTATATTCGTCATCAATGCCTCCACATTAAAAATTTGACAAACAGAAGCTTCATCGGGCATCGACCTTTCTTCCTGTATATAAGGCTTGTTGTTTTTATGAAGAAATAATATATTCTTTAAAATTATAATTCAAATTGACTTTTTCAATCAAAAACAGCCCCTTCATTGAAAAAAACAATCTGTGGCGCCTTTTGCGCAGACCACGGATAAGGACACAGGAATCCACCCGATTTGGAGGCATCATGGATTTATGGCACTTAACCATTTTTAAAAAAGTTGTCGACACCCAGGGGTTCTCCAGTGCCGCCAAGGCCATCAACCTCACGCAGCCAACTGTCAGCAGCCATATCAAGGAACTTGAGAGCCACTTCAACTGCCAGTTGCTCGACCGGATCGGCAAGGTCACCGTAGCTACCGGGGCCGGTGAAAAACTCTACGGCTATACCAGCAAGCTTTTAAGCCTTTATGAAGAAACCGAGGCCGCTATGGCCCAATATCTGGGGCACATCAGGGGGCGCTTGTCCATTGGCGGCAGCACCATCCCTGCGGGCTATATTCTGCCGGCGGTCATTGGCAGTTTTCTGGCGGATTACGAGGACGTGCGCATTGCGTTAAACAGCGGCGACACGGAGCAGATTATTCATGACATTCTGGAGTACCGGCTGGAGCTGGGAATTGTGGGGGCCCCAACGGACCGTCGGCGAATCACCCAGACAACCCTGCTCCGGGAAGATATGCGCCTGATCGTGCCTTTCGATCACCCGTGGGCAAACAAGCCCGATATCGATCCGGCGCTATTGTTTGAAGCACCCTTCATCATCCGGGAGTCCGGCTCAGGAACGTTAAAGTCCCTGCAAAACAGCCTGGCCCAAATAGGCAAAACGCCGCGGGTGCTAAATGTGGTGGCGGAATTCGGGAGCACAGCCTCGGTTATCCAGGGCATTAAAAACCGGGTGGGTCTCTCCATTCTTTCGCCCATTGCTGTTGCCGAGGATTTGGAGGCCGGCAATTTAAAGGCCCTGGCAGTAAAGGGCCTGGACCTGTCCCGCCATTTCTATCTCACTACCCACCGGGACCGCACCCCTTCCCCGCTTTGCGAAGCCTTTATCCAGTTCATCAAAAACCGCTTCAATGTATGACAGGCAGTTTTCAGGCGTTTGGACCCGTTATGGAATGGGTAAAGCTTGACGGGTCGACCACCACATCACCCAGACTTATCACGGCCACCCGCCGGCTCTGCGTCTCCGTCAGGGGAGTCCAGACGGACACCTCTTTTGCGGCGATGTCACATCCGGTTACAATTCCCAGTTTCAGAACAAATCCCTGCCGGTCTTCAAAGGCGAGCAGACGATGCCGAAAAAAACTAGGATCCGGAAACACGCCATAGTCGGGCCAATAAAATGTCCGTATCCCCGCATGGGTAAAATACCGTCGCAAAGCCGCTTCCCGGTGCGCCTGGCGCTGGGAAAAATCACGCTGCCGAACCGCCGCGGCACACCGGATATCGACAACACGGGTTATCCGGGCGGATCTTAAGGGCCGGACCCAGAATTCCAGTTCCCCGGCCTTCTGCAAAACTATCAATACGGAAGGCTCCAGCAGATCAATCTTGGCGAGCTTCAACCGCACCCCGCCCTTTTGCGGATCCACCAGCCCGGAGGTGTCCATAACAATTGCGCCATCCATCGTTTCCCGGGCTTTCTGTACCAGGCGCCCGCATCCGGCAAGCACCTGCAGCATATGACCGGCCGGGCTGACCGAGCCGATGAAGCGCTGCCAGCTCTTTTTTATCGCGTGACCATTGGATTGTTTTAGAAGTTCAAGGCTGAATGTTGTGGGCGGCCCCAGCCGGCTTTGACCGGGATCGGCATCAATGCAGGCCACCCGGCCCTGCAGGGCCAGCAAGCGACTCACCAGAGACCGGACCAGCGTGGTCTTTCCCGCGTCCGAAGCGCCGACCACCATTATGAGGCCGGCCAGATCCATTAGCTTGGACTCGTTTAATTCCGCCGGCAGGTGTCCTGCAGACAGATGGGGATGCACCCCGCCGGTATTGTGCGGCACAGTAGTTTGTCCTTCTTCTTGACGGTTGGAACCTGCCCCCTATTTTCCCGGGGATTGTCAGGCTCAAATTTTGATGGCTTCGAAAAAAAGTTTGAGTTACCGGTCATTACCGTTTATTTTGTATTATTAATATCAGTAATACACAGGCAATTAAGGAGCTTTCCAGAATGGCCGAACAACAGCAGAAAGAGCAGCAGCCAGGCGGGCCGGGCAATCATCCGCAGGGACAACAGCAACCCCCCGTGTTCCAGCAGAACCCGCAGGAAAAGTGGACCCGCATCCTCTGGTTCGCGGTTCTGCTGATGGCCGTCATGTTCCTCACGCAAACACTTTTGGCCCCCCGCAGCACCACCATACCTTACAGCCAGTTCAAGCAGAAGGTGCGCCAGGACCAGGTTGCGGAAATCACCCTCCAGGGCCGTCAGCTCACCGGGCAATACAAATCAAAGAATTCCTCGGCATCCAAGGGCGCATCGAACAAAGAGGGCGCGCTGCAGTTTAAAACCGTTGTGCCAAGCGTCCAGGATTCGGGACTGATGAACCTGTTGGAAAAGCACGATGTCACCATTAATGTAAAATCCACCAAACAGTCCTGGTTTGTCAACCTATTGATTGCTATTTTACCGTGGGTCCTCATTTTAGGCGCGTTCTTCTATTTTTCAAAACGATTTCAGGATCGAATGGGCGGTTCCGGCGAGGGCGGCGGAATTTTTGGATTTGGCAAATCCAAGGCCAAGCAATTTGAAAAATCCATGAGCGATGTGAAATTGGACGATGTTGCCGGACTGGAAAATACCAAGAAGGAACTTCAGGAAATCATAGGTTTTCTGAAAGACCCGGATCAATATCGCTCCCTGGGCGGAAAACTGCCCAAAGGCGTTTTGCTGATCGGCCCCCCGGGTACCGGAAAAACCCTTATGGCCCGGGCTGTGGCCGGCGAAGCGGATGTGCCCTTTTTCTCCATTAGCGGCTCGGAATTTATTGAAATGTTTGTGGGGGTGGGGGCCTCCCGGGTCCGGGACATGTTTGACCGGGCCAAAAAGGACTCACCGGCCATTATATTCATAGACGAAATCGACTCCATCGGCCGCGTCCGCGGCTCCGGAGTCGGGGGCGGTCACGATGAACGGGAGCAGACCCTGAACCAGATTTTAAATGAAATGGATGGCTTTTCTCCCCAGGAATCCGTGGTGGTCATGGCCGCCACCAACCGGCCGGATGTACTTGACCCGGCACTGACCCGCCCGGGGCGCTTTGACCGGCAGGTCAGCCTGGAACTGCCCCAGAAAAATGCACGGATCGCGATTTTAAAAGTCCACACCAAAAATGTCACCACGGGCGCGGATGTTGACCTCGAAACGGTAGCCAATCGCACGGTGGGCTTCTCGGGCGCGGAGCTGCAGAACCTGGTCAATGAAGCTGCACTGCTGGCCGCCCGCAAAAGGAAAGACAAGGTTGAAGCCGAGGATTTTGACGACGCCAGGGACAAAATCCTTATGGGCATCGAGCGTGAAGACCTGATCAACGAGGAGGAGAAATCGGTGATTGCTTACCATGAGGCAGGCCACGCCCTGATGTCAAAACTGCTGCCGGGTGCGGACCCGCTTGAGAAGGTCACCATTATCCCACGCGGCCGCGCCTTGGGTGCCACCGAACAGATTCCGGAGGAAGACCGGTTCAACCTGACCCGAAACTATCTGCTGGATCGAATTACCGTGATGCTGGGCGGCCGGGCAGCTGAACAGGTGCAATTTCAGGATGCAACAACAGGCGCGGGGGATGACTTGCAAAAAACCACGCAGATCGCCCGCCGAATGGTAACGCAATGGGGCATGAGCGACAAAGTGGGCTCAGTTGCATTTCAATACGGCTCCTCCCATCCGTTTCTGGGCAGAGAACTGGGCTCCCAGAAAGATTTCAGCGAAGAGACCGCAAAAATAATCGATGACGAAGTCCGGCGATTAATTTCAGAGTGCGAGAATAAAGCCATTGATACGCTCAGCAACCACAAGCAGCAGCTCGACGCACTGGCGCAGGCGCTGCTGGATCATGAGACCCTCAGCAAGGATGAAGTTGACCGGATCATCAACGCAGCCCCCTACGACGCCGATGCGAAGGCGGATTAAACTGCCGGGCGATTAGCACATCGCCCATTTTACCTCGTCATAGCGCGAACAATAGGTGCTTCGTTAAAAACACGAACAGAATTTTTCATACGGATCGAGACTTGGCCGGACCGATGGAATACTGCAAACATTCGTAACCGCCCTTACACGGCGCCAAAGCCTCTCTTAACGGGCAACCGGAATTATCCGATCAGTGGGAGCCATGCCGGCAAAAATTAATCTTGACCATATCACCATTGTTTTGCAAAAGCCCCGATACCCCGAAAATATCGGCTCTGCCGCCCGCGCCATACGGAACATGGGCCTAAAGCACCTGGTCGTGGTGGATCCGGAAAACTACGATATCAACCGGGTACTTACCCTGGCCACCCACGCGGCAAGCGATGTCATCCACCGGGCGCTCATTTACAGCGACCTGGCCGAGGCCGTCTCCAGGTTCCACTATGTCGTGGGAACAACCGCCCGATTGGGCGGTCAGCGTCAACGGATCAAACGTCCCGGGGAGCTGGCGGAAAAACTCGTTTCCATCTCCGCGGACAATCGCATTGCCGTGATCTTCGGCCCTGAGGACCGGGGGCTCACCAACGAAGACCTCCGGCTCTGCCACGCCCTCGTCAACATCCCAACGGCCGAATTCTCCTCCATCAACCTGGCCCAATCGGTAATGCTCCTTTGCTATGAGCTGTTCATGGCGAGCCTGCCCGAACGCCGCCATTTTGCCCCCCGCCTGGCCTCCCGGCATGAGCTGGATGGTATGTACGAACAGCTGAAGGATCTGCTGATCCGAATCGACTACATCAAGCCGGACAATCCCGATTACTGGATCAACAAAATCCGCCAGAGCTTCTCCCGAATGCCGCTCAGGGCCAAAGAAGTCTCCATTATCCGGGGCATTTACCGCCAGATAAATTGGTATGCCAGGAAATGCTATATAGATGGCAGCGCGGGGGCGCCAATGGATCCCGCTTTACGAGACAAAACAAAGGCCGGAAGCAATGAAGACGAGAACGGGACCTGAGGCAGGGACAGGTATTTATATTTGAACTTGAAAAGTTTTTCAGCTATAAAACCTGCTTGAAATAGGGCAAATTCTGTTTTTCATCCTGCTTGAATGGAGGTGATATGACAACAGGCATCGAGCGGCCGCAGTGGCGTACAAATTTCGGGTTTCTGTTTGCAGCCATCGGATCTGCTGTCGGATTGGGCAATATCTGGCGATTTCCCTATATTGCCTATGAAAACGGCGGCGGGGCCTTTCTGATCCCCTATATCGTGGCCCTGATTACCGCCGGGATCCCCATTCTGATGCTGGAGTTTGCCCTGGGTCACAAAAAAAAGGCCTCCTCGCCGCAGGCATTTGCAAAAATAGACAGCAAATGGGAGTGGCTGGGCTGGTGGTCCGTCACCTTCGTCATGTTCGGCATTGTTGCCTACTACATTGTTGTCATCGGCTGGTGCCTGAACTTTTTCATTTTCTCCTTCACCCAGATGTGGGGACCGGATCCCAACGATTTTTTCTTTAATTCCTTTCTCAAAATGTCATCCGGGACCTGGGATTTACAAGGAATCAACATTGCCGTCGCCCTGGCCGTATCCCTGGTTTGGATTATCAACTGGTCGATTACCTACCGGGGCATTGAAAACGGTATCGAGCGGGCGGTAAAATTCATGATGCCGGTGCTTTTTCTGATCACCATCATCATTATTTTATGGTCACTTTCCCTGGAAGGCGCGGGCAAAGGGATTTCTCTGTATCTTACACCCAATTTCTCGGCAATCATGAAGCTCGACGTCTGGATCGCCGCCTACGGGCAGATCTTTTTTTCGCTCTCCCTGGGTTTTGGGATCATGATTGCCTATGCCTCTTATCTGCCCCAAAATGCCAATATATGCAAAAACAGCATCATCGTAGCCTGCTCCAACAGCTTCTATGAGGTTTTTGCCGGCATCGGCGTCTTCAGCATCCTGGGATACATGGCCGTCCAACAGGGCGTTTCCATTGCAGAGACAGTGGAAAGCGGCATTGGCCTGGCATTCGTGGCATATCCCAAGGCCATATCACTGCTGCCCTTTGGCGAGATTTTCGGCTTGTTATTCTTTTTCCTGCTCGCCATTGCCGGCATCTCATCTTCGATTTCCATCATCGAGGCCTTCTCCTCGGCGATCATTGACAAATTCGGCGCAGATCGAAAAAAAGTCGTCTCAACCGTGTGCCTGATCGGATTTTGCGGCTCCATCCTGTTTACCTCCCATGCCGGACTTTACTGGCTCGATATCGTGGATCACTTCCTCAACCAGTATGGCCTGGTGACGGTGGGCATTGTCGAGGCCTTTATCGTGGGGTGGCTTTACCGGACGGAACGCCTGAAAATGCACCTTGTCACACAGCTCGGGATGTCCGGCACCCGGCATAAAATCTTCGAATACATTGTGCTGCAGATGTGGAAATACTGCATCAAGTTCATCACCCCGGTGGCCCTTGGCATCGCCATCGTCAACAGCCTGATTCAGGAATTTTCCGAGCCCTATGGAGGTTACCCCTTGTCCGGCATACTGATTTTAGGCGTGGGCTGGCTGCTTGTCACCCACATCGTGGCCTTCGGGATCTCGGGCCTGCCATGGGCGAAGGACCCCAAAAGCGACTGAGTGACAGATATTGAATGTGCCACCGTGTCATTATTTTTTGATAATCCACATGATCACGGAAATCAAAACGTTCACGGGAACCATGGTGGTGACGGGAATATCGACATTGAACCCCGGTCTATCGAGGATGGGTTATGCAATCCGGTAATAGGTTTTATACCATTTTACAAACCGGCTGATCCCGTCTTCAATGCGGGTTGTGGGTTTAAATCCCACCGCCTCGTAGAGCTCGTCGATATCGGCATAGGTGGCGGGCACATCCCCCGGCTGCATCGCCTGCATGTCTTTTTCAGCAGCCACCCCCAATTCCTTTTCCAGGACCTCGATAAAACGGGTCAGTTCAACCGGCTGGTTATTACCGATGTTGTAGAGCCGGTACCGGGCATAGGAACTACCCGGATCCGGGGCGTTTCCCGACCAGTCGGGATTGGCTGCCGGCAGCTTTTTCATTACCCGTACCACCCCTTCCACAATATCATCAATATAGGTGAAATCCCGCTGCATGTTGCCGTAATTGAACACCTTGATGGGTTTGCCGGCGAGGATGGCTTCCGTAAACAGAAACAGGGCCATGTCCGGTCGGCCCCAGGGCCCGTAAACAGTGAAAAACCGAAGACCGGTGGCGGCAAGATCATACAAATGGCTATAAGTATGCGCCAGCAGTTCATTGGATTTTTTGGTGGCTGCGTATAGCGAAACCGGGTGATCCACATTGTCGTGCACGGAAAACGGCATCTTGGTATTGGCACCGTAGACGGAACTGGAGGAGGCGAACACCAGGTGTTTGATGGAAAAATGACGGCAGCATTCGAGCAAATTGACAAACCCCACCAGATTGGCATCCACATAAGCATGAGGATTCTCCAGGGAATAGCGCACCCCTGCCTGGGCGGCAAGGTTGACCACGACCTCGACGCGACAGGATTGAAACACCGCTTTCAAATCATCCAGATGGCTCAAGTCGGTTTCCCGGAAGGTAAATCCCGGATTCGATTCCAGCTGTTTCAGGCGGGCGATTTTTAAATTGACATCATAATAAGGGTTCAGGTTGTCAATGCCCACAACCTGATGGCCGTCCTTGAGCAGCCGGTTGGCCAAATGAAAACCGATAAAGCCGGCCGCACCCGTCACCAGTACATGTTTAAAATCCAATTCCATAAGCCTCCGATCCAAGCATTGCTGAAATACAGTTTCAATCAGCTTTCCCCAACCCCGCACGGATGTTGATCAGCCGCCGGCCGCCAGTTGTTCCAAAGCTTCAATAAAAAGCCGCACACCGAAACCCGTGCCGCCAGCCCCGCAATAATCGTTTCCCTTCTTGGCATAGGCCGGCCCGGCAATATCAATATGTGCCCATCGGGCTTTTTCCACAAATTCGGACAAAAAAAGAGCCGCCGTAATGGCCCCGCCATAGCGGGAATTGCCGATATTTCGCAGGTCGGCAAAGTCACTTTTCAAGTGCTCGCGGTAATCCGCCGGCATGGGCAGCGGCCAGCAGCGTTCGTGAACCATTTCCCCGGCTGAGACCATGATTTCCGACAGCTTCGGATCATTTGCAAACACCCCGGCTATTTTTTCGCCAAGGGCCATAATGCAGGCACCGGTCAATGTGGCCATATCAATCATGACCTCCGGTTTATAGCGCCTTTCCGCATAAGCCAGGGCATCAATTAAAATCAGCCGGCCTTCGGCGTCGGTGTTGCCGATTTCAACGGTTTTACCGGTATATGTCCGGATGATATCGCCCGGCCGGGCTGCATCGCCTGAGGGCATGTTTTCAACCACCGGAATAAGCCCCACCACCCGGTAATCCGGCTTCAAACGCGCGGCGGCAATAAGGGTGGCCGCAACTGAGGCGGCACCGGCCATATCCAGTTTCATCTCCGCCAGGGTGCTGCCGGATTTGATATTAATGCCCCCGGAATCAAAAGTAACGCCCTTTCCAACCAGGGCATAGGTCTTCCTGGATTTTTTAGGATGATAATCCAGGATCACCATGCGGGCGCGGCTCCTGCTGCCCGCTCCCACGGCAAGGATCCCGCCCATTTTGTTCTTCTTTAATTCCGGCTCATCCAGAACGGTAACGGCAAGGTCTTCCTTATCCGCAGCCTTGGTGATGGAACGCGCGAAGCGGTCCGGCCGCTTTTCATTGGGCGGCATACTCACCCATTCCCGGGCCAGGATGGTGCTTTTACATATGGTTTCCACGCGATACGGGATCTTCTGACAAGTTTCCGCGCCGTGGGCATCAGTTAAAATCGCTATGGTTTTAAGCGGCGTTTCTTTTTTCTTTTTCTTGTAATGATCAAAAATATGATTGCCAAGGTAAGCACCTTCAAAAAGGGCTTCCACGGCAGCGGCAAAATCAAAGGAAAGCCCGGCCACAGACGGGGGCGAGATCACAATATCGCTGACTTCAAGCTGGATCGCTTTTTTAACGGCTTTTCCAGCTGCCTTGCGCAATGTCTCAGGGGTGATCTCCGCAATTTTGCCAAGCCCCAAAAACAACACCCGCACGGCCTTGACCGAAGCCGGATGGTACAGCATGAGTTCATCAGCGTTTCGGCCCTTGAACTCGCTGTAGGAACAGGCAGCAGCAATCAGTTCGCGGATGGCCGCCGCCTGTTCCCCCTGTTCCCCCTCTGCCACCGGGATCAACAGCAACCCGGCAGAAAGCGTTTGAACGTTTTCGGTTTTTATCTCAAGCAAAAAAACCCCCTTTTAGTGTTTTTAAAGTCGGCGCTCTTTACTAACCGCCTCATAGGCTTCCTGAATCTCTCGGAATTTATCATTGGCGAATTTTTCGAATTCCTCTGGCAGGCCCTTGGCGGCAATGGTATCCGGATGATAATCCCGCACGAGCTTTCGGTATTGCTTTTTAATCGTATCATTGGAATCGCTGCTGCTGCATCCAAGGGCGGCGTAAAACTTTTCCGTGTTTTTGATGTAGCGGGATTTTATTTTCTGGTAATCCGTCTCAGTGAGGTGAAAAATCCGAACCGCCGAGAGGATGAGCTGCTCCTCGGATTCATGGAGAGCCCCATCGGCCACGGATACCCGGAACAAAATGTCGATCATTAATTCGAGCAGCTGGGGCTGCCGTGCAAAGTGCTGATAAAATTGTCCCGCAAACGCGTCAAAAGACTGGGGCGTTTGAAGCGCGGCCTGAAATATCTGTTCGGCCGCCTGCCGGCTCTGAGCGTTTAAATTTAAATCCTGCGCCATAAACTGGCGGATGGACTGCATTTCTGCATCCGTTACCCCGCCGTCGGCTTTTGCCAGTTTGGCAAGCATGGAAAACGAGGCGACAAAAAAAGCCATTTGCGCCTGTTCTCCAGCGGAACCCGGGGATCGCTCGCCGATCAACTGGAGCTTTTCATCACTGCCATCAAACATGTGCCCAAAAACCGCTCCGGCCACCGCCCCTAAGGGCCCGCCCATTGCAAATCCAATGGTCCCGCCGACGGCCTTGCCTAACCATCCCATAATAACAAAACCCTTTCCTCCCCGGCGCTTGACACACGGCTGCGCTCACCCGTCTTTCAAGCGCCGGTTATATAAAATCAGTTTTCGTTAATGCCTTAACAAAAACCGTCTATTTCACCAATATCTGTTTCCACCGCCAATTTTGACGGAAGAGAGATTGGATTTTCTACTTTGCCATCAAATTTTTTCTTAGCACATTTAAAGCCAAAACGGCAAATATCTGTTTATTGGCCAAACGCTCCCGGAATGGGGAATGAAACCGCTCGCCGGAAGCGTGCCCCGCCCCGGCAATGCCGATGCAAACAGTGCCGACCGGCTTTTCCTCAGTGCCGCCTGTCGGCCCGGCAATGCCGCTGGTGGAAATGCCGTAATCCGCGCCCGCGGCCTGCCGAACCCCTTCGGCCATGAGTCGGGCGGTTTCTTCATGCACGGCGCCGTGCTTTTCAATAATACCGGGGGGCACCCCGAGCATGTCTGTTTTGGCCGAATTCGCATAAGTGACAGCGGATAACAGAAAAAAATCCGAACTGCCGCTCACATTGGTCAGCATATGAGCCACAAGGCCGCCGGTGCAGCTTTCAGCAACAGCCACCGTGGCCCCTTGGCAATGAAGCTGTTGGGCCACCTCGGACTCCATGGAGCGCCCGGTGGTTGAAAAAACATAGTCTCCAAGCTTTTCACCAACCCAGGAAACGGCCTTTTCGAGATCTGCAGGCAATTGGTCAGGGTCCTTACCGCCGGTAATCAACTTAATGTAGATGAGCGGAAATCTGGCCAGCAAGCCGTACCTGATATTGGGGAAGTGCTCGGAAATATCGGCCATGCGGTCATTGACACGGGCTTCCGGCAAGCCGAAAGCGGAAAGCGTGCGAATCCGGCGGAATTGATCCGGTGCCTGCAGCCGGGCTTGAATATCGGGGAGGACCTGCTCGGTAAGCATGGCGGTCATTTCCAGGGGAATCCCGGGCATGAAATAGAATCGGCATTTGCCTATGGTTAATGAAAAACCGGGTGCTGTCCCCCTGGCGTTGAATAGGGGCACAGCCCCTTTCGGCAGCACAGCCTGTTTATAGTCCGATTCAGATGCGTGCCGGTTAAATTTTTTAAAAAACCCTTCAAGGTATGCAACTGCCTGGGGGTTTTTTTCAAGGCCGGTATCCGCAGCTTCAGCCGCCGCTTCAGCTGAAAGGTCGTCCCTGGTGGGGCCCAGCCCGCCAGTAACAACACAGATCTCGGCGCGTTTCGCGATTTCCCGGAGAATGGCCGTCAAAGCTGCCAGGTCATCACCCACACAGATGTGCCGGGTGACATCAATATCCAATTCTATCAGTTTCTCCGCAATATGCGCGGAGTTGCTGTCAATAATCGCGCCCGAACAGATCTCATCCCCGGTAGACAAAATTTCGGCAATCATTGGCGCCTCTCCTCCCCCCCTTTGCTAAAGGAGGTCCTCCCTTTTATTTGATTGAACTGCCTGTTTTATATGCCATGCCGCCTTTGCGGACACAATCATTTTCTGCGTCGAAAAAGACCTGCCCCGGCCGCAACCAACAAGCCGCCGCGGTAAAAGACATTGACAGGTTTTACCAATCTGGTCTATTTTTATTCTTATTAAACCTGATGGACTCGTAAAAAGTCAGTTTGAGATGGCAAAGTAAAAAGTTCAAGATCAAGGCGACGCAAATCCCGAGGAATGCAG
>P_1C_Sed_2_UnCtyDRAFT_1000077_pt1 | contig 27803 bp, 24 predicted proteins | sample Pon1CUnioCityCA_4_FD_10229 | JGI IMG/M metagenome (IMG submission 10229) | reverse complement strand
TCGCAGGGATCCGATATCAGACCCCTGATGAAGGATGATCCGGACTATGTGGTCTATGGTTTTTGTCTGGGCATGCAAACCATGAATGTGGCTGCCGGGGGTACGATGGTGCAGGATATACCGTCGGAGATCTATAACCTTCGCTATGTGGAGGAGATACTCAGGCTTGACCCCGATCGGATCCACCGCAATTACAACCGGGCGATACACATGGATGAAGATCTGATCAGCGGTTATTTTCACCGTGTGCACTTTACCCGGAGCCCCTATACCGGCCGGTTGGCTTTGGATGGTTTTCAGCCGGTGGTATACAGCAACCACCACCAGGGGGTTGATGAGCTCGGGAAAGGATTCCGGGTAACGGCAACCTCCATGGACGGGAAGATCGTTGAAGGGATCATCCATGAGCGTTATGACAACGTGATCGGCGTGCAATTCCACCCCGAGGCTTATTTTCTCTACGACACCACACGTAGCTACCGTCTCGGCCCGGACGACACCCTTTCATTCACCGGCCGGGAGATGCTCCGGAAAAGCCGGAGCCTGCGCTTTCACCAGCAGTATTGGCGGGATTTTGAGCAGCGCCTGCGCGGACAATGAGGGTTATCTTTTGAAGTCGAGTACGGCGTTGTAATTCAGTTCCGAATTGTGCGGCCTGATGGCAGCACCCATGGTTGAGAAGCGGCCCAACAGGATTTTACGGTGGCCTAACGATGGCACGTATTTGTCCACCAGCAGGCTCAGTATCACGTCAAAACCGTTGTTGTTTCCGTAGTCACAGGCTTCACCATGATAATCGGTGCGGCATGTGATGCGGTCGTGTCCTTTCAGGCCCCTTTGGCCGGCCTCAACAGCCCAGCATTCGGCTGTACGGAAAAGCTGCTTGTCGGGGTAAAGGATGTTCATGGGCTGCATTTCGTTGAGTTTTTTGAAAAGACTCAGGTAATAATAGTTGTTTTTGGTCTCTTCTTCGTAGGTTCGGTTGTAGTAGGTGTATTTTTCATCGTACAGCTTGAAAAGGATCTGGCCCCTGCCTTGTTCGTTGATGCTGAATTTGTCGAGATTTTTGAACATAAGCAGTTCGGGCCGGTTTTCCGATAGATGCCTGTAAAGGCCTGAATAATTGATGTCGAACCTGTAGCGTTCGCCACGCGAGGTTTTGTTGATCATCTTCTTGCTCACATACCGGCGAAATTCTCGCCGGGGCATCTCATCCGCATAGATCTTATGCACCGGCAGGTTGAAAAACTCCTGCTGGCTGAGTGTGGAATTGTAATCATCCACCTGCAGGGTGTCGTAAACGGGTATGCGTACCTGTATCTCACCATGATATTTAACATGCAGCCTGGCCTCAATAAAGGTTTCTCTGAAAAGTCCGGGGTTCATCCGGGCCAGGTTCAGGTAGTAGTAGATCATTTTTTCCTCTTTCTTCAGGTAATCTTCCTGTGCAGCCGTATTGGCCATGCGATAGAGGGGGTTGTTCCATTTCCGGAAGGCTTCGTTGTTGCGGTAATACTGATCGATCAGCTTGCGCATCTCCTGGCGGTAGTATTTTTCGTTTTCTTCTTCCTGTATCTGGTTGGATTGAAGGATTTTAAGAAAGTGCTCCCCATCATAGCCATAATAGTTGTGAAACAGGGATGAGGTGTTGTTGAAGGTGCGGTGCATGGCATTGAAGTACCGCTCTGCACGGTTTTGGGCGAATCCGTGGTACCAGTCTTCAGCCTGGCGGAAGACGGTTTGCTGAAAATCTTTTATTTCGGGTTTCATCCAGGAAGTATCGGCCCGGATCTTTTCCGGAAGGCGGCCCCGTGCTTCACGGAGCAGCTCCATGGTTGCCACCAGGGGCTCATCGTGCTGCTTTTTCAGGGGGTGATCCTCCGGCAGACGGTAGAGAGAGAGTGCCCGGAACAAGGCACCGGTGGCATCGGAGGGTTTCGCCAGGCGGTAACATTGCTCATGTTTCCCCTCCCGGTAAAGGTCCCTGAGTTCGGAATAAGAAGCCTCTTGTTTTTTTCCGAAAGCAAAAAGGCTGGATATCAGTATTGTGATAACAAAGATGGTTCGTTTTCTTGGCATCGGTCTTATACTATAATCAAACATGTAAAGAATAACGAAAAAAACAGGAGTCTGGTTTATACGGAAAGAAATTTTATGATCCGCAGCGGGTCAGATGGTTTTTTCCTGGCGGGCATTGACAAACAGTACATCCCCCAGTTTATCGTATCCGAGGAAGGTTTTTTCTCCTTCGTGTTTGATTTGATCGTTGAGGAAACCGATCATGGTAAGTCCGGCCCGGGCCGACCGGGAAGAAATGATGTCTTTGGGATTGGTATCCTGATCCATTTCAATGAACTCGATGTTTTTCAGCGATATGGGGAGGCGGCCGTTTTTCACCACATTGATCAGTTGTTTTTTTGATTCGTCCTCGCCACCCGGGGTGTAGAGGTTAAAAATTTTGATCTGGCCATGCTTCCAGTCGGGATGTCCCATGATGATGTAGCTGAGCAGGATCATCAGGTTGATGTTTTTCAGGTCGAACTTTTTGATCCATATATGGATTCCTTCCCGGTAGTAGGTAGTGCGGTTTGAGCCTGCCAGCACACAGACATCGTACTGGGCAGCCCGCACCAGGGAGATGTTATCGACAATCTGATGCAGGTTTTCGGGATTCCGTTTTTCAAATTCAAAGAGCATCAGGTTGTTTTCGAGTCCGACTATTCCCGGAAGTTGTATGATTTGTGCAATAGCCGAGGTATAGGATGGGGATATGATGGTATCGACATATACATGACTGGAGCGGTGGTAGGTTTTTTCAATCAGGTCTTTGAGCGCTTCTTTCGATTGTTCGTAGGTCTCGGACGAGAGGTAGCCCGGGATGTACTTGATGTATGTACCGAATCCGTATTTATGGGAGATCCACGAGAGGAGGATAAAGGCGTTTTCCCGGTCGGAGGTTAAGTCGGAGACGCACACCACCGAGGGATGCCAGCTGATTTTTTCTTTCAGCCGCTGGGTTTTCTGCAGGTAGATCTGCAGGTTGCGATTGATCTGGAACAGGGTGCTTCTAAAGATGGCTTCCAGTCCTTTCCTTTCTTTGTGGTAATAGGAGACGGCCATATAGATCAACACCATGAGCACGACGGCCAGGAAGGCGTATAGGGCGTCGATTTTAAACATCAGGTAGAGGGAGAAGGCGAATCCCAGCAAGGAGAGGATCCATTTAGAGCGGAAGGTAGGGCGGTAGGATGGAGGGGCCCCGAAATGGTTGAGGAAGGAGATCAGGCAGAGCGATCCGTAGGTAACCATGAAGAACATGGATATGATGCTGGCTACGGCATTGACGTTGCCTACAGCCACAAAGACGAAGGCGATGGCGATGGTCAGCAGCGAAGCGTTGAAAGGCTCATTGGTCTGATCCTGCCCCCGGGCCAGGAAACGGTTCAGGCCGCTGGCCGGAAAAGCATCATCCTGCCCCAGGGCTTGAAGGGTGCGCGGAGCCACCATGATGGAGCCCAGGGCTGAAGAGATGGTAGAGGCAGCCAGCCCCAGGGGGATGATGATGTGCCCGCCGTAGGCAATCTCGCTCATGATCAGCTGGGTGTCGACAAGGTCGGCCGGCCGGGCCGAATGAACAAGCTTGAGGGCGATCAGTACATAGATAACCAGCCCGATGAAAGTGGCGACCAGGGTGCCCTTGGGAATGGACTTGCCGGGATCTTTCAAATCGCCCGAAAGGCCAACCCCCGCCGTCATACCCGTGAAGGCAGGAAAGATGATCGCGAAGATGGTGAAAAATTCATCGAAGTTGCGCACCGGTTGTTCGGTGATGCCTGCCCGCGCTGTCTCTGAATATTCGGTGTGGCCGAAGAAAAACATCAGCAGGGAGATCCCCAGAATGGTTGCTACCACATAGAGGGCTTTGACACCCAGGTTAGCCCCCCTCTTGAGAATCAATACGGCCAGTATGGCCATGGCAGGCAGGCTGATTGCCTGGCGCGGGAGTACGAAATCATAGGCCTCCCTTAAATGAATAAACAGAAACTCAAACGACTCGGTGAAGGCAATAATATAGAAGGCTACGCTGATGGCCTGCGACAGGTAGAGAGCGATGCCAATGGTGGCTCCGATATTCAGCCCGAAAGAACGGGAGATGATATAATATTCGCCCCCTCCCTTAACCCGCTGATTGGTCGATATTTCCGATATGGCAAAGGCCGTGGGAATGGTTACCAGATGCCCCAGTAAGATAATCACCAACACCCCGAAGAAACCCAGCTTGCCCACGGCAAATCCAAACCGCAGGAAGAGGATGGCCCCCAGTATCGTGGAAATGGCGGTGAAAAAAACAGGAGCTGTACCAAACTTATGCTTTTGCTGAGCCATATCGAGTCGATTTGTTTGGATAAATAAGCCTTACCAAATATACACAAGCTGCCGCCAAATCACAAATGCAATCAGTAATAACACCCGGCTCCCGCTCAAAGGCGGGATTCGGGATTTGCAATTTGGAATTTGTTTGTTATTTGCTTTTTGATGTTTGGAATTTATTTGCAATTTGTTATTTGGGATTTGTTATTTTAAATTGTTATTGTTAAAGGCGTATTAATCAAACCCCCATTGCTATGCTTGAAGCCCAGTTGCTGACACAAATAGGTTTATCGGTTGCAGCGCTCCTGCTGATTTTGGTGTTTTTGTCTATGACACGCCGACTGATCACGCGTTTTGCCAGGAAGCATGCTTTTCACGAAAGGCGTTTGTTCTATGTCAAAAAAGTCAATGCCCTGATATTCGTCCTCTTTTTTCTCTTGTTGCTCTCTATTATCTGGGGATTCGATATTCAGGGACTGCCCGTTTATTTTGCTTCCTTCTTCGGTATTGTGGGCATTGCTTTCTTTGCGAGCTGGTCTATCCTGAGCAACATCACGGCTTCCCTGATCATCTTTTTCAGTTATCGCATCCGCATTGGCGACAAAATCAGGATTGTGGACGGAGATAACAGCGTCACCGGAAAGGTAAGGGACATGAACATGTTTACAGTAATCGTAGAAAGCGGGGAAGGACAAACCGTAACCTATCCCAACAACCTGATTTTGCAGAAACCGGTAGAGCTTCTCCCGGGCGCATAAGAGCGTTCAGTCTTTTTCGAGAACCCGAAATTCCCCGAACACCACATGCGATTCTATCTCCAGCATGATCTCATCCGAGCGGGTTTGATACTGTACCTTGCCGAAAGAGGTTTCTTTGTTTCCCGGAAGCCGGGCACTGGCAAAGGCTGCATCTGCCCGGATAAGGACAGATTGTTTCTTGCTGATGATGAGCTCGCTGTTGCCGAAGACGGTGTTGATCTTCAGGTTTTTTAATTCTCCTGACATTTGTTCTTCACTAATATCAATCCGGGCGGAGCCAAAAAGGATGGTATATTCATGATCGCCAGGAATACCTTTGAAATTGGTTTCTCCAAACATCACTGCGTTTTGTCCGGCACGGATGTTTTTCATCGAAAAATCGCCGGTCAGCATCCGGATACCGATGTATATCAGGATGAAGGCAATCAACAGTTTGAATACCGGGATGTCGATGTTAAAGAGTATCCGAAGGATGATGGCGGCGCCTGCCAGGATAAGCAGGATGCCAAAAAAAATGCCAATGCCCATTTTCATGTTTTTAAGGTGTTAATGATCTGTATTTATATATAATCTTCCATTCTATGAGCCTTATGGGAAAATGAGCCGTAGTATCCCGGCTTTATTGCCTTCAGTTGGCACATGTCCTTTCTTATGAAGGTTTCCGGATGGGTAAGCATCATCTATAAGTGTTCATGAGAATGGATAAACCTATCGTGAGGATAAAAATACGGAAAAACGGGCATAAAAAAAATCCCCGGCCACCACAGTTCATTTCTGGAGTCGGCCGGGGAAAGGCGGTTATGCAGAGGAGCTGGCAGGGGCAGGCTCAGCTCAGTTTTACCGGATTTTTAACCCGTTGTTTCAGCAGTCCTATTTCCAGCACTTCCATGACGGTACTGACATAATGGAATTTGAGACCACGGATGTAGATGTCTTTGATTTTTTCCATGTCTTTGCGGTTTTCCTCGGAGAGGATGATTTCGTTGATACCGGCTCTTTTGGCAGCGAGTATTTTCTCCTTGATGCCACCAACGGGCAAGACCTTGCCCCGGAGGGTGATTTCACCGGTCATGGCCAGGTTTTTCTTCACTTTTCTTTGAGTAAAGGCCGAAGCGAGGGAGGTGACCATGGATACACCCGCCGATGGTCCGTCTTTGGGGATGGCCCCTTCGGGCACGTGGATGTGGATGTTCCAGTTATCGAACACGTCCTGGGCTATTCCCATCTGCCCGGCATGGGCTTTGACGTATTCGTGGGCGATGGTAGCCGACTCCTTCATCACGTCGCCCAGGTTGCCGGTAAGGGTAAGTTTGCCTTTGCCTTTGCTCAGGCTGCTTTCGATGAACATGATCTCCCCGCCTGCAGCTGTCCAGGCCAGGCCGGTGACGACACCGGCAAAATCATTGCCCTGGTATTTTTCCTTGAAATATTCGGGAGGGCCCAGGATTTTGCGGATGTCATCGGTGGTGAGTTTTATTTTGTTCTGTTTGTTCATGGCGATGCGCCGGGCCAGGTTCCGGATGATCTTGGCGATTTTTTTGTCCAGGGTCCGGACACCCGACTCACGGGTGTGGTTTTCAATGACATAACCCAGCACCTGTTTGGGGAAGGTAACCTGGCTTCTTTTCAGTCCGTGGGCCTCCAGCTGCTTGGGCACCAGGTGGCGTTTGGCTATTTCCACTTTTTCTTCGACGATATACCCGCTGACGTCGATCATCTCCATCCTGTCGCGCAGGGTGGGGCTGATGTCTTCGATGGTGTTGGCCGTAGCAATAAACATGACGTTCGACAGGTCGTATTCGACCTCCAGGTAATTGTCGTAGAAGGAACTGTTCTGTTCCGGGTCCAGCACTTCCAGGAGGGCAGAGGAGGGGTCGCCGTGAAAATCGCGGCCCACCTTGTCTATTTCGTCGAGGATGAAAACAGGGTTCGACGATTTGGCCTTGCGAATGTTTTGGATGATCCTGCCAGGCATGGCCCCGACATAGGTTTTTCGGTGGCCGCGGATCTCCGCTTCATCGCGCAGGCCACCGAGTGACATTCTGACGTACTTACGGTCGAGGGCCCGGGCGATGGATTTGCCCAGCGATGTTTTGCCCACTCCGGGGGGGCCATAGAGGCAAAGGATCGGGGATTTGAGGTCGCCTTTGAGCTTGAGCACGGCCAGGTATTCCAGGATGCGCTCTTTTACCTGTTCCAGTCCGAAATGATCTTCGTCCAAAATCTTTTGAGCACGCTCCAGGTCGTAGTTGTCCTCGGTAAACTCATTCCAGGGCAGTTCCAGCAGGGTGTTCAGGTAGTTTAGCTGAACCGAGTATTCGCCGGCTGCCGGATTGAGGCGCTGAAGCTTGTCCAGTTCCTTGTTGAAGACCTCCTGTACCTCTTTCCCCCATTTCTTGTGCTTGACCTTTTCTTTCAGGGTCTCTATCTCCTGTTCCAGGGGGCTGCCTCCCAGCTCATCCTGGATGGTTCTCATTTGCTGCTGCAGCAGGTATTCCCGTTGCTGGCGGTCCATATCGGTCTTGACCTTCGACTGGATGTCATTTTTTAACTCCAGCATCTGTACCTCCTTGGTCAGATGTTCCAGCAGGTGAACACCCCTTTCTTTGATGTCGTCTGTCTGCAGCAGGTTCTGCTTATCTTTCAGGTCGATATCGCTGTTGGAGCAGATAAAATTGATCAGGAAGGTGCTGTTCTCGATGTTTTTTACTGCAAAAGAGGCCTCCTGGGGTATGTTGCTGGAAAGCTGGATGATTTTCAGCGACAGGTCTTTCAGGGATCCTACAATGGCCTCAAATTCTTTGCCCGTGGCTTGTCTCTTCTTTTCTTCCAGCTCCGTGATCCGTGCCTGGAAAAAGGGTTCGGTCTCCACCATCTCATCCAGGGCGAAACGCTTTTTGCCCTGGATGATCACCGAAGTACTGCCGTCCGGCATCTCCAGTATCTTAATGATCTGGGCCAGGGTGCCCACCGAGTAGAGATCATTCTCATCCGGGTCCTCATTGTTGGGATCTTCTTGTGAGATGGCTCCCAGCAAGGCATCATTGTTGTAAACCTGGTTGACCAGCTTGAGCGACTTCTCCCGACCCACTGTGATGGGAAGAATGACGCCGGGAAAAAGAACCGTGTTCCGCAGGGGAAGGATGGGGATGGTCTCGGGTACCTCCACCTGCTCCAGGGATTCTTCTTCTTCATCGGTTATCAACGGGATGAATTCCGATTTTTGAGTTTCTTCATCAAAATATATCAGGTCTTGAAAGTCCGATTTCGAATGCTTGTTCCAATTCATATACTTCACTGCTTATACGTTATTTGATTATATGCCAATATGGCACCCGGATGCAAAATCGCTTGAGGGTGTTACCATGGTCAATAGTTGTGCCAAAATAAGCGCAAGAATCTGTCGATATTTTCAATCGAGGCATGGTGCGTGCTAAAAGGCTGCAGGACCTTTTTTTAGAATCGGCGGTATTTATTGGTTCGCTGGAATACTTCTCTGAGGATACGGATTTCGGATTCGCTCAGGGTCCTGTTTCTTCTTTTTATCACCTTATCTGCCACCTCCAGGGCTTTTTCCAGTTTGTATTCTTTGAAGCCATGGGCACCCCCCCATGAGAAAGAGGGGATGAAGTTCCTGGGAAATCCGTCGCCATATATGTTGGCGTTTACCCCGACTACTGTGCCGGTGTTGAACATGGTATTAATTCCGCATTTGGAATGGTCGCCCATGATCAATCCGCAAAATTGTTCGCCTGTATCCAGGAATTTTTCTTCCCGGTAGTTCCATAATTTCACCGGGGCATAATTGTTCTTCAGGTTGGAGTTGTTGGTATCAGCCCCCAGGTTACACCATTCGCCGATGACGGCATTACCCAGAAAGCCGTCGTGGGCTTTGTTGGAGTAGCCCATAAACACGGAGTTGTTGACTTCACCTCCTGCTTTGCAGTATGGGCCCAAGGTGGTAGGGCCATATATCTTGGCCGACAACTTGAGCACTGCATGTTCGCACATCGCCAGGGGGCCTCTGATTACCGAACCTTCCATCACTTCAGCTTCAGCTCCTATATACACGGGGCCGCCGGTAGTGTTGAAGGTGGCGCATTCCACCCGGGCGCCGGCCTCCAGGAAGACAGGATGGTCACCGATCACCGTGTTGGTGGGGCTCAATGGCTGAGACTCCCTGTTGGCTGTCAGCAGTTCGAAATCTTCCCGGATCGCTTCTCCGTTGTACTTATATATTTCCCAGGGATGATTCAGCTTGATAACCGCTCCCTCGTGTTCGATGATGTCTATATCTCTCAGGGCCTTGTTGGTAAACTCCGATACCTGCTCCTTGCTCACGTTGGCCGCTATGATCTCATCCTGATGGACCAGGGCCTGTCCTTTTTCCAGGTGTTGAATCTGTTCAACCAATGCATCATTGGGCAGAACCGATCCATTGATCATGATGTTCTGCTCTTGTGTCTTGAGGGTGAACTGATCGGCCAGATAATCCTGGGTAAGATGGAAGCATGTACTGCCCAGGCGTTTTTCCCATTTCTCGTGAATGGTCAGAATGCCCATCCGTATAAGGGATGTGGGACGGGTGAAGGTTAGGGGAAGCAGGTTTTCCCAGCTGTAATCATCGAAAAGTATATAATTCATAATTAAAGGATCCTAATTATGAAGCAAATATAGGCAAAAAAAAGCTCCGTTAACCGGAGCTTTTTGAATCGACAGTTATTGATTCTTGCGTTTATCGTAGTGCTTTTTGTATTTGTTCATGAACTTGTCGACCCTTCCGGTGCTGTCGATCAGCGTGCGCTTGCCGGTGTAGAAGGGGTGGGAGGTATTGGAAATCTCAAGCTTCACCAGGGGATACTCTTTACCATCTTCCATCTCGATGGTGTCCTTGGTATCGACAGTCGATTTGGTCATAAAGGTGGTATTGTTCGACATGTCTTTGAATACCACTAATCTATAGTTCTTCGGATGTGTGTCCTTTTTCATCGCTATAATGTTTAATAAAATTCCTGATTCCTGTTTGTTATAACTTAGCTCGTGATTGTTTTTTTAACGGTTGGCAAAAATACACAGGAATATTTAGAAATCAAAAAATTATCCTTGAATTTTTGCCGTGTGGCATTTTGTGGGTGAATGCTTATTTGTCATGGTTGTTTCACTATAGCCGGAACCAATGATCCACATCAAAAGGCTCCTTTTGTTGTGAAACGAATTCAAATTCGTTTTTGTATTTGTTATACCGGTAATCTTTTTCCCATTCGTTAATGTTCTCGGTGATTTGTCTCAGTGCATCGGCAAAATAGAGCACTTCCTGATCGCGGGTAGTGGGATGGATGGACCAACGCACCCAGCCGGGTTTTTGGGAGAGGTCACCGTGGTTGATCAGGCTGGTTATTTTATGGGAGTCCTGGTAGCTTACATTCAGCAGGTAATGTCCGTATGTGCCGGCACAGGCGCAGCCGCCGCGAACCTGTATTCCGAAGCGGTCGTTCAGGAGCTTGACGATCATGTTGTAGTGGATATCGGGGTGGTAGAAGCTGAACACGCCCAGGCGGTCTTCCGTATGGTTGGCCAGTATTTTGATACCGGGGATTTTTCTCAGTTGTTCAAAGGCAAGTTTGACCAGTTCGTTTTCGCGGGCTTCCATGTTGTGGGTGCCCATTTTTTCCTTAAGCCGGATGGCCAGGGCAGCGCGGATCGCCTGTAAAAAGCCGGGGGTTCCGCCATCCTCACGGGCCTCAATGTTGTCGACGAACTTGTATTCGCCCCACCTGTTGGTCCAGTCGACCGTTCCGCCTCCGGGATTGTCGGGTACCGGGTTGTGGTAGAGGCGTTTGTCGAAGATCAGGATGCCCGAGGAGCCGGGGCCGCCCAGGAACTTATGGGGTGAGAAAAAGATGGCATCGAGTTTTTCATCCGGATCGTCCGGGTGCATGTTGATGTCGACATAGGGGGCGGATGCGGCAAAATCCACAAAGCAAAGGCCTTCATGCTGGTGCATGATTTTGGCCAGCTGGTGGTAGGGTGTCTCGATGCCGGTAACATTGGAACAGGCCGAAAAGCTGCCAATTTTAAACCTGCGGTCTTTGTATTTCTCCAGTTTTTTCTCCAGGTCGGCAGGATCCACCAGCAGGTTTTCGTCGGGTTCGAGCAGCACGACCTCGGCCATGGTTTCCAGCCAGGATGTATGGTTGGAATGGTGCTCCATATGGGTGACAAAGACCACCGGGCGTTCGCTTTCCCTGAGGCAGTCCTGATCCTTGAGCATCCCGCATCCTTTGAGCCCCATGATCCGTTGGAGCTTATTGACCACGGTGGTCATTCCCGAACCGGCATTGATGATCACATCATTGGGCCCGGCATGAACATGTTGCTTAATGATCTGCTGGGCATGATGGTAACTTTGGGTCATCCTCGTACCGGTCTCACTGGTTTCGGTGTGGGTGTTGGCCACAAAGGGGCCAAATTTTTCCTGAAGCGTTTGTTCAATAGGGCCGTATAGCCTCCCACTGGCCAGCCAGTCGGCATAGATGATCTCTTTTTCTCCGTAGGGTCCGGCGAAAGTGGCTCCGGCCCCGATTGTGTTCTTCCTGAAGGCATCGAAGAAGCTTTCCAGTGAACTCATCGTGCTAATTTTTTAGGATGTGGGGCCAAAGATATACAAAAAAAATCTTCAATCCATTTGTATATACCCTTCTCTATTCGCGGCCTGCAATCAGGGAAAGCAGGCGAAGTATTTCGATATAGAGCCATACCAGGGTAATGGTCAGTCCGAAGGCTCCGTACCACTCCATCATTTTGGGTGCACCTGCCTTGCTGCCCTGGTAGATAAAGTCGAAGTCGAGCACCAGGTTAAGGGCGGCGATGATGACAATCACCAGGCTGATGCCGATACCCAGCAGAGTAGGTTGGAAGATGGCTACTTCTACACCAAAGAGCTGCATGATCAGGGAAATGAAATAGACTAAGGCTACCGCACCGGTGGCGGCGATGACACCGCTTCTGAATTTGCGGGTCACCTTGATGGCTCCGGTTTTGTAGGCAAAAAGCAGGACGAACATGACTCCGAAAGTCAGGGAGACAGCTTGCAGGACGATGCCCGGGTATTGGGCATTCAACAGAGCCGATATACCTCCTAAAAACAGGCCTTCCAGCACCGCATAAAGGGGCGAGGTGATGTTGGCCCAGCTTCGCTTGAAGATGGTGACCAGGGCCAGGATGAACCCACCGATGCCGCCAATGGCCAGCCAGGGCGTGATGGCCGAGACCCCGGCCTCGGGGGTGGCTGCGTTGAAAAAGAGCCTCCAGGTGTAAAAAGCACCCAACACCACCAGACCCAACATGATCAGCGATTTGTTTACTGTGCCCTCGATGGTCATGGTGCCCGACCGGGCCTGACTCATGCTGGCGGTATGAAATATTTGCTTGCTAAGTGCCGGATTGGTTGATCTTGTTATTTTGTTCATGGTCGATCTTTTTTTGCTTCATCTCTCATCAAAATCCGTACCCAATTTATGCGTGTGCATTTTTAACACCTCTGCGCAGCATAAGGGTATTAGGCTTCCTCGTTCAGATTGATCTTTTCACGGACATGATACAGGTTTCTGCTTTCGGAGCTTCTGGAAATGAGCTCGCCTAAAAATCCTGCCACAAAAAGCTGGGTTCCGATAATCATGCAGGTCAGGGCAATATAGAAGTAAGGGCTTTCAGTCACCAGGCGGGCAGGGATGCCATGATGGAGGAAATACAGTTTTTGTCCGCCCAGCCAAAGGGCTGCCAGGAAGCCCAAAATGAATATGACTGTGCCGAAGGTGCCAAAAAGGTGCATGGGGCGTTTACCAAACTTGGTAATGAAGGTGATCGACATCAGGTCGAGAAATCCCTTGATGAACCGGTCGAGGCCAAACTTCGTCTTCCCGTATTTGCGTTTTTGATGAGACACCACCTTTTCGCCAATGCGGTGAAAGCCTGCTCTTTTGACCAGCACAGGGATGTAGCGGTGCATCTCCCCGTAAATCTCGATGGTTTTGATCACATCGTTGCGGTATGCTTTCAAGCCGCAGTTGAAATCATGCAGTTTGATACCTGTCACGAGGCGGGCCGTTTTGTTGAAGAATTTGCTGGGCAGGGTTTTGGAAAGGGGGTCGTATCGTTTCTTTTTCCATCCCGAGACGAAATCGAGCCGCTCTTCCCGGATCATCCTGAACAGCTCGGGTATCTCCTCGGGACTGTCCTGCAGGTCGGCATCCATGGTTATAACCACATCGCCTTCGGCATCTAAAAAACCCTGGTGAAGGGCCGCCGACTTACCGTAGTTTTTCCGGAAGCGGATCCCTTTGATCGAGCTATCTTGCTGGCTCAGCGACTCAACAACCTGCCAGGAGGTGTCATTGCTGCCGTCATCTACATACAATACTTCGTAAGAGAAGCCATGGTTGTCCATGACCTGCCGGATCCAGCGGGTTAGTTCGGGTAGGGATTCTTCCTCATTATAAAGAGGAACGACTATTGAAATATCCATGAAATGCCTCTTATTCCTTTATTCGTTGAACATGGGTTGTTCTTTCTTTAGAAAGGCCGATGTTACCAGGGAGAAGATCAATCCCAGGAATGCATAGGTGAACACCGAACCAATCATCATCATAAAAGGTGTTTTGAGATTTTTCTGCATCTCGCTCATGGCCTCTACCTGATCCTCAGGCAATCCCTGGTTGAGCATTTGTTCCTGAATCATCTTTATGCTTTCTGCCATCAGGCCGGGGTCAATCACCTCGTAGAGGAGATAATTGAATATCCCGAAAACAACACCGGTAAACACACAAAGTACTACTCCATAGCCCAGGGCTTTACCATAGGATATGTATCCACCCAGGCTTTGATCCCTGTAGTTGCGGGTGCCAATGACAATGCCGGCAATCAGGATTATATAGTTCAGTGTGCTCAGGAAAAAGCTGGGCTTGAGCAGGTTGTCGGTTGCATACAGCAGCAGGGTATAGATGATGAGAATCAGGCCGGTGATCAGGCCTATGGTCATGGTGCTTTTGAGAAATGTGTTTTCTCTCTGGGGAGTGGCCTGTGTTGGTGTATTGTTTTCCATCTTGGCTCCTGTTTAGCTTATAAATTAGAATACAAGGGCAAAGATAGAATTTTTATAAATATTCTTATACGATTTGTGTTTAAAGTTAATTTTTCTATTTTTGCAATCCGGGCAAGTCTCATACGACCAGCTCCCGCGGAACTCCCCCAGGTCCGGAAGGAAGCAAGGGTAAGCGGTTGAGCGGTGCGATATGAGTCGCTTGCCCGCTTTTTTTGTATCCACTTCCTGAATACCCGGGACCCGTTAACGGTAGTGTTTGTTCAGCAGTTCAATATAGGTTTTCATATAAGCCGGCAGGTCGATGGGCTTGCGGCTCGAGACAAGGTTCTGGTCCAGCACCACCGCTTCATCGCTCCAGGTAGCCCCGGCATTTTCCATGTCGTCCTTGATGGCCGGCGTGCTGGTAACCCGCTTGCCTTTGACAATGCCTGCCGAAATCAGTACCCACCCGGCGTGACAGATCTCTCCAATGGGCTTGCCCTGCTCATTGATCGTACGCATGAATTGAAGGACCTCGGGGTATCTCCTTAGCTTATCCGGAGCCCATCCGCCCGGAACCATCACCCCGTGATAGATGGCGGGATCCAGATCGGAGAAGGCAATATCGGTGGTTACCGGTACCCCGTGTTTGCCATGGTACTTCATGCCTGCCTTTTCTCCCGCCACATGCACGGTTACCCCTTCTTCACGCAACCGCAGGACCGGATACCATAATTCCAGGTCTTCAAAATCCTGGTGTGCCAGATTGACGATCATTACATCTTTTAAACGCATAGCGACCTCCTTGTTTTTTAACTACTAGTAACATAAATTATTCCGGTTTGGTTTAACTTCGGGAAAAGGTAAAAATTGTCAGTCACCCGATACTGACATTATTTCATAAATCTGACAAAAGAAGCTTTGGCATAAAACATGTACATATGAAGATATTTTAAAATTAATATCTATTCAACTATGGAGATCAGACACATTGGTTCAAACACGGATCTGGAGAGGCATGCCCGGGAAAAAGACCGAACCCTTTTGCTGTTGTATAAATCGGAAGCCGACAAGAGTGAGTGTGCCCTGGAGAACATGAAACAGGCCGCGGGTCAGGCCAACGAGCAGGTAGGGCTTTTAGCCGCTGACGTCCGGAAAGTACGCGATATTCATGAGAAATATGGAATCACCACGGCACCTGCTTTGCTGGAATTTCAAGGCACACGGTTTATTAAAGCAGTGAAGGGCTGCCAAAGTCAGGATTACTATGTTGCCCTGATTAAGAATAATGTGTATGTCGGGCATCAGGGTGATGAAAAGCCCCGCAAGCGGGTAATCGTCTATAGTACCCCTACATGCCCCCATTGCACCAGCCTGAAGAATTATTTGAGGCGGAACCAGGTGCCTTTTAGAGATGTGGATGTGAGCAAGGATCAAAAAATGGCACAGGAATTGGTGAAGAAAAGTGGCCAGCAGGGAGTGCCTCAAACCGAAATCAATGGCCGCATCATCGTCGGTTTTGACAAGTCGAAGATCGATCAGATGCTGGAGCTGCAATCATAGCAACCAATTAAGTCGAATTTATAAATAAGAAAAAATGAAAGAATTACAGCCTCTCAACGAAAATGTATTGTTGGACATAACTGAGGATGAACAAGAGCAAAAGACATCCTCAGGGATCATTATCCCCGATTCAGCGAAAGAGAAGAAGAAAATGGCCACGGTAGTAGCCATCAGTGAAATTGAGAATTCATCCGTTAAGCCGGGTGATACAGTATTGTATAAGGAGTTTTCAGGAACCGAAACCGAGGTGGAAGGGAAAACGTACCTGCTGATCCCTTATTCTGACATTCTGGCCAAAATAGTAGAAACCGATTCCATCTAGTTTGAAGGGATCACAAAAAGCAAGGAGCATGCCCCGAGGTATGCTCCTTTTTTATGGTACCCCCAAAAAGCCCGCCGGCATGCCGGCGGTGTATGCTTCAGCGAGGAATGTTCCGTTTTTGCAGCCAGGGCTATGAACTAACGGAAGCTTTCTTTTTGTTGTTTAACAGACGGGTTTGTTTTTTCAGCAGATGGATGGTCACGAATAAAACGGCTCCGATGATCAATATCACGATCCAGTATTGGGGAAGCCGGAATGTTTCGTTGATTGTATAATTCTTCAGCAGGTTGATGTATACAAAAGTAAGGATCACAGCAAATAATCCGCGGTATTCTCTGCGTATCACCTTTTTTACCGAAAAGCTCAGTTCCGGTTTCTTCCAGTTTTTAAATCCGGGTATGATGGCTGGTGTGTGGGCAGCCCATTGATGGAAATCGTCGCCGAATTGTTGCTTCAAGTAATCTTCCTCGGCAAACATGATTCTTTCGTAATAGATCCAGTAAAGCAGCACAGAAGCGATAATGAACCAAAGGTTTCCGGTATAGATGATCAACCCGAGCCACATCAGGAAGTTGGCCAGGTAAAGGGGATGACGAACCACCGAATAGATGCCTTTGGTATTGAGGGTGCGTGCCCGTTGCTTTTTTGTGTTGCGCCCGGAAGTACCCCCCGGAACCGTACCCACTACCATGATTCGGATGGCAAGTCCCGTCAGTGAAACGACAAAACATACCACAGACCATAGCAGGTCAGGCTCATAGATCACGTCACCGGCATCTGCCAGTATCACCACTGTGGCAAATATATACATCACCAAAGGGATAAAGCTTCTTTTTCTGAACAGATAATTGCCCGAGTCGATGTATTCTTGTATAAGGGCCATGAGAATTGAATTGATGGTTAATGGCTACGAAGTAAAAAAAAAGTTCGATTAAATCGCCCATGGAAGGAGGCTTTTTTTGGAATTTCATTGAACAAAAAAACCGCCCGGTCAGGCCGGGCGGTTTTGGTCATTTCCAAGGCAAAGATTGTTATTCCGGATGGATGGCCTCGACGGGACAAACATCAGCGCATGCGCCACAATCGGTGCAAAGATCGGGATCAATTTTGTAGATGTCACCTTCTGATATTGCTTCCACGGGGCATTCATCTATGCAGGAACCGCATGCTGTACAATCTTCTGTAATTACGTAAGCCATTTTCTATATGTTTTTTGGGTTAACAATTAAATTAAATGAATGAATGATGCAAAAATACAGGCAATTTTTAAAAGCAAAAATGCCGCAAGGCAATTTATGGTAATTTGAACTTGTTCTAAATAGTCTCGTTTGTTTGGCTGTCCGGGCTCAGGATGATTCTCCGTTTTGAAGGAAGGATATGGCGAGCCAGGCCATGTTGGCCATACCTGTTTTGAGTGTATTTTCATCGATGTTAAATGTTGAAGAATGCAGGGGGCTGTTGATGCCTTTGAACTTGTTTCGAACCCCCAGGCGGTAGAACACACCCGGGATCTCACGGGTGTAATAGGCAAAATCTTCAGCTGTCATGCGGATATCCAGCGGTTCAATGCTTTTCTTACCCCACATCTGTTGGCTGTATTGGATGGCCTTTTCAGTAGTTTTTTCATCGTTGACCAGTACCGGATAGCCCCGTCTGATTTCCAGCTCGCATTTGGCTGTGGTTGGGCGCACCACCGAGTCGGCCATATTCCGGATGAGCTGGTGGGCTTTTTTTCGCCAATCCTCGTTCATGGTGCGGAAGGTGCCTTCGATATAGACTTCATCGGGAATGACGTTGGTGGCGCCATTGGCAATGATCTTGCCAAACGACAGTACCGTGGGTATGCCGGGCGATGACTTACGGCAAATCACATGCTGGAGCACCTGGATGATTTGTGTAGCAAGGTATACGGTATCGTCATACTGATTGGGCAGGGCGCCGTGTCCGCCCTTCCCTTTGATGGTCAGGTAGATCTCGTCGGTGGAGGCCATGTAAGGGCCGGGCTTAAAGCCCAGGCTGCCTGCAGTAAGGTCGGGATACACATGCTGGCCGATGATCAGATCGGGCCTGGGATTTTCCAGTACCCCGGCCTCGATCATCTTCAGTGCGCCACCCGGCAGTTTCTCTTCGCCTGGCTGAAAGATGAACTTCACATTGCCTGAATATTCATCTTCCAGCGACCTGAGTATCTTGATGGCTCCCATCAGCATAGCTGCATGGGCATCGTGGCCGCAGGCATGCATCCGCCCTTCGTATTTGGAGGAATAATCCAGCCCGGTTTTTTCAAAGACCGGCAGGGCGTCGATGTCGGCCCGCAGGGCAACGGTTTTGGCATCCGCGTCGACTTTTCGCAGGGTGCCGGTCAGACCCGTCTCGGCAACCCGCTCGCTGGTTAGCCCGATGCGGTTGAGATGCGACTCGATATAACGAGCTGTCTCGTACTCATGAAACGAGAGTTCGGGATATTGATGCAGGTGCCTCCTGATTTCAACAATCTCATCAAAATAGAAATCAGCCAGCCGCCGGATACTGTTCTTGATATCCATAAAATACAATTTGTTGGGCCATTCATTCTATGGCCCATGGTTTAGGGTTTGTCTTAACAAACATAAACAAAAAAGTAATAGCTTTGAAGGCGGCTCCGTTCAAATTTTATCTTGCTTGCGTGAGTTTTTTTAACTTAGTGGTCGAAAAATGATCTCTATTTTGAACCGGCGAAGGATTGTATTCGTAATATCGGTGATGTGAAGGCCGGCATCTTGGACTGGCTGCCTTGTGTTTTATCGTTAAGCTTCATCTCATGAGAAAGACCTTTTGGCTGATTTTACTGGCCACATGCATTGGCTTGGGTTTGCAGGCCCAGGAGCGAGAACCCAAAATCGTGTTTGACAAGACGGTCCATGATTTTGGCGAAATCAAGGAAGATGGGGGGAAAGTAACCCACCGTTTCCACTTTACCAACCAGGGAGGTGATCCGTTGATCGTGAACCGGGTAGATGCCTCGTGCGGCTGCACAACCCCTTCCTGGACGGGCAAGCCTGTGATGCCCGGTAGTAAGGGGTTCATCAGTGCCACTTTCGATCCCCGCCGTCGTCCGGGACCGTTTAACAAAACCGTTATAGTCCGTTCCAACGCCTCGAACGGGGTGGTGATACTCAAGATTAAGGGCAGGGTGCAGAGAAAGGAAAGGACCCTGGCCGAGAAATATCCCCGCCGGATGGGAGGCTTACGACTCAAATCGCATCATCTGTCTTTTGCAGAGGTCCGCCACAATAAGAAGGATCGTGACTCCCTGGCTATAGCCAATGCTTCCGGCCAACCGGTCGGATTGAGTTTTGACCGGGTACCCGCTCATATTCGGCTGTTTGCCCGACCCGAAAGGCTTCAGCCGGGTGAAGAAGGTTTTATTGTGGGTGAATACGATGCGGCCAAAATTGATGACTGGGGCTTTCGGATGAACCGGGTTCGCCTGAGGGTCAACGGGGAGGAGGTCTCGCAAAACAGCCTGGTACTATCGGCCCGTATCGTGGAGGATTTTTCAGGACTTTCGGAGCGCGAGCGTGAAAATGCCCCGCACGTGAAGTTTGCCACCACCACCCACGATTTCGGAGCGGTCAATGCCGGCGGCACCGTCGATCAGGTGTTTCATTTTAAGAATACGGGAAAAAGGGATCTGATCGTTCGTAAAATACGGGCTACTTGTGGGTGTACCACCATCATGCCCGATAAGAAGGTGATCGGGGCCGGTGAATCCGGTTCCTTTAAAGCTATTTTAGATGTGGGCACGCGCAAAGGCAGTTTGCATAAATCCATTTATTTCATATCCAACGACCCCGACAACCCGAACATACGACTGAGTCTGAAGGCCCGTGTGAAATAGGGCGGGGTGTAAAAAAGGTAGGTTACAACATGGGCGAGAACAAGGATAAAAAAGGCAGTAAGAAGCAGGATAGCGCATTACACGTCAACGAAGGCGTTGAAAAACCTGCTTCCATCAATGAGGAGGCCTTAAAGAAATTTAAGAAGCGACGCAAACCCGCTTATAGCCTTGATCAATATGTAGAAGGCATTCTGAACGGTGACCGTACCATGCTGGGTCGGGCCATCACACTGATTGAAAGCTCCCGTCTCGAGCATATGGAGCTGGCCCAGCAGATCATCGAGCGATGCCTGCCTTATGCGGGCAAATCGTTGAGGATTGGCATTACAGGCGTTCCGGGAGTGGGCAAGAGCACTTTCATCGAAGCCCTGGGTACCCAAATCACCACCACGGGCCATAAGCTGGCTGTGCTGGCTGTTGATCCCACCAGCGGTCGAACCGGCGGTAGTATCCTGGGCGATAAAACCAGGATGGAAAAACTGGCCGCCGACCCCCGGGCGTTCATCCGTCCTTCTCCCTCGGGCGACTCCCTGGGCGGTGTGGCCCGTAAAACACGCGAGACGGTTGTCCTTTGTGAAGCCGCCGGCTTTGATACCATTTTTATTGAAACCGTCGGCGTGGGGCAATCCGAGACTTCGGTCCACTCCATGGTCGACTTTTTCCTGCTGCTGATGCTGGCCGGGGCTGGCGACGAGCTGCAGGGCATCAAAAGAGGGATCATGGAAATGGCCGACGGCATCGCCATTACCAAAGCCGACGGCAACAACCGCAATAAGGCCGAGATGGCCCGGCAAGAATACCAGAAGGCCCTTCACCTGTTCCCCCCTTCGGAGTCGGGATGGACCACCCGGGTGCTTACCTGCTCCGCCCTTAGCAATGAAGGCATCGGGGAGGTGTGGGAAACCATCCACGAGTACATCCGCTTTACCCGGGAGAACGGATTTTTCTACAACAACCGGAGGGAGCAGGCCAAATATTGGATGTATGAATCGATCAACCAAATACTGAAAGACCATTTCTATCAAACCAGCCACATTAAAGAACGGTTGCCTGAATTTGAGCAGCAGGTCCTTGAAGGGAAGAAGAGTTCCTTCATGGCCGCGAAACAATTGCTCGATCGCTATTACCAAAAATAATACCTTTAAGTCTTTTATTTGCCAACAACTTTTGTTAGGTTTGGACTTTCTTATCATTTAAATTTGAGAGAGCACTATGAACCCTGCATGCACGAACTTACACAACAAGGACATCTTTGTGCATGGGGCTCCATAAGGCCAAACTTTTAATTTAATTATAAAATAAACGTATGAAACGATTAGTAACCTTATTAAGCATACCGCTGATGATGTTTGCTTGCGGCGGGCCTGAAAAATATGATATATCAGGCAATGTTGAGAACATGAACAAGGTACCCGTGAAGCTTCAAATGACTCAGGACGGCGAATGGGTCACACAAGATTCTGCCCAGGTAGAGTACGGCGAATTCAGCTTCCAGGGGAAACTGGATCATCCCCAGATGATGCGTTTGCTTTTTGGAGAGGATAAGGGCGGCATCCAGTTTTTTGCAGAAAATTCCGACATCCGCGTTATAGGAAACAATGATAGCCTGCAAGCCCTGGAGGTTAAAGGATCGGATATCCATAACCAGTACGAGCAATTCCAGGGTAAGCTCGAGTCTTATGACAAAGAGCTCCAGAAAGCCTACTCCACTTACCGCGAAGCACGTGAGCAAGAGGATGACGCCGCCATGAAGGAAGCCCAGGATCAATACCAGGCGCTCTCCGAGAACAAAAGGGCCTTCATCCAACAATACGTGCACGACCAATCCCAGTCGGTACTGGCACCTTACATCACCAGACGCCATCTGCTGAGTTTCATGGGGTATGATGAGCTCGACTCCCTCTATACCAGCCTGGCTCCCGCTGTGAAAGAAACCAAATATGCCGGGGCATTGAAAGAAAGAAAAGATGTCCTGGAACGCACCCAGGTGGGCAAACCTTTTATTGATTTTACCGTGCCCGATACCTCCGGCAACCCGGTGAGCCTGGCCGAACATGTAGGCGACGGCTATGTGTTACTCGATTTCTGGGCGGCCTGGTGTACGCCTTGTCGCAAGGAGAACCCCAACCTGGTGAATGCTTACCAGAAATATCACGACCAGGGCTTTGAAATTTTTGGTGTCTCTTTCGACCGCAAGAAGGAAGCCTGGGTTAAGGCCATCCATAAGGATGACATTACCTGGCCCCAGGTCTCAGATTTGAACTACTGGGACAGCAAAGCAGGACGCATGTACGGTGTGCGCTCTATTCCGGCTAATTTCCTGATTAACAAAGAGGGAAAGATCGTTGCCAAAAACCTGCGCGGTGAAGAGCTGGATGAAAAACTGAGCGAAATTTATGGAGGAGATAACTAATACGTTACCCGGTCTCCCGGAATGGGCTGTTACCTAATGGTTGGTTGCAGACCGACAGAAAGATATAAAATGCCTGGTGTTCGAAAGAGCACCAGGCGTTTTAGTTAGAAAGGCGTTTTCTAAAAGAGAAAAATCTTATACCTTTGCTATTTGAATTGATTATAAATAAAAAGATGAACAGATATATTGTTGTATTGGCCTCACTCCTTATGATCTTCGCAGGATGCGGGGGAAAACAGGGAAAGAATCAGCAGGAAAACCTGATTACGGTCAGCATTTTGCCTCAAAAATATTTTGTAGAGCAGATCGCAGGCGATCATTTTCAGGTTCATGTGATGATACCCCCCGGAGCGAACCCTGTGACCTATGATCCGGCCCCGTCGCGGATGCAGAAAGTGGAGGAATCTGCCGCTTATATTCGTGTCGGCTATCTGGTGTTCGAACGGGCCTGGATGGATAATATCAAGGCGATCAACCCCGGGATGAAGGTTTTTGATCAATCCGACGGTGTTGAGCTCATTCGGGATGCCTCCCACACACACGCCACCGAAAAAGGAATCGATCCCCACATTTGGACTTCCCCCAGGGCGGTGCGGAAGCAGGTGCAAAACATTGGTGATTTTTTGATCACCCTGGATCCGGAGCATAAGCAAACCTATGAGAAAAATACCCGCCGGTTTCTGGCCCGGATTGATTCGCTGGATCATATGATATCGGGGAGACTGAAAGGCCTGGAGGGATCGAGCTTTTTGATTTTTCATCCGGCCTTGTCTTATTTTGCCCGGGACTACGGCCTCGAGCAGATATCCCTCGAGCATGAAGGCAAGGAGCCTTCGCCCTCCAGGCTGAAGCAGATCATTGACCGGGGCAGGGATTCCAATATCAGCGCTGTATTCATTCAGAAACAGTTTTCCACCGACGAAGCCCAAACCCTTGCCCGGGAGCTCAACGCCGAAGTGGTTCGGATCGACCCCCTGGCTTATGACTGGTTTGAAAACATGAACTCCATGAGTCAAACCATTGTCAATGCATTACAGAAAAAAGAGTCTACGACAAATCAATAACACATGAGCCAAAAAATATTGGAGCTGCATGCAGTGGATGCCGGATATAATGGTCGGGCTGTCATCAACGATGCCAGCCTGGAGATCTGGTCCGACGATTTTATTGGTGTCATCGGGCCCAACGGGGGAGGAAAGACCACCTTGTTGAAGGTGATCCTGGGGGTGCTCAAACCCTTGAGAGGGAAAGTGATTTATCATAACTTATTCGACCCCGGGCAGGGCAAACGGATAGGTTATCTCCCCCAGTTCAGCATGGTAGATCGTAAATTTCCCATTTCATCCCTTGAGGTGGTTCTATCCGGCCTGATGCCCCGTCATGGCCTGTTTCGTAAATATACCCGCGAAGATAAAGAGAAAGCCCGCGAAATGATGCGTAAAATGGGCATCGCGCACCTGGAGAACAAAGTCATCGGCGAGTTATCAGGCGGGCAGATGCAGCGCGTGTTCCTGGGAAGAGCCATCATCACCTCCCCCAAACTGCTGATACTTGATGAACCCAATACTTTTGTTGACAACCGTTTTGAAGGTGAACTCTACGAGTTGCTGCGCCAACTCAATGAGGAGATGGCCATTATCCTGGTTACTCACGACCTGGGAACGATCACTCCCTATGTGAAAACTATTGCCTGCGTGAACCAGGAAGTACATTACCACAGATCGAATGTCATCACGGAAAAGCAGCTTTCTGCTTATAATTGCCCCATCCAGTTGATTACTCATGGGGACGTACCGCACACCGTGTTAAAGAAGCATCAAAAGTGAAAGCCCCCATATGCGAATAAACCAAAGCAACCGAACATGACCGATCTTCTTCAATACGATTTTTTTGTCCATGCCTTGTGGGCTTCCTTGTTTACCAGCATTACCTGTGGTATTATTGGAACCTATATCGTGAGCAACCGCATCGTGTTTCTCAGCGGTGGCATCACCCATTCTTCCTTCGGAGGTATCGGGCTGGGATATTTTTTGGGGATCAACCCCCTGATCGGGGCGGCCGGCTTCAGTGTGCTCTCGGCCCTGGGTATTGAATATTTTGCCCGGAAAGGGGAGATTCGTCATGATTCGATGATCGGGATATGGTGGTCGTTTGGTATGGCCCTGGGCATCATCTTTATCTATCTGACCCCCGGCTATGCCCCCAACCTGATGACTTACCTTTTTGGCAGCATCCTGACGGTTTCCTCATCCGATCTTCTTTGGATGGGCATCCTTACGGGGGTGATCCTGCTGTTTTTTGTCTTCTTCTTCCGGATCATTCTTTTTATATCTTTTGATGAGGAATATGCCCGGGTCTTCAGCATGCCGGTTATCCTGATGAAGAACATACTGATCGCCCTGGTTGCCCTGACCATCGTGGTGAACATTAAGGTGGTGGGCATCATTCTGTTGATTTCGCTTTTGACCATACCCCAATCCATAGCCAATCAATTTACGCAGGTTTTCCGGAGAATGATGGTGTTGTCCGTCTTTATATCGTTGATTGGCGTAATCAGCGGGTTGCTGGTATCTTACCAGATGGAAATTCCTTCGGGGGCCTCCATCATCTTTGCCCTGATTGTGCTGTTTGGTTTGACCCGGGCAGGTATTTTTCTCAGAGACCGGTTCTCACTGAAAACAGAACGGAAAAATTAAAACAAATAGAGCCCGAACGGGTTGTAATCATGAACTCTATAATCAAATAAAAAATCTTCATTATGAATTATGATCTGATCATCATTGGAAGTGGACCCGGCGGATATGTAGCCGCCATTCGCGCTTCGCAACTGGGAATGAAAGTTGGCGTGGTTGAGAAAGCTGAGCTGGGGGGTGTGTGCCTCAACTGGGGCTGTATACCCACCAAGGCTTTGTTAAAGAGTGCAGAAGTATACCATCATAGCGTGCATGCCAAAAACTATGGGGTGCATATTGAAGGCGAAGTAAAGCCTGATTTTGAAGCCATGGTTAACAGGAGCCGCGAGGTAGCCGATGGCATGAGCAAAGGCATCCAATTTCTTTTTAAGAAGAACAAGATTGATCACCTGCAGGGCCATGGCAAGCTGGCCGGTAAGCAGACCGTGGAGGTCACCGACCAGGAGGGCAACAACCGGCAATACACGGCCAGTCATATTATCCTGGCAACGGGTGCCCGTTCCAAGGTGCTGCCCAACCTGGAACAGGATGGCGAGAAAATCATCGGTTACCGGAAAGCCATGACCCTGAAGAAGCAGCCCAAAAGCATGATCGTGGTTGGCTCAGGGGCCATAGGCAGTGAATTTGCCGACTTTTACAGCTCCATCGGCACCGAAGTGACCCTGGTTGAATTGCTTCCCCGCATTGTGCCTGTGGAAGATGAGGAAGTATCGAAAAACCTGGGCCGGTCTTTCAAGAAGAAAGGCATCAAGGTGATGACCAATGCTTCTGTCGAATCGGTCGATACAAGCGGTGATCTTTGCAAGGCCACCATCAAGACCAAGAAAGGCGATGAGACAAAAGAGGCCGAGGTAATCCTCTCGGCCGTAGGCATCACCTCCAACCTGGAAAACCTCGGACTGGAAGAGATGGGGATCGAAACCGAGAAGGATAAGATCAAGGTGGATGAGTTTTACCGCACCAGCGTGGAAGGTGTCTACGCCATTGGAGATATTGTACACGGGCCTGCCCTGGCCCATGTGGCATCTGCCGAAGGCATCGCCTGTGTCGAGAAGATAGCCGGTGAAAATCCCGACCCCCTCGACTATATGAACATGCCCAGCTGTACGTATACCACCCCCGAGATAGCCTCCGTGGGCATGACAGAAGCCCAGGCTAAAGAAGCGGGTTATGAGATTAAGGTGGGCAAGTTTCCCTTCACGGCATCCGGCAAGGCCAGTGCAGGGGGTGAAAAAGACGGCTTCGTGAAGCTTATCTTTGATGCCCGGTATGGTGAGTTGCTGGGCGGCCACCTGATAGGGGCCCATGTTACCGAAATGATCGGAGAACTGGTGGTGGGTAAGAAGATTGAAGCCACCGGCCACGAGTTCATCAAGTCGGTACACCCGCATCCTACCATGTCGGAAGCTATCATGGAAGCTGCCGCTGCTGCCTACGATGAGGTTATCCATATTTAAGCCCGGTGGAGTAAAAAAAGAAGAGGCTGTCCCGCTTTTGCCGGACAGCCTCTTTCATTTTTGGGTAATCTGCATTGGTTTGGGTTAGGGGGTAGGGTTGGTTTTCAAAACTTAGGGTTAATGTTTTTCTTACTCGTACCTTACTTATATTGCTCAAAGCCCGCCTGCGACCGCTGTTTAAAGCCATGTCTCCGCAAGGCCCTGAATGATTACCCAAATTGGAACTTCATATACAAGATGAATGAAATGAGGAAATCGTTGCGTAAGAAATAAAATTTTTTTGAACGCAACGATTTCTTGCCAAATCCCATCTTCATATTGGTTCTTTAAATTAATCGGCGCGAAGCTTTTAGATTGTTAAAAAAATGGGTACATTTGTATAAATCCATTTTTTTGATCTCGTGCCAAAAGAGACAAACATACTGAAAGCGAGCCAAAAGGGCGATCCCCGGGCGCAAGCCAGGCTGTATGAGATGTTTGCCGGGCGGCTCTATGGGATTTGTCTACGGTATGCTCAGGATCAAGACGATGCCAAAGACATTCTTCAGGAAGGGTTTATTAAGATATTTGATAAGCTCAGCCAATACAAGAACAGAGGTTCGTTGGAGGGCTGGATGCGCAAGATTATTGTTAATACAGCCCTGGAGAAGATCCGGAAGGAAAACCGGTTCATGGTGGTGGAGGATGACACCTTCCTCGATCACGATCATTACAAATACGAGCATATACTGGAAGAGCTTGGCGAGAAAGAGCTGCTGGAGATGATCCGGGAGCTGAGCCCCCAATACCGGATGGTGTTTAACCTCTATGCCATCGAGGGTTATTCGCATAAAGAGATCGGGGAGAAGCTCAATATCAGTGAGGGAACATCCAAGTCCAATCTTTCCAGGGCACGGGAATTGTTAAAGGCCAAAATAGAATTGCAATACGATACTAAAATAGGCAAGGTTATCTGATGACATTTGATCGAATACATATGGATGAGATATTCCGGGGGAAGCTTCGCAGCTATGAGGCTGCTCCGCCCGGCGATATATGGGAAGGCATCAGCGATCATTTGTATGCGAAGAGAAAACACAAAAGGCGTGTCCAATGGCGCATCGCTGCATCCCTGCTGGCCATTTTTGCCGCCGGTTCGCTGTTGATGTTTCAGCTCAACACCCCGTTGAATATATCGGGCAGCAATCAGGCCGTGAATCAGAGCGATGCCTCTTCTTTCAAGAATTTCGTTAGAGAACCCTCGCCTGCCCCCGGCCAGGAAAAGGTT
>P_1C_Sed_2_UnCtyDRAFT_1000076_pt1 | contig 27868 bp, 24 predicted proteins | sample Pon1CUnioCityCA_4_FD_10229 | JGI IMG/M metagenome (IMG submission 10229) | reverse complement strand
ATTATGAGGATTGGCGACCCGGAAATGTCCCTGGTATTTTTGCCTATAAGGGATATCTGAAAAACTGGGAAAATACCAATTCTGATGATGTTGTAAATCCGGATCAACCGGTAACAAGTGTTTCGTGGTATGCAGCTAATGCGTACTGCCAGTCAGTTGGCGGACGCCTACCTACTCTCAATGAGTGGGAATATTCGGCACAGCTTATGGATTTTGATTCATCTGCCGAAGCGCAGGAGTTTGCCAACAAGTTAATGAGTTGGTACTCAACATTTGATAGTGAAAATATTGGAGATGTAGGTTCCTCCGGTATCAAAAATCGTTATGGGGTAAAAGACCAGTTCGGATTGATCATGGAGTGGGTACAGGATTTTAAACCGGTTATTGCTAATGATCTTTCCCTGGATTGTGGTACGGTTGGACGTATGCAAAAACTGGGCAATGCCTACAGCTATGCGGCCTCTATTCGGTATATCACACGCATGAGTTTTAGTCCCAAAAGCACTAATAGTACGGTGGGATTTCGCTGTGCTTACGATATAGAAACGATTGAAGAAAAAGAGGCGAGTTTATAATGAAAAAGTTATCTCTCATAGCGTTTTTTATGTTGATGGTTACGAGCCTGTCGGCCCAGCACCAGCACAATCATAATGCTGATAATACACTTCATGCTAAAGAAGTGAATTCAGAGCACTCGCTGTATCATCTTGATGCCGAGTGGACAGATCATCGTGGTGATATGGTAAGGCTAGATGATTTTAAGGGGCAGCCGGTTATTGTGGTAATGTTTTATGGAAATTGCACCGACGTTTGTCCCATTTTGATCCAGGATACCTGGCGACTATACAGCAGCTTGGAAGAATCCATCCAAGAGAATGTCAACGTCTTGGCTGTCAGTTTTGATACGGAAAATGATACGCCTGAGGTTTTGAACGAATATGCACAGTACGAGCAGCTAAATATCCCGGGCTGGTACTTTATGACAGCAGATAATGCCGACGTACGAACGCTTGCCATGATGTTGGGTGTGCAGTATTCGAAGAAAAGCGACGGACATTTTGCACATTCCAATTTAGTGACAGTATTGGATGAGAATGGGAGAATAGTCCATAGAGTAGAGGGATTGAATCAACCTATGGATAAAGCTAAGGCAACAATTGCCTCAATAATGGATAGGCTGAACAAATGATGAAGTTTTCAGTACTAACATTGTTAATAGTTCTTCTGTTGATCTCTGGGTGGGAGCATGTTGCTGCTTCTGATGTTTCCCAGGCAGATACGGTGACAGTAGAAGTTAAAGGCACGGATGCTAATGCGCGATTTGATCCGGTGGTAGTGGCGGTCAATCCGGGGGATGTGATACAGTTCATGGTACGTGAAGGGTTACATACGGTAACAGCGTATCACCCCGCAAATCGGCGACCAAAACGAATTCCGGCCTCAGTGAAACCTTTTGATTCGGGGCTGATGGAGAAGGGTGATCAGTGGTTTTTGAATATAAAAGAAGAAGGTGTTTATGATTATTTTTGTCTTCCCCACGAAAAGCTGGGTCATGCAGGACGAATAATAGCAGGCCCTTATGATACTGCGGAGGGCTATCCCGAAGAGGGAATTCCTAATATTGTATTGCAGAAATTGAACATTGAAACAGAACAGTTTTTAAATCAATAAATACATACCAATAAACATAAAAGAGGTCACTTACTATGAAATTACTCACAAAAATAACTTTAATACTTGCACTCATTATTACCGGTGTCGTTTCGTCTGCTATGTCACAGCGAACCATCGAAATGACTGGCATGGACAATATGAAATTTGATGTAACAACCATTGAAGCTACCCCCGGTGAAGAGATTACGATTAAGCTTACTACCAAAAGTCAGATTCCAAAACAGGCTATGGCTCACAATGTTGTGGTTATAGACAAAGACGCTAATGTTGATGAAGTTGCGAATGCTTCGGCCCGAGCCCGAGACAATGATTATATTGCTCCTGAATATGAGGAGGAAATCATTGCGGCCACAGGTCTTGCGGGCGGTGGTGAAACGGTAGAAGTAACGTTTACCGTACCGGAAGAAACGGGAGAATATGAGTATATTTGCTCATTTCCTGGACACTACCCAGCTGGGATGAAAGGAGTGCTTAAAGTTCAAGAATAGCTGTAAGCTAATTGTTTACAACTTATAATATTTGAAGGACATCCATTTGGATGTCCTTTTTTATTGATCATTGTAAAAAGTGACCAATTCAAAACTATATCTTAGTTAAGCTAATATAAATAGTGCCCCAAATAAGTGTTCGAATTGACATAGCTTTTAAACTATCGAATGCCACTTCGAAGTTTGTCCAGTAGAGAAGGGTGATGATTATTAACACCATAATATTCAAAAGAAAAATAAATTTGGACGCTTTTGTTGCTTTGGGATGTTGTTGCCAGATTAGCATTCCGGTAGCTGTATAGAAAAATCCCATTACCGTATTATATATCAACAAGGGTAAAAAGATAACATACCCGGGATCGGAGAAGCCGAAAAGCGTCGTTCCGCCTACCCAAATGGTTATCAAGCCAAAAGCGGTGGCAATGATTGCAGCTGTCGTTTGAATAAATGGGAGTAATGTTTTGTTGTCCATACCATAAAATATCAAGTAATACTTTTTATAGTAATCAATAAAAAGGGGATACCTGCAAAGTATCCCCTAAACTGCGATTACCGATTATTACAGTGATGACAATATGCCGTTCCATTTGAGTTCCACAAACAGGCTACGGCCGGGATCATTGAGTGGCATCGTTGACCCCTGCAGGCTTCGGTTCAGGTGTTCGTGATAGGTCACATCAAACAAGTTGTTAATGCCTGCTGAGAGTTGAATACCACGTCCCAGTTGAGAACTCACTTTGAAATGGGTAAGCAGATATCCGTCCGTTGGTTGCTCGTCAAATGATTCGGCCACGCGAGTTTGCTCCGCTACTCCCCGCAAATGCAACTGAGGAATCAGCTTGCCATCGAGGAAACTGTAATTCAGTTTGAAGTTTGCCTCATAAGCCGGTATCTGCGGCAGGTCTTCATCCGCTGTTATATTACGACCGATGGTGTAAGCAGTAGAGAGGTTATAGCCCAATTTATTCCGACCGTTGTTTTGGAAAGTCAGCTCAAAGCCGTAGAGGGCTGCTTCATCTACATTTACAAATTGCTTGACTCCGGGGGCTCCCATCTGTTTGGGATTTAAATCGGGACGGACGGTGGCACTGATATAGTCAGTCACATAACTGTAAAACAGCGATCCTTCTATGCTGATGACTTTATTGGTATAGTTGAGCATTGCATCAACCTGGTGATTGGCTTCGGCGTTCAGTTGCGGATTTCCAACGTATTCATAGGGATCCATGCCAATGGCAAGATAATTAACGAAAAGCTCATCCATGCCTGGATAACGCTCTGATCGCCCAACCCAGAAGCCTGTTGTCCAGTTGGGGTGTAAATCTTTGGTAAATCCTGCACTTGCACTCCATCCGAGGTGTTCCTGATCAAGGCTGCCCAGCGTTTGTGCAAAATAGGCATCCGGATCGCTGGCATTGGAATAGTAGTAATCAAAACGGGAAGACAGTACGACATTCCATTCGCTGATATTTGGCTGGTATTCTACCACGCCTCCAAAGCGATTTCGTTTGCCGCCTTGCCAGACGTTATCGGTAACGGTGTTCCCAGCCATGGGACCCATATTGAAATCACGGGTACGGAATCCCTCCATGTAGCGGAGTGTAGCATCAGTACCGAGCGTCCAGTTCCCGGCTGATGTTGGTAGTACATAGGAAAGATCATAGCCGTAGGTCTCGGTGGACAGATCGGTCACTGCTTCTACCATATTTGACATTTGTCGATCGAGGTTATCCATTTCGTGTGCTACATAAGAACCAAAAAACGAGCTTTCGAAACGTCCGTTGCCTAGATTGGTGTTGGTATAAGTGAGCGTAGCATTTGTGATATCATCTTCTCGCATATCCATCATCAGTGCTGGATATTGAACATCACGTGCAAAATTTTGACTTAGCTTGGCTTTAAGTGAGTTTGCATCATCAAGTTGCACCGCTGTTTCTACCGTATATTCAGCATTGGACATGCCTGCATTGACGCTGTTACCGGAACCGTCCTTATAATTTTCTGTAGATGCAAAAGCCCCATAGAGGTTGGTTGTCCAACGCCCACCTTCTTTTTTAATGCCACCGGCGTAACGTTGTCGATCGATGTTGCTTTCATATCCCATGGTAAAATAGCTGGAAAGCACAGGACTGCGATAAAAGTCTGGCTGCTGCGATTTAAAGTTGATAACCCCGCCAAACGAAGGTCCGTGTTTGAGTGCATAAGGGCCTTTAAGGATTTCCACCTCCTCAATGTGTTCCATTTGGACATGTGAGGTGGGCGGATCCATCCGGTTGGGACAGGCTCCCTGTGATTGTAGCACGCCATCCATCTCAACCATCAGCTGATTTTTTTTGAACCCGCGCAATACGGGATCAACGCCGAACCCGCCGCCTTTACGGATACCCGAAATGTTGGGCGAATCTTTGAGAAATTGACCTGCATCATGCGATAGATTAACGGTCGAAATCGCATCCATAAACTGGTCGGGCTGGTACGATGATTTTCGTGCAAGTACGGTAACCGGACTCATGGCCTCGGTTGATCTTCGCAAATAGATTGTTTTTATCTCATCGGNAATATCATTTACCGAAAGTTGAACAGTTTTACTTTTATAACCTACATACGTAATGCGGATCGTGAATTCATCGGCATCAGCCGTAAAGCTGAATGTGCCGTTAGCATTGGTGGTAGTAGTAAGATTACCTTCGTTCCAATGTACGTGAGCTCCGGCCAGCGGTTTATTATTTGATTGATCTAAAATTTTACCGGAAATAGTATTCTGTGCCCAAGCAGAATTCGATAGGGCAAAAAGGAGTAATAGTCCTATAGTTAGAGAAAAAAGTTTTAATAAACGCATAATTCTGATATAGTTTCGTTATCCACATCATAAAAGAGATACTGCTATAGAAATAGCATTGTCTTACTGTGATGTAGATTGATTATTGAAATTAATTAAGAGATCAGGTGATTATGCGCTAAGGCGGGGCGGATGAAAAATATCATCCGTAAAAATAAACAAGTGACGCTGATTTACATTTAGCAAGATTGACGTGGGAGAAAAGGTAATACCATCAAAAGCCGAAACCAACGGAGCTTTAATCTGAAAGGGCGCATTTGTGCCTACGGGTTCATTTCCATTATGATCACAGCCGCAAAGCTTAGTGTTGTTGGAATCGTCGTTTGTGGCAGTGTGATTGCAACTGCATGCTTTGGTCTTGTCTAATGAACAGGAAGAGTTGCAATCACCATCCATGCTGCAGATCATGACTTCTCCACCGTGATGTGTGTTCATATACTGCATCGTCAATGGAGACAAACCTTGCAATATTGATACCCCAAAGAAAATGAGGAGCACCACAGACGATATGTGTTTTAGCTTATTAAGCACGTAATATATCTTTATAAGAGTAACTTGTCTTAAAATACAAAATACCTCTATTCTTTGAAAAGAATAACGGTGAAAATTTAGTATATTGTGAGTGAATATTCGCACTATTTTTAATTAATTTTTATCCATTGGCAACTACAAAAAAGCAAGCAATCTTAGAAACAGCCTTGGAACTTTTTGTATCTAAAGGTATTGATGCGACCTCTATTCGTTCTATAGCTAAGGGTGCTGAAACTGCTGAGGGTAATATCTATAGACATTTTAAAAGTAAAAATGACCTTGCCCGGACCATTTTTCTAAATTGTGCTACTCAATTTCGTAATACGATGAAAGAATCAGTAGAGCAGGGTTCGGGACCCGAACAACAAATTGAAATTCTTATTCGAACCATTTTTGATTTTTCTTTTGATTACCAAAAAGAATTCTCATTCATAATGATTGCGAATCATCGAGAAGAAATTATTACCAAAGAAATGCTTTCCAAACCGTTGCCTAAAGATGTGTTTGCCAAAATATTACGGGCTGGTAAGGAACGAGGGGTTTTTGAACTTCCGGAAGATCCTACCATTGCTGTAGCCTGGATTGTGGGAATGGTACAGCGGAGCATTATTTTTCTTCAGAGGAATATCACTTCTTTGCAACAAGAAAAGGTTATTGATGAAACAGTCCGTGCTTCTCTGCGAATGTTGAAAGCTTGATTGTTAGAATCTTATTTCCCTTTACAATCATTGAAATGAAAAGTGCCACCGGCTATCAACCGGAGGCACTTAGGATCTATTGTTAGGGATGTAGGTTATGGGACAAAGACAAGACTTTTCTAATTTTGGGCACCGGTTTTTATGTTTAGTCGGTTCGTGAGATCGTCAATCACCGTGTAAAAGACGGGTACCACCACCATCGTAAGAAGGCTTGAGGCCGTGAGACCTCCAATAATGACAATGGCCATTGGTGAAAATCGTTCGGCTCCTAATGCAAGTTCCAAAGCTAACGGAAGCATTCCAATCACTGTTGAGAATGTCGTCATCATGATGGGACGAAATCGTACAGCTACAGACTTTTTGACAATCTCTTCGCGACTTTGACCTTCCATCTGATGCAAAATAAAATCGATAAGGATTACCGAATTATTTACAGCAATCCCAATTAGCAATATAAAGCCAATTAATACCGACATTGAAATCACTTTGCCTGTAATAATTAAGCCAATGGCGGCTCCTACAGCAACAAGAGGGATGGCAAGCATAACCGTAAATGGATGAATGAATGATCGGAATTGAGCAACCATAAGTAAATAAACACCTATCAAGGCTGCCAGCAGTGCAGACAACATCTGAGACCGGGATTCCTTCAGATCAGAGTTTTCGCCCGTGACTTTTAAATCATATCCTTTGGGGACGTCCATTTCAGAAATCGTAGATTCAATATCAGCAATAACATGACTGAAAGCACGATCATAAGTAAAGCCCAATACATCAGCTGTTCTTACAAGATTCTGCCGGGTAATGAGATTGGGAGCAAGCTTTACATCAGTTTTGGCAACCGAGGATAACGGTAACCCGGGTTTAAGTTTCGTCTGAAGTACATCGTCAAGCACATTCCGTTGCGTAGAGTCGTAGCGAACGACAATATTGGGATCTGTTCCATCGGGTGCATCCAGTCGCGTAACCGGTAGTCCGTCAACAGCAGCAAATGTTTCTTGGGCGATATAATCAGGTGTTAAATCGTAGAAAGCGGTGTTTAGTCGGTCGACAGTAAATTGCACTTCGGGACGTTCGAGCGTCCACTGCCGATAGATATTAACAGCTCCATCGACCCTGCGTATCCGGTCGGCAACTGTTTTAGCCAATGCGTTAAGTTGATTGAGATCAGGTCCTGAAATTTGCACATCAATGGGAGCAGCCGTTGTACTTTTTGCGGTACCACCCATAGCTTTGAGCACAGCGGTACGGATACCGGGAATACGATTAATTTTTTTTCGCAGCTGATCTTCTACTTCCCAAATTGAACGGTCGCGTTCTTTTCGAGAAACCAAATCTACAGTGATGAATGCCTGTTGCACGCCCATAGCACCGGCATCACCAAAGAACTTTGCATCGGGTTCGAAACCTATTTGTGAGGTATAATTGATGACATCAGAGTCTTCCTTGAGCAGATCCTCAATATCACGAACAATGGATTTTGTCTGTTCAAAAGAACTACCCGCTTCTGCTTCCATCGAAATAAAGAAAGAACCGGAATCCAGCTTGGGTAGAACTTCCATCCCACGCATAGCCAATAGGGCCATACTACCTATAAAAATGACCAAGGTGCCGGTAAGTAAAATGGTCCGGTGTTTTAGCGACCAGTCAAGTAACATTAAATACCCGTCTCTCAGTTTATCCATCCCTTTGTTAAAAGGAGCTATGTATTTTTTGATGAAGGTTCCAATGGTAGATTCATGTCGTTCAAACAAGAAAAAGAGGAGGGGAATAAGCGTAACAGCCATCAGTATAGAGGCTCCGAACGCAAAAATCATCGTAAGTGACAGCGGCCCAAACACCTTGCCGACAAATCCTGTTAAAAATTGAAAAGGAATAAGAACAATAATTGTTGTGGCAACGCCTACGAGTACCGCAAAGAAAACTTCTCCGGTACCTTCTATGGCAGCTTCTTTGGCAGAAAGTTCTCCGTCATCGTAATGCCGGCTGATATTTTCAATAACAACGACGGCCCCGTCAACGACCATACCAACCGCTAAAATGATGGCTGAAAGGGTTACCAAGTCTAGCTCCATGCTATTTAGTTTCATGAGTGCAAATGCAAGTAAAAAACTCATGGGCATGGCAATACTCACAATAAAAGCGCGACGAATACTCTCGAGGAATCCGAAAATGATGAGGGAGGCCAAAAAGAGTGCAAGAGCTATTGAGGTAGCCATATTACTCGTTACCTGTTCAGTGAAGGAACCCTCTTCTGTAGCAACTTCAAAATTTAGATCGGGATATTCTTGCTGAAGCGTCGGTATTTTAGCAGTTACCCGGTCAACAACCTCAACAGTGTTAGCATCATCTTGTTGTAATACCTGTAGGGCGACCACTTCGGTTCCGTTTGCCAAGAATGCACTCTGGGGATCGGCGGCACCATCTTCGACTTCTGCGATATCGCCAATAAGCAGTCGTTGATTGTTTTCATTTTTTATAGGGATATTTTTTACTTCTTTAGCAGTTGTCAGAGATTCATCAAAACGAAGCAGTACTTCACGGCGACTGTTATCAATGCTGCCCAGCGGTCTCGATATATTGGCTGTCCGTATAGCCTGACTGATAACAGAAAGTGTCAAATTTGCTGCTTCCATGCGATCGCGATCAATTGAAATATTAATCTGCCGCCGGTATCCGCCAAAAATATCTACAGAAGAAACACCACGGAGACGTTGTAAGGCGGGCGCAATTTCATTATCAGCAACTTGACGCACCTTTCTGAGGTTACCATCGCGAGCACTAACGCCAAGTGTAATAACAGGTTTATCGCTTGAATTTATTTTCAGGATACGGGGCTCGCTGATCGATTCCGGCAGGCTCCCCTTGATACGGCTTACGGCATTTTGTACATCTACGGCTGCCAGATCTACACTCACGTCGTAGTGAAATTCTGCTGTGACCACTGAAAGGCCGTCTTGCGATTTGGAAGTAACCTTGGCGATACCATCAAGAGCGGCTACTTCCTCTTCCATATCTTCGGATACTTTTTCGGCTACGTCTAAGGCCGTTGCACCGGGATACTGTGTGAGAATAGTGACAACAGGGGGAGATGTTTCCGGGAAAAGAGAAATTGGTAGTGTCAGATACGATTGTGCACCGAATACAAGAATTGCCAGCATCAGTGCATAAATGGTGTACCTATTTTTTATTGAAAATGCTGCCCAGTTCATAAATTGGTAATCCTAAAATTATTTATTCAATGTTATTTCACGAGTAATTTCCACACGATCCCCGGGTTCAACATTATTTACTCCGGAACTGATAATGTTGTCGTTTGGGGAAATATCACCTTTGACCTGGTGAAACTCACCGCGCTGAACGCCTAATTCTACCGGGATTGGTCTGGCCCGCGTTTGGTTGTCAATCTTAAACAAACGCGGTTGATCACTTCTTAAATCAATAGATGAGACAGGGACTAAAAGAGCATTTTTTTGTTTGTTGATCTCAAACCTAAGGGTAACACCCGAGCCTGAGGGACGATCATGGAAAGCGCTGTCAGGAAAAGAGGTAAAAACACGGATGCTCCGGAAAGGTGGTTTGGCTTGGGAATCTATCCGTTCTACGGTCCCCGTTATCGTATCATTGCTAAGTTTTGCTGTTACTAAACTGCCAACTTTAATTCCTTTCCTAATATCCTGTTCCAGTACATCTGCATAAACGGTCGGTTGGCCTTGGTGGAAAAAGAAGATAGGTTGATTGGGGCCAATATTACTGCCTTCGCGGATCATAATTGACCCGATAGTTCCTTTAGCAGGTGCATACAGCCGGGTTTGCTTTTTACGTTCCCGAACTTCTTCAAGTGCTGCCCTTGCCGCATAGAAACTGCTTAATGCCTGCTCATAGTTAAAGGCTGTCTTATTGAATGCCGTTTGAGAAATAGCTCCATCTTTATAGAGTGCACTGTCTATTGATACTTCTCTTTTCCAAAAGGTTTGTGAGGATTTAGCTTTGTTAAACTCACTTTCAGCGCGCCTGAGTTGAGCATCCAGCTCCGGAACAGCGACAGTAGCTAAAAGTTGTCCTTGTTGAACCTTCTTTCCTTCCTCAACGAGTATTTGATCGAGTGTTCCGCCCATACGAAAGGAAAGGTTCCCGTCTTTTGTTCCAGCTACTGTTCCCAGGTATGGCAGTTGGTCAGCAATGGTTTTAACGGTTGGCTGGGTAATTTCAACAGCTACGGCGGTATCCTGATTGTAATTCGGTTCTTGATCAGTAACTTCGTTTTCACCGGTCAACCATAGCACGGCGCCAGTCCCAAACAAAGCTATAGTTAAGACGATCAAAATATCTTTCTTATTCATGTTCATAACGATTCACCTTTTGCCAATTTAATGGCCATTTCCTTATTCAATTGTCCTGTTAATACTGCAATGTTAATATTTAGCATCCTAAGCTGAGCGCGCATGGCAAGTAGTTCTGCCCGCACGCTGTTTAATTTCGATTCTGTAGTAAGCAAATCAGTTAGGGTAGAGCGTCCCTGTTTATATGATTTAGATTCTAACCGATAGGTTTCTTCTAAGTATTCTGTACGAGTTCGGGTTGCTTGAATACGTTTCTGGGTTTCATATTGGGCATTGGTCAGTTTATTTAGTTGTTGGCGATATTGTTGTCGGGTTTTCTCTAACTGGATTTGCTGGGATTTTGCCTGTTTCTTTTTCACTTGGTTATTGACGACTTTTTTGCCGGCAAAAAGAGGGATGTTTAATCGTATTCCAACCATCCACTGATCATCAATTTCAAATTCACTTCCTGTTCTAAACTGTTCGACTGCGAAAAGATTGAATTGAGGTAGAAAAGCTCGATATGAAGCGCGGGCTTCAAGATCCACCGCCTTTTTTTGTTTTTTTGCTACAGAAATACTTGGTGCGTCATTGGTTGAGGCTTGATCTGGATTAAAGAGTACATCTTCTTTAAAACGAAGTGAAGCAATCAGGTCTATACTTATTTTTTGCTCTATACCCAAGTCATCAGTCAGTACTTCTAAAAGCTCATCAATGGTATTTTCGGTTTCTATTAAAGCGGTTTCTGCCTCTACTATTGTATCTTCAATTTTTAAGAGATCAACGTTCGCTATTCGTCCTTTTTGGTAAAGAGCCTGTAGTTGCTCCTTATTCTTTTTAAGACTTTGGACACGTTCAATTTGTACCTTCTTTAGTTCCTTAAGCTGCTGTAATTGAATATATGCAGAAGTTGTTGACTCAATCGTTTCCATCCGCACCAGTTCATACTTTATATTTGCCGCATCGGCCAGTGCTTTTGTTTTTTTGCGCAATGCACGGCTTTCACCAAAATCAAAAACTTTCCATTCGGCCTGAATGTTGGCTTCATATAGTTGGTCGTCGAGGGGAGGAAAGGCCCCTTGCTTACGAATGGGGGTAACAATTTGCGGGTATTGTGACCGCGTATATGATAGGCTACTGTTTATTTTTGGGATATAATCGGAAGAAAGTAAACCGCTGCCTGCTTCCGCAGCTTCTTTATCTGCCTTTGCAATACGTGTATTTGTAGCATGCTCTAGAGATCGTTCTATTGCTTCATCTAAGGAGATCGGTTTTTCTTGGGCAATAGCCGCTACTGCTAGTCCGAAAAATAGTAGAAAACTTGTCAATAGTGTACGTAACAAAGTAATTATAATTTTTAAGTGAACATTCACTCACAATATAATTTTTTTTAACTTTTAAATCAATTTGAATACCAGATATTTTTTGAATAGAGATAATAGTGTAATCCTATTATCTCTATAAACAGGCAAAGATTGCTTTGAGGATTTTTAGCACAGTTATGTTAGTTGATTAAGCAAAGGTATATCGAGATAGGAGTTATGTGCCGGTATTATTTCAACACTGCTTGTCTGACTTTTGGGATGAAAAATCTTGCCACCTTGATAAGCGGTATACAGCAGTGCTCCTAATGAGATAAGTGCTGAGATGGCAAGAATTCCAAAGAGGGTGTTTTGCCAGCGAATATTGTAGGAGAGCGCAAAAAATCCCACGGCACTTATTACGCCAGTTAGAATAGTGAACCAGAAGGCAATTTCAGCAGCTTCTTCATGATCGTGAATGACATCATGGGAAGCTACATTTAATTCTTCTACGATATCTTCTGCGGCTTCACCGGTTTCCATAGCTACATAACTGCTTACGGCACCAAGTAAAAAGAAGACCAGGGCAATTTGCAGTATAGACGAATTTTTCTTTATCAATCCCCACAGTAAAATAAGCAGGCCAAAACCAACACTGAAAATAGGAATATGATTGACGATTAGGTGTATATAATCAGCTTCCATAATAAGTCCAGTTTTTAGATTAGAAGGATTCTTCCTTCGATACAAGTTCTTTTCCTTTTTCCATCCAGTGATAGATGGTGGGCAGCACCAGAAGGGTAAGCAGTGTTGCGGTAACAAGTCCGCCTACCACTACCGAGGCTAACGGGCGCTGTACCTCGGATCCGGGACCGGTGTTAAAGGCCATTGGGATAAAGCCGAGGCTCGCTACCAACGCGGTCATAAGCACGGGACGCAATCGATCACTGGCTCCCTGTATGACGGCAGTTTTTAGGTCTTTGCCTTCTTTCCTTAGATCATTCAAATGGGAGACCAGTACAATACCGTTGAGCACCGCCACCCCAAATAGGGCAACAAAACCGATGCTGGCTGATACGGATAAGTAGAGTCCTCTCATCCAGAGCATGAAAATACCGCCGGAGAGAGCCATCGGAAGGTTAAGAAATATCAACAGGGTAAACCGGAATTTGCCAAACATCATATACAACAGTCCGATAATAATAAGTAACGAAATGGGTACCACGATGTAGAGGTGATTCATCGCCCGTTGTTGGTTTTCAAATGTTCCACCATACTGGAGAAAATAACCTGCTGGAATATCGACATTTTGATTTATGGTTTCTCTTAAATTAGATACGTAGGTACCGATATCAATATCCTTAATATTAATACCCAGTATGGCACGCCGCCATCCGTTTTCTCGAGAAATTTGTCGTGGCCCTTCTTCAGCGTTAATATTAGCGACTTCTTTAAGCGGTATGTAACCGCCATCGGGCAGCTGCAGAGGAACATCCATAATATCTTGAAAATCTTTTCTCAGGTTTTCTGGAAGGCGCACTCTTATATCAAAGCGGCGCTGCCCTTCAAAAATCTGTCCGGCCGTACTTCCGCCAATACCGGTTTCAATTACATTTTGAACATCATTTACATTGAGACCGTAAGTGGCTACTGCTTCGCGATCGATTTGAATATTGTAATAGGGTTGACCGCTGCTCTGTTCCATAATGAAGTTATCGGTACCTTCAAGGTCATTGAGTAGTCCTGATATTTCTTGTCCCACTGTATTGAGCGTATCAAGTTTTTCACCAAATATTTTAACTGCAATATCTGACTTGACCCCACTCGTTAACTCATCCACACGCATGGCGATAGGTTGGGTAAAATTATACGATAGGCCCGGCTCAGTTTTCAGGTAGGGTCGTATATTCTCAATAATATCCTGTTTGTTGATTCCATCACGCCACTGATCACGAGGGTGGAGCATTACCCAAACGTCCGTCTGGTGAATACCCATCCAGTCGTTGGCAAGGTCAGAGCGTCCTGTTTTGGGCACTACCGTTTTTATTTCGGGAATATTTTTTGTGATTTTACCTGCCAGCCAATTGGCATTTTCTACGGATTCATCAAGAGTNACTGAAGGCATACGGATTTGTTCAATGAGTATAGATCCCTCATCTAACTCCGGCAGGAACTGGGTGCCAAGGAAGGGCATTATTGCAATAGAGATACCAAAGATTGCAACAGCCGAACCCACAATAATTCCTTTTTTATTCAAGCTTTGTTTGAGAAATTTTTCATAGCGAGGCTTTAACCAATTAATGACGTAATTTTTGCGCGTTTTTACGCCGTTACGGAACACGAGGGCTGAAATTGCGGGGACATATACCAAGGCCAAAATGAGTGATCCCAGTACCGCAGCACCAACCGTTATAGCCATGGGGCGAAAGAGAATACCTTCCATTCCGGAAAAGGTCATGACCGGTACATACACCATCAGGATAATTAAAACTCCAAAGAAAATAGGTCGAGCTACCTCATGGGCAGCCTCCCGAATAATTCGCAGTTTCGACTTATTTGATTTATCACTGTTCAATTTCTCTACAATATTCTCTACCATCACTACCGAGCCGTCGACGACCATACCAAAGTCAATGGCTCCCAAACTCATAAGGTTAGCAGCAAGTCCCAGCTGATCCATCCCAATGAATGCAAAGAGCATGGATAACGGTATTACGGCCGCAACGATAAGAGCACCGGTAATTTCTCCGAGTAATAGTAGCAATACGGCAATCACAAAAAAGCCGCCTTCTACCAGATTCGTTATAATAGTATCGGTCGTGCGATCAACAAGATCAGATTGGTCATAAAATTTTTCAATGGTGACCCCTTCAGGTAAACTTTTATTGACCTCATCAATTTTTTGATCCATATCTTGGATCACTTTACGACCATTCCCCCCGCGAAGCATCATCACAATACCAGTGACGATCTCTCCCTCTCCATCTCGGGTTACTGCCCCCTGTCGCAGTTGCTTACCTATCGTTACATCCGCAATATCTTTAACATAAATAGGACGATCTTCAGAACGTTTAACAATAATATTTTCGATATTATTGGCATTAGAAATTTGACCAAACCCCCGGATGATATACTGTTCACGGTTGTGCTTCAAGGAAGTTACCGCCCGATACGCTGTTATTGTTTTTAATAGCATCAGTAACATCCTTCAGACCAATACCGAAATTCCTGAGTTGATCAGGATCTACTGATACATCGTACTGTTTTACAAAGCCCCCAAACGAGTTTATTTCGGTTACGCCATCTACCGTTTTTAATTGGGGGGCAATCAGCCAGTCCTGAATAGTGCGGAGTTCCGTAAGCGTATGGTTTTTGCCTTTTACCTCGTACTGCACAATTTCGCCCATAGCCGTAGAGATAGGGCCTAAATTGGGAGTAGATACTCCTTCAGGAAGTTCACCGGCAATACTTTGCACACGCTGACTTACTTGTTGACGGGCAAAATAAATATCAGTTCCCTCTTCAAATAATACGGTAACTGCCGATAAACCGAACTGGGAGATAGAGCGAACTTCTTTAACATTTGGTATCCCGTTCATAGAGGTCTCTATGGGATAGCTCACCAGCCGCTCCACGTCATAGGGAGAGTATTGACCGGCTTTTGTAATGACCAGTACCTGAACCGGTGTAACGTCAGGCTGAGAGTTTATTGGGATATTTGATAATGAAAAGATGCCCCCGACGGCCATCAACAAGACCAAGGCAAGGGCTACAAATTTTTGTTTTAGACTAAAATCGATGACTCTGTTTAACATAGTAGGCGAAGCTGTAGGTTAGTCGGCAAATTGTTCGAAACGTTCTAATGCTTTAAGGCTGAAGACTTGGCTTACGGCGATCTTTTCTCCCGGCTTTAGTCCCGAACCTATGACAGCACGATCATCAGTCATTCGTTCTACCTCAACAATCCTTTTTTCGTATTCTCGCGGAGAACGCTGAACAAAAACAGCAGCATCCTGCTCTTCAAATTGAATAGCGGAAAGGGGAATCGTAAAACTTGAATCTGATGGTTGTGCAGAGTATTTCATCCGAACACTTTGTCCCACTATTGGCCAGTTATCCTTAGTCGGGACAATGCTGTTAAGCACGATGGATTTATTTGCTTCATCAAGGGCCGGATTGACTGAGGTAACCGTCGATTCAATTCGCTGTTTTTGAGGAGAACTGCCTTCTGTTTTTTGGGTAATTACAACATGGGTACCTTCATGTACAAAGGGAGCGTCTGCCGCTGAAACAAAACCCTTTATGAGAACTTCAGTATTGTCAATAATATCTAAGAGTTTGTCATAGGAGTTGACGGATTCTCCCAGATCTATCAAATGCTGATTTAGCACACCTGATATGGGAGCATGAATCGTTAGTTCTGATTTGGGATCTGAGGTAAACGGGTCCCATTGCTGGACCTGTTCATTGGTAATACCCACGGCACGGAGCCGAGCCAAAGAAGCACTCTGTTTTGTTTTGGCTCTTCTAAGGTCAGCTTGTGATCGTTGAAGGGTTCGTTCTGGACTAATTTTTTCTGCTGTTAATACTTTCAGGCGTTCTACCTGCTGTTCTTGATAGGTGATTTCAGCTGTTGCTTCCAAATAATCACCAACCAAGTTAGCAAATTCCAGACTTTCTAAATTTAGCAGGGGATCTCCCTTTTGTACACGTTCTCCTTCGTGGGCATAGATTTTAGATACCCGTCCGTTAATGGGAGAGCTAACCACGGAAATTCGTTCCGGAGCCGCAAAAACTTGTCCCGGGGCATTAATAGAGAAATTAACCTGCTCATTTTCTATGGTATAAATTTCAATATTCAGGTCTTTGGCTTGTTGCTCTGTGAGCCGGACCACCTGTTCTTGGGTTCCTTTCTCTGAAAGGGAGGGCGGGGTTCCCGGATCAGTAGTAGTCCCTCCGGACCGGTATCTGAGCTGCAACTTCCAAGAAAGAGAAGAGACAACAGAATAAGTCCCGCAGGTTTAAAGGATGAAGTTATTTTTAAGGATGAAAAAACGTTCATAATAGATTCTGGATTTTATTTAAATATGATATCTGTTTGCAGATATTTCTCGAGTTCGATAACTCGCAGGTAATAATCTCTTAGTGTTTCGTAGTACGATTGCTGTGTTCGCAGATACGTTCGCTGGGCTTCGAGAAGCGTAAGCAGATCCAGCTCACCAAGCCGGTAGCCTTTTTGTGTCATATCTACCAATTCTTTTGATTTATCCTGAATTGATTTGCGATATCGTATTACATTAGCACGTGTGGTTTCATAACCGTGCCAGGCTTGTTCGGCTTGTTTCTTGATGGAAAGCTGTTGTTCCCGATATTTCCATTCGACTCTGCGATATTCTGCTTTCGACTGTTGAACTTTATTAGATTGGTTTATGCCAAACCAAAGTGGTACGCTTACTCCAATTTCAAAGGCATTGAAATCAAAACCGTTGCCAAAATCCTGTCGGTAGTACATGAGGTTTAAATCAGGCAAATAACTGCTCTTGGCAGCCTTTGTCTGGTAGGAAGCGGCAAGCTGTTCTTTATTAATTTGCTGCAGCTGCGGATGGCTGTCCAATTTTTGAAGTACTTCATCTTGGTTAATATCTACAGCGACATAATGCAACGTGTCGGGGAAACCGATTTCGTAGGTTTGTTGCTCCTCATCCAGTCCAACGGTTTCAAATAAATCATAGCGAGCTTTCATAATCTGCTGGTAGGCTTTTTCCATATTATTTTGTGCTTCTGTAAGCTGTAGATCAGCCTGCATGGCATCAATTTCGGAGGACTCACCAAGATCGGAACGTGCTTGTGCGGCATCACGTAAACTTTTAAACAAATTTACACGCTCACGTGCTAAGTGACTTGATTCAATAGCATAGGCAAGTTTGGTATAGGCCGATTTAACATTGGCTTTGAGCTGAAGTTTCAGTGCTTGTAGTTGAAGTTCCAGCGAACCGGTATTAGCATGTTCGCTTTTCACCCGATAATAGCCGGTTAATGGGAAATCCATTGATTGTGAAACTATCCAACGTTGTTCTCCAAAAGTACCCTGACCAATACCTTCTTTGGCATAGGTAACAGTGGGATCTTTAATGCCCAAGCTTAAACCAGCCTGTTGTTTTTGCGCCTCAATACGATTCTTTAGCTGGTTTACCTGTGGACTGTGTTCATAGGCAATCTCAAGGGCTTTACCAACGCTCAAATTGTTAAGATCGGTAGTATCTTGTTGTATGGGTTGGAATGAAACTAATAGGGCAATTATTACAGAAAAAATCATTACACCTTTCTTTTGTCCGTTTTAATGCGATTTCTCGCAGTTGTTCTAAAGACTAATGTAATAACCAAATCTGTAGAGAAAATGGATTTAGGAAATCCGGTTCAAAAGGTGCAATATCAGCTAATAAATGTCACTTATTTTTTTGATTTATAGCTTCATAATTGTCAGATAGAAGAATCAATGATTTTAGATGAGAAATCCAGGGAAACCTAACTGTCGCAACTCAATAATCTGCCTTTATTTAGCTTCGAGAGCTGTGGATTAAAAATGGATTGAAACTTCCGCGCCTTTGTCAGGATGGTTTTTAGCGGTGCATCTGAAATTATGCAACCGGGAAATACTTTGGACAATCGAGAGTCCTAATCCGGGGCTGTCATCGTCAAAACCATCGGTGTGATTTTGCGTTTTTTGGAATCGGTCAAAAATCGAGCCTAAAAACTCGGTTGGTATGCCGGGACCTTCATCCAGTACAGAAAAGCTACGTTGCTCACCCTCACATCTTGTTTTTAGAGTGATAGAACTTCCCTCATGTGTATATTTGATTGCGTTCTGAACAATATTGTAGATGGCAGCATTAATTAGTTCGCTGTTGCCTTTTACGTTTATCGGGCAATCAAAATCATATTCAATCGTAAGTTGCTTCATTTCAATAAAATCACTGAGCTCATTTACAACATTTTCGGTGATATTAGTTATCGTGACGTCTTCATCAAGAGAATATTGCCGATTTTCTATACGACTAATGAGCAGCAGGGCGTTGCTCAGGCGGCTTAATCGTACGGCCGTATCTTGAATATTACCGGTTGCTTTAATCGTCTGTTCATCGAGGGAGTCGGCATTAGAAAGAATTCTTTCTGCTTTTTGACGGATGATAGAAAGCGGTGTCAACAGCTCGTGGGATGCATTCTGAATAAACTGTTTCTGATCTTCAAATGACGAACGGATGTGCTGCATCATAGAATTGAGTGCACTGTTGAGCACGTTTATTTCATCAGTGGTTGTGGCGGGGAACGTCTCGTTAAGATCAGACGGATTAGAAATATGTTCAAGGGTTGAAACAGTTTCGTAAAAGGGAGCAAGTATTCTATCCAACACAAATTGATTTAGAATATAGAGTAGTAGAATCCAAATAAGTAGCCCCGCCAGTACGCTCAGTAGTATTGTTCTGCTGATATGTTCCCAGGAAGCGACTTCTTCATATAACCGTATAGTATAATAGGTATCGTTGACATTGATGGTTGTCGTCAACCGTCGATAGGATTTTTCCTCAACTTCTTTATTGGGATTACGCATCGTATCAATGGTGGCAAAATCATTCGTATTGGGAGAGACGGCACCGTCATATTTTTGGATATCAATCCATTCATATGATCCCAGTATGCCCAGCTTTTGGATATCTTGAAGGCTGGAGGCATTTTCATCAATCTGGTTTATGAGATCAATTTTATGTTGTATCAGATGATTGTCGAGCTCATCATAGACAGTGGAACTGACCAGATAATTAATTCCGACTGCAGTAAGTGCAAAAACGATCAGTGTTAAAACAGTGTTGCTTAACAGTATTTTGTTATTCAGCTTCATAAGTCGTCAGTTTATATCCTACACCATACACGGTTTTAATGAGATTCTCTACTCCGGCGGTATTTAATTTTTTGCGAATATTCTTCATGTGAGAGTTTATAAAATCCAGTGAGAATCGATCGTCAATTTTACTTCCCCAAATATGTTCTGCCAGAGCAATGCGAGTGATGGTTTTATTTTTATTAAGCATCAGGTAACGCATCATCTTGTATTCGGTCTCGGTGATATCCAACGGTTCATCTTCGACCAAAACCTCCATGTGATCTACATTTAATTTTACCGGACCTGCTGCAATTTGATTATTACTGATGTTGTATTTTCTACGCATTACGGCATGAATTCGTGCTCTTAGCTCGGCAATGGGAAACGGTTTAGCAAGATAATCATCGCTGCCGAGCTCCAGACCCTTTACTTTATCCTCTGTTTCCCCGCGTGCGGTTATGATGATGACGGCGGTTTCTTGATGATCATCTTTTATTGTTTTTAGTAGATCAAGTCCATCACCGTCAGGTAAACCCAGATCCAATAAAATCAGATCATATTCTTCTGCTGCCACAAAATCTGAAGCTGTACTAAGCCTTTGAGCTGAATCTACATTGAACTGCTCTTCGAGCAGGCACTCTTCGAGATCTTCAATTAACAGTGGTTCATCTTCAACGATAAGAGCTCGCATAAGTTAGCTTTTTTGATGTTCTTTTTGATGGTGTTCAATCCGACGCCGATGGGCTTTAAGATATCTTTCATCCTCAGCATAGGTAGTGGGATAGACATCAGGCACTGGTTTTGGATTGAGATCTTCATCTACGTTTACAAAAGTAAACACACAAGTGTTGGATAGGGCCTTAGTTACCTTGTCCATGCTGGTGCGCTCGATATCAATCTCGAGGGTCATTGATGTATCACCGGTATATACAATGCGGCTTGTAAAGTCAAGCTTGTCTCCAATACGGATAGGTTGTAAAAAGTTTATTCGATTGACCCTAACGAATATCGGTCGGTCGGGCATAATTTCTTCGGCTTGAATCAGCGCCAGCTCATAGGCCCGCCGAATGACGTATCCCCCAAATATTTTTTGCGGTACGTTTTCCAGATCCGGATACATTCGTTCCACGCTATTACGGATTTCTTCCCCGGCTAGCAGTCCATCAAAGTCGTCTTCTTCTTGTGCTTTGTGGAGTTCCCTAAGCATCTGATATTCTTCTGTGCTGGGCGGTTCTTCGAGAGCATTAATTTGTTCTTGGTATTTTTGCCGCCGTTCAATAGCATCGTTATATCTTCGTTCCTCTATCTCACTTTCATATTCCAATGACGGAATGGGTAGGCTTTCAGCTTCATCCCCTTCGCCTTTTCGCGCTACCATCGTAAAATAGCAGGCGGCTAGTGAGTGTTCGGCTTCTTTATCCTGATCTACCCGAATTCCCACCTCCATAGAGGTTCTTCCTACATAATTGATACGCGCTCGTAAATACACATCTTTGGTAATATCTGCGGGAGTGTGCAGTGCAATATCATCCACTGCCGCAGTCACCACCCGCCCTTCAGGTTCAAATTCGTGCACGTAATCGAGGGCGATATCTTCCGCTAATTTGTCGAGCTTCTCAAGCAGACGCCCCCAGCGAATATTGCCGGGGATCTCTTTATCGATAATCATAAATTTCTTACGCAGTTTTTTATCACTGCCAAAGGGAAGTGTTCGTTCAATGGAAGTATCTAAAGGACGCATAACGTTATTTAGTTGAGAATTTATTAGATAAGAAATCTGTTACGTTGCTTGATATAAGTAGTGTACCTTTCGAAGGATGCTTGGTTTTGCAACCATCATTTTACAATATAGTTAACAAATAATACCATCTTTTTATTAAGATCCCATTAATCAAATTATAAAGATAGATGAAAAAGTTTAGGGTTATTCCAACAGATGATCTGGGAAAAGTAATCAAGAGTAATAAGAGAAAGCTGATCGATATTCGTCCCATTGCCGCTTACAACGGTTGGCGTCTACAGGATGAGCATCGCGGGGGACACATTCCCAACGCTAAGAGTATTCCACTAAAATGGACCCGATATATGGATTGGGTAGAAGTGTTGGAGGAGAAGAATATCGAGAAAGATGAGCCGGTTGTGGTATATGGGTACGATGATGAAAATACCCGATCGATGGCAGAAAAGCTGGATAGTTTGGACTATACTGATGTACTAGTTTATAATGAATTTTTGTCGGAATGGTCAGCCAATGAAAGTTTTGCCCTGGACCGATTGGAACGCTATCGGCAGCTGGTACATCCCGATTGGGTAAAACAGCTTATTGATGGGAAGGAGCCACAGGAATATGACAATGATGATTATGTGATTTGCCATTCTCATTATGGTTATATCGAGGATTATGAAAGGGGACATATTCCCGGTGCAATTGCATTGAATACCAATTGGTTAGAGTCTACTGAGACTTGGAATCGGCGTACACCGGATGAATTGCGGGAACGGTTGGAAAGTCTGGGTATTCGTCACGATACCACAGTGGTGGTGTATGGACGTTTTTCGGCGCCGGTGTATGATGATGAACGTTTTCCGGGGAAGAGTGCAGGTCATCTGGGAGCGATGCGCAGTGCAGCTATTTTGCTGTATGCCGGGGTTGAGGATGTCCGTATTTTAAATGGGGGTATTACATCATGGGAGGATGCGGGGTATGAACTCTCAACTGATAATGTAGAGCCACAGCCAGTCAATGATTTTGGAATTGAAATACCAGGTCGCCCAGAACTAATGATTGATACACCGGAGGCAAAAAAATATCTGGCATCTGATGATTCGGAGTTGGTCAGTGTACGGAGCTGGCCAGAGTTTATCGGTAAACGCAGTGGCTATCACTACATCGAAAAAAAAGGACGCATTCCCGGCGCGGTTTTTGGAAATTGTGGCAGCGACGCCTATCACATGGAAAATTATCGAAATTTTGATCATACCATGCGCGAATACCAAGAGGTAGCGGAAACGTGGATCGAAGAAGGGCTAACACCCAAGAAACGATTGGCTTTTTACTGCGGAACGGGATGGCGGGGCAGCGAAGCATTTTGGAATGCCTGGTTAATAGGCTGGCCCAATGTTTCTATCTATGATGGTGGATGGTATGAGTGGAGCAGTGATTTACAAAATCCTATCGAAGTTGGGGAACCTACATTAGAACGCACATAAGGATGCACCTGTTTGTTGATTTGATGGTAAAGAATGCAACACAATTTTTATTTATGTGGAAATAGTTTTAACACTGAAACAAATATGAATCAAACATGGAATTTGGCATATATACCTTTGTTGAAAATACTCACCACCCAGAACTGGATCGGATGCTCACGCCTGCCGAACGCTTTGAAAATATAATGGAAGAAATTGAGTTGGCAGACGAGGCAGGACTTGATCTTTTCGGTATTGGGGAGCACCATCGTGAAGAATATCTGTCTTCATCACCAACGACCATTTTAGCCGCTGCCGCGGCACGCACTAATCAGATAAAATTGAGCAGTGCAGTTACCGTTTTGGGGTCCGAAGATCCGGTTCGGGCGTATCAGCAGTTTTCGACGGTTGATCAGCTTTCCAAAGGTCGGGCCGAAATTATGGTGGGACGCGGTTCGTTTGTCGAATCCTTTCCGTTGTTTGGATATGATCTGCAGGACTATGAAGAGTTGTTTGAAGAAAAGCTGGATCTGCTGCTGAAGCTCCGTGAAAGTGAAACCATCAGTTGGAGTGGTAAGCATCGCCCTGATATTGATAATCGTGGGGTTTATCCCCAGCCATATCAAGATCGGATTCCTATTTGGAGAGCGGTGGGAGGTACGCCGAAGTCTGCTTATCAGGCGGGCGCGTTGGGACTGCCGATGGCACTGGGAATCATCGGAGGGCAACCGGAACAGTTCAAGCAATTAGCTAATTTACATAAAAGGGGAGCTAAGGAGAATGGTTACAATCCCCCAAAATTGAGCATCAACTCTCATGGATTTATCGCCGAAGATTCTCAAGAAGCCGCTGATATTGCTTTTCCCGCTTTCAAGGTTACCATGGATAAAATTGGTAAGGAGCGGGGATGGCCGCCTATGACCCGTGATAAGTTTGAGGCTTCTCGAACGTTGCGTGGTGCAAATGCAGTCGGTGATCCGCAGGAAATAATTGACAAAGTGCTGTTTCAGCACGAAATTTTTGGTCATGATCGCTTTTTACTGCAGATGAGTGTGGGATCTATTCCGCATCAAAAGCTGCTCAAGTCTATCGAGTTGTTCGCTACCGAGGTGAAGCCCGCAGTAAATAAAGCACTTAATGGAAAATGACCTTTATAAAATGGCATGGTAGAAATAAGGAAGACGTTTAAAGCTCCTTGGGATTGGTTGCTAATCTTAATGACGAGCGGAGTCACATTATTGCTATTTGGACTCGATTACTATTCGTCCGGAATAATTCCGACGCTTGTAACATGGTCGATCATTTTGGGAGCACTTGGCTTCGGAATATTTGGATATCATATTCAGGACGGGAAGCTGAAAATTCTGCGGCTCGGTTGGTCAAAGGATATTAATTTGTCCGAGATTAAAAGAGTGGAATTTACACCTCACGCTATGACCGGATCCGTACGAACATTTGGGATAGGCGGACTGTTTGGCTATGTAGGCTACTTCAGAAATAGCATCTTAAAAAGTTACAAAGCGTATGTGACCCATCGGAAAAAAACAGTAGTACTTACAACCGAAGAAGCGCAAATTGTGATATCTCCGGATGATCCGGAAGCATTCGTTGCATCGATAGAAGCATCTTTGGGAGATAAACAGGCAAATACATAGATAATCCTCTTTTAGAGAAAGATATCTTATTAAGAATTGATCTTATTTAAGTTTCTGTTTCAAAAGTAGTTTCGTATCATTGGGCATCACAAATCCTATTACCTAAATCTTATTTCACATGTACACCGGTTTTCAACATTTGCACTCCGGCTTTGCATATCTAGTACTGCTAATTTTAGTTGGCGTCATTGGATATGCGTTAGTCAATTTGATCAATAAAAAGCCATTCACCGAGACGGCGCGGAAATTTTCGTTGGTAGGGCTTATTGCCTCTCATATCCAATTGCTTATTGGTTTTGTACTCTATTTTCTCTCACCAAATGTAATATTTTCCGGCGAAGCGATGGGGGATGCCATGTCGCGCCTGTATTTACTCGAGCACCCACTGACAATGATTATTGGTATTGTGTTGATTACCATTGGCTACTCCAAGGCCAAAAGTGGAGATGATGATGCCGCTCGTTATAAAAAGATTCTCATCTTTTATGGGCTGGGATTATTCCTAATCCTGCTTCGCATTCCATGGTCGGCATGGCCTGGTATGTAATATCGGTTGTATTGTGATTCAAACTGAAAACCTCTTTCCCATCCAAAAATTGGAAGCATGAGTATTATTGAAGTCATCATTCTCAGTATCATTGAGGGGATTACCGAGTTTTTGCCGATCTCTTCAACGGGACATATGATATTGGCCTCTCACCTCATGGGAATGGAAAACACCGAATTTCTCAAAACATTCGAGATCTCTATACAGTTATCTGCGGTGCTGGCTATTGTTGTGATGTACCGCGATAAACTATTTGCCGGGCTGCAGTTGTATTACAAACTCTTCTGGGCCTTTATCCCTGTTTCGGTGGTGGGATTGTTATTTTACGATGCCATTAAAGCAGTATTGTTTAACACTATTGTGGTAAGTGTGATGCTGATTCTGGGTGGGATCGTTCTCATCTTGCTTGATAAGTGGACCCGAAATCGAGAAACCCAATATGCAGAACTTGAAGACATTTCCACCAAGAGTGCTTTGATGATCGGCATTGCCCAATGTTTTGCGTTAATTCCCGGTACGTCACGTGCGGCAGCTACCATTATCGGTGGAGCTGCAATTGGTTATAATGAGCGTCAGGCCACGGAGTTTTCTTTTCTCTTGGCAATACCCACCATGGCCGCAGCAACGGGTTATGATCTGTTTAAAACAGCTTCGGGCATTTCGATGGAACAGTTTATACTGCTGGGGCTGGGGAGTGTCTTTGCCTTTATCTTTGCTTGGATTGCCGTTAAAGGATTTCTCAAAATCGTGGATTCCTACGGATTCCGCCACTTCGGTTATTATCGTATTGCCTTAGCGGTAATGTTTTTAATATTGGCCTTCGGTTTTAATATCACTTTGTATTAAAATACAAACCCTGACAGGGTAGGAATCCTGCCAAGGTTAGATAAAGCATGGAATAAACTGAGTATCTCTAAGGCATATCATTACCGCGTGGAACAAAGGCCTGAATATCAGTAATCTCGCGTCCCAAGATTAACCCGTGAATATCGTAGGTGCCTTCGTAGGTATTAACTGATTCGAGGTTCATTACATGATGAATTACGCGATATTCACCGGTAATACCATTGGCACCGTGCATATCTCGTGATATTCGAGCTATTTCCAATGCTGTTCCGCAATTGTTGCGCTTCGCCATTGATACCATCGAGTGATGAGAACGTCCCTCATCTTTAAGCTTGCCCAGTCGCCATGCCAGCAATTGCATTTGGGTGATATCGGTAAGCATGTTGGCCAGCTTGGTTTGTGGAAGCTGATTGGCACCAATAGGATAGCCAAACTGTTTGCGATCAAGCACGTATTCCCGTGCTTTTTTATAGCAGAATTCCGCGGCCCCCACGGTACCCCAGGCAATACCATAGCGAGCTGAATTCAGGCAGGTAAAAGGTCCTTTGAGTCCGGTAATATCCGGGAAAACATTTTCATCCGGTACAAACACATCCTCAAAAACCATTTCTCCGGTTTCGGAAGCGCGAAGTGACATTTTGTGCTTCGTCGACGGTGCGGTGTAACCGTCCATATCTTTGGTTACCAAAAATCCGCGAATTTCGCCTTCGTCATCTTTATTTTCTTTTGCTTTAGCCCAAACGACGCCTACATCCGCAATGGGAGAGTTGGTAATCCACATTTTGGCTCCGTTAAGAATCCATCCGCCATCGGTTTTGACTGCTGTTGTTGCCATTGAGCCGGGATCAGAACCGTGATCGGGTTCGGTGAGCCCGAAGCAGCCGATGAGTTCACCTGATGCCAATTTGGGCAGAAAACGTTCTTTCTGTTCATCAGTTCCAAACTCAAAAATAGGGAGCATCACCAGCGATGACTGTACCGACATAAATGATCGATAGCCGGAATCCACGCGCTCCACTTCGCGAGCAATAAGTCCGTAGGCTGTTTGACTGGCATTTACACCACCGTATTCAGGGGGTAGGTATGATCCCAGTAACCCCAGGTCACCCATTTCAGTAGCAATATCTTTGTCAAAATATTCTTCCTGATTACCTTTTAACGCACGGGGCTCGAGCTTGCTCTGGGCATAATCACGAGCGGTCTCCATGATCATGCGATCATCTTCGGAGAGCTCGGATTCAAACTGAAAGGGGTCGTCAATGTTAAAGCTATTACTGGACATGGGATCGTAGGTTTCTGTTAAATTTTCCTTTTAGTCGAAGGTAAGTGATATGGTTGAAAGTTGCAGGTTGGAGGCTAAAAGTATAAGAGGTCTTATAGACATTAAACTTTTAACCTTCTAACGTTCAACAAGGTTACTGCCAAAACTCTTTTTTGAGTTCCCGGCCGATAATCATGCGTTGTACCTCGGAGGTTCCTTCCCCAATGGTCATCAGTTTGGCATCACGCATAAAGCGCTCTACGTGATATTCCTTGATATAACCATAGCCACCGTGAATTTGTACAGCTTCATCGGCAGCACGCACAGCTAGTTCAGAAGCAAAAAGTTTGGCCATCGATACTTCTTTGGTAAATGGCTTACCCTGATCTTTCAGCCAAGCCGCCCGGTGGACCAGCATACGGGCCGCATCAACCTCGGTAGCCATATTGGAAATCTTTGTTTCAATAGCCTGGAAGTCGCCAATCTGAGATCCAAACTGCTTACGTTCGCCGGAATATTTCAGAGATTCTTCGAGGGCACCGCGTGCAATACCAACCGATAGTGCACCAATACCTATACGTCCGCCATCAAGCACTTTCATGGTATCAACAAAGCCACGACCGAGTTCCCCTAATAGA
>P_1C_Sed_2_UnCtyDRAFT_1000074_pt1 | contig 28120 bp, 22 predicted proteins | sample Pon1CUnioCityCA_4_FD_10229 | JGI IMG/M metagenome (IMG submission 10229) | reverse complement strand
ACAGGATTGCGGGCGAGCTGGCCAGGGTTATGAATGCGCTGCAGACGATCAATCGGCGGGCGGGCGCACAAGCCCCGATTGGCCGGGATAAAACGATTGCCCGGGATAAACAGGAATTCAGGGACACGGCGGGATTGCTCCCGCGCATGCGGGAACTGGACAGGATGCTGCAAGAGAGCGATTTTGAATCCCGCGATGTTTTTTTTACCCTTAAAAATGCGCTGGCAAAAATGGATGTCGGCAATAACCTGCAAGCCCTGGAGCAGCGGCTGGACGATTTGGCAATGGAGGCGGCAAGAGTCGAACTGGGCCATCTGGCCCGGCAGATTGGCCTGCAATGGGAGGCATAAAAGGCATGGCGGAAAGGGGCACCCAAAGGCAAAAAATTCTGATCGTGGATGATACGCCGGCCAATATAACAGCCATCGGGGAGGAATTAAAAGCCGACTATAAAGTGATTATCGCCACAACCGGCGAAGCGGCACTGGAGAAGGCCATTGCCGATCCGCCGGATTTGATCCTGCTCGATATCATGATGCCGGGCATGGACGGGAACGAAGTGTGCCGGCGGCTCAAAGCCGGGCAGGAGACCCGCAGCATCCCGGTTATCTTCATCACAGCCAAAAACGCCGAAGAAGAAGAGGCCCGGGGGCTGGAGATCGGAGCGGTGGATTATATCACCAAACCTTTTCGCCTCTCCATTGTAAGGGCCCGGGTAAAAACCCACCTGGAGCTGAAACGCAAAAACGACATCCTGGAGAGCCTTTCCAGCCGTGATGGGCTGACCGGCATTTACAACCGGCGCCAGTTCGACTCGGTCTTCGCAGCGGAGTGGAAGCGGGCGCTGCGCTTCGGACGGTATTTGTCGGTGCTTCTGCTGGACATTGACCGTTTCAAGCTATACAATGACCATTACGGGCACCTCAAAGGGGACGACTGCCTGAAACGCCTGGCTAATGCATTGTCCGGGACGGTACGGCCCACTGATTTCATCGCCCGTTACGGAGGGGAGGAATTTGTGGTTGTGCTTCCTGAGACCGGCGCGGAAGGCGCCATGCAGGTGGCTGAAAGGATGAAAGGGACAGTTGCGGACCTGCGAATGGAACACGCGCATGCCACGGCGGCTCCATACATCACGGTCAGTGTCGGGGCAGCCACCACCGTGCCAACCACCGGAAAGGACAACCCCCGCCTCCTGCTGGAAGTGGCTGACAACGCCATGTACGCGGCCAAGAACGCCGGTGGAAATCAAAGCCGGCACAGACAATTTTGATGGCTTCGCAAAAAGTCCAATATCTGCGTTGCGCCGCATCCCCCGGAATTTCACGTATGCCTTGATCTTTAACTTTTTACTTTGCCATCAACCTAGCTTAGAATCCCTTTTTTCCACTTTTCTCCCAAACAATCCAAGCGGCACCTGCCTGCCTTCCCAAAATAAGATGCGGATGAATTAACACCTGATGAATTAACGCCTTGACAAATTAATGATGACAGGGGATGATTGATGGATTTCCAATGTGAGCCCTAATTGGGGAAAATAAAAACCGTCAGAAATTTGAGAACGCTCTCAACAAACGGAGTTTTCACCACCTTTTTCAAATAATTTTTTTACAATAAACCATGGGTCTTGCAATTCAGGCAGGACCGCAATCGAGCAGAGCAGCAAGCAATGACCAAACCCGACAAATCCCGCAACCAGGAGATCGAACGGCGCCGCACATTCGCAATCATCAGTCACCCGGATGCAGGCAAAACGACACTCACTGAAAAACTACTGCTTTTTGGCGGCGCCATCAAGCTGGCCGGCTCCGTCAAGGCGCGCAAAACCAATCGGCACGCCGCCAGCGACTGGATGGCCATTGAGCAGGAACGCGGCATCTCGGTGACCAGTTCGGTGATGAAATTCCACTTCCGCAATTGGGAGATCAACCTTCTGGACACCCCGGGGCACCAGGATTTTTCTGAGGATACCTACCGGGTGCTGACCGCCGTGGACAGTGCGGTAATGGTTATCGACAGCGCCAAAGGCGTCGAGACCCAAACCCGCAAGCTGATGGAGGTCTGCCGAATGCGAAACACGCCGATCCTGACATTTATTAACAAGCTCGACCGCGATGGCATGCCACCGCTCGATATCCTGGCGGATATTGAGAAGACCCTGCAAGTCGAATGCGCCCCGCTTACCTGGCCCATCGGCATGGGCAAACGCTTCAAGGGCACCTATAACCTCTATCGCAGACAACTCGCCCTTTTCACCCCCGGCCGGGAGCGCCTCCCCGATGACTTGTTGACCATCGACGACCTGGATGATCCGCTGCTTGACAAACTTCTCGGCAGTCAGGCCGATGAACTGCGCGAGGACATCGCCCTGCTTGAGGGAGCTGCCAATCCCTTCGACATGGCCGAATTTCTCAAAGGAAGCCAGACGCCGATATTTTTTGGCAGTGCGATCAACAACTTCGGTGTGCGCGAATTGCTCGACACCTTTGTGGAAATTGCCCCGCCCCCATTGCCGCGGCCGGCCACCCAGCGGGTGGTGCACCCCGAAGAAAACGAATTCTCCGGCTTTGTTTTCAAAATACAGGCCAATATGGATCCGGCGCACCGCGACCGGATTGCCTTCCTGCGCATCTGCTCGGGCAGATTCCATCGGGGCATGCGCGTGCGCCACCATCGCCGCGGCAAGGACATGCTGATTGCCAACCCGATCATATTCATGGCACAGGACCGCGAATTTGTGGAAGAGGCCTGGCCCGGAGACATCATCGGGATTCATAACCACGGAACCATACGAATCGGCGACACCTTTTCGGAAAAGGAGCCGCTCGCTTTCACCGGCATCCCGAATTTTGCCCCGGAATATTTCCGGCGCGTAAGGCTGAAATCCGCCCTTAAGGCCAAGCAGCTCCAAAAAGGATTAAATCAACTGGTCGAAGAAGGCGCCGCGCAATTGTTCCGACCGCTCACGGGAAATGAAGTCATTCTGGGAGCGGTCGGCGTGCTGCAGTTCGAAGTAACCCGGCAGCGGCTCAAGACCGAGTACGGGGTTGATGCCATATATGAACCGGTTGATTGCGCCACTGCCCGTTGGATCAGCTGCGAGGACAAAAAAAGCCTTGCCGCTTTTGAAAAATCCCGCCGGTCCAGCCTGGCGATAGACGCTGAGGGGAACCTGACCTACCTGGCCAGCAGCGTATGGCAACTCCAGTTCATTGCGGAGCAATGGCCGGAAATCAACTTGCTGAAAACCCGGGAATGCCAATGATGCATTGTGAGCCCCGCCTTTTGGCCGGGGGGCGGTCGCCGTTTTTCCGGTCAGACCTTTTTACCGCCCTGCCCCCCGAGAGAATGCACCCCTTGAACCGCAAGCCGTGACGGCAACTTTGGCACGGCCCTGAAATCCCGAATACCGCGGTATTTTCCCCTCCCTGATAAAAATGACAAAAAACCCGTGACTTATTCAAAAATTTACGTTAAAAGTAACCCTAACGTAAAATATAAAGCCCCGTATGGTAAAAAATCAGCTTAAAGCGGCGCATTGGCGCAAACGTCTCAAAACCGCCGGCCCCGGAGCGTCCGGACAACACCGGTAAGGGCTGACAAAAAATTGGTCTGAAAAAAAACCACTATTATTTCCACACACGCAAGGGTAAAAGAACACATGCTGCACCGATACAAATCTGAACAAAACAAAGAGCTGGCAGAAGCCATCTACAAGTCTCGGCAACAAGGCTGCACGTTCAACGCGATTGCCAGTCAAATGAAAATGAAATACACCAATGTCTTAAACATTTATAAGCGGGAATGCCGATTCCGGAAACAGGCTTTTTACACGCCCTTTATCGAGTATATTTCCCCGCGCATCGAAAACGCCCTCAAGAAAAAGCTGAACCTGGGGCTTCTGGCTGAGCCGCAAAAACTGGCTGAACCTGAGATCCTCCGCACCCTCTTCCTGTTTCCCGGCGTTGGCGAAAAAGCCTTGAACGACCTGGCTGACGCACTCACCGAAGCCGGCTACGAGTCGTTCGACCTGGACGCTTTCAGGGAGCGCATGTTTAAGAAGGAAACCGCTTTCCCAAAATCCCGCCACGTTTAAAACCTGAATTTTTCACGGGATGGCCGCTGGTTTAGCTCGAGCTGCGGCATGATCGAACAGCTGATTCCTCTTCCCTTGGGCCATTTCTATAATTTTCTTGACAAAACAGGGCGATGAAGTTAATAATTTGTGTTTTTAATAACCAATCCATCTTAAATGAGGGTTCTGTGAAAAGTCAGTTTGAGATGGCAAGGTAGAATGCAGTGTTTGCCCTGTCTCCATTGAAGGACAGAGAGCGCACAAAGATATTGGGCTGGCTGTGAAGCCAGCAATCCTTGCTCTGACCCAAAAAAAGGCCAGGGCTGTTAAACCGCAAGGAGGCTACATGAACAAATATGAAACCGTTTTCATTGTTGATCCGGATGTAACCGAGCCGGATCAGGAAGTCATTATTGACAGGATCCGCGCACTTATTACCCAGGACAACGGCCGACTGGTCTTGTTTGATGACTGGGGGGTTCGGAAATTCGCTTATGAAATCCAGAAAAAAAAGCAAGGGCGCTATATCCGAATCGAATATGCCGGCTCCGGCGAATTGGTCCATGCCATTGAACGCTTTTTCAGAATGGACTACCGTGTGGTGAAATTCATGACCGTCCATCTGGAAAAAAACGTGGACCCTGCCTCCCTGCCTGCAGACGAACCGGAGACATCCCTTTCCTCAACCGTGACAGCTGAAGCGCCACCTGCCCAGCCCGCAGCTGCGGCAACCGAAACTGCGGCCACCGAAACAGCTGAGACGCCTGAAGCGGATGAATCCACTGAAAACGAAAGCGAAGCAAAGGAATCCTAAAATGGCTTTTAATTCAAAAAAACGATATTATCCCCGACGCAAAGTCTGCCGGTTCTGCGTGGACAGCTCGCTGAAAATCAACTACAAAGACCCCAACACCCTAAGATATTTTATAACCGAGCGCGGAAAAATCATTCCGAGACGGATATCAGGGACGTGTGCCCGGCACCAGCGTCAGCTGGCACGACAAATCAAGCGGGCGCGAACCATTGCGCTGCTGCCGTATGTCGGCTCCCTTGACCACTGATTCATCTGTCCGATCCATCCTGCATAAGGCGCATTGCCGGGAAGCGATTAAAGATTGAGCGTTGCCGGCCACAATAGTATACTAAAAAATACCCTCAGTGGAATCGGACTCACTGCGCTGATCAGTGCGGTGGCCATATCCGTACCGATCATCGGCTTTGTTTGCCTGCTGCTGCTGCCTCAACCCATTATTTTCTACCGATTAAAGCTTGGGCGCAGACAAGGGCTGATGATTATCGGTGCAGCGCTTCTGTTGATCATACTGGGCACAGGAGGGCTATTTGCCGATGCGGTATTTTTAATGGCAATGATGGGCCTGGGGTTCTGCATGGGGGAGTTTATCGAACAGGGTCTGCCTGTTGAGAAAACCATCGCATATGCCGGCGGCGCCGTTATTATTGCAGGATGTTCGGCCCTGGTGATTTATGCCAATTTACGCAACATCAGCATAAGCGGATTTTTATCCGATTATATTGCCGAAAATCTCCAGATGACGATTGCGCTGTACAAAAAGACAGGAATGGCAGAGGAGTCTGTACGGGCCCTGGAAAACTCAATTGAGCATATTGGCAACGCCCTGTTTCGGATTCTGCCATCACTGACGGCAGCCGGGCTTTTACTGGCCGGCTGGCTCAACCTTCTGGCAGCGCGCCTTTTTTTAAACCGGTGGCAACGGGAATTTTTGGATTTCCGGCAGCTGAACCTTTGGCAAGCACCGGAGGCGTTGGTGTGGGGAGTTGCCGCAAGCATTGGGATGCTGCTTCTGCCAAGCAATCCAATAAGGGCGATCGGCATCAATGCACTGGTGATATTGGTGGTGATTTATTTTTTTCAGGGCATTGCGGTCTTGTCCCATTATTTTGAAACCAAGAGGTTTCCCTTACCACTGAGGTGGATCATTTACGCGTTCATCGTCATTCAACAAGTTCTGATGCTGGTTGTAGCCGCCATCGGTTTTTTTGATGTATGGGCCAACTTCAGAGGCCTGGAAACCTCACCCCCGGATCAGCTTGATCCATAGTACCGGATCAGCTTGATCCCTGAAAAAGGGAGAAAGCCTGGAATTCGAAGGCGGGGACCACAGACGCAGCCCGGATGTGGGAATTTTTACAAAGCTATCAAAAATTGCACGAATTTTACCAATCTATCACAGATATGGAGGAGCAGCCATGAAAGTCATACTAAAACAGACCATTGAACCCCTGGGCATTGTCGGCTCGGAAGTCGACGTAAAAAGCGGATATGCCCGCAACTACCTGGTTCCTCAGGGCAAAGCGGTCTATTCCACAACGCAGAACCGTAAACTCATGGAACAGCAGAAGGTCAAGCTGGATCTCCAGATTGCCAAAGAACGCAAAATGGCCGAGGAAATGGCTTCCCGGCTGGACGGGGTTGTATGCCGGATTCAAAGTAAAGCAGCCGATGAAAAACGGCTTTACGGATCCGTGTCCACCCGTGATATTGCCGATGCATTGACAACCCAGGGCATCGAGGTGCAAAAACGCATGGTCCTGCTAAAAGACCCGATTAAGGAAATTGGCTCCTATCAGGTGCCCATTCGCATCTATAAGGACCTGGAACCTGAAATCACGGTTGAGGTGATTCCCGCGTAACACGGCATCTTCAGAATGGCGTTTGCCGCTTAGACGCTAATCAACTGATAAATTTTGACAGCTTTAATAAACGGTCAAAAGACGGCAAACCCGCAAAAAGCCCGAAAACTGACAGCCGGTGGCTGAGTTAAAAACTCTGCATACAAAGCGCCGCGGCTTTCCACAACGAAGGCATGCATACTGTCTGTTGAACGGACAAAAAAACTGCAGTGCAGTAGACGGTTATCTTTACGACGCCATCAGGAGATGAACCCCCCATGAGTACGTCACCGGCCCCGGCTGAAAAGGAATATGCATTTGACAAGCTTCCGCCCCAGAACCTTGATGCGGAAGAATCGCTGATCAGCGCCATCCTGCTGGATAACAATACCCTTCTGGAAATACTCGACATTCTGTCGCCGCCGGATTTTTACAAATCCGCGCACCAGACTATTTTCGAAGCCATCACAGAACTTTTCAATCGCGGCGACCCCATCGACCTGGTCACGCTGGCCGATCATATCCAAAGCAAAAAACAGCTTGAAGCCATTGGCGGCGCAGTCTACCTGGCGCGCCTGGTGGATACGGCGCCGGTTCCTTCCAATGCGAGAAATTACGCCGTCATAATAAGGGATAAAGCCGCGCTTCGCCGCCTCATCACGGCCGCCAACCAAATCACAACCAGTTGTTTCGATTACAGCAGCAACGTGGAAGATGTCATCGACTACGCGGAAAAATCTATTTTTGAAATCGCGGAAAACAAGAGCAAGCAAAGCATCTTTCCCATAAGCAAAATTATCGAATCCAATATTGATACCCTTGAAAGCCTGCGGGGCAACAAATCCATTCTCAGTGGCGTGCAGACCGGCTACCGAAAAATTGACACACTGACCTCCGGTCTTCAGAAATCGGATCTAATTATCCTGGCCGCCCGGCCCGGCATGGGAAAAACCGCCCTTGCCTTGAATCTGGCCAGAAACGCGGCCGTGGACGGCGATAGTCCCGTAGCATTTTTCTCCCTGGAAATGAGCAAGGAGCAGCTTTCCATGCGGCTGCTGTGTGCGGAGGCCCGCCTTGACTCGGCTCGCCTGCGGGATGGATTTTTTAGTGATGACGAATGGTTAAAACTCATCCAGGGTGCGGACACCCTCTCCAATGCACCGATCTTCATTGACGATTCCCCGGAACTCTCCCCGATTGAAATCAAAACCAAGGGGCGTCGGCTCAAACGGGAGAAACAGATTGGTCTCATAATTATCGACTATTTACAACTGATGAAGCCAAGGGTCAGCAAGGAGCGGCGAGAACTTGAAATCTCTGAGATGTCGCGCTCCCTGAAAAGCCTTGCCAAGGAACTTGACATTCCGATTATCGCCCTGTCCCAGTTGAACCGCCGCCTTGAAGACAGGCAGGACAAACGGCCCCAGCTATCGGATTTAAGGGAGTCCGGGGCCCTTGAACAGGACGCGGATCTGGTTATGTTTATATACAGAGATGAAATTTATAACAAGGAGGAAACCAATCCCAATAAGGGCATTGCGGAAGTGCATCTGGCCAAACAGAGAAACGGACCGGTGGGCATGGCTTATCTTGCATTTCTGGATGCTTACACCAGGTTTGAAGACCTGGCCTATGATGACGGATTTTCCGGATAATTCCCGCTTTTCCAAACAGCTGAAAACAACGGGAGGAAATTCGGAGCTTCCCAAATCCAGCGCAGGCCCGAGGGACTTACTTTTTACCTAAATGAAAAAAATTTTTGGAAATACCAGCGGCTTAAAAGCCGAGCAAATCAAGCGAATCGAAATCCTTTACCAGTACCGCTTACCGGCTGATGCGGTGATCAGCCAGGAATTGAGCCAGGAATTATGTGCTCTATCGTCGGAAATCCGACGTCAAATCGGGCTGCTGATCAGTCGGTCCGGTAAAATCGACACTGTTGTCATCGGCGATCACCAAGGGCTTATGCTTCCGGACACCAGTCATTATAAGGCACCGCCCGGCCGCCTGAAGGGACTTCGCTTAATTCATACCCATTTAAAAAACGAGCCGCTGAGTCCGGATGATCTCACCGACCTGGCCCTGTTGCGGCTGGATCTGGTTGCAGCGATCACGATGACCTCAGCGGGCGCACCCGACCAGACCCATCTGGCCCACATCTTTCCCGGCCAATCCGCCAAATACCCCTATGAGATTTTTCCGCCGCGCGATATGGCGCGCCTGGACATCGATTGCCGGGAACTGATCAAAGCTATTGAGGATGAACTCTCCCGAACCTCTTCCATGCGCCAGGTAGAGCCCGGCACGGAGCGGGCCATATTGATCAGTGTGACCAATCTTCCCAAACGGCGCGCCCAGGCTTCCATTGATGAGTTAAAGGAACTGGCCCGATCCAGCAACATTCATGTACTCGACGCCATTATCCAGCAGCGCAAGCGCGTTGACCCCAAATACCTCATGGGACGGGGCAAGATCGAGGAGCTCACAATTTATGCCATGCAGCAAGGGGCTACCCTGATCGTGTTCGACCAGGAGCTCAATCCATCGCAAATCCGATCCATTACGGACAAAATCGATTTTAAGGTAATTGACCGAACCCAGTTAATTCTGGATATCTTTGCCCAGCATGCCCAGACCCGGGAGGGCAAACTCCAGGTCGAACTTGCCCAGCTAAAATACCTGCTTCCTCGCCTGATTGGCAAAAATACGGCTTTGTCGCGGCTCACCGGCGGCATCGGGGGCCGGGGACCGGGAGAAACCAAGCTGGAAATCGATCGGCGGCGCGTCCGGGAAAAGATCAACCGAATTGAAAAAGACCTGGCTAAAGTCATTAAACACCGGCAGCAGCAGAAATCGCGGCGGGAGAAAAAGGGACTGCCGGTGATATCCATTATCGGCTACACCAATGCCGGCAAATCAACCCTTCTAAACACACTGACCAAAAGTGAAGTTTTGACAGAAAGCCGTCTATTTGCCACGCTGGATCCTTCCAGCCGACGCTTGAAATTTCCCCAGGATACGGATGTTATTATCACGGACACCGTGGGTTTTATCAAAGATCTGCCAAAAGAATTGCGGGTCGCGTTTCGGGCCACTCTGGAGGAACTTGAAAAAGCGGATCTGCTGCTTAACGTAATCGATGCCAGCAATCCGGATTATCAATCCCACATGGATTCCGTGGAAAAGATTCTATGCGAATTGGGCCTTAACCGGATTCCGCAGATACGGGTGTTTAACAAGGCAGATCTTTTAGATGAGGATATGGCCGCCCATATTGCGGGACGAAGCGATGAAATTGCCATTTCGGCAAAGGATGAGGCCACCCTCCCGCCATTGATCGAAAAAATGGCGGCTGCCATAACGCCTGAAAGTAAAGCCGCCTACAACGTACAATGATTCCATACAGCCGACGCACCCGGCTGGCAGCCCATAAAACGTCATTTTGGAACGGCGGACGGATATGGGCCTTTTTACAAAACCATCACCGGTTGACAATTGAGGGAAACAGATTAACTTATTGACGGATCTGAGAAAGCTGAGGTAGAGTCTACGCAATGGATCTCAATGAAATACAAAAGGTGGGCATTAAGGCCGCTTATACGGGTGCAAAAATTCTTAACCATTATTTCGGAAGGTTAAGTCATATCAACAAAAAAGGCCCTAATGATCTGGTAACGGATGCCGATGTGGAGTCCCAAAGCCGGATTATTGAGGTGATTCGAACCAAATACCCGGATCACTGCATACTGGCTGAAGAGAGCGGTTACCACCAGGAGGAATCCGCTTCATGCCAATGGATTATCGACCCACTGGACGGAACCACNAATTTCGCCCATGAAATTCCGATTTTCTGCATCTCGATCGCTTTTGCCGAAGCCGACGAGACGCAGGTGGGAATTATTTTAAATCCGATCAGCGGAGAGCTTTTCTCCGCGGTTAAAAATCAGGGGGCCACTCTGAACGGTCGCCGGATTGCGGTCTCCACGCAAAGCGAGATTTCTGAAAGCCTTCTGGTAACCGGCTTTCCTTATGATTTCCAGGCCAATCTCCAGTCGGTCATACATCGCTTCCAGCAATGTCTGCTTGCTGCCCGGGGCATTCGACGGCTGGGCTCAGCGGCCATGGATTTATGTTATGTCGCCTGTGGACGATTCGAAGCGTTCTGGGAAGAAAATTTAAACCCCTGGGACACAGCCGCCGGGGCATTGATCGTTGAAGAAGCCGGCGGCCGGGTGAGCGACTTTGCCGACAAGCCATACAAATTAAATAAAAATGAAATTCTGGCCAGCAATAAACAAATACATAGCGAGATTATCTCATTGCTATCGGCCAATAAAGAAGACACTATATGATAGAATCCTTATACAAAACTGCTGCGAACGACAATTTTGTGGAATGCTTTGGCCATTTCAACTTTGATCATACCATATGCCGGAATCACTGCGCCGTGCGTCTGCGATGCGCCATTGAACAGGGAGAGCAGACGCGCATGGAACAGATAGAAGACTGGATGGCGGTTCAGGAAATGCCGTCAAAAATTCAATGAATTAAACGCACTGTTAAAAAACACAGGAGGAGCACAGCCGCCGTTTTTTCAGCAGCGTGCTAAGGCAATTGCATTTTGCCAGGGTTTAATATACCGGCGGGATCAAAGGCCTGCTTGATTCTTTTCATCAGGCCAAGCATCTGTGAAGAGACTTCTTTGTTCAGATATGGCGCTTTGGCGATGCCAATCCCATGCTCGCCGGAGATGGTGCCTCCCAATTCCAGCGTATAATCAAAAATTTCGTCAACTGCTGACTTTGCTTTTTCCAAAGCGATGGTATCCTTTTTGTCCAGCATGATATTGAAATGGATATTGCCGTCTCCGGCATGCCCGAAGCTGACCATGGTCAATCCGGTCCGCTCACTGAGCGACTGGATTTTTCTCACCATGTCCGGAATCCGGCTCCGCGGCACCACGATATCTTCATTGATTTTATCCGGCGCCAATTGATAAAGCGCCGGCGAAATGGACTTGCGTGCACGCCACAGGTTGCCGGCATCTTCCGGGCTGCGGGCAATATCAACCTGACGGGCCCCAAGGCTCATGCAGAGGGAGCGAATCGATTCAGCACTTTCGCGGACAGACGTTTCGGATCCATCGACTTCAATAATCAACAAGGCTGCCGCCTCTGCGGAAAACCCCGTCTGAAGATAATTCTCCACGCAACGAATCGAAGCCTTGTCCATAAATTCAATGGTCCGCGGAATAATCCCCCGGCGGATAACTTCAGATACGGTCTCCGCAGCCTTTTCCATCTGGTCATAAAGGGCAATCAGGGTTTTAACACGCAACGGACGGGGCAGGAGGCGCAGTGTCATGCGCGTGATAACCCCCAAGGTACCCTCGGATCCGGTCAACAGGCGGCTTAAATCATAGCCGACCACCCCTTTTGCCGTCCGTGTGCCGGTTTGAACAATCTCCCCGGTTGGCAGCACCACTTCAAGGCCCAGCACATAGTCCCGGGTCACTCCGTATTTAACGGCTTTCGGCCCGCCGGCGCATTCGGCGACATTACCGCCCAGGGTGGAAAAATCCGAACTGGAGGGATCGGGTGGGTAAAAAAGCCCCTTCTCATCCACCGCCTTCTGGAAAATACCGGTGACCACCCCGGGCTCGACCTGGGCAATGAGGTTTTGGGTATCAATCTCAATAATCCGGTTAAACCGACTCATGACCAGGACCAGGCCGCCGGCTACCGGCACGGACCCGCCGGACATTCCAGATCCAGCCCCGCGGGGAACCACTGCAAAATGATTTTCGGTGGCAAGACGAAAAATTCCGGCGATCTCGGCACTGCTTGAAGGGAAAGCCACCGCATCCGGCAGGTACTCCTGCCTGGTGGCATCAAAGGCATAGCAGAGACGATCTTCTTTTTCCCGGCTGCAGTTGGCTTTGCCGACAATACCCCGGAGCTGCCTGAACATCCCGGCCGTAAGGGGGGTTAATTTCGCTGCGGTCATAACGCGCCATTATCCTGGAATTTTTATAGCGGGAGGATTAGAATTTGCCCTTGGTCAACTGCTGCTCAATCCGTTCCACCTGTTTCTGAACATCGGATTTGACCTTGAGGTCTTTTTCGACATTGTTGATGGAATGAATGACCGTTGCGTGATAGCGGTTAAAACTTTTCCCGATGGATTGAATGGATTGCTTGGTATAGCGCCGGGCAAGAAACATGGCAATCTGCCGCGGCCGGACAACCGCCCTTTTGCGGGAACTGGAGGCGATCTCTGTCTCTGATATGCCAAATTCCGTGCATACTACTTTTTTTATGGCGCCAATGGTTATGCTTTTTTGGGTGACCGCCAGGTTTTCAACGACACTTCGGGCCAGCGGCAAATCCACTTTCATATTCATGAGGCCGGATTTGGTGGCCACCCCGATCAAGCCGGACTCCAGGAGCCTGACATTTTCAGTCAGCTCACCGGCCATATACTCGAGCACTTCATTGGGGAACCCATATCCGTGATACCTGGCCTTAAACTGAAGGATTTTCAGTCGGGTTGAAAAGTCGGGCATCTGGATCTCGGAGACCACACACTGGGACAGCCTGGACCGGAGATGCTCGTTTAACTTCGGAATGTCCTTTAAGGACGTGGTGCTTGAAAAGATAATCTTTTTTCCCGAGTCATACAGGTAGTCCAGAGACAGCGCCAGCTCATCCTGGGTCCGGGTTCGGCCGGACAAAAAATGAATGTCATCGAGCAGCAGCACATCACAATTATTCCGGTATTTCTGCTTAAATTCCGTAACCGATTTGTTTCTCAGGGAATTGACCATATCCGTGGTAAAATCTTCAGCGGTGATATACATCACCCGCTCGTTTGGAAAGGCCGAAATGATCTTGTGCCCGACAGCCTGGGATAAATGACTCTTTCCCATTCCGGACGGCGACAGCAGAAACAGCGGCGGAAATTTGTTTTTCTCGGAGGCCAGGGCAATTGCCGCATTATAGGCAAAGGTGGAATTTTCCCCGACAATAAAATGATCAAACGTAAAATCTTTGCGCAGGATCCGGCCAAACCGCGGCTGGCAGTTTATTCTGGGCAGATTCAACTGGCGCTCGGAGACATCCCTGGTGGCCACCGGCTTCTGTTTTTTGGAGTCGCCACCGCCGTTGCCGTTACCGTTTGAAACCTCCAGCAGCAGTTGGAGTTGCCGCCCCGCCTGGCGGCTCAGCTCGCTTTTGATCATCCCTCCGAAATTTTCCCATACCCGGCGTTTAAACAAAATATTCGGACACTCCAAAACAACCCCGTCATCCATTGCTTTTAAAAACTGTACCGGCTCGATCCACATTCTATAGACATGGGCTGGGGTACTCTCCTTAATCGACGCTTTAACATTTTGCCAGATACTCTCCATAAGAACACAACCTCGTCGAACACTAAGGATTCAAAAATAACCTGTTGCCAGAAGGACCTATCGCTAAAAAAAAGAAAATACAAGCCATTCAGAACGCAAATATCAATTTTTGCAAGGGGTGAAAGTTTATATAAAAAAGGGGTAATCGGAAAATTGTAAATCTGGATTGAAATGCAACCGCTAAAGAACTCATCAGCAATTAATTGGTCCCTTTTATAATTCATCCCGGCAAAAGGGTCAAATCAAATCAGGTGCAGAATAGACGCATTTGGCAGACAGCTTTCAACAATATATATCATTCTGATTATTAAACTAAAATTATTTCCGATACAGTACAACTAGTTTAATGTTCAGCGAAATTTCCACAATGGCCAAATAGCCAGTATATGGGGGCGCAACCGTTTATTCCCCCAAAAGCAAAATCAATCCGGATTGACGAAAAACTCCAATTTTTTAAATTTTTCTTTTATTTTTACAATAATTTGACGGCAAGGTGACTTTCGTGTGACGGTATTGCTTGCCATAGCGGCAATCCCATGCAATACTAAGCAATTAGCTGAAGCATCCAGTAAATACCCGCAAACACGCTTTCTTCGGATCAACTTCCCGATATATAGAAGCATTGGCGGCAAAAAAAAAAGCGTGATGGCTTAATGCAAGGCCATCTGTTTTAATTGACGGTAATATTATCATGGCACGCGTCACCTCCGGACTGGAACAACTGATCGCTGATCCGCCGGCATGGCTTAAGGGCCTGCGGACTGCCCTGCTATGCAATCCTGCCTCCATTGATGGCAACTTCCGGCATGCGGGAGCCTTAATCCGCCAGGAGCTGCCGGGGCAGCTAACCGCCCTGTTTTCGCCACAGCATGGTTATTTTGCGGAAAAACAGGACAACATGGTGGAATCCACAGACAGCCGGGAGCCGGAAACCAAGCTGCCGATATACAGCCTGTACAGCCAGACCCGCATACCCAAGCCAGAGATGTTTGACCACTTTGACACGCTATTTGTCGACCTTCAGGATGTGGGTACCCGGGTATATACCTTTTCCACAACACTCTCCTATTGCCTGGAGGCAGCAAAAAAATTGGACAAACGAGTGCTGGTGTTAGACCGGCCCAACCCTGTTAACGGGATCCAGGTGGAAGGCAACCTTTTAGAGACGCAGTTCGCCTCGTTTGTCGGCAGGTACCCCATTCCCATGCGACACGGACTGACCCTGGGCGAACTGGCCCTTTATATAAATGAAATCCATGATATCAGATGCCGGCTGACGGTCATCCCAATGAAGGGATGGCGGCGGGAGATGTTTTTTGCAGACACGGGCCTTCCCTGGGTCCCCCCGTCACCGAATCTTCCAACGCCCCAATCGGCTGTGGTCTATCCCGGCCAGGTGCTCCTTGAAGGCACCAATCTCTCGGAAGGCAGGGGTACGACCACGCCTTTTGAGCTCATCGGCGCGCCTTTTATCAAACCGGCGGATATTCTCTCCTTTTTGGGGAGCGATCGATTTCCGGGCGGGATTTTAAGGCCTGTGGCCTTTGAGCCGATGTATCACAAATGGCGCAATGAAACCTGCCGGGGCTTTCACCTCCATATTACGCATCCGGCATCCTATAACGCCTATGAAACTACCTTGAAGCTGCTTGAAGCAATTATTTATCAATACCCGGAGAGTTTTCAATGGCGGCAGCCGCCTTACGAATATGAGTGGGAAAAGCTCCCGATTGACCTGATCACCGGAACCGATAAAATCCGGCAACAGCTGGAGCGCCGGGAGCCGGTGGAAAACATGGCCGCCCGGTGGAAAGAGGACTTAAAATCATTTCAAACAGCAGCAAAGGCCTTTCACCTATATGACAAAACCGGAAAATAGCCCCGACGATGCCGATTTGACGGACCATGCGGCCCAGTGGGAGCGCAAACGCTTCAAAGGCAACAAGGTATGGATGGCCATGGACAGCCAGGGCCGGCCGCTAATGAATAAAAACAAGGTCCTCATCAAGTATCAGATGGATCAATCCTACCAGTACTGGGTGAATGCCGATAAAATAGGGGATTTAATCCCGGAGGCAGCCCGAAACGTTTCGGCTTCCCCGAGCGATCAAACAGCGGCCAACAAGACAAAGCCCCGTAGAACGGCGCCCTCCAAAAACAATGCCCCGTCTGCAAAGGCGGGCAAGACCCAAAAGATAAAGCCCGCTCAAGCACAGCAACCGGAGGCGCCAATCATCCATGTGTATACCGATGGGGCATCATCGGGCAATCCAGGACCTTCCGGCATCGGGGTACTGCTGCAATATGGCTCCCATGAGCGTGAAATCTCCAGATATATCGGCACGGCAACCAATAATATCGCTGAACTGTTGGCTGTAAAAACCGCACTGGAGGCCATCAAACGAACCGATCGGCCGGTAAGGCTTTATACGGACAGCAGTTACGTTCATGGTCTGCTTACCAGCGGATGGAAGGCCCATAAAAACCGGCAACTTGTCAATGAAATCCGCCAGCTGTGCACCCGGTTCTCAAGCCTTGAGCTAATAAAGGTCAAGGGGCACGGCGGCAATGAAGGAAATGAAAAAGCGGACCATCTGGCAACGAGCGCAATTAAAAAAAATGCACCTTGATCCTTTCCGGCCCTTGGCGGGCAGAGGGAGGAAAGGAATTTTTGGGGACAAATAAAAAAAGCCCCGAAAAAAATCTCCTTCAGGGCTTGGATCTGACATAAACAACTGAAATTTATTTTTCAGTTTTAAGAGCTTCAATCTCTTTTTTCAACTCTTCATTTTCTTTGCGATATTTCTCCACGTCACTTTCCGGTTGCGACTCCGACGGCGCAACAGTACTCTCTTTCTGCCAGGTATCCTTGAGTTCATCAAAGCCTAAGTACAACGCCAGACAGCCGCCCAAGAGCAGCATAACCGGTACAGCACCGGCCAAAAGCTGCAAAAACGCATTAAACCATATTGCTAATCCGATCACACCAAGCACGGCTGCTATTGCGCCTCCAATTAACGTTTTCATAAAGCTTTATCCTCCTTTAATAATTTAATCCGTTCCTGAGCTTTTAATATCCATTAAACCTGTATTTGCTAATTAAACATGACATCTACCACAAGCCCGGGGCTAAAGCAAGGCAAAATTTCAAAATGGGATTTCATCCGGGCCCTTGTTCAGCGGCACCGTGAATATGGATAATGCGCTTGAAAAGCAACTGACAAATTGTTAGAAACAGTTACTGGTCTTCCTTGTTCGCCGTTGCGGCGCACGCTCCGGGCTCGCGCCGCAACTATTTAAAGTCGGCCGCAAGCGGCAAGGCAACTTTCCATTGATCTGCAGTGAGACATAAAACAATGCTGAAACATATCCGCCAATGGTGGGATCAAAGGGTTTCCGGTACCTTCCACCCCTTTACGTGTTATCTGCCCCCTCATACCGGCGTTATCTCGAAAATAATATTGAAACTCCTGTTTACCGGGATTCAGCTCGGTTCTGCACATAACCAACTGCCGGCGAAAGATGATAAAACAGACCGGATTATCATCTATGTCAATAAATATAAAAGTTACTTTGAATTCTTTTTCCTGCATACCCGGCTGCGACATGAAGGCCGGCTCCACCCCGGTATTGGCCTGGACTATCGAATTATCCTGTGGCAGCCCCTTAGCCGGCTTTTCAAAATTATACTCTCTCACTTGAATTATTTCATTAAACATTTGGCGCTTCCCGATCCCTACAAAAGCGGCTATATCCGGGACAAGCTAATGGCAGACGAGGCGGCGCTTTTATCCCTGGTGGAAGAGAAGGGATTTTACCGCCGATTTGTCAAATCCAAAACCGATCCGCTGCACTACCTGATTGAAATGCAAAAACGCATTGAGCGCCCCATATACTTTCTCCCCCAGTTAATGCTGTTCGGCAAGGCTCCGGAAAAGACCCGCCTGTCCTTTATTGACATGCTTTTCGGCACAAACGAAAACCCGGGACGCACCAGGCGGCTGCTCACCCTGATTCGAAAACCCAGCAGCATATTCATGGAAACCTCAGAGCCGGTATCCCTTCAACAGTTTCTGGCCCGTCCGGAGATTGCCAGACTTTCCACAAAGAGCCAGGCGGTTGCGCTTCGAAGAGAGCTTCTGGACAAGATCAACCGCCACCGGCAGAGCATTACCGGTCCAACGCTCAAATCCCGGCTGGAAATCATTGAAGAGCTCTTGACGCGGCAGGATGTGCAGCAATTTATCGCGGATTATGCCAGGGAAGCCGACATATCGATACATCAGGCCCATAAAAAAGCAGCGGCTTACCTCGACGAAATCGCGTCCAATTACAACCTGAAAATGATCCGCGTCTATGATGTGGTCCTGAGGTGGGTGTTTAACAATATTTTTGAGGGCATGGTGATTGACTTCAAGGGCCTGGACCGGATAAAGCAGATTTCCCGGCAGGCGCCCCTGGTATTGGTGCCCTGCCATAAAAGTCACCTGGATTACCTGATCCTGTCCTGGGTGTTTTTCAACAACAACATGCCCTGCCCCATGATTGCCGCCGGAAAAAACCTGTCATTCTGGCCACTTGGCCCCATATTCCGGGGTGGCGGGGCTTTTTTTATCCGCCGGAGCTTTAAAGGGGAGAAGCTCTACCCAAAGATTTTTTCCGCTTATATCCAAAAGATTATTGATGAAGGCTTTTATCTCGAATTTTTTCCCGAGGGAGGCCGAAGCCGGACCGGCAAACTACTGCCCCCCAAGATCGGCCTGCTGGCAACCATTCTGGAGGCCTATCCCAACATCCGCTGGGATGACATGACCTTTGTGCCCATCTATATCGGATATGACCGGGTTCTTGAAGAAAAAGCCTATATCCATGAACTGGAAGGCGGCAAAAAAACGCCGGAAAATTTCTGGAATATGCTGAAGGTGGGAAAATTTTTAAAGAAAAAATACGGCAAAATCTATTTAAACTTCAATTCTCCCATGTCCCTGAAATCTTATATACAACAACAGGGAAAAGGGCAGGAGGCCCTTCTGGACAACCCGAAAAGTGTCTCCCTGGATCTTGGTCGCCGGTTAATCGGGGCCATCAACCAGGTGACCGTGATCACGCCGCACGCAGTCCTGGCCAGTGCCATTTTAAACTGCAGCCAGAAGCGCTTCTACGCCAGCCAGCTTTTCCATGTTGTGGAGACCTATATGAGCTACCTGCTAAGCCAGGGGGCAAATATTTCGGATACTTTGATTATCGACCGAAACAGTGCATTTCAGCATGTGCTGGAAACCTTTACCCAGAATAAGATGCTTGAGAAGAGCACTACCGAGCTGTCCACCGCCAGTTCAACCAATCCCCTGTTTAAAATCAGCGACCACCGGCGTCCCGGGCTGGAATATTACAAAAATAACGGCATCATCTGCTTTATCCCCGGCGCGTTCACGGCCATGGCCATCCTGCATGCCGATTCTTTCCAGTTTGCCGGCGCCGATCTTCATGGACGGTATCAATTTTTAAGCGATCTTTTTGCCAATGAATTCATCCAGGAGGATGACCAGCCCGTCTCGGGCATCATTCGGAAAACATTGAAGACCTTCATTGATGATGGAATTTTAGTACCGCATCCCACACTACCGGAGACCTACAACATTACCTCGGCCGGATACCGAAAGCTCTACCTGTTTGCCGCCTTCCTGGCCCCGTATTTTGACTCTTACTGGGTGGTTCTCAACTATTTACGGCGACTTACCAAGCAACCCGTTTTTGAAGTCAAGGATTACATAAAAAAAATCCAGGCCCTGGGCAGCCGGATGTACAAACGCAATGAAGTAGCCCGCAAAGAGGCGTTAACCCGGCTCAATTTCCAGAATGCCGTCACCTGTTTTTCCAGCCATGGGCTAACCCATTCGGAGACGGAAGCCTTTGAATTTTTTGACCAGCAGTTGCAGAGCTACCGCGGTCACCTGCAGGAAAAAATACCTCTGATCACATAACGGACCCCACTTTTTGCAGCCCGAATATGATTCAACCATGAAAGCATTGATTCTTGCTGCGGGCTTCGGCACCCGGCTTGGCCCGCATACCGAAGCACGCCCCAAACCCCTGTTTACCATAGACGGTGAGCCGGTGATCGCTCGACTCATCGCACGGCTTATCCATGCCGGCTGCAGCAGCATCATCATCAATACGCATCACCTTCATGGACAGATCGAAACCTTTATTGAGCATCAGTCCTATTCCATACCGGTCACCACCCGCTATGAGCCCGTCATATTAGGCACCGGCGGCGCGATGCGCAATGTGTCGGATTTTTTGGACACGACTGCTTTCCTGCTTATCAATAGCGATATCGTCACTGATCTCGATTTCCGTGCCTTGTATACCTATCACTGTCGCCATGCGTATCCGGTGACACTGGTCATGCATGACCATGCCGAATTTAATTCCGTCGCCGTAGACGAATCCGGCTTCATCCGCTCATTTAAACCCGACGCCCTGGCAGAAGGTCATCAGCCAATGGCCTTTACCGGTATTCAGGTGGCAGACCCGCGCGTTTTAAAATGGATCCCCTCTGATGGCCCTGTCAGCAGCATTGATGTGTACCAGACCCTGCTGGATCGCGGATACGCCATTAAAGCCTATATTCCGGCTGATTTTTACTGGCAGGACATCGGCACCCCCCAGCGCTATCTTGCCGCCGCATTGGATCACATGGCTCCTCGCGCCTTTCTTGAAGCGTTTCATTTCAAACCGCCGGCAACAGAGATCCAGCGCATTACGCTAAGGGGCGACGGTTCCGACCGAAGCTGGCATCGGGTGTTTGCAGAGGATAAAACACTGATAATAGCGGATCATGGCATACAAGCTCAGCCGGCGCTCTCTGAAATCGACTCATTTATCCGCATCGGTATGCATCTTTACGAAAAAGGGCTGCCCGTGCCGAAAATATTCCTCCATGACCGGTTCAGCGGCCTTGTATTTCTGCAAGACCTGGGCGATACCGATTTATATCAATGGGTACACCAAAATCCGGACCCGGGCGAGCGGATAAGGATATACCAGCGCATTATCGAAGCGCTGCTCCAAATGGCCGTCCGTGGGGCGCAGGATTTTGACCCGGCCATTTGCTATCAAAGCCCCTCCTATGACAAACCCTTGATCCTTGAAAAGGAATGCCGCTACTTCGTGGATGCCTTCCTGAATGGTTACCTGGGCTTCAACACCGCCTACGCGGGGGCGCTTGCCGGGGAATTCGCACTCCTGGCCGATATTGTATTGGAAAATCAGGTCAGCGGTTTCATGCACCGGGACCTGCAGTCGCGCAATATCATGATCAAAGATCAGGCCCTGTATTTCATCGATTTTCAGGCCGGCCGGATCGGACCGATCCAGTATGATCTGGCCGCCCTTCTGGCTGACCCCTATGTTGACCTGCCCCCGGGCATCCAGGAAAACCTGATTACCTTTGCTGTTGAAACACTGCAAAAACATCGCATGTTTGACAATCATCGGTTTTTACAAGGTTATGCAGCCTGCCGGCTGACCCGGGCCCTGCAGACGCTCGGTGCCTTCGGATTTCTCACAACCGTAAAACAGAAACCGTTCTTCGCTCCCTTCATCCCGGTAGCTCTCAGGAATTTAGACCGTCAGCTGGCTGCCATGCGACCCGGCCAGTTGCCAGCCCTGACCGGCGTGGTGCGCAAGGCACTCTCTCAAGTGGACCGGCTTTTTGCAACCGGTCTTGACGTTTAATTTTTTTTATCCCAATATCCCCATAATCATCCAATAAAATGGACGCATTAAAGGAGATCCTAATGAATCGATTCAAACTGATGGTCAACGGCCTTCCCGGCAAGGTGGCCACCGTGATTGCCAGACACGCCATTTCCGATGAAGCCATTGATTTTATTCCCCAATCCCTGACCGGGCCGGAAATTCCAACCGAATCCGTGACGATCGGCGATGTATCCATCGCACTGATCCGCCCAGGAGAGCGGGAGGCGGCCATAAGCGCCATTCAATCATCTGAAGGCCCGTTTATCAGTGTTGATTTCACGCTGCCGGATGCAGTAAACGAAAATGCAGAATTTTACTGCCGCCAGCAAATTCCCTTTGTCATGGGTACTACCGGCGGCGACCGGGACAGGCTGGCACGGACCATTGCCGCCTCTCCGGTATGCGCTGTGATCGCCCCTAACATGGCCAAGCAAATTGTGGGTTTCCAGGCGATGATGGCATATGCCGCCGAAAACTTTCCCGGCCTGTTTGAGGGCTACAGGCTTGAAATCATGGAATCGCACCAGAAAAACAAGGTGGACACCAGCGGTACAGCAAAAGCCATGGTGCGCTATTTCAATAAGCTCGGCCCGCAGTTTGGGGAGAAAGACATCATTAAAATCCGGGATCCGGAAATTCAGGAAAAAGACTGGGGCATTCCCGCACAATACCTGGACGGCCACGGCTGGCACACCTACACCCTGACCTCCCCGGATCAAACCGTGCGCTTCAGCTTTTCCCACAATGTCAACGGACGTGAAATCTATGCCTCCGGCACGCTGGATGCCGCCCGGTTTCTCCAGGCAAAAATAGCGGATGGGCATAAAGGGCGGATGTTTTCCATGATCGATGTGTTGAAAGGGGCCTGATGAAGATAAAATATGGCGTCATTGTTTTTGCAATGTTATGGCTGCTTGCCGGGATGTTGGGTACCGCTGCACGGGCCGGCACCCGTTATCCAGGCGATGACTGGGCGGACCGGCGGGACCCCCTGGCTGCCGAGCACGCCCAAAAAGGGGGCGAAGTCACGGTTTTCGGCGGACAGTATCCCAAAAGCCTGAATTATTACCTGGAAAACAACACCCTTTCCGCAGAAGTCTTCGGCTACATGTTTGAGACCCTGCTTGCCATGAATCCGACAACCCTTGCCTATGAGCCCGGGATCGCAAAACAGTGGGAAATTTCAGATGACAAAAAGACATTCACCTTTTACCTGGATCCGGATGCCCGCTGGAGCGACGGGGAACCCATCACGGCTGAGGATGTACGGTGGACCTATGATGCCATTATGGATCCTCAAAACCTGACCGGCCCCCACAAGATCAGCATGGAACGGTTTCATCCGCCGGAGGTCATTGACCCCCATACCATCCGGTTTAAAGCCAAAGTGGTGCACTGGAAAAACCTACAGGCAGCCGGTGGCTTCCACATCCTCTGCAAGCATGCCTACAAGGATCGGGACTTCAATGCAATCAACTTTGAATTTCCGGTAACATCGGGGCCGTACAAAATCTCTGAGATCGATGAGGGCCTTTCCATTAAAATGGCCCGCCGCGACGGCTGGTGGGAAGCTGATGCCAGACGAAACAGGGGAAAGTTCAATTTCGACACCATCGACTATCGCTTCTATGCCGAACGTACCAATGCGTTCGAAGCCTTTAAAAAAGGGCACCTCGATATTTTCCCGGTCTACACATCCAGGATCTGGATCAACGAAACCGGCAGCAGCGCTTTTTTCAACAACCACATCATCAAGCAAAAAATATACAACCACCAGCCGGTGGGCTTTCAAGGATTTGCCATGAATATGCGGCGGCCGCCGTTTGACGACCTGCGGGTGCGCAAAGCCCTGGCCTATCTGCTGGACCGGCGCAAAATGAACCGAACCCTCATGTACAACCAGTATTTTCTTCACCGCTCCTATTTCGAAGACCTGTATTCGCCAAAACATCCCTGCCCCAATCCCTTGATTGCAATGGACAAGCAAAAAGCCCGGAATCTCTTGAAATCAGCCGGCTGGCAGGTGAATCCGGATACCGGTTTCCTGGAAAAAGACGGCCGGAAACTGAGGTTTAAATTTTTGTCCCGAAGCGCGGCATCCGACAAATTCCTGACCATTTACGGGGAGGATTTGAAGGACGTGGGCATCGATATGGTGATTGACAAGAAAGACTGGGCGGCCTGGGCACGGGACATGGAGGAGTATAACTTCCAAATGACGTGGGCGGCATGGAGTGCCGGTATATTCAAGGATCCGGAAAGCATGTGGTCATCAGCAGAGGCGGAGCGAAAAGGCGGCAACAATATTGCCGGATTGAAAAATGAAACCGTGGATACGCTGATTGAAAAACAGAAAACAATTTTTGACGTCCAGGAAAGGAATGCGATCTGCCGGCAAATCGACCCGATTTTATTCCGGGAATTCCCGTATGTCCTTCTCTGGAATATCGACTACACGCGGCTTTTNTACTGGAATAAATTCGGCACGCCAAGAACCGTATTGTCTAAATACGGTAATGAATCCAGTGCCCTGGTTTACTGGTGGTTAGATCCGGACGCCAAAGCACTGTTAAATGATGCAATTAATCACGAGGCGCCCCTGCCCCCAAAGCCTTCAGAGGTGCACTTCGACAAGATTCTCAAAGAGTAAAACCGACTGCTGCGGCCTAACCCGCCTCGACGATTTCATAGACCCGGGAAATGGCCGCATCCAGATTTTCCGGTTTTGATCCTCCGGCCTGGGCCATGTCCGGCCGCCCGCCGCCGCCGCCGCCAACTTCAGCAGCCACGGCTTTGATAATGTTTCCGGCATGGAACCGTTTCAACAAATCCTTTGTTACCACGCCGATCAGCAGGGCTTTGCCGTCGTTTTCCGCTCCCAGCACCACGACCCCGGATTGAATCCGGTCCTTGAACTTATCCGCCATATCCCGCAGCGCGGCCGGACCCTCGGCCTCCACCCGCTTTGCCAGTACGTTGACGTCATTTATCGTCCGGATTTCATTGTCCGCCGAACCGGCTGAAAACGCGGCGATCTTGTTCTTCAGCCGCGCGACTTCCTTTTCGGTGGAGCGCTGCTGAGCCATCAGGGCCTCCACCCGTTGATGTAAATCCTCAGGCCGCTCCTTTAATAAACCGGCGGTTTCCTGCAACACCCGAAGCCGGGATTGGACATGGACAAGGGCGGCCCCCCCTGTTAGCGCTTCGATACGGCGAACGCCCGCGGCCACACTGGTTTCACTGATGATTTTAAACAAGCCGATATTGCCGGTTCTGGATGTATGGGTGCCCCCGCATAGCTCCTTGCTGAATTGGTCCAGTTCAATGACACGGACCCGCTCGCCGTATTTTTCCTCAAAAAGCGCCATGGCGCCGCTCTGGAAGGCCTCCTCCGCATCCATCTCCTGGATGGAGACATCCATGTTCTCGCGGATGTGCGCGTTTACCAGGGTTTCAACCGCCTCCAGGGATTCGGCGGGCACCTGGGAGAAATGCGTAAAATCAAACCGCAAGCGGTCGGGGCCGACATAAGAGCCGGATTGCCGGACATGATCACCCAAAACGGAGCGCAGGGCCGCATGCAGCAAATGCGTGGCTGTATGGTTCAAAGCGGTGGCCATCCGGTGGCTCCGGTCCACTTCCAACGTGGTGTCCGCCCCCACGAAAATCTCGCCGCGGGTGACCCTGCCCTTATGGATAATCAAGCCGGCCGGATCCTTGAAGGTATCGCTTACCGAGACCTCGAAGCCGTCCCCGCAAATTCTCCCGGTATCTCCGACCTGACCGCCGGATGCCGCATAAAACGGTGTCACACCAGTCACAACCGCGACTTCTTCATCCGCCCGCGCGCTCTGGACCGGCTGATCCGCCCGGACCAGGAACCAGACGCTCGAATCACCGCTCAATCGGGTGTACCCCACGAACTCGGGCAGTTTTTCAAGATTGGCGGTGAAATTCTTGTATGCATCACTGATGCTTGAAAAGGTGGTTACCGACCGGGAGCTTTCCCGACGCTCGGCCATGGCAGATCGAAACCCGTCCATATCCAGTTCGAAATGCCGGTCCCGGGCCACATCCGAGACGATGTCCACCGGGAACCCAAAGGTATCGTAGAGCTTGAAAATCACCTCCCCCGGCACGACGGTCTTGTTTTCCGCCTGCATTCCCGCCAGGGTCTCATTTAACAGTTTCAAGCCCTTGTCCAGGGTTTCCAGGAAGCGCTCTTCCTCGTTTTTGATCACATTGGTAATAAAGGCCCGTTTATCGATAAGCTCGGGATAGCCCGTTTGCATCACTGAAAAAACAGCCTCCACGGTTTCATGGAGGAACGGGTCCGTAAGCGAAATATTGCGGCCATAACGGATCGCCCGCCGCAGTATCCGGCGCAGGACATAGCCGCGCCCCTCGTTTGCGGGCAGCACCCCATCACCTACCAAAAATGCCGCCGCCCGGCTGTGATCGGCGATGACCTTCATGGCCACGTCGGTGGCATCACTCTCCCCCAACGACTTGCCGGAAAGGGTTTCAATCTTTTCCATGATGGGCATGAACAGATCTGTTTCAAAATTGGTGGGAACATCCTGGATAATGGCCGCAATCCGCTCCAACCCCATACCGGTGTCAATACTGGGTTGGGGCAGATCCGTCTTCTGCCCGGACGCATCCCGGTTATATTGCATGAAAACCAGATTCCAGATTTCCAGGTACCGGTCGCACTCGCAACCCGGCATGCAATCCGGCTGACCGCAGCTAAGCGCCGCACCCCGGTCTATCAGGACTTCCGAGCAGGGGCCGCAGGGGCCGGTCTCGCCCATGGACCAGAAGTTGTCCTTTTCTCCGAGCCGGACGATCCGATCCGTAGGCACCCCGATCTGGTCCCGCCAGATTTCATAAGCCTCATCATCGTCCTGATAAACCGACACCCAGAGCTTTTCGGCCGGCAGGCCGTATTCGTTTACCAAAAGATCCCAGCAGTAGCCAATGGCCTTTTCTTTGAAATAGTCGCCAAAGGAAAAATTGCCCAGCATCTCAAAAAAAGTATGATGCCTGGCTGTGTAGCCCACATTCTCGAGATCGTTATGCTTTCCCCCGGCCCGCAGGCACTTCTGCGAGGTAGCCGCACGGGTATAATCGCGTTTTTCTTCACCCAGAAAAACCCGTTTGAACTGAACCATTCCGGCGTTGGTAAACAAAAGCGTCGGATCGTCCTGGGGCACCAGCGAGGAGCTGCGTACAATCGGGTGATTCTGTCGGCGGAAATAGTCAAAAAACCGTTTGCGTATATCGTCTCCAGTCATTGCCTCTCCAGGTTCTCCTATGATTTCTCGCCTGATTTCTTGGCTGGTTTCTCGGCGGCGGCTTCTTCGGTTTCTTGCTGCGGCGCCGGGGTTTCGCCCAAGCCAATGGCTTCCTTGACCTCCCGAAAGATTTTTTCCAGATAGTCCGGGTGCTCCTTGAAAAACCGCTTCACATTCTCCCGGCCCTGACCGATCCGCTCTTCGTTGTAAGAATACCAGGAGCCGCTTTTCTCGATCACCCCGGCTTTTACACCCATGTCAAGAAGATCGCCGGCAAGAGAGATACCCTCGCCATAAGTGATGTCAAACTCAGCCTCCTTAAAAGGCGGGGCCATCTTGTTTTTAACCACTTTGGCCTTAGTCCGGTTGCCCACCACTTCCTGGCCTTCTTTAATTGAGCCGGTCCGGCGGACTTCTATTCGGACTGAGGAATAAAATTTCAATGCATTGCCGCCGGTTGTGGTCTCCGGATTGCCGAATACCACCCCGATTTTCATGCGGAGCTGGTTGATAAAAATAAGTGAAGTTTTGGTTTTGCTGATCGTGGCCGTCAGTTTGCGAAGCGCCTGGGACATCAGGCGGGCCTGGAGGCCCATGTGGGAGTCGCCCATCTCCCCCTCAATCTCCGCGCGCGGCACGAGGGCCGCCACGGAGTCAATTACCAGGATGTCAATGGCACCGCTGCGCACCAGCATATCGGCAATTTCCAGGGCCTGCTCCCCCGTATCCGGCTGGGAGACGAGGAGTTCATCACAGTTCACTCCCAGTTTTCTTGCATAAGATGTGTCCAGCGCGTGCTCGGCATCCACAAATGCCGCAATTCCTCCCTTTCTCTGGGCTTCAGCCACTGCATGCAAGGCCAGCGTGGTTTTACCGGAGGCTTCAGGCCCATATATTTCGGTCACCCGGCCCCTCGGG
>P_1C_Sed_2_UnCtyDRAFT_1000072_pt1 | contig 28395 bp, 27 predicted proteins | sample Pon1CUnioCityCA_4_FD_10229 | JGI IMG/M metagenome (IMG submission 10229) | reverse complement strand
ATGCCTGAACATCAATGGACTGCGCTTTTCCATGGGCCCCCAGTATGTCTGGGATTTCGGCGAAGGCGGGCTCGGCGACCGTTTTATGCAGTTTCTGGATATCAAGGCCGCCAACCCGTTTGTTCCCATGCAGGCCGACGGATTTGAACGGATTTTTATTGGGGACCGGGGAAGTGATTGCAATTATTTTTTCCTGGATTTTAAGGTGCCGCTTGGGCTGGAAAATTTTTGCCAGCAGCTGCAAAGGCTTTTTCCGGATGAGCGCGAGAATCTTGCCGCCCTGTTCAGCGACCTGATTGCCATGTTCAATGCCTATAAAACCTTTTTCCGAAAACAAAGCGCCAAAGAGGGCCGGTTTCTTCAGGCCACCCGATTCATGCTCGCCGGTAAGGTGCCGGTTGCCATGAAAATCAAGCTTGGTCGCACCATTTATCAGTCTTTAAGCGCGTTTTTCGATCAATATCAAATCAGCCCGGTTTTAAGGCGGGTTCTCTACGGCCATGGCGGCATCTTTGCGGAAACCGAATCCGATATGTCAACCATCGCCTATATTGTGGGCACCGGCAATTATCACGAAGGCGCCTGGTACCCGGAGAATGGTTTTTTCCAATTTTTTGATTCCCTGGCAGGCGTTATTCAACAGGCCGGGGGGCGCGTTGAAACGGGCAAACAGGTGGTACGGCTGGAGCGGGAAAACGATGCCATCACCCGGGCCGTGTGTGCAGATGGCTCTTCTTATCACTGTGATGCGATTTTCAGCGACATCTCGCCCCGCCTGACCTGCCAGCTGATGGAAAAGACAGAGGCGGCTGAGTCCTTCAATTATACCCCATCGCACTGCGTTCCCACCTGTTGTATTGGTGTAAGAAACGGGCTTGAGGCTATTGCCGGCATGAAGGGCCGCAATTGCTGGTGGCAGCAAGGTTGTGCGGTCAACTACCACGATCCGGATGTAACCGCTCCCCCCAGGATGCTGTTTATCGGCTCCCCCACCGCCAACGGGTTCGGCCGGCCGGCCGGATGCCCGGATGACGCCCTGGTTGTATTTTGTCCGGGCAATTATGCGCAGGAGAAAAAGATACATGCGCAAGGCCCGGATGCGGTTCGTCACTTCAAATACAAGCTGGCTGCGGATATTGTCGGCATATTGGATCGAAACGTTTTCCCCGGCATCAAATCCCGCCTCCTGTTTGCAGAGATCATCTCCTCCGTTGATATTGAGGCCCATACCGGCGGGGAACGGGGAAATGCCTATGGCCGTCGCCTCTCTGTGGATGAAATCCTGAAAGGAGCCATCAAGGAAGAAAATGCTCCCACCAATCTCTACAACGTCTCTGCAACCAAAAACAGTCCCGGAATTGCCGGCGGGATTGCCACTGCCGAGTTAATTTTCAAGGAATTGACCGGCCGTGTCATATAAATTTCAAATCAGGGCCATCCCTGATACGGCGAGCGCCCATAAAAGGGCGGAAAGCACCATTAAATCACATGCCCGCCCGATATCACCGGGTGTCGGAGGAAAAAAAGCGTTACCAATGAACGGTTTGTCCACCATCTGGCCGTGATACCGGTTTGGCCCGCCCAATCTAATCTTTAAGGCCCCGGCAAACGCTGCTTCAGGAAAGCCTGCATTGGGGCTGGCATGTTTCCTCCCCTCGGAGAAGGCTGTCTGCAGGACCGGCCGGCCTCTTCCTCCAAGCATTTGGCTGGCTGCTGCGATAAGAAGCACCGATATTCGCGCGGGCAGCCAGTTGGCTGCATCATCGCCCCGGGCGGCACATTTTCCGAATTCCCGGTAGGTTTCGTTTTTATAGCCGATCATCGAGTCCAGGGTATTGATCATTTTATAGGCCATGGCCAGCGGCGCCCCGCCGATGAGGGCGTAAAGCAAGGGGGAGACAACGCCATCCACAAAGTTTTCGGCAACGGTTTCAACAGCTCCCGCACTCATACCTGGGGTGTCCAACTGACTGGTTTCCCTGCCCACGATAAAGGAGAGGTGACGCCGTGCCTCAAGGGTTCGGTTGTGGGTCAGCAGTACAAAAATGTCCCGGGCCGCATCTGCCAGAGACTTTATGGAGACGGCGTAATAAATGAAAAGGATTTCCAGGGCATTGGCAATAAAGGGGTGGATCAGGGCAGCCGCATGGATAAGCAGCCAGGTACTTGCCAGGACCGAAAATATCAGCGACAGGGCGAATAACCCACCAGCCTGGCCCAGAGGCAGGGGCACCCTGCGAAAGACAGGTTCCAGTCGGCTGATAAGCCACCCCATCAGGCGGATGGGATGCGGCAGCTTTTGAGGGTCACCCATGGCCAGATCAAGTATGACGGCGATTGGGATCGTGAACCAGGGCAGAGGAAAAAACATATTCAGCCGCCCTGAAAAAATGCTATGGATGCGGCCAAAAACAGCAGCGATTCGGATACCTCGATCATGGCGCCCAACATATCTCCGGTGATGCAGCCCATGCGGCGGCGGTAATAGTAAAGGATGGCATAGACCAGGGCAAAGAAGACCAGGATAAGCCAGATACCGCGCCAACCAAGCAACAGGGCAGGCAGAAGGCAGAGGGCCAGGCCCCAGAATCGCTTGATGTCAAGGGGGGCCCCAAACAGGTCATAGCCGGTCCCGCCGGCCGGTCGGCCATAGGGCAATGATCGGATGCCGAATATCATGGCGGCCCGGGCCAGTCCAGGCACCAGCAGTAAAATAAAAAAGCGTTCAAAAGCCGGTAGGAGAGGGATTGAAGCAATCCCCGCGAACTTGACGGCCAGTCCGCAGACAACTGCCGCCATCCCCATGACGCCGATGCGGCTGTCCTTCATAATGGAGAGGACGGTATCTTTGTCCCTGTGGCCGAACAACCCGTCAGCACTGTCCGCCAAGCCGTCTATATGCAGGGCGCCGGTCATAACCACCATTAGCACGACATCCAGAACGGCCGGCACCATCGCACCCGCCCACAGGCGACAGGCAAGGGCATCAAAGACTGCCAGAATCAGGCCGAGGAGTAAACCCACCGCCGGAAACCAGGCGATCATGTCGCGCGGCTGATAAACGGGGGTTTTTCCCGCCGGCAGCAGGGTAATAAACTGGACGGCTGCACGAAAAGATCGCATCAGACAGCCTCGCAGTTTAAAATGTCAATTCCTGTTTCCAGTTCCCCCTGGATTTGGCTGGTAAAAAAGCTCATTGTCAAAGATTTCCTTAGCTTTACGGAAAAACATTTAATCCGGGTATAAGCGGATCAGGGCGGTGGGCTCGTGCTGCATGGCCACAGTCAACCGGGGCGCGTTTTGGGGCAGACGTTCAGAAACCACGCTAAGGGCCTTCTCCGGGCTGTTGTTGGTCTCACTGATGTGGGCCAGGATGACATGCGTTAAATCTTTATGGCAGACATCCATTAAAAGCGTCTTGCAATCTTCGTTGGCAAGGTGTCCGGTGCGGCTTTTGACACGCTGTTTAATGGGCCAGGGGTAGGGGCCCGCTTCCAGCATCCGGGGGTCGTGATTGGCTTCCAGAATAAGGCAGTTGCAGTCCCGCAGATGATGTTTGACCATTTGGGTGGCGACTCCCAGATCGGTTGCAAGCCCAATTTTCTGCCCGTTAATCCGGAAGGTGAATCCGCTCGGATCGGAGGCGTCATGCGAGGTGGAAAAGGGGTGGATGGCAATATCGTTGATGGAAAAATCGGTTCCGCAGGTAAAATTCGTGATAGTTGGAATACGCCCCAGTTTACTTGATGCCGCGGTTTCCGTTTTGGCGGACATATAAACCGGCAGACCATATCGCCTGGCAAGCACGCCCACGCCATTTAAATGATCATTGTGCTCGTGGCTGACAACAATAGCGTCCACTTTTTCGGGCAGAAGGCCCCGTGCCCGGAACCGGCGTTCAATCTCCACGCCGGAGAAGCCCGCATCGATTAAAAGTGTGGTTTCCCCGGAGTTTATGTAGATGGCGTTTCCCTTGCTGCCGCTGGCTAACAGGCATATGGAAACAGGGCCCTTGGGCAGGGGATGGGCGGGGTCGAAAGAGGCGTCTGCGGTCTTTAGCATTTAAACCCCTGTATGGCCGAATCCGCCGTTGCCCCGGGTTGAGGTCTCAAGCTGGGCCACCACGGTGAGGCGGGCCTGACAGACCTGATGGACGACCATCTGGGCGATGCGCTCGCCCCGGTGGACGGTGAAATCAGTTTTGCCGTGATTGATCAGAGCGATTTTGACCTCTCCGCGGTAATCCGCATCAATCGTGCCGGGAGAGTTGATGATGCCAATGCCGTGCTTAACAGCCAAGCCGCTTCTGGGCCGGATTTGGGCTTCATAGCCCACGGGCAGGGCCATGGCAAAGCCCGTGGGGATCAGCCCAATATCTCCCGGCGCAAGGGTCACCGGTTCGGATACCGCCGCGCAGATATCCATGCCGGCCGAATGCGGTGTTGTATAGTAGGGAAGCGCAATATCCGCATCCGTATCCGGCCGGAGCCGGCGGCATGGAATGGTCGGTGTTGGCGGCATCAGTGATTAGGGACCATCTATTCAGGGTTTGATTTGTTTTCCCGTTTATCGGCTCCCGATTTATCATCCTTTGTCATCAGAGCCTTGCGACTCAGCTTGATTTTACCTTCCGGGGTGATATCGATGACCTTGACCTGAATGGTATCCCCCTGCTGGATTTCATCGGTGACCTTTTTGATCCGGTAGGGGGCGATTTCCGAGATATGTACCAGGCCCTCGGTTTTGGGCTTGATCTGGACAAAGGCGCCGAAATCGGTAATTTTAACCACAGAGCCGTCATAGACCTCCCCAACTACGGGATCCATTCCAATGCCCTTGATGATCTCCACTGCCTTGTCGCCGTCTTCCTTTTTTACAGAGGCGATTTTTACAATGCCGGCATCGTCGATGGCGATCTGGGTATTGGTTTCACTCTGGATGGAACGGATCATTTTGCCGCCGGGGCCGATAATGTCGCCAATACGTTCCGGGCTGACCTTGACGGTGTAGACGATGGGCGCGTAGGGGGAGAGCTCTTTTCTCGGGGCATTGATGGTTTCCTCCATTTTTTCAAGGATGTGAAGCCGGCCGCCTTTGGCCTGTTCCAGGGCTTTTTCCAGGATCTCCCGGGACAGTTCCTTGATTTTGATGTCCATCTGGACCGCAGTAATGCCGTTGGTCGTACCGGCCACCTTGAAGTCCATGTCGCCTGTGTGATCCTCGTCTCCCAGGATGTCCGAGAGCACAACCACCTTTTCCCCGTCGGTCACAAGGCCCATGGCAATACCGGAAACCGGCTCCTTGATAGGAACGCCGCCATCCATAAGCGCCATCGATGCCGCACATACCGTTCCCATGGAGGAAGATCCGTTGGATTCCAGAACCTCCGAGACGATTCGAATGGTGTATTCAAAATCCTCTTTGGGTGGCAGTACTTTTTCAATGGCCCGTTTGGCAAGCGCCCCATGGCCGATATCCCGACGGCTGGGACCGCCGGCGCGTCTGACTTCACCGACACAGTAAGGTGGAAAATTGTAATGGAGCATAAAAGGTTTGGTTTCCTCGCCGCTTAAAGTTTCCACCCGCTGCTCATCCTGTCCGGAACCCAGCGTCATTGCCGCCAGAACCTGGGTTTCCCCCCGCGTAAAAAGGCCGCTGCCATGTACCCGGGGCAGCAAGCCGGCTTCACAGGTAATGGAGCGGACCTGGTCGAAGGGACGGTTGTCGATCCGTCGGCCCTGCTTTAAAATCATATCGCGGCAGATGTCATGCTCCAACTCTTTAAAAATTCGGGAGAATTCCTTTTTCCGCTCCGCATAATCTTCGCCCAGACCGTCAAAGGTTGTCTTTTTGATTTCTGCAAGCGTATTCTGGCGTTCAATTTTCTCCTGAATGGTCAGTGCTTCGGCCATTTTTGATTTAGCGGCGGCATGTATTTTCTCCGTGAGTTCCGCGTCCGGGGTTTTGATTTCGCAAACGCGTTTTTCCATGCCCACGCTTTCTTTTAGTTTTTCCTGAAGCTCAAGGATGGGCTGGAGTTTTTCATGAGCAAAGTAGATGGCCTCGATCATTTCAGCTTCGCTGACCATCTCGCCCCCGCCCTCGACCATGATGATGCCGGTTTTGCTGCCGGCCACGATGACATTAATATCCGAGAGCCTGCGTTGTTCAATGGAGGGATTGACCATTAATTCGCCGTTTAAGCGGCCGACGCGGACCGCGGCAATGGGGCCGTCAAAGGGGATGTCTGAGATTTGAAGGGCGGCTGAAGCCCCGTTGATGGCCAGAATGTCGGGATCATTGACTTTGTCCATGGACAGCACGGTCGCTATCACCTGGGTTTCGAAACAGTAATCCTTCGGAAACAGGGGCCGCAACGGACGGTCCGTGAGGCGCGCGGTAAGCGTTTCTTTTTCACTGGGGCGGCCGATTTCCCGGCGAAAGTAATTGCCGGGGATTCGACCGGCGGCATAGATTTTTTCCTGGTATTCCACGGTCAGAGGGAGAAAGTCGATATCCGGCCGTTCTTCCATGGTGGAAACCACCGTGACCAGTACAATGGTCTCGCCGTATTGAACCTGCACCGCGCCGGAGGCCTGTTTGGCAATCTTGCCGGTTTGCAGCGTCAGGGTTTCTCCGCCGATTTGGGTTTTAAATGATATTTCCATAGTTATCTCCTGAGAATAGGGTCTGCTCCACCGGTGCAATGACCGGTGGAGCCGGAATAGGGGGTTTGCTGAGGGAGTTTTCGGATTGGTTTACCGTCTGAGCCCAAGCTCCTTGATAATACCTCGATAGCGCTGCACATCCTTGTTTTTCACATAATTTAACAGGCGTCGACGTTTACCGACCATCAGGAGCAACCCTCTTCGTGAGTGATGGTCTTTTTTATGAATTTTCAAGTGTTCGGTTAAATGGCTGATACGATCAGTCAGTAAGGCAATCTGGACTTCCGGAGAGCCGGTGTCGCCCTCATGCAGCTTGAATTTTTCAATCGTATCCTGTTTTCTGGTTTCTGGGGTCATCACTGGTTGCCTCCTTGCAAATTTTTTTACGTCTCAGGCATGATGAAACACGCAACAATAATCAAAACGGTCCGGGTGCCCACGTTCGCCCCGGTAAAGGACCGCCAGCAGATTCTCATCCGGATCGAGAACCTTGAGGTAATCGGTTTCAGCAATGCAGTCAATTTCATGTAAGTAAATTATTTTTCCATATTTTATCCGTTCCGTCAAAGCTTTATCTGCAATATGGGCCGGTATTTTGCCAAGCGCCTTGCTCATCGGAATAAGGCTCTCCGATAAGCGCCCCTGGGCAGCCAGGTCTTCATGTTCGTCCAGTTGCCTGGCATCGGCAATCGTAAAGCCGCTGCTCTCAGTGCGTCTCAATGCTTTCAGATGCCCGCCGCAGCCCAGGGCATGGCCAATGTCCGCACAAAGGGTCCGGATATAAGTGCCGGAGGAACAACGAATGCTCAGGCTTATTTCGGGCAGATCCACCCTTGTTATGGCAATCCGCTCGATGGTTACCGGTCGGGCCGGTTTGTACACGGGTTGGCCGTTTCTGGCATATTCATACAAAGGCCGGCCTTTATGTTTAAGCGCTGAATAGGCCGGCGGTATTTGGCTGATCTCACCCTCAAATTCTTTGACGGCAGTTTCAATGGCCGCCGCGTCGAGCGGCGGTACCTGTAGTGAACGTGTAATCGTACCGGCGGCATCCTGGGTATCGGTTTCAGCACCCAGAACCATGAGCGCGTCATAGGTCTTCCAGCCGTGAAGAAAAAATCGCGACAGTCGGGTAGCTTGGTTAATTGGACATAGTAGGACACCTGTGGCCAACGGGTCAAGTGTTCCGGTATGACCGGTTTTTTTAACCTCCGGAAATTTTTTAATCCGTTTAACAACACTGGCGGATGTCAAATTTTCCGGTTTGTCGACGATTAGAATGCCGCTGGGAGCCTGGCTTTTCATTGTCAGTAAGGGCCTTAAGCCAATCAGAGGCTCTGTGAAAGATCGAATATGGTGGATTTCAAATCTTCCAGGGAAGAACGACTGTCAAAACCCGCCGCATTGTGATGGCCGCCGCCACCAAAAGCGGATGCAATAGCCGCCGCATCCACGGTGCCATCCGATCGCAGGCTGACATGAAACCGATTGCCCCGCTTTTTATCCGCTCCGTTTTGCCGCTCAAAAATCATTACGGCAAGCCGGACATTTTCGATTCGCTTGGCGTAATAGATCAGGCCGTTGATATCATCCATATGGGTGCCTGTGGCATCCAGCATTTTCTGGGTCAGTGTCATTACCGTGAGTTTGCCGTTATCCGAGAGTTCAATCGTGTCAAACACCATATTGAGCAGTTTGATCCGGTTGAGCGACATGGTCTCATAAACATGATAAGCCACCTTATAGGGGTCAGCCCCGCAATTGACCATATCATGAGCAATGTCAAAAGCGTTCGATGTTGTATTGGCAAACCGGAAAGAGCCGGTATCCGCCATAATGCCCGTATATATGGCATAGGCGATGCCCGTGTTAACCGGTATCTCCATTGCCCGGATCAGCCGGTAAACCATTTCCGCTGTTGAAGATGCCTGGGGATCGATTAACTGCAAAGTACCGAAGCGGCTATTGGTCAGGTGGTGGTCGATATTGATCACACAAGGAATTTTGCTTACCAGGGATGCAGCTTCGCCTATCCGGCCCAGGCTCGAACAGTCAAGGATGATCGCTGTATCATAATCCGAGATATTGCCCGGTTCCCTTTTAATCCGGTGAATAGAGGGTAGAAATTGATAAACCGCCGGTATCGGGCTTTCATTATATAAAACAACATCCATTGAGATGCCCTCCAGGGCAAGCCCCAGGCTGAGAAGCGCCCCGATGGCATCACCATCCGGATGAATATGGGATGCAAGCAGAATCTTATCACTTTTCGTCAGTTGATTGATAATCTGTTGGATGTTCATTTTTTAATCGTTTGATAACCGTCTCTATATGAAAGCCATAATCAATGGATTCGTCGTAAAAAAACTGAAATTCAGGCATATACCGCAGATTCAACTCTTGTGCAAGACTATATTTGATAAATCCGTGGGCTTTTTTAAAGCCGGCGGACGCCTCCTCCCGGGAAGCCTCAGCTCCGGAAGATGTTACAAAATAAATACGGGCCAGTTTCAAATCACGGGTCATGTCCACGCCTGTAATCGTAACCGCCTCCAGACGCGGATCTTTGATTGATTTTTGCAACAGCTCAGAGACCGCTTCCTGAATCAGTCCGCTAACGCGGTCTGCTCTACTGAAGGGTTTCATATATTGATAATCTCCATTTTTGTCTCAGTTAACTCCGCCAGGTGCATATTTTCGGTAAAGGCAATGAGTTTATCCATTTTGGCATTTAGAATTCGCCGGTCATTGCCGACCAGCGCAAAACCGATTTCTGCCTTGGCAAGCGAATCGTTAAAATTGACTTCGGCAATCGAGACGTTGAATTCGTTCTGAATCCGCTGGATTGTCGATTTGATGATCCCGCGTTTTTCCTTGAGGGAATGGCAGCCATGCAGCCTCAAGGTAATGGCGCCAATGCCGATAACCATATGACCTGACCCGTTGCGCTGTTGTCGGTGGGGAAAAATACGTCCGTCAACTTAGTAGGCCCTGCTAAGTGATCTCGGGCTTAATCTCCTCGAGATAATAGTTTTCCAGAACATCACCGACTTTGATGTCATTGTAGTTTTCAATGCGGATACCACATTCGTAATTGTGCGTCACTTCCTTGACGTCATCCTTAAACCGTCTCAGGGTGCCGATTTTCCCGTCAAAGGTCACGATGCCGTCACGGACCAGGCGAACTTTCTGACCGCGCTGGATTTTTCCGTCTGTAACGTAGCAGCCGGCAATGGTGCCGATGTTCGGTACGTGAAACACTTCCCGGACTTCGGCACGGCCGAGGACCCTTTCTTCAAACTTGGATTCCATCAAGCCGACCATGGCATCTTTGATATCCTTGATCGCGTTGTAGATGACATCATAATAGCGGATATCCACGTTTTCTTCCTCGGCCATTTTGACCACCTTGGCGCTTGGCCGAACGTTGAATCCCAGGATGATGGCATTTGAAACCGTGGCCAGAGACACATCAGACTCATGAATAGGTCCGGCGGCGGAATGAACCACACTGATTTTAACTTCCTCTGTGGATAGCTTGGTCAAGGAGTCCTTGAGGGCTTCAATAGAGCCCTGAACGTCAGCTTTGATGATGAGGTTTAAGTCCTTGACCTCGCCTTCCATCATCTTTTCATAGAGTTTGTCCAGGCTCAGCCGGCTGGAGCGGGCCAGGTCCTTTGATCGTTGCTTATGCAGCCGGTGCTCACTGACCTGCTTGGCATCCTTCTCCGCTGAAAGCGTTATGAACTCGTCGCCTGCCATGGGTACGCCCGAGAGCCCGACAATCTCAACCGGGTAAGAGGGGCCGGCGCTATGCACTTGCTGCCCCCGGTCGTTGTACATGGCCCGGATCTTACCGTAATACATCCCACACACAACTGAATCACCGGTTTTAAGGGTGCCTTCCTGGACCAGCAGGGTGGCAACCGGCCCCCGCCCGGTATCCATCTTGGATTCTATCGTGTGGCCCCGGGCCAGCTTGTTAGGATTGGCTTTTAACTCGAGCACCTCGGATTGGAGCACAATCATTTCCAGAAGATCGTCAATTCCGATTTGCTCCTTGGCCGACACGTTGACAAAAATCGCCTCACCGCCCCAGTCTTCAGGCACCAGGCCTTTTTCCGCGATCTCTCGTTTGATACGGTCGGGCTCCGCATTGTTTTTGTCGATTTTATTGACCGCCACGATAATGGGAACCCCTGCCGCCTGGGCATGGTCAATGGCTTCGAGAGTTTGGGGCATCACGCCGTCATCGGCCGCAACGACCAGTATGACAAGGTCCGTGACCTGGGCGCCGCGGGCGCGCATGGAGGTAAAGGCTTCATGGCCGGGTGTGTCTAAAAAGACGATTTCGCCGCTGTCCAGTTCCACATGGTAGGCGCCGATATGCTGAGTTATTCCACCGGCTTCGCCTTCTGTAACCTTGGTTCTGCGGATCACATCAAGAAGTGAGGTCTTCCCGTGGTCGACATGCCCCATAATCGTCACCACCGGCGGCCGCGGCATCATTGCAGACGGATCATCGGTTTCCGTTTGCAACACGGCTTCTTCTTCAAATGATGCCCGTTCCACCTCGAAATTAAATTCCTGAGCGACAAGATTGGCTGTATCAAAATCGATGGTTTGGTTTACAGTTACCATCATGCCCATTCCCATCAGCGTTTTAATGAGCTCGTTGGCTTTGATGCCCATCCGTTTGGCGAGATCCGCGATAACAATGGTGTCATCCACCTTGATGCGGCGTTTGATCGCCTTCGGGGTGGTCATCTGGGTTTTCTGTTCAGACGGGTGGGCGGTGGGTTGTTTGCCTTTTTTCCGGCCCTTTTTTCCCCGGCCGAAGCTTTTGTCATACAGGGCGTCGCCGACTACAATTTCCTTGCGGCGCGATCCTGGTTTTATATTGGCAGATTTTTTAGCTTTTTCTGTTTCATCGGGCTTTTTGCGCCGGCCCTTTTTCCTGGCTTCGGATTCGGTTTCCTTTGGCGGAATCTTTGCCTGGGGTTCGGCTGGTTTTTCCTTCTTTCCAGCAGGTTCCGTCCATGCCGGGGGCTGCTCCGCTTCGCCTTCCGGCTTGGCATCCGGTTCGGCTTCCAGAGGCGGCTCCGGCATCTGGATAATTTTGGCTGGTGTCTCTTTTTTGCGCTTCTTTTTGGGCTTTGGCTTGGCTGACGCTTCTTTGGCAGCATGTTCTGGTTCGGCCTGCTCCGGCTCCTCCGGGCTTGGCTCCGCCTGCTCGGATGGCTCTGTCTCCACTGTTTCAGCTGCTGCGCCGGACTGGGAATCACTTTCGGCAGCTTCCGAGTCCTTCACTTCCGACGTTTCCGGTTCTTCCGATGCTGCCAAGGGCTGGGCTGCTTCGGGTTCACCGGCCTCCGGCGTTTGTCCGCCTTCGTTTTCTTCGGCTTCAGCTGGAGCGGTTTCCTGTTGTTCGGGGGCAACGGATGGCGTAGCTTCTTCTTCAGCGGAGGGTTCTGCCTGAGCCGGGATATCTGCCTCATCCGGTTTGTCCGTTTCAGCTGCCGGCGATGTTTCAGATGCACGCTTTCGGCGTCTGCGGATCACATTGGGTTTCACCCGTTTGGCCTCGTAGGCTTCAGTCTTTTCCGCATCATTGTATATGTTTGATTTTATTTTAGATATTTCTTCATCGCCGAGAGTGGACATGTGGTTTTTGACTTCCACGTCCATTTCCTGCAACTTTGCAAGCAAGGTTTTATTGGTCATGTTAAGTTCTCTGGCGAGTTCATAAACTCTTTGTTTTGCCATCCATCCCCCTAGTTTCTATACTTACCTGAACCCTTCGGCCTGAAATGATTACTTAATCTCATCATCCGGACTTTCAGACGCATTCGGCGTATTTTCCGACGCATTCGGTGCGGCGATTGCCTGCTCGGCTTGTTCGATCAGCTGTTGTGCGGTTTCTTCTGAGATTTTGCCGGCCTCCGCGATTTCTTCGGTCGTTGCCTTGGCCAGGTCTTCTGCAGAGAAAAATCCGTGCTCAATCATTTGTTCCGCCAACGCTTCAGTCATTTCTGACAGACTTAACAAGGATTCGTAGCCTGCTTTCATTGATTCATCATAGCGGGTTTCACTTTTCACATCAAGCTGCCAACCGGTCAGTTTAGAGGCCAGTCGCACGTTCTGTCCCTGTTTGCCGATGGCGATGGAGAGGGCATCATCCGGAACCACAACATCCATGCTGTGACTGGTCTCGTCAATTATGACACGGGAAATCTCGGCCGGAGCCAGTGCATTGCAGACAAATTTAGCCGGATCCATATGCCAGGGAATAATATCGATTTTTTCGCCCTTTAATTCCTGAACCACGCTTTGGACCCGGTTGCCCTTGATCCCAACGCATGCCCCAACGGGATCAATGTCCGGATCGTTGGTCCGGACCGCGATTTTCCCCCGACTTCCGGCATCCCGGGCGGCAGCCAGAATATTGACGATGCCTTCGCTGATCTCCGGCACTTCGGTTTTGAATAGATTGATCAAAAAGCCCGGATGCGTCCGGGAAAGCACAATCTGCGGCCCCCGGCTTTCTTCATGGACTTTTGTGATATAGGCGCGGATACGATCTCCCCGCCGGTAATTTTCAGAAGGTATCTGTTCGCGTTTCGGCAAAACAGCTTCGGCCTGGCCCAGGTTGACTATGATTTCATTGCGCGACACACGCTGGACAATGCCGTTGATGGTTTCGCCTTCCCGGTCGATAAAATTGTTAAAAACCGCGCTGCGCTCGGCCATTTTTAATTTCTGGATAATTACCTGTTTCGCTGACTGGGCAGCAATGCGGCCGAATGTAGTGGTATCCATTTTGGTCCCGAGATCATCCCCGACTTCACATTCCGGATCCAATTCCCGGGCCTCCTCCAGTTCTATTTGAAATTCCGGATCGGTCACCTCGGTTACGATTTCTTTGAACTGAAACACTTCGAGTTCGCCGGTTTCTTCGTTATATTGAATTTCAATGTCGATTTTGTTGCCGAATTTTTTTTTGGCAGCAGATCGCAAGGCTTCTTCCAGTGCTTTGACCAATACATTGAAATCAATGCCCTTGTCCCGGCTAACTTGTTCTATAACGCGTTTCATGTCTGTGATAAGCATTAGCTGTCTCCGTTATATACAGTTAACAAGCCGTGCCTTGATTATTTCCGAATGGGCAATCCCGATGGTTTCTTGCCCGAGGGTCAACCATACCGTTGCGTCGGAGTATCCAGCAAGCACGCCGGTGAAATTTTTTTGTCCGTTGATCGGTCGGGCTACCCTTATTTTGGCCGTATATCCACGGAACCGGTCGAAATCTATCGCACGCGATATCGGCCGCCTGGCGCCCGGTGATGAAACCTCTAGTGTATAGGGGGCATCGGCAGTTAGCTTGATATCCAGAATATCGCTGAGTTGTTGACTCACAACGGCACAGTCATCAAGATTCACCCGTCCGGGTTTTTCAATATAGAGCCGCAGAATCCGGCCTCCGGATTCCCTCTGGAATTCAACATGAACCAACTCCACCCCCTCGGCGGCGCATAAGGGGGATGCCAGGTCCCATACCTGGGATACGATTTCACGCGTTTTGTCAATTTTTTGTCGACCAGGGCCCTTTGCGTCCGGTAAATCTTGTATTTTTGTTTTTTTCTTCGTCATAAATGGTTTTTAGAAATAAAAAACGGGCAAAATGCCCGTTTTATCAAGGCCGCTCATTTTTTTATATTAACCCCTGAAGGAAAATACATCAATGGAGCGGGCAACGAGATTCGAACTCGCGACACCAAGCTTGGGAAGCTTGTACTCTACCAACTGAGCTATGCCCGCATTCTTAACCCTACCTATATATGGTAAAACCAGTAGTTTGTCAATATCTAATTTAAATAAAAAATAATGCGGCAGAAGAGGGCTGTCAAGGACGGAAAAGCGGGGTTCAGCGCGCCAATAAAGCGTTTGTTGCGGATTATTCGTCTAAGAGATCCTTGATTGTCTGGAGTTCCTCCCGGATCTCGTCGATTAGCGCGTTGGATGGCGGCCTTTTTTTCCCCCGGCGGCTGCTTTGCAGGTGCTGCCGGGCACCCTGGATGGTGAATTTTTTATCATAGAGGAGATGTTTGATCAACAAGATCCGCTCAATATCTGATTTTCGGTAAAGCCGCTGGCCGGATTCGGTCCGTTTGGGGGCGATTGCGGGAAATTCGGACTCCCAGAAGCGTAAAACATAGCCGGGCAGATCGGTAATGCCGGTAACTTCGCCGATACGATAATATAATTTGTCAGGAATGTCCCGCCATGACGGGCCCGTGTCTGCCATGGGCGCACCCCCCTGGGTCAGGCCGGAAGGCTGGCATTAAACTGCTTGAGCAAATGTTGCGTAATATATTCATGTATCCGGTTTACCGTCTGATCCGCCAGTGTTTCTGTTGATGAACGGTATGTCAGCCGGAGGGATATGCTTTTATTGCCCGCTGGAATGGGCGTGCCGCTGTAAAGATCAAAAATGTGAATATTTTCCAGCAATGACTCCTCTATTTCCTGGATCCGGGTGACGATGTCACCTGCCTGAACATCGCGGCCAACAATTAATGTGATGTCGCGCGATACGGCAGGATACTTGGGAATCGGAGAAAAAGCGGTCACCTCGGGTATCAATGGCAGCAGACGGTGAAGATTCAACTCCAGAATAACTGCCTTCTGCTTGAGATCATAGTTTTTAAGCACCTCGGGGTGGACTTCACCGAGAAGGCCGATCTCCGTGTCTTTAACCCATATACGGGCGCTGTAGCCAGGCCGGTAAGAGCCGCCGGCATCCGCAGCCAAAGCCTCAAACGTTACGCTATCGATATAAAGACTTGCCAGCAGAGATTCGGTGACGCCTTTTAAATCATAAAAGTCGCACGGTTCCGCCTTGGTTTGCCAGGTTGCGGGAATTCGGGTCCCGGTCCAAAGGGCAGCCAGTATTTCCGTCTCCTCCGGCTGGCGGTCCGGGCCGTTGCTCAAGAAGATTTTTCCCATTTCAAAGAATTTCAGGTTTTTTATCTGATGGGCCAGGTTTTTGTTCATGGACTCGAGCAGCCCCGGTATCAGGGAGGTGCGCATCACCGCCTGTTCTTCTGAGAGCGGATTTAAGATATCGAGCAGCCGCCGGCCGGCATCATCCGCAGGCAGGGCCAGCCGATCGCAGGACACCCTTGCGGTGAAGCTGTAATTGATCACCTCGATAAAGCCGAATCCGCTGACCAGGTTCTTTATGGTTTCCTTAAGGGCCAGCGCCCGTTCGGGAATTCGGCTTTGAGCGGAAATTTTCGGGAATGTGGTAACAATGTTATTGTACCCCCAGAGCCGGGCGACTTCTTCCATGAGATCCTCGGGCCGGCTGACATCCACCCGGAATGTGGGGGGCAGCACCGACAGGTGGCTCTCATCGGTTTGCCTGACAGAAAAATCAACCGATTCAAGGAAGCCTTTCATTTCTGCCCGCGTCAGGGAAGTGCCCAGGTGGCGATTGGTTTTTTCGGTGTTCAATTCAATCGGGCGGCTCTCAAAGGGGAGCGGATGCTCGTCGATAGCGCCATCGACCAGCGTGCCGCCGGTGATTTCCACCATGAGCTGCGCGCAGCGTTCCAGGGCGTAAACAGTGCCTGCCGGATCCACACCGCGTTCGAACCGGTGGGAGGCATCGGTATTAATCCCTAAGCGCTTGGCGCTTTTCCGGATGGAAACCGGGTCGAAACAGGCGCTTTCAATCAATACCCGGGATGTGGTCTCCGATATTTCCGAGTTTTCCCCGCCCATTACGCCTGCCACGGCCACGGGTTTTTCCGCGTCGCAGATCATCAGGGTTTCTGCGTTGAGTTTGCGCGATTTGGCGTCAAGGGTCGTGAAGGCTTCTCCGGCGGTGGCGGTCCGCACCACGATCCGTTGCCCGGCGAGCCGGTCAAAATCAAATGCATGTAAGGGTTGACCCGTCTCCATCATGACAAAATTGGTTACATCGACAATGTTGTTGATCGGTTTCAAGCCTATGGAGAGCAGACGGTCCTGCAGCCAGAAAGGGGACGGGGCCGGCTGAATACCGTTCAGCAGCCGCGCGGCATAGCGCGGACACAATTGCGGCGCATTAATGGTAACAGAGGTAAGCTCATGGATAGCTTCCCCGGGCTGCGGCAGCTCAATTTCAGGCAGCGCAAGGGCCTGTCCGGTCAGGGCGGCCACCTCGCGGGCGATACCGAAAAAGCTCAAACAGTCCGGTCGATTGGGGGTCAAGCCGATTTCAAATACCATATCCGAGAGGCTGAGCGCCTGGGTAATAGGGACGCCTTCGGCCGTGTCCGGATCAAGCTGCATCAATCCCTGCCCATTGTTGCCAATCTGCAGTTCGTTTTCGCTGCAGAGCATGCCCTCCGATGTTGTATCCCGGATTGTTGTTTTGGCAACGGTTAATCCGCCGGGCAGACGGGCGCCGGGCAGGGCACAGGGATATTTCCCCCCAATCGCAACATTGGGTGCTCCGCAAATTACGGAAATAGTGGCAGAGCCGACATCCACCCGGCAGCACTTTAGCGTGTCGGCCTTGGGGTGGGGCTGTATATCGATCACCCGGCCCACAACAACCGCTTCGAGCTCGGCAAACCGGTCGAAAAGGGCTTCCACTTCAAGGCCGGTCATGGTAAGGCCTTCAGCAAGCTCGGTTGGTGCAATATCGGTGGAAATATAGGTTTTTAACCAGTTGAGACTGATTTTCATGCTAAAATTGCCTCAGGAATCGCTCGTCGCTTTCAAAGAACAGCCGGATGTCATTGATGCCGTATTTGAGCATGGCGATCCGCTCAACCCCCATGCCGAATGCAAAGCCGCTATAGCGGCGGGTGTCATAGCCAACGTTTTCAAATACCGCAGGGTGGACCATGCCACAGCCAAGAACTTCCAGCCATCCTGTTTGGGAACAAACCTTGCATCCTCTGCCCCGGCACATGACACAGCGGATGTCAACTTCCGCGCTGGGCTCGGTAAAGGGGAAAAAACTGGGGCGAAAGCGAAGGCTGGTTTCCGTGTCAAAAACCTGCTGGACGAATTCGGTTAAAACGCCTTTCAGATCCCCGAAAGAGACGGTTTCATCCACCAACAGACCCTCAACTTGATGAAACATGGGGGTGTGGGTGAGGTCCGAGTCGCATCGGTATACTTTCCCCGGTGCCACGATCCGTATCGGAGGCGCATATTGCTCCATGATCCGGACCTGAATAGGCGAGGTGTGGGTGCGCAGAACGATATTGTCGGAAACATAGAAGGTGTCCTGCATATCCCGGGCGGGATGGTTTCGGGGGATATTTAATGCCTCGAAATTGTAATAATCGCTTTCAACCTCCGGGCCTTCGGCGATATCAAAGCCCATACGGCCGAATATCTCGCAGATCCGGCGGTTTATCCGCGTTATAGGATGCAGGGTGCCCCGCGGCGTCGGGCGGCCGGGCAGCGTTACGTCAATGCCGCCTGCCTCCGAGGCCTCCCGGGCAGCGGCCACGCGTTCTTCGGCCGTTTTTACGGCCTGTTCCAGCAATTTTTTAACCTGGTTGGCTTTTTTGCCGGCCTCAGGCCGTTCTTCTTGCGGAAGCGCGGAAATATTTCGCAGGTACTGGGTGACAAATCCTTTTCTGCCCAGGTAGCGTGTCGCAATGGCCTCTATCTCTTCGGCGGTTGAGGCATTTTCCAGTGCGGATAAGGCTTCTGACCGGATATTTTCGATATTCTTGTCCAATTTCGTCTTTCTGCACTTTTCCCTGATAAGTCAAGGGCTGGCAGTGGTTAGTTGCCTGCCGCCCGCGCTGCAATCTGGGAAAATCCATCCGGATCGGAGACTGCGAGATCCGCCAGGACTTTCCGGTCCAGTTCAATGTTTGCCCGCTTTAAACCACTAATCAGTTTGCTGTAAGATATGTTGTTCATCCGGGCCGCAGCGTTGATTCTTGCAATCCAGAGCCTTCTGAAATCGCGTTTTCGGACTTTTCGGTCCCGGTAAGCGTACATGAGGGCCTTGTCCACTGCATCAGCGGCTGTCCGGAAGAGCTTGCTCCGGCCGCCCCGGTATCCTTTCGCCAGTTTCAGGACCTTTTTCCTGCGGCGCCTGGCTTTAAAGCCTCTTTTTACTCGCATGGGTATTCTCCTTTAAATTTTTATCCGTAAGGCAGCAACCGCCGGACCTCTTTCATATCCGTCCGGCCAATGATCTGTGCTTTACGTAGCTCGCGTTTTCGCTTACGGCTCTTTTTTGTCAAAATATGGCTTGCATGGGACTTGTTGAACCGGTATTTGCCCGTGGCGGTGCGGGTAAACCGCTTGGCCGCGGCTCGGTTGGTTTTAATTTTCGGCATAGGACTCTCCTTATGGACTGATAATTACGGATCATGCAAACAAAAATGCCTCCCGCCACTTTCATCCAGGGCTGAAAGGCATTAACAGGGCTTGATCCGAAAATACACAAAATATAAATTTTACTGCATACCGCAATATTGTCTGGAAGTCAACCCTCAGGCAGGTTCCCGTGGGTTCGGCTTCCGGCTTCCAGTGGACACCGCCCATGTTGATTTATCCCGGGGAATTGTCCGGTCCCGTCCATGGCCGTTATAAAGTGGTCGTATTAGTGAGGTATTCGGCGCCGGGAAGCTGTAAGGGCTTTATTTGGGCCCCAGAATCATATTCATGGTACGACCTTCAAGCTTGGGTGGCTGCTCAATGTTTGCAAACTCTGAGGCACTTTCAGAAATGCGCTCCAGCAACTCCCTTCCCCGGTCGGTCAAGGTTATCTCACGTCCCCGGAAGACCACCGTTACCTTGACTTTGTTTCGCTTTTCAATGAATTTTTGAATGTGGCCCAGTTTGACATCCAAGTCATGGGTGTCGGTTTTAGGGCGAACCTTGATTTCTTTAACCTGTATGCGGGTCTGCTTTTTTTTGGCCTCTTGCTGCTTTTTGTCCTGTTGGTATTTGAATCTACCATAATCCATGATCTTGCAGACTGGCGGCGTTGCGTTGGGGGAGACCTCCACAAGATCCAGGCCGAATTCCTCCGCGGATGCCAGGGCGGATTGAATGGGAATAACGCCCAACTGGTTGCCGTCCGGATCAATCACCCGCACTTCTTTCTCTTTAATTTCTTTGTTTGTCCTGGCCGTATCGCCGCTCTCTTTCTTTCTAGCTATGCCGACACCTCCTGTGTTTAAGTTAAAGCATTTTTAATATTTACATTTTAGCCCACTATAATTATAATAAACATTTAATTTAACATATCGGATCAATTATGCAAGAAAATATACTATAAAAAATGCGCCATCAACCCTTTTTTAAAATTGAATATCAATTTAAAATGAATGTCAATGTCGGCTCATCTATCACGTTGGCGGGTAAAAGGCAATTGCGATTTTTGATGCCCGCTGTTTGTCCAGGGAAATGCCATGACATCTGAAGAAATGGCCGAACTATCGCTTGACGATTCGTTTGCGTTCTCGTGTTTTCCGGGAATCTCCTGTTTCAATGCCTGTTGTCGGGATTTGAACCAGTTTTTAACGCCCTATGACGTGCTAAGGCTCAAGCAGCATTTTTCAATGCCGGCTGCTGCCTTTCTGGATCAATATACCACTTCCCATACCGGTCCGCAGACCGGTCTGCCGGTGGTGACACTTAAGCCCCGGGATACGTTCGCCAGGACCTGCCCCTTTGTTTCGCCCGAAGGCTGCACGGTCTACGAGAATCGTCCCTCTTCCTGCCGGATTTACCCGCTGCTTCGGGTTTTGTCCCGCTCCAGACAGACCGGGGAACTCACCGCCCGCTATATGCTGCTGCAGGAAGCGCATTGCAATGGTTTCGAAAATGGCGGGCAGCAGACGGTTCGGCAATGGATAGATCAGCAGGGGCTGCTTTCATATAATGATATGAATGATACCATGATGGAGTTGATCGCGATGAAGAATCAACGGCTGTCCGGTCCATTGCCCCGGCATGCCATGGATTTTTTCTACACCGCCCTCTATGATATGGACCGGTTCCGGCGGTGGCTGCTTGAGGGGCGCTTGCCTGTGTTCGCCGCCGAAACGGATTTGCCGGCGCCGGAGCAAGTCACTGATGAACAACTGCTGCGGTTTTCAATGGCCCTTGCGTTTGCCGGAATTCGGGAGATCGCCCAGGGGACCGGCGATGCAGCAGCTGCCCTTGGTAATAGTTGCGTGAGGTGATCTCTGGTGGATCTCGACGGAAAGGTGGCCCTGGTTTTAGGCGGCATTAAGGGGATCGGTAAAGGGGTCGGGATTGCGCTTGCCCGCAGGGGGATCCGGGTTGCCGCCACCTATTACGACTGGACGGAAGAATTGGACCGGATGAAGGCTGATTTTGCCCGTACGGATCAGGCGCATCTGCTGATCGATGCTGATCTGCGGGATACGGCAAGGATCGGTCAAATGGTGCGGCAGGTGGTGGAGCGGTTCGGCCGCCTGGATATCCTTATTAATAACATTGAGCGAGGGGGCTGGCCGGTGGTGCACGGCCCGTACAAGCCGTCCCAGTGGGACCTTGAAGTCGAGACGACGCTGCGCGCCAAGCAGTGGGTGTTTGAGACGGCACTGCCCTATTTGAAAGCAGCCGGATCCGCCTGTGTGATCAACTTCTCTTCCATTGCGGCAATTGTGGGCAGAAGCGGCCCGGCCGGCTACGTGTTCAATGATGGCTACGCGGCGGCAAATCGGGGGGTTTCCCTTTTAACTGAGACCTGGGCGCGCCTCGGAGCCCCGGAGGTTCGGGTCAACGAGATCATGCTGGGGCTTTTTGAAACCCGGCATGCCGAAAAGACAAGGGGGTGGGGTCTTTTAAGCGAAGATCAGAAGCAGGCCCTGATCAATCACACGCTTTTGCAGCGCACCGGCAAAATTGAGGACGTTGTCAAGGCGGTGCTTTTTATTTTAAGTGAGGCGCCCTACATGACGGGGAGCGTCCTGCGGCTGGATGGCGGTTATGTCCTGGGTGCAGATGGGGTACCCCCCATGCCGGAAGGCGTTGAATGATGCTGTTAAAAAAAGCACAGGAGCCGAAAGCCCGGGAATATGAGACGATCAATTTTAATACCCAAATAATTATTTAAGGGGAAATAGACAGATGGATGTTTTACAGAACAATGCCAGCATTCCGCCGGTTCAGTTGACGGATGCGAGCTCGTTTAAGTTTGCCTGTCACAAGGGGGTGGCCTGTTTTACCAGCTGCTGCCGGGGAATTAATATTACCTTGACACCGTATGATATCGTTCGCCTCAAAAATCGGATGCAGATCCCTTCCGATGAATTTCTGGCTGTTTATACGGTTCCGCAGTTGCTGGAGAAGACTGACCTGCCGGTCGTGACGCTGCGCATGTTGGATGATGAGGACGCTTCCTGCCCGTTTGTACGCGAGGCGGGGTGTCTGGTTTATGAGGACCGGCCGACCACCTGCCGCTATTATCCGCTGGGCGTGGGTACCCTGAGTCACAAAGAGCAGCAGGCTGAGGGCTTTTATTTTTTCATCAATGAGCCCCATTGCCTCGGGTTTGAGGAGGAAAAAGAATGGACGGTCTCTGATTGGCGCAAGGATCAGGGGGTCGATGTTTACGATAAGATCAACGCGGAGTGGACGGATTTAATTGTCCGTAAACGATCCATCCCCGCCAATATCCGGTTGACAGAGAAGACCAAGAATATGTTTTTCACGGCCAGCTATGATATCGATCGATTCCGGCGTTTTGTTTTTGAAAGCAGTTTTCTGAGTCTTTATAAAATTGAAAAAGATACGGTGGAAAAAATCCGGGAGGATGAAATCGAACTGTTGAAATTCGGGTTCCGGTGGCTGCAATGGCTTCTTTTTAAAGAAGGGGAGTTTCAAATGGATGAGGCGGCTGCCGAGTCGCGGCGGCAGAACAGGACCCCGGAGGTCTGATGACTGAAAAACCCCCGGCCCGGCAGCGTAAACCGCAGGGCCGGGGGTTTGGCCGATAGGCAAGGCCGGTTAGTAATCGTTGTAGTACAAATCCTTCCATGCGGATGGATCGTTTAATCGTTCTTTTATATCCAGATTGAAAAATTCAGCTGCTGGCCGGAGGATTTCCGGTGATTCGGATTGCACGGTGTGGGCAGCGGCGAGCACCTGGTCAAAAGCGGTTTTTGTCAGTTTGCCCAGAGGCCGTCGGCACGGGCCGGCGGGCATACCCAAAATCCGCATCAGCGTTTTAATGGGAACCGGATTTCGCGCTTTGCAGACCACGTCACCGTAGGCGGCGGATGATTCTGTTGTTTTAATCGATACCAGGTTAAAAAACGGGGTCAGCGCTTTGTTTAATCGTTCGGCTTCCGCTGTGTTGCCCTGGTTTAAGAAGCTCACCATATCTGTCACCGCCTTGGGCGCGATATTGGACATCACGGAAATGACGCCCGTCCCCTTGATTTGGGGATCGGTCATCATGTCAAAGGTAATTCCGTCATCCCCGGAGAGAATTGTAAAATCGGGTCCGCAGCATTTTCTGGTGGCGCGCATGTTCTCGAGGCTGCCAGTGGCCTCCTTCACGGTCTTTACGTTAGGATGGGTTGCGGCAAGGATTGCAAGGTCGGCGGGCAGAATCTGCGCACCGGTCCGACCAGGGACGACATAAGGGATGATCTGTAAATCCGGAAATTGCGCAGCAACGGGTTCCACATATTCTTTTCGGATTTCGATCGAGCTGGGGCCGTTGTAATAGGGGTCCACGAGCAGTACGGCTTCTACCCCCGCCTTGGCTGCATGTGCCGTGGCGGAAAGGGTTTCTGCCGTATTGTTGCTGCCGGTGCCGGCAATACAGGTGCAGTGGGGCCTGGTTTTTTGGGCAATGGTGTCAATGACGGTGATGTGCTCCTCCCATGATAGTGTCGGGCTTTCACCGGTGGTGCCCACGGCCAGGATACCGGTGATGCCGTTTGCGATCTGGAAGTCGATGATGTGGTTCAGCCCGTCATAATCCACCGATTCCCCGGAAAAGGGGGTGATTAATGCGGTAAAGCAGCCTGCTTGCATAATTCCTCCTGAAAACAATTGGCGATGGCTTTGAGAAAACCCAATAATTGTGTGTTGCGCCGTATCCCCGGAATTTTACATACGGCTGGCACGCTTCGTTTAGACGGGGCTGGCGGCGCCCCTGGATTTAAGCGGGGCCTGTACCTTTTAGGTGGCCATCCAGGCTGGCATATTACAAAGCCAGCAACCACAAATAGGCGTGAACGCCGGCGTCATGGATTGTGGAGGTTACACAACCGCTCAGCCCGGGTTATGGCCGAATTTTAACAGATGCTGCCGAAGCCTCGTTTGCCGTGGATCAAATCAACCCTAATATGCTATTTTTTTAAAAATTTATCAACCCCTTGTCAATCAAAAAGATTGGCGTTGTGCAGGCAGTCATGCGATTGCCCCTGTGAAGACCGGGTGCGCTTGGCGCTCGGGTTTCAAATCCAAAGATGCCCATGGAGTTTTGCTTGACAATTTTGCTTGACAATGAAGTGGTATTTTCTCTATTTTGAAAATTTATTCACCAGGAGAATGTCAATAAGTTATTTAATTTAATAAATTTTTGCAAGGAAGTGAAGTATGTCGGAGAACAAGACAGTCGAAGAATATATTCAGGAGCAGCGCTTTGCGCTTATGTCCAATCCGGAGTGCGGCAACACCCATTACAATCTGGCCACCGCGCTTTTGAGCACCCGGAACTTTGGGGAAGCGGAAAAGGAATTCAAGGCAGCTATCAGCTGCAGCCCCAGCCTGGCGGAAGCTTATGTTCAGCTGGGTGGAATCTGCCTGCAGCGGGGAGATCTTGCCGGCTGCCTGGCCTACAACCAGCAGGCGATCAATGCCCGGCCCCGGTTTGCGGAAGGCTACGGCAACATTGGATTTGTTCACATGCAGCAGGGGGATCACGAAAAGGCGATAGAAGCCCTCAAGAAGGCCGTCAAATATAATCCGTACTTTATTCAGGGGTATGCCACCCTGGCAAATGCTTATTTGTTCCAGGGCAAAATTGCCGAAAGCATCGAGGCCAACCACAAAGCTCTTGAAATTGATCCGGAATTCGCCTTGGCCCATAACAATCTGGCTATAGCTTATTTGGAAAAGGGTGAGCCGGAAAATGCGGTAAAGCATTGCGATAAGGCGCGTGAGCTCGGCTATGAGGTGGCCCCGGAGATATTGCAGGAAATCGATTCCCACCGGAAATAAAGATTGTGTAAAATTGCCATGTGTTACCCGGTTTTGCCGCTGCAAGGCCGCAGGCGCCGCCGACCGGGCCGGGAATTTTCCAATGCCCGCCCTTTTTTATTGACAAGACGGGCGTGAATTTTATAAATAACATCTTTTGAAGTATTAAAATTACCTATTTAGCTTAGTGTCTGTTCAAGAATCAGGTTTGTTCTTCAAGATCCATGGAAAGCGAAAATTTAAACGGAAAGCGAAAATTTAAACCGCAAAGAACATCGGTTATTAATAGGATTAAAATTGGCGCCCGCCTCAGATTTTGGCAGGTGGTGGATTTTTGTTCAGACGCTGTTTCAATAGGTTTGCGATATATAAAAGTAAGCGGTTGTATTGGTTTTTTGACCATCGAAACGAGACAGATAAGGGTGATGTAATTTTTAAAAAAGGGAGGTAAACAATGGCAAAACACGAAACCCCTTTGCTGGACCAGCTTGAAAGCGGACCGTGGCCGAGTTTTGTATCGGACATGAAGCAGGAGGCCGAAGCAAGGGCGAAAAATGAGAGAAACATTGAGTATCAGGTATCTCAGGATAATATCGAGGATCTGCTGGGCGTCCTGGAGCTGTCCTACAAAGACGGCACCACCCATTGGAAGCATGGCGGCATTGTAGGTGTTTTCGGATACGGCGGCGGCGTTATCGGCCGTTATTGCGACCAGCCGGACAATTTTCCGGGCGTGGCCCATTTCCATACAATGCGGGTCAACCAGCCGTCCGGCCATTTTTATACGACGGAGTATCTCAAACAACTCTGCGATCTCTGGGAATTCCGGGGCAGCGGGTTGACCAACATGCACGGTTCCACCGGGGACATTATTTTCCTTGGAACAACCACCCCGCAGCTCGAGGAAATTTTCTATGAACTAACCCATAACCTGAACCAGGATCTGGGCGGATCCGGCTCCAACCTGCGGACTCCCTCCGATTGCATCGGGCAGGCCCGTTGCGAGTGGGCATGCTATGACACCCAGCACCTGTGCAACTATCTGACCCATGAATACCAGGACGAATTGCACCGGCCGGCCTTTCCTTACAAGTTCAAATTTAAATTCGACGGCTGCCCGAACTGCTGCGTGGCCTCGATCGCCCGGGCGGACATGTCCTTTATCGGTACCTGGAAAGATGACATCCGCATCGATCAGGAAGCGGTTCAGGGCTATGTCAAGGGTGAATTCAAGCCCAACGGCGGCGCCCATGCCGGCCGTGACTGGGGCGCATTTGATATCCAGAAAGAGGTCATTGATCTTTGCCCCACCGAATGCATGAAGTATGAAAACGGTAAACTCGAGATCAACAACAAGGAATGCACCCGCTGCATGCACTGCATCAATGTCATGCCGCGCGCCCTGCGCCCGGGTAAAGAAACGGGTTGCTCCATCCTGGTCGGCGCCAAGGCACCGATTCTGGACGGCGCCCAGATGAGTTCCCTGCTGGTGCCCTTTGTCGAAGTCAACAAAGAAAACGACTACGAAAAGATCAAAGAGGTTATCGAGGCCATTTGGGACTGGTGGATGGAAGAAGGCAAAAACCGTGAGCGTCTCGGTGAGTTGATGAAACGCCAGAGCTTCCAGAAGCTGTTGGAAGTAACGGGAATTGATCCGGTGCCCCAGCATGTCCAGGAACCGCGGCACAATCCTTACATCTTCTGGAAGGAAGAAGAAGTTGAGGGCGGCTGGGAACGCGACGTCAATGAATTTAGAAAACATCATCAACGATAAAAGGGGGTGCACGCATGGCTTTTGTATCGTCAGGGTATAATCCTGAAAAACCGATGGAAGATCGAATTACGGATATCGGGCCGCGGAATTATGAAGAATTTTATCCGCCGGTCATTAAAAAGAATCTTGGCAAGTGGCTGTATCATGAAATTCTTCAGCCCGGTGTGTTGGTTCACGTCTCCGAGACCGGCGACGAAGTCTACACCGTCAGAGCGGGCGGCGTCCGGCTCATGAGCGTCACGCATATCCGGGAACTATGTGAAATTGCGGATAAACACTGCGGCGGCCATGTCCGGTTCACCACCCGGAACAACATTGAGTTTATGGTGGACAGCAAAGACAAAGTCCAGCCCTTGATCGATGATTTGGAAAGCCGCAAGTTTGACGGCGGCAGCTTCAAATTTCCCGTTGGCGGCACCGGCGCCGGGATTACCAACATTGTCCATACCCAGGGCTGGATCCACTGCCATACCCCGGCAACCGATGCCTCCGGTACGGTAAAGGCGACACTGGACACAGTTTTTGATGACTTCAAGAACATGCGCCTGCCTGCCCATCTCCGGATTTCCATGGCCTGCTGCCTGAATATGTGCGGTGCCGTTCATTGCTCGGATATCGCTATCCTGGGCTATCACCGCAAGCCGCCCATGGTCGACCACGCTTATCTGGACAAGATGTGCGAGATTCCCCTGGCCATTGCCGCCTGCCCGACAGCGGCCATCAAGCCGAAAAAGGTGGAGCTTGAAGACGGGTCAACCGTCAACAGTGTTGAAGTCAACCAGAAACGCTGCATGTTCTGTGGTAACTGCTATACCATGTGCCCCGCTCTGCCCTTGCAGGACAGGGAAGGCGACGGCATTGTCCTGATGGTCGGTGGCAAGGTTTCCAACCGCATCAGCGCACCGAAATTCTCCAAGGTGGTCGTGGCGTTTATCCCCAATGAAATGCCGCGGTGGCCCACCATGACCGATACGATCAAGAAGATCATCGAGACTTACGCCAATGACGCCCGTAAATATGAACGGCTGGGCGAATGGGCCGAGCGGATCGGTTGGGAACGCTTCTTCGAGAAATGCGGGCTTGAATTCACGCATCATCTGATTGACGACTTCCGTGATCCGGCGTATTATACATGGCGTCAGACCACGAACTTCAAATTCTAGTATATTCTCATGCGGCGGGAGCGGGTTTTCCGCTCCCGCATCAACTCGAAAAGGAATATCACCATGGCACTCGAGTATGAAGAGTCAAAAAACAAGATCGTTGAAGCGCTGGAGAAAAAGCAGAAAACCAAGTCAAAGTTCTATTTCAACGACTTGAGCAAAATCCTGGAGGCCAAACCCCGGGAAGCCAAAAAGATCGTCAACCAAATGATCCAGGAAGGCGTCCTGGAATACTGGTCAAGCGGAAGCACCACCATGTACGGCTTGAAAGGAACGGGCAAGCAGGCCGGAGCCGAGCACGAAGGATAATTGTTTCCGTTTTTCAATGAAGCGGGCTGCCAGGCCCGCAGAAATTAACTCATGAACGATGGCCCTACTGATATCCCCCGTGTGATGATTGCAGCCCTTAGAGGGGGGTCGGGAAAGACCATTGTCTCAATAGGCCTTATTGCTGCGCTTGTCCAGCAAAAGAAGGTTGTTGCGCCTTTTAAAAAAGGGCCTGACTATATCGATGCCGGCTGGCTGGAAATGGCGGCCGGCCGGCCTTGTTATAATCTGGACCACTTTCTTG
>P_1C_Sed_2_UnCtyDRAFT_1000071_pt1 | contig 28442 bp, 21 predicted proteins | sample Pon1CUnioCityCA_4_FD_10229 | JGI IMG/M metagenome (IMG submission 10229) | reverse complement strand
ACCAACCAGCAGATCATTACCTTCAGGGCTACAGATAAAACGATTCCGGTCTCGAAGCCCTATGAATACCTGTTTAAACAAATGTAGAAGGATTGGTTTTGTGGGAATCACATTTCCATGCATTCGCGGCAGCGGGAGAAAGAACAACAAATGCTGCATGAGACAGCACCGTCCGACTGCCGCAAATGATAACGGATCAATAGTTATTCCGCTCCCATGCTTTCAGAAAAGATGGCAAATGCAGCTTCTTCTTTCAATGAGTTCTGAATTTTGATGCGATACGCTCCGGCATCAAGGGATAAAATTTTATAATCGTTATCCACCGGGAAAAAGATATCGGAGTGAACCGGGGCGCCTTCTGAGTCAAAAATTTCCACTGTCCCCTGGGAAATCATATGCTCTATGGTTGCGGTTTCCGTGAGGCTGAAGGCGGCATAAGTGCTTTGCGACGGCGAAAGCCGGTAAGCAGACTGCCTCGATTCAGTCGGTGTCTGCCTGGGGAAGTGGCCAAGCGTTTGGATCTCGACGATTTCTGATTCCGGTGCGGAACCGGAATCGTCGCAGCCCTGGATCATGAAAACAGCGGCGGCCAGGACCAAAATAGGGAGGGCTAAAATTTTTTTTGATTTCATTGCTACTCCTTTACACACCAGAAACCGCCGCCGGACTGACTGTTTTTCACGTTTTCTCGCATTTGCGCTCCGTTGTGGGAGTAGATCGTTGCCTGGGGCAATTCCCGGAATACATCGCCTCGCCATACCGCATCACCAACAAGGTTCCAGCCCTGTTTCAAATTCAGCACGACGCTGGTATCAAAGAGATTGTTTTTCGCATCACGGAAGCCGCCATGTTTTCGATTTCCATCACGCCGGCGTTGTCGTAGGACCAAGCGAAGCGTGTCCGCCCACAAGATTGGGCGGACACCTTGGTCAGATGTATCCCTATTTTTGCAAATATTAATAATTTTAAGCGAATATTGTTAATTACGTAACTGTATGGTTAAGGTATGGGCATGGATTAAAGGGTGCCGGGGTGCCTTATGGACGCCGCAGCAGTGGAAATCGCGGTTTTTGATCAAGCTGCCCGCGTGCCTTGCGCCAAAGTTTTGGCCGGGTGGTGGTTTGATCGAAAGCTAAATGCCGGGCAGCCCATTCGATGCGGGGACTTTATTGGCTGCGTATTTTTGTAATTGTTTTGGTTTGTGATTATAGTTCCATTAATTCCGGGACAATAAAGGGCTTACTCACCGGATGCGGATACGTCATAAAAAGGTGCGACCGGAGCGTTTATGAAATATGGAAATGAAAACGGCATCACTGTTCTGGCGGGGGACATTGGCGGGACCAAGACTGACCTGGCCGTATATTCATCCCAAAACGGCCTGCGCCGGCCCCTTGCAAAGGAAACTTTCCCGAGCAAGGATTATTCGGGCTTTGAAGCCATTATACGAAAATTTATGGCACACCATGATATCCATGTTGACGCGGCGGCCTTTGGCGTGGCCGGCCCGGTTGTCGGCGGGCGGGCAAAAATCACCAATCTGCCCTGGGTTATGGAAGAAGCCGCACTTTCCGAAACCCTCGGGGTTCCCTCCGTTTGCCTGCTAAATGACATAACTGCTTTTGCAAACGCCGTTGCCGTGCTGGCTGAAGCGGACCTGCACATTATCAACAAGGGGAGCCCGGCGGCCGGAGGGACTATGGCTGTTGTGGCACCGGGCACGGGCCTTGGAGAGGCCTTTCTGGTTTGGGACGGGACGGGTTACCGGGCTTTTGCCTCGGAAGGCGGACACGCCGATTTTGCACCCGCAAGCCCGGAGCAAACCGGTCTGCTTGATTACCTGACAAACCGTTTCGACCATGTCAGCTATGAGCGTGTCTGTTCCGGCATCGGCCTGGCCAATATTTACGAGTATTTCAAAAATACAGGGCACACAGGAGATCCGGATTGTCCGGCCCGGGAGCTTCCCGCCGAAGAAGATCCGGTGCCCGGGATTATCCGGGCTGCGTTGGACAAAAACCGGCCGTGCGGACTTTGCCGGGAAACGCTTGCGGCGTTTGTCTCGATTCTGGGAGCAGAGGCCGGAAACATGGCGTTAAAGACAATGGCCACCGGCGGCATCTATCTGGGCGGCGGCATACCGCCCCGTATTCTACCGTTCCTGGAAACCGGGGGGTTTTTGAACGCTTTTGTGCGCAAGGGCCGGATGTCGGAACTTATGAAAAAAGTGCCGGTTTACGTTATTTTACATTCCGAAGCGGCGCTACTGGGCGCGGCGCGCCACGCAATGGCAAGCCGCTGCACCGCATAGGGAAGCCGACACGGCGTGCCAAGTGGATGGCGGCNTGCAATGCGCCCGTGAGCTCCATGCTTGCGGAGATGGAAACAATTTTCGGCAAAAATGACAAGGCAGGAATTGATATGAATTACCAAAATAACACTATCCATCGAAACAGTCTGGCCGATATCGAGTTTCAGGTGAAGTGGATGCGGAGAATGTGGTGATGGACATGAACCATCCGTTGGCCGGGCAGGACATTGATCTCACGGCCGTGGTGCATAAAATTTTTGAAAAGCCTTTCGACCGGGGTGGCGATTGCCGTGAACTGACAGAGTGCATCGCATCGGGCCCCGGCATGAAGGCCCGGTACAACGGTATGGCCACGGATTTTTCGGTTCCCGGGGCCTTTGACCGGGAGGATACCACCGAGGACAGCCATTTTTATGAGAAACCCCGCCTGGTGACCCACGTCGACGACCGGGCGATCCAGACTATATCCGGACTGTACGGGGGGGCATAACCCCGGACATGACAGTTTTGGATCTAATGAGCAGTTGGCGATCCCATATTCCGGAAAACGCAGAACCCAAAAAATTAATCGGCCTTGGGATGAACGCAAGGGAAATGGCAGAAAACCCGCAGCTTGATGATTTTGTCGTTCACGACCTGAACAAAAAAATACGCATGCCTTTTGACGACAATTCATTTGACATGGTAATATGCACCGTTTCAGTGGAGTACCTGATGAACCCGGGCGCTATTCGGGGATACCGCCCGGGTTCTCAAACCAGGAGGCATGCTGATCCACACCTTTTCCAATCGGTGGTTCCCCCCCCAAAACCATCCGGCTGTGGACCCGGCTGCATGAATTTGAACGCATGGGACTTGTTCTGGATTATTTTTTGCTGTCAGGCAAATTCCGTGACCTGGCTACCTTTTCCGCGCGCGGTTGGGATCGGCCGAAAACCGACAAGTATTACCCGGACATGCTCCAATCAGACCCCGTGTTTGCGGTGTGGTGGAAAAAAGATTCATGACCTGGGGTCTGCTTTCGGTTCCATAATCTCCTTTTGGCTTTCAATATGAAACAATTCAGCACGTTAATTCGCCCTGAACCGAAGGGCGCGAAGTACAGGGGAAAACATTAAGGAGGTGCCGCCTGACGGTGATACCGGTCATCAAATTGAAAAAATGCGGCAGGCAACCGAGCTGCTGCATAAAGTGCTTGCCGGCAGGACTGTGGATCGCGTAATTGACTGGGCGGCCCTGACCTAGGATTGTTACAAAAAGCAGATTCATCTTTCGGTGTATATCATGTTTTTGATCAAAACCTACATCAAGTCCGAGGGGGTATCGGCATCTCGTATGTACGAACAAGGAACAGCGCTTGTTTTGCGGGCCTTAACCTGTTCGGCGTCGATTTTTTCAATGAGACCTGGAATGGGTGGGTCATGCATTTTATCCAGCGATCGGCCTTCTGGACAACACCCGGCGAAACAGCCCTGCCGGTCATGGTCGGCTGGAATTATTAGTTTTTTAAAAATTCCCGCCGTTTGCAGGTCCGCTTCATCAAGGATTTCAGAAATCTTATGGAAACGCATCGTCTGGCAATGGCCGAGGTGATGCTCGAGCCCATCGTTCGTGGAGATGAGCCTGACAGTCGGATTGAGGGTAGATTGCTGCATGTTTTAAACAGTATTTTGCCTGAAGGCGCGCCATGGACAGAAAAGATCTGATTACGCTGGCCGAGAATGTTGCCGACGGGATACAACCCGGCGAGGTGGACTGCCGGAGCCCATTGCGCCCCCCTGCGGTGCCTGAGAATTATCGCCATGTTGCGCTTTGTGTTTCCTGAAAGGGATATCCTGCTCTGCGGGGGACGGCAAAGTGCTCTGAAAGATCTGCATCCGCTCATCTTTCACGCCGGCGCCAGCGGTATTATGACCAATGATTATCTCACCACGGCCGGCCGTCCCCTTGAAAAAGACCTGCGTTTATTGGCGCGCCTTGATTGCACGCCGCGAAAATACGGTTATTAAAACTTACTTTTTCGCTGCTGCCGTTGTATTTTTTCAATGGGAGCGAGGGCGGGTCAAATCAATTTTTTGTCCGGCATTGAATGTAATAAAATCCCGCTTGGCCCGGCATGGAAAACCGGAATCAACGTTCGAATTGTTTCATAGTGCTTCTCTTTTTTTTTCATATTTGTTAAAATTTAAATCTTTTTATGATTATTACAACATAGGGGTTAGGGCGCTTAATAAAAGCGTCGCTTAAACACCCGCGGTTTTTCGTTCAGGCGTGGTTGATATGCAAAGGCAAGGCAAGGACGTTCATATCTGTAGTCAATGCGGGACTGTATCCATTTCCGGCCATTTGAAATGCCCGGGCTGCGGCGCTGATGATCAATCCGGGTGGAGCCGGATCGACATTTATGAAGCAGCCCGGCTCAGAAACCCGGGCAAAAACCGGACCGGCAATGAAAAAATAGATTTAACCGCCTTAACTGCGTTTGTTTCAGAAACCTGGGCAAACTACTGGAAGTTGATCACCGCTGCGATTATCATTCCGGCCCTGTTATTATACCTTTTGCCTCCGGCATGGGCCTTTGGTATTTTCATCGTATTCGTAGGTTTTGCGGTTGCCTCGCGGTTTATCCATGATAGCAGGGGCCGGGGAAGCAAACGGCTTTACAGGCAGCTACTCAGGAAAGCCGGCGGAGACAAAGCGCTTGCGAGCCGCCTGATTGAACATGAACGCCGGAAAAATCCAGACGCAGACATCCGGGAATGGCTGGCGGAAGCCATTATCCGGTGGGAACGGGACCGGAAATGATTAAAGTGTCGGTTTTTTTGATAAAAAATTAATGGACAAGGGATTAAGAGAAAGAAAAAGATCGTCTTTTTAACAAGTATTGGTCGATTCCGGGATTACAGGTGAAAACATATGTGGTTCCGGCGAATCAAGCGGAGGGTGTCCACCTGCAAGAGAAAACCAAGCCCCGCTTTGCATTGAAGGAAAGGCGGACACGCTCCGCTTCGGTCAAGGCCGCCTTTGCTATCAACCCTCGAACATCGGAGAAGGCAAAATGACTGCGGCCGTTAACTGCATGCCGACGCTCGGCGTTTTTTCAAGGCGGCTTGCGTAAATCCAGGTCAATGAAGTTGCCATCATACAAAAGTGCAGATGATTCGCTACGGCATTGGGATGCCGGGTTTGTGTCCCGGCGTTACCAATATCCCGTTTGAGCTCTTTGGAAGCTGCTTCAATTTTCCATCGGGCACCATAGTATTCGATAATTTCCTGAGCGGTCAGTGTCAGGTCGGTAGAGAAAAGGGCAACCCACTGGGTTTTGCGATAAACCCATACAACTTTCACAGCCGTCTTAAGCGTTTTCAGCATGGCGATACGCTCATAGGCTAAAACCCTCCGGGGGCGGCCATAGAGGGTGACTTTATATTCGCTTGCCAAAGGCTGATACGCCAATGCCTGGGAAGAATCGTCCCCAAGTTTGGTCCCATATTTCCTGGGGCGTCCCCGGCCTCTTTTGGCACAGGGGTCAAGCATTTCAAAAAGATTGTTGTTGGAGCCGAGTCGGGATACCATGTGGAAGCGTTGCCCCAGTTTTTTACGAAGCGGCGCATAGAGCCCGTTATTACTGAACCAGGAATCGGTTATGGCTATAACCGGGGCTTGCCTGAACATGGCTGCGATCTCAGCGATCATGTTTACTGCCTGCTCGAGCTTGGTTTCAAATTTGACTCCGGGCTTGCTGATTGTTTTTGCTTAGGATTTATGCATAAGCACAATCCACTGCCTGCCGGGATAAAAAAATGGGAAACTTCAGTTGGTTTATTAAGGAGATCCTTTCAGATTAAGAATTTTAACGATACCTACGGGCATCAGGTGGGGGATGTGGTGTTAAGGGAGGTGGCGGCAATATTAAAAGAAAATGCGCCGGATAAAAATGGAGACGGGCAAGCCGATATTCACATGTTTACAGGAGGCAGACAATGACGTTATGCAGCATGCACCCGACCCAGGCGGCGCACTGGCACTGCCCGAGATGCAAGCAGGATTTTTGTTCGGATTGTGTCATCAAGCAGGATGCCGGCCCCATGGCTGGCAGCCGGGTGCTCCGTTCATGTCCGAAATGCCTCAATGAAACCCGGTGGATCGGCTCCGCAGATGTGATCCAGCCTTTCTGGGAGCGCCTGCCCAGAGTTTTTCTATATCCGATGAAACCGGGCCCTCTCATTTACATGGCCATTTTGGCGCTGGGGGCATTGATTTTCTGGAGTTGGATCGTTCAGTTTTTTTGCTGGGTATTGCTGCTCAATTATGCTTATGTGGCGTTGAAAAAGACGGCCAGTGGCGGTCTCAATCCCCCGGGGGTGGATGAGATGCTTGCCGGTAATTTTGTAGATGTTCTCATTCCGGTGGTGAAACAGGCCGTGCTGGTTTTTTTCCTGATTGTTTTAGGTTTTGCTGTTGCCGGAAAACTCGGGCTTTGGCCAGGCCTGATTTACCTGCTGCTGGTGCTTTTTTTACTGCCGTCGATGATTATCGTGCTGGTTAACACGGAAAGCTTAATCAATGCACTGAATCCGATGGCGTTTCTCATCCTTCCGTTTAAAATCGGCAAGGCCTATTTTGTTATGTTTTTATTTCTGGGTTTTCTGGCCGGAGCTCCCGGAGCCCTTCTCCAATACCTCATGCCGTATCTTCATCCCCTGTGGGGAGCCTATTTGTTCGCGTTCGCGGAAAATTATTATACCCTAGTCTCTTATCACCTGATGGGTTACCTGTTGCTGCAATACCACGAAACCCTCGGTTTTGAACTCAGCGCCGACGATATCAGGGAAGGATCCTCAAAAAAGGAAACTCTCGATGATCCCGCCGTACGCGAGATGAAGATGATTGCGGTGCTTTGCCGGGAGGGACGGTTTGACGCCGCCATTGATCATATTCGTGATTGGCGCGAAAAGGGCGGGCAGTTCCATGCGGCGCTGGCAGAACAGTATTTTCAGCTATTGAAAAGCAGCAATCACAAATCCGGAATGCTCGCCCACGCGCCGGTTTACCTGGATTTTATCGTTGCCGATGGCAAAAAGAAGGAAGCATTGGCGGTCTTTGACGATTGCAGCAAGCTTGATCCGGATTTTTCCGCCAAGGCGCCGGTGATGTTTAAAATCGGTGAATGGATGGCAGAAGCTGGCCGATTCAAGGATGCGCTTAAAATTTTTTCCCGGATTACCAAAATTTATCCCGACAGCGAGGAAGTGCCGCTGTCGTATTTCCGGGCGGCCCAGCTCTATCACGAGCGGCTCCTGGACACGGCTAAGGCACGAAACATTATTAAAACCCTGCAGAAAAAGTTTCCGGGGCATTCCATGAGCACCAAATTTCAGAGCTACCTGGAATATATAGGCGGGGCATAGGCGGGTGACGGCTCTTGAACAGCATTATCCCGGCTGTTTTTTCAACACCATGCGTACCTCCTGGGAGTTGGGGTAGCGCTGGCACAGGAGCGTTCGATATTTTTGCGCCTTCTCGCTCATTTCCTGTTTTTCGAGGGCATGGACCAGGCGCAGGAGCAAGGCGGGGAGGGCCTCCAGGGTAGGCCGGTGGCGGATCAGAGTGACAATGATTTTTTTACCGGCATCAATTTTACCGGTCTCAAGGAAAACAGCGGCCAGCCTTGTATACAATTGATGGGGCAGGGTGGGGCGGTCGGCCAGATTAATATATTCTTTGTAGACCTCGTAGGTCTTCTTGTGATCGGAATGCCGGCCAGTCAGCAGAAACAGGTATTGGCGGGCCGTTTCGTGAAAATGATCGGTATGGGGCTCTTGTTTTTCGAGATTGAAGAGGTGGCCAAGCGCCTCAGCGTGCCCTGGCTGAATGGCCAGCACCTTCTGGAGTATATTCCGGGCACCGGCAAGGTCAAGCTGGGAAAATCGTTTCATGGCCTCTTCGATCAGTTCTGGCACGGGATCTTCGGGGGTTTCTTCAAAAAAGGCTTTTCCGGCCGGCGTCAGTAGCAGCTTGTCAACTGCACCCAGGAGTGCCCCGCCAAGCAAACCACCGGCATGCGCCATGTAAGCCACGCCGCCAGAGGCCATTAAATAGAAAGCAAGCAATTCCTTTCCCAGCCAGAAGGGGAGGAGCAGCGCAGCCGGCATTCTGAAATAATCGAAATAAAACCCGGTTGAAAAGAATACCCGAATTCGAGTGAGGCCGTAAAGGACGGTCAGTGCCCCCATCAGGCCCGATATGGCGCCGGATGCTCCGAGGCTGGGAACATAGCTGTTATGATGCACGGCAAAATATAACCCTGAGGCGCACAGACCGCTCAGGATGTAGGTGAAGCTGTACAACAGCCGTCCCAGTCCACTTTCCAATATGCAGCCCACGATCCAAAGAAACACCATGTTGCCCAGCAGGTGAGCTAAACCGCCGTGTAAAAACATATTGGTGATAAACATCCATGGCCTGACTTCAGCCGGCACCAGCGCATACCGATAACTGATGATTTTGTCGCACCGTTTATCGAATTCCGTGCGGTTGTCCTGCCACGTTGCATAGTCCGAATCGGAAGGGCTGATGACGGCACCGCGGTACAGGGCGTCCATAAAATCGCTGTCCCGCCTCATCTTAAAGAACAGGTTGAGCGCCTGTGGATTCACCTCCTGCAGATCTTCCAACTCCGGTGCGTCAACGGTTTCTGATGCCACATGCGCTGCATAGCGCGGCAGTTCCATTGCTGCAAGCCCGCTGTCAAAATAAAACTCGAAGGCTTGCATGTACCGGCGATCGTCTCCGGATTGAAACGCAAAAAAAACCAAACAGTTCATCGCGATGACAAGCAGCGTGATCACCGGGGGGTGCCGCCAGCTGAGTTTGCCTTCTAATGGGATGATGAGCATTTACCGTTCTCTGGATGGGAATCAGTCCGGTTTGTTCTTGTGTGTTCATTCATATAGCAAAGATCACTTCCGCATCCGCTTAAGCTGATCGCTGGCATCCTTTAGATTCCTGATTGCCTGCTCCAGGGATTGCTCCAGTATTTTCAAATCATCCGGCCTCACTCCGCCAGGCTTTTCACGGAAACGCTCTGCTTGCGTCTCCTCTGCCGGCGCAACCGCCGGCAGTTCCCCCACCAGTGCGTCCACAGATTTATCAAGTGTCGGATGCATTACGACCTGTCGGGTGTCGGCGAGAATGATGCGCCGGAGTTCCGGGAAATTAAGCGTTTCCGGTTTGAGGAAAACCGGCTCGGCATAAAGCAGGGCATCGCCTATGGGGATGACCAGCAAATTGCCCCGAAAGACTTCAGAGCCCACCTGCCCCCAGAGGGTGAACTGCTCGGAAATTATCGCGTCATTGTCGATCCTGGCCTCCACCTGGTTGGGCCCGTCCACGTGTCGGCCGGAGGGAAAGTGGTACAGGATTTTCTCCCCGTATCTTTCGCCATCACTGCGGGCGGCCATCCAGCCCACCAGGTTATGACGATTGTTGGGTGTGAACGGCTGGAGGAGAATGAATTCCTCGTTCTCCTCGCCGGGTAGCCTGGCGACAATATAGTAAGGCTTCATATGCTTGGACGACCCGAAGGCTTTATGGACCGGCAGCGACCATTGGTCTTCCTTATTGTAGAATACCACCGGGTCTTTCATATGATATTGGAGCAGCATCTGCGACTGGACGCTGAACAGGTCCATGGGGTAGCGCACGTGACGGCGAAGGGAGTCGGGCATCTGGTCTGCATTTTTGAAAAGGCCGGGGAAGATTTGCCGGTAGGTTTGCACCAGGGGGTCCTCAGGATCGAAGACATAATAGTCGATATCTCCGTTATACGTATCGACAACGGCCTTTACACTGTTTCGCATATAATTGAATCGCTTTGCCCAGGGGGTGGAATAGGGGAAGCGATTGCTTACGGTGTACGCATCCTGGATAAAATAGAGCTTTCCGTCAGCTGTAACGGTGTAGGCTTCCTGGTCCCGCATCAGAAAAGGGGTTATTGTTTGGAAGCGTTCCTCGATGGTGCGCCGATACTGAATTCGGCTTTCCGGATTTATCTCGCCGGAGATCAGGATGTTAATGTCGCCAAACCGCCACGCATAGAGCAGGCGGCGGAAGAAGGAGTTCAGCGGGACCCCGCCGTGGCCGCCATAGTGTGTGTAGACCGGCCCTTCGGGCCCGGGGTAGTTAAACTCCTTCATATCGCTTCGGACAATGGCAAACGGCAGGCTTTTCAGACCGTAGTAAATCTCGGGGCGCTCCAGGGGAATTTTGCCTTTGGGCGGGACATCCTTGATGAAAAAGCGGGGCCGACCGCCCGAAGTGACCTCGGTGACCGGACTCATGGCGACGCCATAGCCGTGGGTGAACTGAAGGTATCGGTTGACCCAGCGCTGGGCTTCGCTCGGCAGCTTCTCCGAGGACAGTTCGCGGGTTGAAATCATAACCTGGCGCAGCTCGTCCGCAACCCGGTAACGATCCGTCTGCACTTCCAGAAAATCGTAATAGAGCCTGAAAAACTGGATCTGATTGTAGCTTTGAAGCAGGGGTCCCTCGTCCCAGAGCCGGATGTTCTGAATGGTTCCCTGGTTTTCGCTGATCGTTGCAGCGGATATTTCCCGTTTGGCGGGATGGCTCTGTGATTTGAGGTCAGCCAGGCCGTAAGCCCGGCGGGTCAGATTGATGTTGTGGGCCAGGTAGGGCCGCTCCCGGCCCAGCTCACTGGGCTCCACCCGCAGACGCTGAAAGGCCTGCGGAATGACTACGGTGGCCAGCAGGCTTAACACCAGCCATCCGCCGATGGCGATAATGATCAGGCGGTTGCCTCCCAGGGGACTGTTCGTCTGTCGTCCGGTCCGGATGGCGGCAATGAGCAGTCCGGCGCTGATTAGGGCCACAGCGGTCAAAAAAATCAGGGCTGGAAGTATTAAATGATGTTCCGTGTAGCCAATGCCGTATACCGCCCCCATTCGGGAAAAGAGCAGGTCATAGCGGCTCAGCCAGTGGCCGGCGGCAATTAGCACGAAAATCAATGCGGCCATGATCAAAAGATGCGTTTTGGCCGATTTACCGCTTGGGAATGATTCGCCGCGCAAAAGGCCGTCCAGGTAGTAGAGACCGCCGACCAGCAGCAGGGTGATGACCAGGGCGCCCAGTAACCAGTAGCGGATCAGGTTAACGACCGGCAGCGTGAAGATGTAGAAGGAGATGTCCTTGTCAAATATTGGATCGGCGGCATCAAAGGCGACCCCATGGAAAAAGCGGAGAAAGGATTCCCAGTTTTCAGCGGGAATCACACCCATTGCCAGGGCGGTGAGGCCGACCACCACGATTGCGGTCCAGAGCAAAAGCTTGCGGGCGGCCCAAAAGGTCTCCTTTGGCAGCCAATGCTGCGATGGCCGGGGCAGTTTGGCAATTGCGCGGTTTGCCGCATACAGGTTTGGCGCCGCCAATAAGACGAAAACCCCGGCTGCAAGCAGGTAGAGCCAGAGTTGGGTGAGCACCCGCTTGAACAAAACCGCCTCGTGGCCCAGCCCTGAAAACCATAGATAGTCTGTGTAAAAAACCCGTCCCCAGTTAAGTGCGGCAAGGACGGCTAAAATAACAAGCGCTAGCAAAAGGATGCGGCCGATCCGGAGCAGCCTGGAAAAATCAATATCCTCCGGGCGAAATTGCGGCGGCATCCGGGTACCACCAGGACCAAACGGATCATGCTGCATTGCGGGCCCCCTGTCTATCGCTTGATAAGTTAAGTGCCAATCAGCGGGTTCTTTTTCGAAGCATTGATTAATACCTTATGTACAGTTTCAGCCAGTTCGCGCATACTAATGGGTTTTTCCATATACCGGGCGATGCCGAGATCACTGGCGGATGTCCTGGAGATTTTTTCATTGTAGCCGGTGCAGAGAATTATGGCCATGTCGGCCCGGATCTTCAAAATTTCGCGGCAAAGCTGATCGCCGGTAATATGCGGCATGGTCATATCCGTGATGACCAGGTCGTACTGATGCGGCGCGGCACGGAATATTTCGAGCGCCTTTTCCGGGTCCGTATGGCTGCTGGTCGTGTAGCCAAGTCTCTCCAGGCGCTGTTGGTTCAGTTTGGCAAGAGAGGGGTCATCATCAATGAATAAAATGCGTCCTGCTGCCCTGGGCAGTTCGCCGGAAGGCGGCGATTGTTCGGCTTCGGGCAATTGGACCGCGGCAGGGAAATAAATTTCGAATACACTGCCATGGCCTGGTTGACTCCTGACCTGCAGGCTGCCACCATGACTTTTGACAATTCCATGGGCAACTGAGAGTCCCAAACCCGTGCCTTTATCCACGGGTTTGGTGGTGAAGTAGGGGTCAAAAATGCGGTTCAGGTTTTCAGGCGCAATACCTTCTCCCGTGTCACGGATCGTAATTTTGATAAAACGACCGGCAGAGAGGTCCGGATCAAATCCGGCCGTTTCCTTGTTTAAGTCTAAAGACTCCAGGGAAACCTTTAAAGTCCCACCATTATCGGACATGGCATCCGCGGCATTGCTGCACAGATTGATCAGGACCTGATGAATCTGGGTGGGATCGGCTTCCAGGACTGCCGGTTTTTCGTCAATGGCCTGGGAGATTGTGATATTGGCGGCAATGGTGGAGCGCAGCAGTTTCAAGGATTCCTTGACAAGGGGAACCAGGTTGATGGGTGTTCTGACTTCAGGCGTTTTGCGGCTGAAAGCCAGGAGTTGCCGAACCACATCCCTGGCCCGAATACTGGCTGTTTGCACCTCGTCCAGGTATTCGCGCGCCGGGCTGCCTTCAGGGATTTTTTCCTGTGCCAATTCTGTATTACCGAGAATGATGCTTAACATGTTGTTAAAGTCATGGGCAATGCCCCCGGTTAAAGTGCCGATGGACTCCATCTTCTGGGCTTGCCGAAGCTGGGCTTCAAGGCGCTTTTTTTCCTTTGCCGCCAGATTCTGTTCGGTTACATCCCGTCCAATGCCGCTGATAAAAGGCGCATCATTTTCCGGGGTGACCAGTTTGCTTTGGTATTCAATGAAAATTCGGCTGCCGTCTTTTCGGAAAAAACTGGATACACCTTTGCAGTGCCCATTTTGCCAAACCCCGGCAAGGTATTCACTGTCGAAGTCCGCCTGGTATTGCGGATCCAGGAAGTCGGTTACCCGGCGCCCCAGAAGCTCTTCTTCCGTGTAGCCGAAGAGTTTCTTCACTGCCGGATTGATTGAGGTCAACCGGCCTTCGAGATCCTGGGTAAAGATCAAATCACTTATGGAATTAAAAAGGTCCCGGAATCGCTGTTCGGATCGGCGCAGGGCATCTTCGGACTGCCTGCGCTGGGTAATGTCGCGGATGATCCCGATAATGCCGACTTTTTCGCCTTTCGTATCCCTGAAACTAAAAAAATTGGTCTCTCCGGGAAAACACGCGCCGGATTTTTTCCGGTATTGCAGGGTATGAAAAAAATTGCCCTTATCCGTCTCTTTCTCCAGCCGTTCGCCAAGCGCAGCGCCCTGGCGCTCATCCGCATACAGGACCTTGGTTTTCAGCCCCTGGATTTCATCAGCGCTGTACCCGAAAAGATCGCTGAAGGCAGGGTTGCAGGAGATGATGGTTTTATCCGGATCCACCACCAGGATGGCGTCCCGGAGGCTTTCAAAGAGGGAGCGGTACCTTTCCTCACTCTGTTTTAGTTCCCGGCTGCGGGCTTCAATTGCCTGCTCCAGATTTTCCTGGTTTTGATGAAGCAATGCTTTCTGTATATTGTTTTCAATGATCAGGGCCACGAGGTTAAGGGTGTTTTCAATGTATGGACGGTAGCTGTTAAAGGTCTCGCTGCAGGTTGTTTGAAAGAAAAGAAATCCATAGAGATCAAGGGCGGATTCAATGGTCAGGCAATCCATTTGATGGCATTTACTAAATTCCGCAAGGTAGTTTTCGCGCTGATTTTTATTGATGAACCCTTCCTTAAAGCAATCCATCAAACGGCGGCAATCTTTAAGCTCAAGCCACTTCCCTTCGTCTTCCTGATATAGGTGCCCGCCGACAAATATCCCGGTCACCTTGAGGCCGGGAACGGGGGCCAGTCCGCGGCAGACAAAACGAGCCATTCCCGGATTGTCCTGCATGAGGTGAAGGGTGCTTTGGAGAAGAAGTATTTTGCCAAGAATCCTGGCATCCGGATCACTCATGGGGACCGTTCATTCGTTTCTGGTTTTGCTGTAAGAAAATCTCCGGTTCCACATAAACCGGATTCCTGACCAGCTGACCGCGGACGATCATCATGGGATGAACGCTCAACAAGTCCATGATCAGGGCGCTGTCAAATTTTCTGACGTCATACTGACAAACCGTGGTCAGGGGATGGTCTTTTAATATGGTATTGAGCCTGGCTTCGTAATCCATGAGCTCCGGAACCGTGGACCGGCCTTCAAGCAGCGCCCAGGACATTTCCCCCGCGCCGCGGGCCCCGGCATACCCTTCCTTGATGGCGTTTTCATAATAATCGCCGACAAGGTCAAGCATAAAATCGGATGAAAAGTAGGCTTCAGGGCAGCAGGCATGGTGACCGGGCGCAATATCAAAATCTTTTTGCCGCTCCTCAACATTTACCCCTAATTTCAAAAATTCCCGGCGAATCTCTGCCGGTGGAATGTCTGCCACCAGGTAGAGCAGTTTTTCATTCTCCAGAAAGCCCTGTTGGAGAAATTTTGCCATGGTTCTTTTCCGCTCTGCGTCGTTGTTGTAGATGTAGATAATGTGATGGCCTTCATCAAACATTGCACCAGTAAATCCCAGCGAAATGCGTCTTTTTTTTTCCGTCATGCGATCCCCCTGCATTTGAATTTTTTCCGAAAACGCTCCATGGCGCTTCAAAAACAGACCCCGACCGTGGGTTTGTCTGGAAGTGGCTTTGGAATGAAAAATCAACAAGCAAGCAAGTGCTAAAGCTCAGGGACGCATTAGTCAACGGGGGATGCAGCGCAATGAGGCATTGCATTTCGGCGAGACCGTCAAATTGGAATCTGCCGGTATATCCATTGGCGGCAAATAGAGGGGCGTGCGCCCCTGAGTAAAATTCCACACTTTTTATAATTCACTATATCATTAACTTTAATATTAAACAATTCCTGTATCAAGCAAAGTGTTGCCGGGTCCATTGATAGGCTTTCCAGCGCCGGAACGGTTCCAATGGATCCACGGGTTTTGGGGCGGGTGGGTGGTAGAGAAAATTTTTTCCAGCATTTCCTGTTTTTCCTGTTTTCCTTGGTTTAATTATGAAATAATGTTTAATCAAATTCCCGGTGTCAGTACATTTTATTTGAACACCGGCCTGAAAACAGTTAGTTTTCGGCATTATACACTGGCTTGAGTTGAATCCTTTTTTTATCTGATTATTGTAAATTATTAACTTTTTTGAAGCCAAAACCCTATATTCACAAAATGAGGCCGAAATGCAGGAGTTTACGCGGGAGGAACTGGCTGAGTACAATGGTGAAAATGACAAAAAGGTGTATGTGGCGCATAAGGGAAAGGTCTATGATGTGACCGACAGTAAAATGTGGAAGGGCGGAACCCATATGAAACGCCACAAGGCAGGAACTGACCTGAGCACCGACATTCAGGCCGCCCCTCATGAACCGGATGTTTTGGAGAGATACCCCCAGGTCGGTCGGTTGCAGAAAGAAAGGGATCCCGGGGAAGTGGAGGTGCCGTATCTGCTTTCCCGTCTTCTCGAAAAAGTCCCCATGCTCCGCAGGCACCCCCATCCCATGACAGTCCATTTTCCCATTGCATTCATGTTCGCGACCACCTTGTTTACGCTGCTTTATCTGATCACCGGCATAACCGCATTTGATGCCACTGTTTTTCATTGCCTGAGCGCCGGGCTGTTTTTTACCCTGGTTGGCATGGCCACCGGATGGTATACGTGGTGGCTCAACTATGGAGCGCAGCCGGTTCGGGCAGTCCAAATCAAAAAGCGGATTTCGGTTATCCTGGCTGTGGCTGCAGCCATCGGCTTTCTGCTGAGGCTTGCAATTTCCGATATCCTTATAAATTTCCGAGGAATCAGCATTGTTTACCTGGCTGTTGCGCTCGGGGTTTTGCCTTTGGTGACCATAATTGGCTGGTACGGCGCCTCGCTGACCTTCCCGGTTGAAAAAGAATAAAACCCGGCTCGCGCCGGGTTTTACCAATCTCAATCCGTTGTGGCCTCCGTCGGGATTGTGGTAACCGGCACCGGGGAATTTTTCACCACTTTCTCCGCCACGCTGCCGAATCCGAAAAGTCCCTTCTGCCCCCGGCTTGCCATTACCACCGTATCGATATTTTCCTGGTCGATGAACTTGAGTATTTCCGTTGCCGGATCGCCAACAGCAATATGCTTGATATAGAGTGGACACCCTTGCAGGTATTTCTCACAGATCTGCTCCAGCCGCTTCCGGGCAACTTCCTTGGAATTCTCCATGATCCGGTTCATGTGATCCTGATTGAACTCACCGTACCAGCTTTCATGATGCGCCAGGTCTTCTATAACATAGAGCACGTGAATTTCGGCCTGATACTGCTGGGTCAGCGAATTCACGTAGGGTAATGCCAGCTCTGCGCTGCTTGAAAAATCCGTCGGCCATAATACTTTTTTAACTTCCATTCCGATCCGTCCTCCTTGTCGTCAATTTTTAGTATCGATCGCGGCGAAATCCTGACTCTTAATCCTAATATAAATCGGATTTTCATTCCGTCGAAGGAAATATGGCCAAAGTGGAAAGACCGGCCTGATGCTTTTTCATCGGGCAAAGGCCGTCTACCTCATTTTTTTTGGGGATCTTCGTTGGGTTTTTTTCCTGATCCCGCCTGCCGGTGGGGACAGAACTTCTTTCTAATTGGCACTCCTGTTTAATTGCAATTATATTTATGGGTAATGACATTTTTTTAAGACAGTTGAACTTCAGGAGGTTGAAGCATGGGCATTGATGTTACGGTCACCATTGGGGGGGCCGCCGGGCAGGGCATTCAGACCGTTGGCGAATTGCTGGCCAGTGTATGCCATAAAGGCGGTTTGTTTATCCTGGCCACCAACGATTTCGAATCACGGATCCGGGGTGGCCACAGTTTTATGCAGCTTCGGATCAGCGATGAACCGGTAGCCGCCCCCAGCGATCGAAACCATTTGCTGGTGGCCCTAAACAGGGAAACCTTTGATATCCATGCCGACGCGATGCTTGAGGGCGGTCGCATATTAATGGCGTCTGACGGGGGGCCGGACACGGAAAATCCCTTGGCAGACAATGTGGTAAACGTTGGATTTACCCGGCTGGCAAAGGATGCCGGAGGAAAAATCATGGCGAATACCGTCGCTGCGGGTGCTGTTCTGGGCATGCTGGGTGCTCCGTCCGGGCTTCTATACAAGGTGCTCCAGGAACGTTTTGCTGCAAAATCCGCCGGGCTGCTGGAGAACAATCAGAAAGCCGGCCGGATGGGACGGGATGCGGTAGCGGACACCGCGTTTGAATGGCGTTTTGATTGGCCTGAGCGCAGCCCCCGGGGCCGTTTGCTCTCCGGTGCCCAGGCCCTGGCCTTAGGTGCCCTCGCAGCGGACTGCCGGGTGGCTGCCTTTTATCCCATGTCGCCCGCTACCGGGATCATGATCCATTTGATCGCGTTCATGGACCGGTTTCCCCTGGTTGTGGAACAGGCCGAAGGTGAAATCGGTGCGATCAACATGGTGGTCGGCGCCTCTTTTGCCGGCGTTCGCGCCATGACGGCAACCTCCGGCGGGGGATTCTCCCTTATGACGGAAGGTATCGGCCTTGCCGGCATAACGGAAACGCCGGTTGTGGCCATCAATGCCCAGCGACCGGGGCCGGCCACGGGTCTGCCGACGCGCACCGCCCAGGGGGATCTCAATTTTGTCATTCACGCGGCCCAGGATGAGTTTCCCCGCTTTGTGCTGGCGCCCCGTAATCTCGATGAAGCGTTTGCAAGCGTTATTCGCGCTTTTCATCTGGCTGAAAAATACCAGGTACCGGTGATTATTCTCGTTGATCAATATTTTACCGATTCCCTGGCTATTACCGCCCAGGAGTGGACGGCCCCGGAAACCATCGAACGCTTTCTGACCCCGGATTCAGAAATGGCGGATCCATCCGCTTACAAGCGCTTTGCCATTACTGAATCCGGGGTTTCTCCGCGCGCCGTCCCCTGCGCGGGCAAGGCCCGTGTCATGGTGACAGCCAATGAACACAATGAGGAAGGCCATTTGAGCGAAACCATTGCGGATCGAAATGGTCAGGTCAACAAGCGGAATTTAAAGCTGGTGAAAATGGCCGGGGAAATAAACGGCCCGGAGACGTATTACGGGGATAGCCGCCTGCTGCTGGTCGGCTGGGGCTCAACCGACGGGGTGCTTCGGGAGGCGGTGGAGCGGCTGCAAAGGGAAAACTATGATGTGGGGGCGGTCACTTTTTGTGATATCTGGCCTTTTCCCACAAACCAGGCCAAGTCATCCCTTTCCGGATGCGAGCAATTTTTAACCGTTGAGCTAAACGGCTCCTCACAGTTGGGAGGTCTCATCCGGCAGCATACGGGAATGCCGGCTCACGAAACGATTGTCCAGTATGACGGCCGGCCCCTGCTGACGGGCCGGGTGGTCGAGCAGGTGAAACAATATTTAGAGGTGGCCCGATGACTTATTTGTCGCTTTATCACAATGATTTTGAAAACAAGTGGTGCCCGGGATGCGGTAATTTCGGGATATTAAATGCGGTGAAAAGCGCACTGGCGCAATTGTCGCTGCCACCGGAGGAGGTACTGCTCATCTCCGGTATCGGGCAGGCAGCCAAGACCCCGCATTTTCTCAATTGCAATTTTTTTCATGGCCTTCACGGACGCGCATTGCCGGTGGCTACGGGCGCCAAACTGGCCAACCAGGATCTTAACATTCTGGTCCACATGGGCGACGGTGATTGTTACGGGGAAGGGGGCAACCATTTATTGGCCGCCATGCGTCGCAACCTCGATGTGACCCTGCTGGTCCACAACAATATGGTCTATGGCCTGACCAAGGGCCAGGCCTCCCCGACATCCGAACATGGGTTTGCCACCAAGGCGCAGCCTTTCGGGGCCATCAGTGATGCCATGAACCCAATCGCGTTGGCATTGTCGCAGGGCGTCGGTTTTATTGCCCGGGGCTACTGTGGTGAAAAAGATCACCTGAGCCGGTTGATCCAGGCGGGTATGGAATATCCGGGATTCAGCCTTATCGATATTCTGCAGGTCTGTGTTTCCTTTAACCCGGTAAATACCTATGCCTATTACAATCAACGGATCTATCTGCTGGAAGAGGCACAGCATCCCACTGAGGATTGGCATGCGGCAATGGATCTGGCATGGCAGTGGGGGGAGCAGATACCGGTGGGCCTTATCTATAAAAAAAAGACTACGCCGTTTACCAAACGGATCAAAACATTAGAAAACGGTCCGCTTATCCATCGGTCCCATGCTCCGGCTGCAATTCAGAAGGCCCTGGACAATGGGTGAAACATATTGCCAGGCATGAACATTGATGAATTTTCCTGCAGGGAAAAGCCAGCCCTTACATGGTTCGGCGCAAGGATTCCCTCTTTTCTTCTCAATAAACTAAAATATGCCGAATATTGCCTGACGTCTCAGATTATGGTGAGATCCTCTTTTTCCATAAGTTCTGTTGCATGTTCGACGGAGACGGCATAGGAGACGTCGGTTTTTATTGGCGTCTCGGTTCGTTTCAGGTGTTTTGGCATCAGTTCCTGGGGTTCGAAGCGGCCGCCCACCACGCCGATGATCCGTCCGTCATAAATGTTGATCAGGGGCCCTCCGCGGTTGCCGTCATGAACCATGGTGTCAAAGAGAAAAATCCGGGTCTCATTGCCGGATAAAATTTTAGAACCAATTACGGCCTGCTTGATTAACTGGTTGTGGATACTGTAGTAGCCGAACGGAAAACCAAGGCAGGCGACACTGTTTCCAACCGGCACTTCATCAGGCGTACCCATCACGTGGTCGGGCATGGAGATTTCTATCTCCTCGCTGAATTTGAGCAGGGCCAGATCCCTTTGTCGGTCGATCTGCCGGATTTCCACGTTGATGGGGGCAACGGTCTCGGCATAGACGGAGGTAAAGCCCGTGCTTTCCTCGACCGGAACCACCATGAGGTCCAGTTTGCCGGTTATCAGGTGTGCCGCTGTCAGGAGGTAGCCTTCGGGGTGAACCAGAAAAGCGGTTCCCCTGAATGTGACCTCCTCGCCCTCCCGGCGGAGCAGCATCATACAGGCGTTTTTGTATTGAAAATAGATATCCTGAAGCATTATTAACTCCTTATTGGTTTTTAGAGGTCTATGTGCAATTATTTTAATTGTTTATTGTTTGGTCCAGTTGTCAACCTTTCCAGGGTGGGTGCGCATCCAGCGAAGGGCTTTCTCATAGGGGAAATTCCCGTTATCCTCCTGTATCCAGAGCATTAGCTGGCCCACATCCTCAGGCTCCCAGAAGAATCGGTCCAGCACGCGCCAGGCTTTCGGCATGTCATGCTCCAAACCCCGGCGGACCACTGTGTTGATGGTGCCGCCGTCGCCGAATATATTTTTCGGGTCGTCAAGAAACTTCAAATTCCAGCGGGCAAAACTCCAATGCGGCAGCCAGCCGGCGACCACGATCCATTGCTGCCGGCGGATGGCGTGTGACAATTCGGCCATCATGGCGACCTCGCTGCTCTCCACCAGCCGGAAATCCTCCAGCCCATAGGCTTCCATGGCCTGGCGTGTTTTGCGCATAATGCCGGCCTCGGGTTCGATGCCGATGATCCGGTGTTTGAATTTTTCAGCCAGGGATTTTAATTCAGGGATGGCGTCGATTTCAATATATGGCTTGTTGCGAATGCCCGTTCCGGCAGTGAGCCGGCCTGCAGTCACGTTCGGGACCACAAGCCCGGTTTTTGTGCCTTCGAGATTTGGCCCCAGATCAACCACTTGACCCTGGTACCGTTGGAGGTAGTGAGCATGCGTGTCAGGCAGCCAGGCGGACAACATGGCATCCACCCGGCCTTCGGCCACGGCCGCCCACATTTTGTCGGCCCCCAGGGAAACCAGTTCGCAATGAATGCCGAGTTTATTCTGGAACACGGCCTTGACCAGGTTGGCTGAAGCCATGGAAGAAGACCACTCCGTGTGCGCCAGGCGAATGGAATTGCTGGCGTTTGCTGTCTGAGCGCAGGGTTTGCCGATCATCAGCGCCAGGCAAATGCCCACTGCGAGGCAGGTGGTGAAAAAAAAACTTGTTCGCTGCACGGTTGCCCCCCCCTATCTGTTTTTGAAAAGTTCTATTTCGGGCATGATCTACCAAAGCCGCCGGCGCCCGAAGGTTTTGTCTAAAGGCGGCCGGGTCTTGACACTGTATTGCTTAGACGCTCTTTTCCCCAGCGTGAATTCCTTTGGCGATGCGTATTCTGAAAGCCCCCGGTAAAGGGCAAAGCACATGCCCAGAAGCACGATGGCAAAGGGCAGACCCGTGGTAATAGTGGCTGTCTGGAGCGCCACCAGGCCGCCGCCCATCAACAAGGCCGCAGCCACCGCACCTTCCAGAATAGCCCAGAACAGCCTGGAGAGTACCGGCGGGTTGGGATTGCCACCGGAGGTGATAATGTCGATAACCATGGAACCCGAGTCTGAGGAAGTGACAAAAAAAGTGATAATCACCACAATGCTCAGACTGGAGGTGATGACGCTCAAGGGAAATTTCTCCAGCAGAACGAAAAGGGATACCGGAATATTTTCCTGCACAATTCTGGCAATGCCGCCGGAGCCGAACATTTCGATAAACAGGGCGGTGTTGCCGAAGATGGTGATCCATAAAAAGGTGATAAAGGTGGGCACCAGCAGCACACCCAGGATGAACTGCTGAATAGTGCGCCCATGGGAGACCCGCGCGATGAACATGCCCACAAAAGGCGACCAGGCAATCCACCACGACCAATAGAAAATGGTCCACCCCTGCTGCCACTCGGTATGCTCGTAGGTTTCATTCCATGTGCTCAATTGGGGCAGATGCTGCAGGTAATACCCGATATTTTCCAGCAGGGCGTCCATGATAAACAACGTGGGGCCCACCAGCAGCACGAACAGTGCCAGCAGGGCAGCAAAAGTTATGTTGATTTCACTGAGTCGGCGGATTCCCTTGTCCAGACCTTTGACCACCGACCACGTGGCGGCTGCGGTGATGCATCCGATAAGGATGACCTGGATTTTTGGGGACTGGCCGATGCCCAGGAGATAGTCCAGGCCGGCGTTGACCTGCTGCACGCCTAAGCCCAGGGACGTGGCCACCCCGAAAAGCGTTGCCACGGTGGCCAGGATGTCGATGATATTGCCGGGCCAGCCGTAAATGCGCTCGCCTAAGAGCGGGTAGAAGGCCGTGCGGATTGAAAGCGGCAGGCCCTTGTTGAAGGAAAAAAAGGCCAGTGAGAGCCCCACCAGGGAATAGATGGCCCATGGATGCAGTCCCCAGTGCAGAAAAGTGATGTCCATTGCCTTTCGGGCGGATTCGGTGGTGCCCGGCTCGGTCAGGGGATTGGCGACGAAGTGAAACATCGGTTCTGCCACGCCGTAGAAGAGCAGACCGATACCCATGCCAGCGGAAAACAGCATGGAGAACCATCCCAGGGTGGAAAATTCCGGCTCTGCATCCGGCCCCCCCAGCCGGATGTCACCAAAACGCCCGGCCATTAACACCAGTGTAAAAATAAGGACGATATTGACGGTCCAAATGAATAGCCAGCCGGTATAATTCGACATGGTGCGCTGCATTTGCTGAAAAATGTCGCCGAGGTATTGTTGAAAGATGATGGTTGTCGCTACGAAAAAAATGATTAGACCGGCTGAGATAAAAAATACCTGCGGATGCACATCCAGGTGAAACCAGCTTTCTTCGGCCGGTTTCTCTGCGGCTTTTTCTTCTGGCTTCGGCTTCTCTGCCATAGCTAATCCTTTGTTAACTGCGGGTTGGGGTTACAGCGTTGGGGTCCGGTTTTTTAACGGGGGTTTTAAAAATTGATGCACTGGCTCTGTTTTCAAGCATCTGTAAAAGTATAATCTTCCCATCCCGGTCCATCAAATTTTTCTGTCTGTTTGCACAAATTATCCGCATGACCATATTTAGGATAGTGATAGGTCGTGAACGAAAACCGTCTTTTCCGTTCGGGTACTATATACCGAAGATCTCGAAAATTCATACAGGGAGACAAGCATTATGAACCAGAAAATTGTTGATTTGCTGGACAAGGAAGCCGAAGACCTGTTGTCGCACCAGTGCCGCACCGTGCCGGCCGAGCACCTGCATCTGCCAGGCCCGGATTTTATCGACCGGATCGTCGCCCAGAGCGATCGTTCCATCCGGGTGATGCGCAACCTGCAGGCTATTTTCGATCATGGCCGCCTGGGCGCAACGGGCTACATCTCTGTTTTGCCTGTTGACCAGGGGGTGGAGCACACGGCGGGGGCCTCGTTTGCGCCCAATCCGCAGTTTTTTGATCCGGAAAACATCATACGCCTGGCCATGGAGGGCGGCTGCAATGCGGTGGCCTCCACAATGGGCGTCCTGGGATCGGTTGCTCGCAAATACGCCCACAAGATCCCGTTTATTGCGAAGTTCAATCACAATGAGCTGCTCTCTTACCCGAATACTCATGACCAGATCCTGTTCGGCAGCGTCAACCAGGCCTATGACATGGGAGCAGTGGCTGTTGGGGCGACCATTTACTTCGGATCCCAGGAAAGTGAGCGCCAAATCCAGGAAATCGCCGATGCGTTCCGTTATGCCCACGAACTGGGGCTGGGCACCATCCTGTGGGCCTATTTGCGCAATCCGGGGTTCAAGACCGGGGATGACGACTATCACCAGGCTGCAGACCTTACGGGCCAGGCCAATCATCTGGCCGTAACGCTTGAGGCGGATATCGTCAAGCAAAAGCAGCCGGAAACCAACGGCGGCTTCACGGCCCTGCAATTCGGTAAAACCCATGAGAAAATGTATTCCGAGTTGTGCACGGATCATCCTATCGACATGACCCGCTACCAGGTTTTGAATTGCTACATGGGTCGGGCCGGGTTGATCAATTCAGGCGGCGCTTCGGGAAAAAATGATCTGGCCCAGGCGGTGCGAACCGCCGTGATTAACAAACGGGCCGGGGGCATGGGAATGATATCGGGGCGTAAGGCCTTTCAAAGACCCATGAAAGAAGGGGTGGCGCTGCTCAACGCCATTCAGGAGGTCTACCTGGATAAGGCCATCACCGTGGCCTGATGGAATGCAAGGGCAGCTACAGGAGCAAAAAGGGAAAAAAGGAAACGTCAGTCAGGAGGGGGCTTGGGGGCAGGGCGCCTCAAGTGCGTTGGGGATCTTTTTTTTTCAACTCATACTTGGATATCAGACGGGACAGGTAGGTTCGCTGAATGCCCATGACCTTTGCGGCCTTACTTTGATTGCCGCTGGAATTTTTCAGATTCAGCAATATAAATTTTTTCTTAAACTCGTCAACCGCCTCCTGCAGGGTCATGCCCAGGGGGATGTCGTTCATGGTGGATTCCACTGAACAAAACATGGGGAGGTCCTCAGGCCTCAATTGCCTGCTGTTGCCCATGACCACCGCCCGCTCAAGTGCGTTTTGAAGCTCGCGCACATTGCCCGGCCAGTCGTAGTTTATCATTTTTTGCATGGCTTCTTCAGAGATTTCAATATCGGAATAGCCTTTCTCTTTCTGAAACAGCTGAACGAAATGCCTGGCCAGCAGCGGAATGTCTTCTTTGCGCTCCTTCAGCGGGGGGATGTGGATTTCAACGACATTTAGCCGATAATACAGATCCTCTCTGAAAGAGCCGTTTTTAACAGATTCCGCAATTACTTTATTGGTTGCTGCAATTACGCGGATATCCACAGATATGGGCGTGTTGCCCCCAACCCGGTAAAATATACCGTCTTGCAGTACGCGAAGGAGCTTCGCCTGCATTTGGGGACTCATTTCAGCAATTTCATCGAGAAAAATGGTGCTCTCATCAGCCAGTTCAAATTTACCGATTTTCTGACTCATGGCGCCGGTGAAAGCGCCTTTTTCATAGCCGAACAGTTCGGCTTCCAGCAAGGATTCGGGAAGGGCTGCACAGTTTAAGGCGACCAGGTGCCTTTCTTTTCGGGGACTTGCCTGGTGAATCAAGCGGGCCAGAAGTTCTTTCCCCGTTCCGCTTTCTCCCAATATCAGGGTGCTCGCCATGGATTGGCCGACCTGCAGGGCCTCTGATAAAACTTTTTGGATCTCTTTGCTTTTACCAATTATCTGGTGTTTGGGCGCCAATTCCTCCCGCAACCCTTTGTTTTCCTTTTCGACGGATTGAAATTTTTTGGCATTCCCAATTGCCACAGCAGCCAGGTCCGCAAAAACCGTCAGCAGTTCCAGGTCATTATTCTGAAAGGCACTGCCATCCACTTTATTCATAAATTCAATGACGCCGATCACCTTGTTATGCAAATGCATCGGCACGCAGGCGATGGATTTGGTCTTGAAGCCGATTTGATTGCTGATATGGCGGTACCAGCGCTTGTCCTTGGTGGCGTCCTTGATTAACAGGGGCTCATCCTTTTGCGCCACATAGCCGGCAATCCCCTGTCCCATCTTGACTTCAAACTGTTTGACTTCTTCTTTTTTGGTACCCGTGGCAACTTTGAAATAAAGCTTATTGGTTTTTTCATCCAGGAGAAGCAGGGAGCTTGCCTTTGCGCCCATCATTCGGTTTCCGGTCTCAAGAATGGTCTCCAGCAGCCGGTTCAGATCATGGACATTGGAGACCCATGCGGAAATATCTTTTAAGTGGTGAATGGAAAGTTCCGGGTCTTTATAAGCTGTTTCCATTAAGAGGCACTCTCTAATATATGACGGATTGGTATATTCGGAGCAAGTGTCCTTGTCCTGTATACTCGTTTAATTACCATTTATTTAATTGATTTTCAACAGGTTAATTTACACCGACGGCTTTAGTCGGGCCTTGGCTTTTATTGATTTGCAAGCGGTGGTTTTTTTACAGTATTTCATCTGAGGAAGGCAGTTTGGAGGCGCGACCGGATACAGCAGCGGCCCCTGATCCGGATGTGGATCCGAATCAGGGGCCGCTGCACGATATTTGAGCTCGGGGCACTAAATTTTTGTCGCCACGCCTTGGCCGGCATTTTTTCAACCCGCTTTTTCCAGTCTACTCCATCTGAAACAGCTGGCTGAAAGGAATCTGTTCATAGCCGGCGGGTATTTCGAATTCGCTTTCAGCAATGGCCTTTTCTTCTATTGTACGTACATCAAAATAAGTTTCCGTCTCGCCGTATTCATCATGCTCAACGGTCTTGAGCGGCCAGCCGGAGAGGGTGAGCTTCAGGTATGCCTCGGTGGCTTCAACAGCATTGGGCCCCATCATTTGAGATGAACATTCCTGGAACCGGGCCCACGCATCCAGGTCCCCCATCTCCCGGGTAAGCTTTTTACTGCTTCATATGCGTTATGCCTGACAAAATACGATTGTCAAGACGCTTTTCCATGTCTGCCAAAGAAAACCAGTGCCTGCATGGCACGTGCGCACTGTTCCGGCGTGCTGTAGACGGGAATGCCGCCTTCAGAGAGGATCTCTTCCATAATGTCGTTTTCAAGCTGGGCAAAACGCAGGCATATTACTGGTTTGTTGTATTTCCGGGGCAGTTCGGCGTAGCGTTCACCGCCCTCCAGGGCTGTTTGAACGGCCGGGGAATGATCCTTCGCGCTGCGCTCTATTCTGAGGGTGGGGTCAAAGAGTTGGGGGCTGACCGGAACGTTGCTGATAACCCCGTCAATATAATCCAATTGAAGGAAGCGTTCAATAATCTCGGCCTCCTGTATTGCAGTACGGCTGCTGCCGGCAAAATCTACCGGGTTTTTGGCTTGGGGCGCATGACCCGGAAGCAGGGCCGAGATAGCAGCCGAGGTCTCCGGATCCAGTCGGGGCAGATCCATTCCCAAAGCCGAGCAGGCATCTGTTCCGACAACGCCCTGTCCGCCGCTTCCGAGGATGGCCACCCGGTTGCCTCTGGCCACCGGGAGGCCGGCCAGGGCCTGGGCTGTTTCAAACAGGTGAAAGGCTTCGTGGACTTGCAGCAGCCCCATTTGCTTGCAGAGGTTGTCAAAGATAACCGCCGAACCTGCCACGGATGCCGTATGGGACATGGCCGCGCGTCCGGCCGGTATGGAGCGGCCGGCCTTGTAGATCACGATTGGTTTTTTTGCCGCAGCGGCCTGAGCGATATGAAAAAACCGCTCCCCGTCCCTTAATCCTTCCAGGTAAAGGGCAATCACCCGGGTCTCTTCGTCCCCGGCCAGGTATTCGAGATAATCCGCGACTTCCAGATCCGTCTGGTTGCCAATACTGATAAATTTGCTCAGCCCGTATCCCCGGTCTGCGGCGACCTGTGCCATGGAAACGCCGAAGGTGCCGCTCTGGCTGACAAAGGCAATGGCTCCCTTTTTGGGCGCCTGAGCAAAACTGAGATTGAAGTTTCCGGCCGCGCTCCAGATTCCCATGCAATTGGGGCCTACAAATCGAATCCCTGCAGATTGCGCCACCTCGGCGATTTCATCTTCAAGGCGGCGGCCCGCAGCGCCGACTTCGGCAAAACCGGCGGTTATCACGACAGCGCCTTTGACGCCCCTGGCGCTGCATTGCTTTAACAAGGCCGGCACGCTTGCTGCGGGGGTTGTGATAATGGCCAGGTCGATTTCATCGGGCACCGCTTCAACGCCGGGATAGGCCGTAAGCCCAAGAATTTCGAGCTTTTCGGGGTTGACCGGATAGATGGCTCCCTTAAAACCCGTGTAAAGCGGTCTGTACACCATCCGATGCCCCCATTTTTCCGGTGTGTCCGAGGCACCGATAACGGCGATCGAGCGGGGCTTGAAAATCGCGTCCAGGGCATTTGCCGGGGCTTTTGCGGGTCTTTTTGACAATGGGTTCGCCTATACTTTTCAGGGTGCTATGGCGGCTGCCACTCCGTCTTGGGTTTTTCTTGGAGGCCTGGTTTTACAGGCCTCCAAAACTCTC
>P_1C_Sed_2_UnCtyDRAFT_1000070_pt1 | contig 28449 bp, 26 predicted proteins | sample Pon1CUnioCityCA_4_FD_10229 | JGI IMG/M metagenome (IMG submission 10229) | reverse complement strand
GGACAATTCGTGCATCAGGCACTCCTTTGGATAATCCTTCCAGTGCCTTTTGTAATACATGGTTTGCCGGTAAATTATCTTCTGCAAGTTTTACTGCAGGCTCAATCATATTGATCAGCTGTTGGTCACTTAAACCCCTTGCTTCTTTTCTTGCCTTAAGATCATCGATTACAGATCGTTCTATCCCTGCATTTCCTGCCTGTTCTACCAGTTCATTCAACGATTCCGTTTGGCCAATAGCAGCATCAGGAATACCGAAATAAGCACAAATAACAACCAAAAGTGCGATGACCTTTATATGTGTATTTAAACTCTTCATCATGTTCATTTCAATTAAATTATTGTACTAATAACAGTGCATTCTGCCCGCCAAATCCATCTTCGACGGTATATGTCTCCTTGGAAAACGAGATCCAGCTTTCTTCTCCATCCTCAATTATGAGCACTTTATATTCATAAGAGCCGGAATCCAATTCAAGCTCGGCTCTATATTGATCCTTTTTAATATTAACGAGTGGTAAACCGGGTCGGGACCAGTTATTAAAATCTCCAACCAGATAAATACGCCCATCTCCGGGATACGAAATTTTCACTCGCTGTACATCGTTTTCTTTTTTCCAATTCGGTGATACTTTATCACTATCTTTTCGTGATTTAGGCTGTAACGTAACTCGGATCCCGCCAGAAATTTGTACATCATTAATATTCTGATCAGTCGCCGTTGTGTTATATCGCAACCCTTCGGCACTCACAAAAGCCGTTAACTTTGAACTGATGGGCATACTCCCTTCAATTCCCAACCGGAATATGCGATTAGTCTCCTCAATCGTTTCTGTCGTTTCGCTTGGCCCTCCCCCCACAGGTGGAAAACCACCGCCTCCACCACCGGTCGTTACCGTTTGTTGGTTTTGATATTGTTCAAGACCAATTTTGAGTCTAATTTTTGAGCCTTTCTCAAAAATCCGACTTGCAGCTATAAATGAACTAAATCCCTTCTGTATATCCGGGAAGGAATCAAAGTTACCGTACAAACCTGTCGATAATTGCCAATTAAAATTGGGCCAGGTTTCAAACTCAAGAGCATATAAATCAGATCGATCATTGGTAGAAGTCGACACACTATCTACCATATAGTCTTGATACGACCGAAAGTTAGAACCCGCTTTTATTTTCAGTTGACTAAATGGCGTGGGTGACCATGTTAATGTAGGTTGAGCCCAAAACATGCTCCTACTAAAAGAGGAATTAAAATAACTTCCTCCCATCTCTACTCCGGCGCTTACCGAATAATTGAATTGATGCTGATATCTTGCCAGAGCTAATCCACCCTTCCACGTATTTAATGCAGACATAAAAGGCTCCAGAACAGCAATGCCCGTCAACTCAACCATATCATTATTACCGAGCCAAGTGCTTTGCCCTATCCCGGANATNGCTCCAAAGGAGNTATTTCCGGCCCGNTTCCACTCCCCGTAATAGGGATTCAAATAGGTGTTTGTCGAATAACCCACTCTGGAATCAACAGAAAATACTGTCTGCCAGTCCTGTGCTAACATTTCATTTGATATAGAAATTAATAACATCACAATAATGAGACCTATTCTCATAAGTAGATCACTGCATTTTTGTTACCAAATCCGTCTTCGCGCTGCATCGGAGCCATCGGGTCTGTTACCCATTTCTCCCCATCTTTTACAAACATATAGCGATGCTCTCCTCTGCTCATTGATACCAGTCCGGTCCAGACCTGCTCTCCGTTCACCTCTTGTTTCTCAAGAGCGATAGGTTTCCAACCGTTAAAGTCCCCGGCAACTTCTATGGATTGCGCTTTTTCATCTATATAAACAAAGCGTACCCATACTTGGTCCTGGCTATGAGAAATCTGCTGTACTGATTCTTGCATATTGTTATTTACCCGGACCACCTCTTGGGAAGCATCAAAATAAAAAGGAGTCAATATGGCTATCGTTAAAATCATTGCTGCGGCAACACCATATACCGGTCGCAGATGGATTTTCCGTGGCATCCATAATCTATTTATCCAGGCTTTTATCTGCTCTGTTAGCGATATATTTGGCTCTGGTTGATCCGCATGTTCAATGCTATGCATCACCCGATCCGTAAATCCATCGGGTACCTCCGGTTGATCATACACCTCTGTATTACTAACAGTACCTTGGATTGACCTCTCGAAAGAAAGCATTTGCCGCATCTGCGGATCATCTGCTATCATATGGAGAGCCTCCCGCTCTTCTTCACCGGATAACTCCCCATCCAGATATTTTCGCAGTATTTCGTCCTTTTCCATATTCATAATTCCTAGGTATACTGGTTTACATACTCTTTCAACTCCTTCCGGGCTCTGTGCACCCGCACTTTAAGTGCCCCTTCTGTGGCATCTAATCGTTTTGCCATGGCTTGATACGTCATATTATCACGATATTTCATCAAAAAAGCCTCCGCATAAATCGGTTTTATTGTAGAGAGGGCCTTTTCTAAAATGGCCTCTTGCTCCTGTTGCTCAATGTCATCATCAGCCAATTCTTCTGCTTTCATATTGGCTTCAAGCTCATGGGATTCCATCTCACTAAATTCTTTATTTGATCGCCTTACATTCTTTGCGTAATCCAAACAGTGATTTCTTGCCAACGTATACAGCCAGGAAGAAAACTTTGACTGCTTATTAAAGGAATCCAAGCGCTCATAAGCTTTAACAAAAATCTGCTGCGCTAACTCTTCTCTGTCCGCTTTTCTATTCACAAATTTGCCTACAATACCAAATACCATTGACGCATACTTGTCAACAAGTATCCTGTAACGATCTTTCTGACCGTCCAGAATTTCTTGTATTAGTTTAAATTCTTTTTCCCTGGAATCTTCCATTAAGCTGAAACATATATCAGCGCAGGATCGCACCTTTGCAAACCCTACCTGTTTATGTGACGATTGACTTTACAAATAGTTACTAAAAAAGTGAAATTGAATAGATGAATTATATACAAGTTATTATAGTTCAAAACACCTAGTAAAATCTTTCATTTCTCTTTGATGTCTTAAACAGTATAATGTAATCGAAATATTGATTACTTCAATTTAAGGGAGCCGGGACTTTACAGGTTGATACCTCATTTTATTAGCACCCGGATGACATGCTGTACTATAAAATAATAGAGACTTACAGTTATGAAATTTAAAAGGATCCTATTGAGCAGTAAGGCAATCGCTTTAATGCTTCTACTTTTTGGTTATGGTTGGATCATTACATCTGATTTTTTAGCTGCCTATGCTAATGGTAATACCTTTAGCCTTATCAACATCCAAATACTTAAGGGGCTCCTTTTTGTAACGATTGCCTCTATGGGGGTATATGCATTACTCTATCTCAAAGATAGAGAGCTAGAACAAAGTCACAGATATACTGATTCTATTCTTGAAACAATCGATGTGGCCATCTTAGTAATCACTGAAGATGGGATTATCGATCATGCAAATAGAGCTTTTGAAAACATTTTCGGGTACACAAAAAAAGAAATGGAAGGCCACCATTTTTCAAATCTGCTAAGTGAAAGAAATTATGAGAGAGGATACGATGATTTTCAAAAATTATTAGAAGGCTATTCGTTTCCCAATGAAGAATGGGTAATAAGCGACAAATCGGGCAATCCCATTTCCCTGATCCTCAATTCTGAAATTATGCATGGTGATCAGAACGATTTCTTCATATTAAGTGCCATGGATATTACCGAGTTAAAGGAAACCCAAGCCAAACTTGAACACTCCCTGGCCGAAAAGGACGTTCTATTATCTGAAATCCATCACCGTGTAAAAAACAATTTAGCGATCGTATCGGGACTAATGCAGCTGCAAATTTTTGAAGAAAAGAATTCTAACCTAAGAGAAAAACTGGTTACCTGTACAAGCCGCATTCAAACGATTGGAACCATCCATGAACTTTTATATCAGTCAAATAACCTTGCTCAATTACGCTTTGATAAAAGTATTAAACAACTGATTCACAATATACGCGATTTAAATGATCAGCTACAGGAGATAGCCTTCAATCTTGACCTATCTCCCGTTTCTATTAATATCAACCAAGCGGTACCTGCCTGCTTAGTTATTAACGAAGTTGTTACGAACGCTTTGCAACATGCATTTACTGAAAAAGAACAAGGCCATATTTCCATAAATTTATCCAAAACCAACGATGAAGTGCTTACGTTAACCGTTTCCGATAACGGGCAAGGTTTACCCGAGCATTTTGCATCAATTTCTCAGAATGGCTCTCTAGGCTTTCAACTTGTTGATACTCTTTTAAAACAACTTGAAGCTGAACATACGGTTCACTCTACAGATCAGGGAACTAAGTTTTCATTTTCGTTTAAGAAAACACTTAAAAAAGGAAGCAGCAGTATCTTTAAAAATTAAGTTCCTAGCTTAGTTTTTTAATTAACGTTGTACCCTTTTCAATTTTCTGTATTTTAGAGCAGTAAATATTCAAGAATTAAAAATACTATTATGACCCAAGAAGAAACTAATAAAGGCAACCGCCTGATCGAAGATCTGATGGGATCAACTATCAAAATTGATCAGGAAGATGTAAAAGATATTCCGCTGGCGTTCCTGCAGCTCGAAGACATGAAATTTCACTTAGCCTGGAAATGGCTGATGCCGGTGGTAATCAAAATTGAAGATGATCTGGGCTATTCGGTACTAATCAAAGATAAAGCCTGCATGGTAGTAGTTGACGATGATACCACCTTTGAGACGGAGGCTGAGACCAAAATGGAAGCAGTCTGGCGGGCAATTGTTGAATTTTTAGATTGGCATAAAGATCAGTGATATTTAATGTCTTGCTCTGGCTCTTAATTTCATAAGCTAAGAGCCTCTTTTTTTGTTTTTCTCATTCCTGGCTTTCGAAACTTTCATTAACATGGTAAACCTATTACCTTACTTTAATTCTTAACGTTTACTCGAGCCATTAATGGCACTCGATCGTCAGGAAATACAGTTTTGTAACTCTAAGGATGAAGTCCGGATTGCTTATGCTCAATCTGGTTCTGGTCCCCCACTGGTAAAAGTTGCAAACTGGTTGAGCCATTTGAAATATGATTGGGACAGTCCGGTTTGGCAACATTGGCTTAATAACCTTTCTGAAAAACATACCTTGGTTCGCTATGATCAACGTGGTTGTGGATTATCTGACAGGGATGTTGATCAGTTATCAATAAATGCTCTCGTAGATGACCTAGAAGCGGTGGTTGATGATTTGGGTCTGGAAAAGTTTCCGTTGCTGGGGATCTGTTCTGGTGGACCTGTGGCCTATAAATATGCTAATCGTCACCCCGAAAAAGTCAGCCACTTGATTTTATATGGGTCCTATGGAAGCAAGGCTCCGAATCAATATTCTGCCCAAAAAGTTGCTGAAGCCAAAACCATGCTTCGCCTTATCAAGATCGGGTGGGGGCGGGACAATCCCGCATTTCGTCAGTTTTTTACCAATCTCTTTATACCTGATGCCAGTCCCAAGCAAATTGAATGGTATAATAATCTACAGCGAGTTTCTACTTCGCCGGAGATGGCCTACCGCATTCAACACCTTCTTTTTAATCTATCAATTGAGCAATTCGAATCTGGGTTCAATATCCCTACGCTGGTTTTACACAGTGAAAAGGATGGTGTTGTTCCACTTGATGAAGGACGTGGATGGGCATCTAAAATACCCGGTGCCCGTTTTGTGCCTCTTGATAGCAAAAACCATATCCTGTTAAATGACGAACCGGCCTGGCAGCGATTCCTTGCAGAAATTCACAGCTTCATCGGTTCTAAACCTAGCGAAAAATCTTCTGATGAATCTGAAGCATCCGCTTTTCCCGAACTTACCCCCCGCCAGATTGAAGTGTTAAATCTTATTGCGCAGGGATTCGACAATCAAGAAATAGCAAATGAACTTTATATCAGTCCCAAAACAGTAAGTAATCATATCAATACGATCTTTCACAAACTACAGGTCGACACCAGAGCCCGCGCAATTGTTTTAGCCCGTGAAGCAGGTCTCGGACAGACAGGCTAATCTTTCGGATCAATAAGGCCCACACTGGGTGAGTGCACCTATTAATACAATGGTGACGATCCCCCAAATTTGAAGGCTCAGTCTCATGACAATCATCTCCGCTTCTTTTAAGTTGGTCATGTTAAACTAAGACCAAACCAACTGTCGTCATGAATTTAAAAAAAACTGCAGCTATTACATGCACAATACTNGCTCACTTGGCATTCCTGCTTTCATTTCTTTACCTGGTTGGATTTGTAGGTAACTTTATTGTACCAAAAACAATTGACAGTGGTACTCAAGCCCCCTTCTGGGAATCAGTATTCATCAATACTTCCCTGATCTTAATGTTTGGATTACAACACAGTCTCATGGCTCGGCAAGGATTCAAACAAAAACTTAAAAATTTGATACCCCCTCATTTTGAGCGAAGCTTTTTCGTGCTACTTACCGGAATTGTGCTGGGCTCTATCTATTGGTTGTGGCAACCCATACCAGCGCAAATCTGGAATATCGAAACCGGATGGGCACAAAAACTACTTTGGGGAATATTTGGCTTCGGGTGGCTTGTAGTTTTGATTTCAGCGGAACTAATCAGTGGGGCTCATTTAGTCGGCCGGCGACAAATCATTGATTATCTAAAAGGTTGGGAACCTTCAGCCCCGGATTTTCAGGTTCCCGGACTTTACAAACTAACAAGACATCCAATGATGCTGGGATTTTTATTTGCCTTCTGGTCCACGCCAACAATGACAGCTGGACATTTATTTTTTGCCAGCGGCATGACGGTCTACATACTTATCGCGCTTCCAATTGAAGAACGAGATATGGTTCGTTTTTTCGGAGAACGATATCGCATATATAAAAAACGCGTGCCTATGTTGTTGCCCATTCCCAAACGTCAACAAAGTTCACAAAACGACTAAAAGAATATTCAGCTGCATCAATCACTAACAACTAAAATAACGAGGATTATATTATTATGTCTGATAATAACAACAATCAAGATTTAGCAACTATAAATAATAAAGTCGACATGACCTATCGACAAAAACCACTTTGCGCACGCTACACAAAGTGTCCCCAAGAGGCGGCAATCACCGACTGGGCCAAAACCACTGGTGGCAAGGATCCAGTACACGTCGTTATTAATATGGGCAATTCCACCGGAGGAGCTAATATAGCCCAAGATTACCTGCCCGAGGATAATGTGGGTGATAACGGTTATGGTGTGGAATTGCCTATCGGAATTCACAAAGCAGTTGGTGGAGATCATGATCTCCCAAACCCTGGTAACATGCTAGCTGCTGCTTTAGCTACCTGTATTGATACTACGACCCGAATAATTGCGAACCGCCTAAGTATACAGATCCAACACTTGCAGGTTACCGTATGCACAAAAGCCGACGTTCGTGGTACACTGATCGTAGATCGAGAAGTTCCGGTTCAGTTTCAAGAAATGGAATGTACTATTGAATTAGAAGCTACCGAAGATACAAAACCTAAGCTTTTGAAAAGACTTCTTGCTGCAGTGGAATATAGCTGCGTTAATCTTCAAACTTTGCGAAATGGGGTTGATGTAAACACAAACCTAAAAGTTATTGATTAACCTGGACATCATATTTAGCAGACCTTTGAGCAAGCTATTTCATCTGACTGCATACCGATTCAACGGCTTTTATACTTGTCTTACTTAGATCTACTTTTAATTTTCTTGGGTAACTGGAGTTTTATAAAAATTGCAGAATTATAAAGTAGTTGCCATCTTCACTGATGAGTTTTTCATCAAATTGTGATTATGAACAAAATCGCTTTTGTAACCGGTGGCACCGGCTTTATTGGGATTAATCTTATTAAACAACTTGTTGAAAGAAACTGGCAAGTAACAGCTCTTCACCGTGCGAGTTCTGACATATCAAAACTTGAAGAACTTCCGGTTAAGTTGGTTGAAGGCTCAATCACTGATTTAGAAAGTCTCCATGAGGTCTTCCCTTCGGATATTACTGTCGTTTTTCATTTAGCAGGCAATACAAACATGTGGTCCCAACACAATGAGTACCAAACCAAGGTTAACGTTCAGGGAACCCGAAATATGGTTACGGCTGCTATCAAACATGATGTTAAGACTTTTATCCATACATCAAGCGTTTCGGCCTGGGGTACTATGGGTGGTATCGTAACTGAAGAAAGCCCACAGGGTGGTGGAGAATCGTGGGTTAATTATGAGCGCACCAAATGGCTTTCTGAACGTGAAGCTCTAAAGGCCCGCAACCACAATATAAAAGTCGTGATAATGAATCCGGCCATGGTTGTGGGGCCCTATGATGCCAATAACTGGGGGCGTCTTTTCTTTGCTTTGCGGGATGATGATCTGCCCGGTGTCACGTGTGGCAACATGAGTATAGCTCATGTCAACGAAGTTGTACGAGCTCATATTTCAGCCGTCGAGAATGGGCGTGATGGAGAAAACTATATTTTAGGAGGCCAAAACTGTACCTTTGCTGAGTTCGTATCTATTATAGCAGACGTATCCAACATTTCTTCACAGCCTAAAATTATCCCAGCACCCATCCTTAAGCTGGTCGCCAATTTTAAATCCGCCATTGCATATTTCACCGGAAAGGAACCCGACCTTACACCGGAGCTTGCAAAGCTTATGACCCGAAATGTTGTTTACTCCAGTGATAAGGCCAAAAAAGAATTGGGCTATCGTATTCCTCCTGTTAGAGAATCTGTCCGTGACTGTTACAAGTGGTTGGTTCAGGAAGAGCTGCTATAACCCATTCTTTCACGATGAGGTAAATGCCCTAAATGCCTTAAAGTATCCTTCAAAATTGCCTGTGTCATGTCGGGTTAACCCATCTGCCAGCGGGTGTCCCAGTACCAAGCCTCCATCTGCGACCATCTTGTGTATAGCAGGAGTAAGTTGCAACTCTCCTCGGGAATCGGGCGTTGTCTCTTTAAGTATTTCAAAAATCCTATTATCCAATACATATCGACACGCCACGGCCCATGGATCAGTCGGTATTATAGACGGTTTTTCTATGATATCTGTTAAACGGACCTTTTTTTCCTTTATAGCATTATTCACCTTAAACTCTACCACACCCCTTGACGAGGCCTCTTCTTTACTGATAGGGTAAATCGCCAGTACCCCCATCACATCCTTTTCACTTTTCATAGAAATGAGATCTTCTAAATATGAGGTTTTCCCTATCCCTTTCAACGGTGCATCAGCAAAAACCACTATAAAGTCTTCCTTCTTCACAAACGATTCTGCTTTTAAGATCGCACCGCCCGGTCCTGATAACGAATCATCAAAGATAAACTGCACTGAAGCATTATCCTTAAAATAGTCGATCATCTTCTGGTCATCGCTTTTAGCTACTACAGCAATTTCCCTGATACCTGCTTCTTTCAATTCTTCGATGATATGCTGTAACACTGGCTTTTTGCCCAACGGTAGCATTGGCTTCGATAAGTAATTAGTAATCGGTTGCATACGGGATCCTTCGCCTGCGGCCGGAATTACAGCCTTTGTAATTTTTGACATCTGTTTATTGTAATTTATTGAATAATAATTCCTTCATCTCGTATCATATTTCAGAATAACAACTCTTATACACAAGGTTAAATATTTTGCTCAAAAACCCTTATTTTTGGAGACTCTCAAGACTACCGCAGATTTTTATCGGATTGAGGCAAAAGTAGTCAACTCTATAACTTTAATAATATATAAGTGTAATAAAAACATACACTTAAGCTAATTATGAATTCCCTTTTCCCAAAATACGATGTCATTGTAGTTGGTGCCGGTCACGCTGGTAGTGAGGCCGCAGGTGCAGCAGCAGAAATTGGTGCCAACACATTACTGATAACCATGAACCTCGATGCCATTGCAAAGATGTCATGCAATCCAGCTATCGGTGGGGTTGCCAAAGGGCAACTGGTACGAGAAATAGATGCCCTTGGCGGACTTATGGGTAAAGTAGCTGACAAATCCGGCGTTCAATTTCGCATTTTAAATACCAGCAAGGGTCCGGCAATGTGGAGTCCACGCTGCCAAAGCGATAGAGCTCTTTACAGCAAGACCATGCGGGAAGAACTCGAAAAGAAAGAGAACCTTCATTTTCGTCAGGATAATGTGGTTGATGTATTAACCACTGATGATGGAAAAAGAGCCACCGGAGTAAAAACTTCTACGGGACAAATCTTTGAGGCAGATGCCGTTATCCTTACGACCGGTACTTTCGGCAATGGCTTAATGCATATCGGTGACACTAATTTTGGGGGCGGGCGTTCTGGCGAACGTGCTTCGATCGGAATTTCTGCGGCCCTTGAAGATCTTGGTTTTGAAGTCGGTCGACTAAAGACCGGGACTCCTCCTCGTATTGATGGTCGCTCTATTAATTATGATGAGCTGGAAATTCAGTATGGGGATGAAGATCCTAATGCCTTCTCGTTTATGACCGAATCACTTCCCTCTCGAGAAGAACAGCTCACCTGCTGGATCGGAAATACAAATGAAGAAGTACATGATATGCTTCGTTCGGGATTTGATCGCAGCCCGATGTTTAATGGCACTATAGATTCTACCGGGCCTCGATACTGTCCCTCTATTGAAGATAAGATCAACCGATTTTCTGATAAAGATAGTCACCAGCTATTTCTTGAACCCGAGGGTTGGAATACTTACGAGATGTATCTGAATGGGTTTTCTACTTCCCTACCTGAAGATGTACAATATAAAGCCTTGCGTACTATTCCCGGCTTTGAAGACGCCGTTATGCTTCGTCCCGGCTACGCCATTGAATACGATTACTTTCCCCCTTATCAAATACGCCGTAGTATGGAAACCAAAATTACAGAGGGTCTCTTTTTTGCCGGACAAATTAACGGAACTACCGGATACGAAGAAGCCGGCTGCCAAGGGCTGATGGCCGGTATCAATGCGGCGCGAAAAGTGCAAGGTAAAGAAGAATTTATTCTGAAAAGATCAGAAGCATATATCGGTGTGCTCATTGATGATCTTATCACCAAAGGCACTGAAGAACCCTATCGGATGTTCACTTCCCGCGCCGAACATCGAATCTTGCTGCGCCAAGACAATGCCGATCTTCGTCTTACTGAGCTTGGCCACAAAATTGGCCTGGCCTCTGATGAGCGCTTTGAAAAGTTCAAAACAAAGAAAGAAGCCATTGATAAAATTCATGATCTTTTTGCAGATTATACCGTCTATCCCGAAAAAATGGATCCGATGCTCAAAGAGCAGGACACTTCCACCCTATCACAACCGGTAAAAGCAAAAACGCTTATACCGCGTCCCGAGCTTTCCATCTTTAATCTTATGAATGCCGATCCTGAACTAAAAGAAAAAGNTCGCGAGATCACTGNGGATGAGCTTGTATATGAGCAGGTCGAAATTCAAATTAAATATGCCGGATATATTGAAAAAGAGTTTGAAATGGTTGAAGAGATGAAGAAACAGGAAGATACTCTTATACCGGACGAACTCAATTACGATAAAATTAATAGCCTTTCTGCCGAGGGCAAACAAAAGATGGACCGTATTCGACCCGAAACGCTAGGACAAGCCAGCCGTATTAGCGGCGTCTCACCGAGCGATATCTCAGTTCTGATGGTCTATTTGAATAACTGATATAGACATTTCAATACTCAAAACAACCATAAACACAATAAGTTTCACGTGGAACAACATAATATTATCCAAAAATCTGTTCCACGTGAAACCTTTGCTCAAGTCGATGAGCTCATTAAAAAATATCGGAATGAGCTCGAATCCTATTTAGATAAACTGCTCTGGTGGAATGACCGGGTAAACCTTGTAAGTAGAGACGTTTCACGTGAAACTATCTGGCAACATATTCGGCATTCCCTCCTCCTTTCAAGCTTTGAATTCTTTGATAAAAACGATCTATTCCTCGACACCGGTACCGGGGGCGGACTCCCGGGCATCCCTTTAGCCATCACACATCCCGCAAAACATTTTGTACTCAATGACTTAGTTACCAAAAAGTGTCTGGCGATGAAGCAAATGGCTCGAGAGTTAGGCATTAAAAATATCGGAATTATAGATGGATCCATTGAGAATCTACATCTTGACAAAGAATGCATTCTTATCTCAAAGCATGCCTTTAAGATTGGCAACCTCATTAAGATGACCAAGCATTTATCTTGGGAAAAGATGGTTCTGTACAAAGGGTTAGACTTCGAGGATGAGCTAAAAAATATTTCAGAAGCGATAACTATCACCTCTCTTGACCTCTCCATTGGCTCCGATTTTTACAATGGTAAAGCTGTAATAATCATTGAAAAAAGCTAACTCCCCCTCTTTTATTAACTGAGAATCTCTGCGGTTTCACTTATATTGGTCCCTTCATCCCTTACTAAAATTTACCCTATTTATTGATGAATAGCTCCGAGCGCAGAATGAAGCTCATACTCATGCTTCAACAATCAAACAGCCGAATTACGGTAGATAAAATTGCAGATAAATTTAATATAAGTCGACGTACTGTCTTTCGGGACTTCAATGCTCTTTCAGAAATGAATGTCCCTGTTACCCATGACAAGTACCACGGCTATGGCATTATGCAGGGATATAAAATTCCTCCCCTGATGTTTACAAATAAGGAGCTCGCTACTATAATGGTGGGCCTAAATTTTGTAAAGTCACAGGTCGACCAAAAGCTTATTGAAGATGCCAAGGGTGTAGAGCTGAAGATAAAAGAAGTGGTCCCGGATGAGCTGCGCGATTTCATGGAATCCCTGGAAGAACGAACGGTAGTAGACCCATACTTAAACTTTGGGGCTGAAAAAATGGAGGGGGGCGACTGGTATGTAATCAGTAATGCCATCGCTAAGAATAATACCATCCGCTTTAACTATCGAGCGAAATCAACAGAAGAAATTAGCAGTCGAAAAGTTGACCCTTATATTATCGTATTTTATCGTGACCACTGGAATGTGATAGGTCATTCCCACAAAAGAGAAGATATCCGAAATTTTGTGCTCGATAGGATGTCAGATATCGAAATTCTGGACAAAGAGTTCGTCCCATATGGCAAGATCGATGTAGAAGGGTTAATTTTTCGATCTGACGGGAGTTCGGAAAAAATAATAGTAGATGTATCCAAGAAAGCAGTAAAGCGATTTCAAGCCAATTTGCCGACTAATATTATTAAGAAAAACAAAATAAATCCTAACTTATTTAGGATAGAATTTTATTTTGATAATTTAGACTTTATCAATGAATGGCTTTTACAATTTCCTAAAGATGTTAAATTGATTTCTCCAGACATATTGATAGAAAAAAGAAATGAATTGCTTGAAGATATGATGGAAAACAGTTAGATAATATGTACTAAATAATCATTTATCTTTCTAAAATAAATATAGAGGCTCGAGAACAACCATGCTCATCACGAATGTAATCATTCCCAAGCCCCTATCATCAGAATTAAAAATTTCAACCAATTAGTATGAAGGTATCTAACGACACCTAAACTTTTGGTCCGGCATTGATAATCTCTTGGCTGCTTTCTTGTTCGTACTTTTTAAAGTTTTCTTGAAAAAGTTTACCAAGTTTAGCTGCCTGTTTATTGTAATTCTCTGGATTACCCCAGGTTTCTCTTGGCTGTAATATTTTAGAAGGTACATTCGGACATTCTTTTGGAATGTCAAAACCAAACACTTCGTCTTTAGCCGTAGCAACGTCGGTAAGTTCACCTTTATGAATAGCATCAATAATGGCCCGGGTATTCTTCAAATCTATTCTGTTTCCCTCGCCGTAAGGTCCACCCGTTAGCCCCGTATTTACCAACCAGGCCTTCGCATCGTGTCTACGCATTTTATCAGCCAACATTTCAGCATACTTGCTTGGTGGCCATACCAAAAACGCTGCTCCAAAGCACGCAGAAAAAGTAGCCTCTGGTTCGGTAACTCCTACCTCGGTACCAGCCACCTTTGCTGTATACCCACTAATAAAGTGATACATAGCCTGCTCAGGAGATAATTTACTAACCGGAGGCAATACCCCAAAAGCATCATAAGTGAGGAAAATGACATTCTTCGGATGCCCGGCCATACAAGGTATCTTGGCATTTGATATATATTCAATAGGATATGAGGCCCGTGTGTTTTGGGTAATAGAGGTATCTTCATAATCTACTTCCCTCGAATTCTCATCATATCCTACATTCTCCAAGACGGTTCCAAATTTAATAGCATTATAAATCTCCGGTTCTTTTTCTTCAGAGAGATCTATGGTTTTAGCATAACACCCACCCTCGATATTAAAAACTCCGTCTTCGCTCCAACAATGCTCGTCGTCGCCAATCAACTTGCGGCTATTATCTGCGGATAACGTCGTTTTGCCAGTACCCGATAAGCCAAAGAACAGTGCCACATCATCTTCATCGTCTCCTTCGTTGGCTGAACAATGCATCGAAAGAACATTATGTTTGGGCATCAAGTAGTGCATAACCGTGAAGACCCCTTTTTTCATCTCCCCGGCATACTCAGTACCAAGAATGACCATCTGTTTAGTTTTAAAATTTACATCCACACTGGCATCAGAAGTCATACCCTCAGTATATTGGTTTGCAGGAAATTTTCCGGCATTATATACCACAAAATCAGGCTCGCCAAAGTTTTCAAGCTCTTCTTCAGTAGGTCGTATCAACATGTTATGCATAAAAAGTGCATGGTAGGCACGTTCCGCAATAATTCGAACTTTCAATCGGTAATTAGGGTCCCAACCAGCAAATCCATCAATTACATATAAGCNATCACGTGTATTAAGATAATCAGTAGCGCGCTGATGATTTATATTAAACGTATGTTCATCAAGCGATATGTTAATGTCGCCCCACCAAACTTCATCTTTAACATCATCAGTTTCAACTATCCGCTTATCTGCCGGGCTTCTTCCTGTCCTTTTACCTGACCGGACAACGAGAGCTCCATTGTTAGCAATTACTGATCCCGCATCATGTTTAATTGCCTCTTCATAAAGCTCTGATGGGGTAACATTCCTAATAACATTATCGACTTCTATCCCATGTTTCGTTAAATCAATATCTTGTTTAGCCATAATTGGTTTTTTCTTTAATTTATTGAAGTGACGCTTTTATATAAACACGATTAATGAACTTAATATGAAGTAGTGAAATATTTTAACTGCATGGTGTGTAAGACTTTCAAATAATCTTTATTTCATTTACTACACTTAACCTATAAAGTAATATCGGATGATACAACGAAGAACAGTTGGAATAATAGGAACGGGAAATGTTGGAGTAGCTGCAGCCTATGCTCTCTTCAATCAGCGCATTGCAAGCGAGATCATTTTAGTTGACCAAAACAAAGAGAAAGCAGAAGGGGAAGCTATGGACCTGATGCATGGTCAGCTTTTGGTCGGAAATGTAAAAGTACGATCCGGTAGTTATGAAGATCTTAAAGATACTCAGGTTATTGTTGTCACAGCGGGAGTTGGACAAAAGTCACCCGACGAATCACGGCTTGAACTTTTAAACAGAAATGCCGCTGTATTTAAGGATATCATCTCAAAATTAGATACCCATGCTCCAAATGCTATCTTAATTATTGCAACCAATCCGGTGGATATTCTCACTTATGTTTCCCAGAAACTGAGCAGTCGAGAACCTCACCGAATCATTGGAACGGGCACCCTTTTGGATACCGCACGCTTTCGGGCCCTGCTTGGTAATTATTATAATGTTGATCCTCGTTCAGTGCACGCCTATATCCTAGGTGAACACGGAGACTCGGAAGTACCCATCTGGAGCCAGGCTAATATCGGCGGTAAACCGATCGAGCATAATACCATCATGAACAAACCTTACAAACGTGAGGAGCTTGAGGAGCTTTTCATGAAAGCAAAAAATGCCGCTTATAAAATTATAGATCGTAAAGGATTTACCAATACAGCCATTGGAGTTGTTATCGCACGCATCGTAGAAGGCATTTTAGAAGACGAGAAAAGTGTGATTCCTGTTAGTATCTTCTGGGAAGGCGAATACGGCATTACCGACGTATGCATGAGCCTGCAAAGTGTTATCGGACTGGAGGGGGTAAAAAATAAAATTACTCCTGACCTCACTGATGAAGAGATTGAGGGGCTTACCAAATCAGCAAATATTTTAAAAGAAAGTCTGTCCGGTATTAAAGAACTAGACTAAAATAAAAAGCCCTGTCAGAATTCTACTTCTGACAGGGCCTAATTTATTAGAATAATTTACTGCTACACCGTTTCGTCTTCTTCTTCATTGACGACCCGCGTTACTGCAGCAATTTTACCTTCAGTATCGAGACGCATAATTCGAACACCTTGCGTATTTCTACCCATCGTTCGAATTCCGTCGCAACTCATTCGGATTACTTTTCCACCCTCGGTAATGACCATCAGATCATCTTTATCTGAGACATCCTTAAGAGCTATAAGTTCTCCAGTTTTCTTAGTGACTTTAAGCGTAATCACGCCCTTGCCGCCACGACTTTGCTCCCGGTAATCTTCAACCAACGATCGCTTGCCGTAACCGTTTTCAGAAATCGCCAGAACGGTAGCACCGTGGGTGTTTTTGATAACAACCATATCAACAAGCTCGTTATCATCACCCAGATCCATCCCTTTAACTCCGGAAGTATTTCGGCCCATGTCACGGACATCATCTTCGTGGAACCGAATGGCTCGTCCTTTTCTATTGGCAAGAATAATATTGCTTTCACCATTCGTAAGAGCAGCTTCCAGCAATGAATCATCATCATTAATGTTGATGCCAATAATTCCATCACGGCGCGGACGACTATAAGCTTCGAGGCTGGTTTTCTTAACCTTGCCCTCTTTCGTAGCCATGATAATGTAATTGTTGTTGATGTACTCCTCATCATCAAGCGTTTTCACCGGCACAAATGTCTTGATAGAGTCATCCTTATCAATATCGATAAGATTAACAATCGCACGTCCGCGAGCAGTTCTCGAACCTTCGGGAATCTCATAGACCTTCAACCAGTAACATTGTCCTTTCTCCGTAAAGAATAGAATATAATTATGGTTGGTCGCTACAAAAAGATGCTCTACATATTCATCATCTTTAGTAGTCGTTCCTTTCATGCCCTTTCCACCGCGTTTCTGTCGACGGTAACCGCTAACAGGCATGCGCTTGATAAAGCCTTTGTTAGAGATAGTCACAACTACATCTTCGTCGGCAATCATATCCTCAACGCTGAAGTCCTCTGCGGAGTGGACGATTTGCGTACGGCGTTCATCACCATAACGATCTTTGATCTCCAGAAGCTCATCTTTGATGATAGCCTTCTGCCGATCACGATTGGAAAGAATCTTACGGTAATCCGCAATCTTCTCTGCTATATCGTTGTATTCAAGCTCTATCTTATCGCGTTCCAATCCGGTAAGCTTCTGCAGACGCATATCCAGGATAGCTTTCGCCTGCAGGTCGGTAAGTGCAAATTTAGATCGAAGCGCTTCATTAGCTTCTTGCGGACTATCGGAAGCACGAATGGTCTTAATGACCTCATCAAGATCATCCAGCGCAATTTTAAGCCCCTCTAGGATGTGGGCTCGTGATTCCGCCTGATCCAGATCGTAAAGCGTACGTCGAATAATAACTTCGACACGATGCTCCACATAATGATAAATAAGCTCCTTCAGCGGCATAACCTTGGGACGCCCTTTTACAAGCGCTAAACTAATAACCCCAAAGGTCGTCTGCATCTGTGTATACTTATAAAGCTGATTGAGGACAATGCCTGTATTGGCATTTCTCTTAAGTATTACCACAATGCGCATTCCGTCACGATCAGACTCATCACGGATCTCCGAAATTTCGTCAATTTTTTCGTTTTGTGTCAGCTTGGCAATCTTTTGTACCAAGGTCGTTTTATTAACCTGGTAAGGTATTTCAGTAATCACAATTTGCTCACGTCCGTGACGCAGCTCTTCTGTTGTGCAACGAGCACGAAGAGTGATTTTTCCACGACCTGTTTCATAGGCTTCCTTCACTCCTTCATAACCGTATATGATGCCACCCGTAGGGAAGTCAGGAGCAGGAATGTGTTCCATAAGCTCCTTGCATTCTATATCCGGATTATCCAGATAAGCCACAATCCCATCAATAGTTTCCGTCAGGTTATGAGGGGCCATATTCGTAGCCATCCCCACCGCGATACCCGAAGCTCCGTTCAGCAGCATATTCGGCAACATCCCCGGTAGAACAGTAGGTTCTTGCAGGGTATCATCAAAGTTATCGTTAAAATCGACAGTCTCTTTGTTGATGTCCGTGAGCATTTCCTCGGCAATACGTTCCATACGAACTTCCGTATAACGCATCGCCGCTGCGGAATCCCCATCAATAGAACCGAAGTTCCCTTGCCCGTCCACTAAAGGATAGCGCAAGGAGAAATCCTGGACCATCCGAACAATCGAATCGTAAACGGCCGAATCACCATGTGGGTGATACTTACCAAGCACCTCACCTACAATACGAGCACTCTTTTTATAATTTCTGTTGTGAAGCATCCCCAGCTCACTCATTCCGTATAAAATGCGTCGGTGAACCGGCTTCAGACCGTCCCGAACGTCGGGCAGGGCACGAGATACAATAACCGACATCGAGTAATCGATATAGGCCGACTGCATCTCATCTTCAATCGCAATAGGTATAATTTTATCTCTTGCCATGGATAATATTTAGTACAGTGTTAAAATTAGATTCCTAAAAAGTGACTAAGTTTAAAAAGTGCTTTAGTGTTAACGTTCAAAGCTGAACCTCAACACATTGCACCCCGGCACCTAGTTTAAATGTCGAGTGTTGCGTATTTGGCATTACGTTCAATGAACTCCCGCCGAGGTTGTACATCAGATCCCATCAACCGTGAAAACAATTTGTCAGCGGCTGCGGCATTGTCTACCGTTACCTGCTGCAAAGTTCGTGTTTCCGGATCCATTGTCGTTTCCCAAAGCTGCTCGGGATTCATTTCACCCAGTCCCTTATATCGGGAAACATCAAATTTATAGCGGGATTTTCTGTGCTCTTTGACCAACTTTCGCCGGGTTTCTTCATCCCAGGCATAGTCAATATTGCCTCGACTGTCCGTAATTTTGTAAAGCGGTGGCATTGCAATATATACATGACCACCTTCTACAAGTGGTTTCATATATCGATAGAAAAACGTAAGCAACAATGTTCTAATGTGGGAACCGTCCACATCAGCATCCGTCATAATAATGATTTTGTGATACCGTAATTCTTCGAGATCGAAATCTTCTTCAGAATGGCCCACTCCAGCTCCTAAAGCCGTAATCATGGCCTGAATTTCATTATTCTCCAAGATACGGTTGATCTTAGCCTTTTCCGTATTCAAGATCTTACCACGCAAGGGCAAGATAGCTTGAAAGCTTCTATTTCGTCCCATCTTAGCAGATCCCCCCGCCGAGTCACCCTCGACCAAGTAAATCTCACTTTGCTTGGGATCTTTTATTGAGCAATCCGCCAGTTTACCGGGCAGTCCGCCCCCACTCATCGCGCTTTTGCGCTGAATAAGCTTACGAGCTTTCTTTGCTGCCTGTCGAGCCTCAGCAGCGAGAATGACCTTCTCGAGAATCTTTTTGGCAACCTTGGGGTTACGTTCGAGGTATTCATTCATCTGTTCATAAACAATGACCTCAACAGCACTTTGCACTTCAGAGTTACCGAGCTTTGTTTTAGTCTGTCCCTCAAATTGCGGCTCCGGAACCTTCACACTCAGTACAGCCGTCATTCCTTCTCGAAAATCACTTCCCGAAACGCTAATATCGCTCTTTATAAGGTTATTATCTTTTGCATATTTCTTAAGTGAACGGGTAAGAGCGCGACGAAAACCGGAAATATGAGTTCCGCCTTCGCGCGTGTTAATATTATTAACGTATGAATGCACGTTTTGAGAATAGCTTCCATTATATTGGATAGCTAACTCAACAGGCACCATATCAACTTCTCCTTCAATCAAAATCGGTTCTTCCATCATGGTTTCCCGATCCTCATCCAGATACTTAACAAAATCTTTCACCCCACCTTCGTAGTGGAATGTTTCGGAGAGATCATCTTCACGTTTATCCTCAAGGTTGATCGTAATCTGAGGATTCAAAAATGCTAACTCACGCATCCGTTCAGCTATAATATCCCACTTAAATTCCGTGGTCTGATTAAAAATCTCCGGATCAGGGGTAAACGTAATAGTTGTACCTGTTTTGTCGGTCTTGCCTTTCACCTTCAGCGGCTGGACGGTTGCCCCATGTTCGAACTCCATCACATAAATTTCACCGTCGCGATGTATCTCCGCATAAAAGTGAGAAGAAAGTGCATTTACACAACTAACACCAACGCCGTGCAATCCACCGGATACTTTGTATGTATTCTTGTCAAATTTACCACCGGCATGCAGCTTGGTTAATACAACCTCAACGGCCGGCAGCTTAATTTTTGGATGCTCGTCGACCGGTATCCCACGACCGTTATCCGTAATCGTGATAGAGCCGTCTTCATTAATTGTAACATCCATCACGTCNCAATGGCCTTCCATGGCCTCATCGATGGANTTGTCAACGACCTCATTAATAAGGTGATGAAGTCCGCGCTGACCGGTATCCCCGATATACATTGCCGGGCGTTTGCGAACGGCCTCCAAACCTTCTAAAACCTGAATATTTTCCGCCTTGTAATCTGATCCTTTAGTTTTCGCCATAAATGTAGGTATGAATGGGGTTTAAAATAATGATGAAGACGCCTGAAAATAGGGCATAAATAGGCAAAATCAAAGTAAGTGATGGGACTTATTGACAAATGTCGAGATATGCCCGTAAATCAAATTTATCCCTCTAATAGCAGTCTTCCTAAAGTTCCTGTTTTTGTTCTCCCCAGAACGGCTTAATATGTGAAAAAAATATCTCTAAAAGAAACATTGATCTTTTTGGGGAATAAGCCTATTTTTCCAGTCTATCTGAGAAATGTAAAATAACGTTTTATTCGTATCATGGCACGTAAAGATGACATTACCGGAAAAGGAGCACAGAATGGATATCGCTCCTCAAATGCAAATAATAAAACGAAGCATAAGTTTCAGCAGAATCTGCAAAAGAAGAAGTTCTATATCCCCGAAGAAGATCGATGGGTTACACTGAAAGTTTCTGCCAAAACGCTTCGCACAATCAATAAAAAAGGCATCCATGCCGTGCTGAAAGAAGCAAGAAAAAAAGGAACGCTCATTAAAGACGTTTAAGTCAGTTAACAGTTAGATATTATTGGTTGTTGAATTCCATTCATCAAATAGCAACTAACTGATAACCAGAAATTAAAGAATTATGGCAAAAGGAAACAGAGTACAAGTAATTTTAGAATGCACCGAAGCACCCGGGACCTCGCGGTATCACACCACAAAGAACCGACGAAATTCTCCTGACCGACTGGAGCTGAAGAAATATAACCCGGTTCTTCGTAAGCACACCGTTCACAAAGAAATTAAATAAGTAATACCTAAGTACCAGCATCATGGCTAAGAACAAAACATTTGGAACCAAAGAAGAAGAGCAAAAGTCGGGCGACCGGCGTATGGCCAAAGTTATTGTAGCTCAAAAGACAGCTAACAATAAGTATGGTTACAAAGAAGCCATTATCGATGAAGAAAACGTGCAGGACTTTATAAACGAGAACAAAGACTAAGCATTTTTTCTTTATTTGATAAAAAGGTTGCATCCGCATGAGTGGGTGGAGCCTTTTTTTATGATCTTGTTAGACCCTCAACAATTCTAAAATCGATTTTTATGGCTATCAAAGACCAAATCATGGCCGACCTCAAACAGGCTATGAAAGATAAAGAACAGGATAAACTACGCGTGCTGCGATCGTTAAAGTCGAAACTGCTGGAGCGCGAAATCAGTGAACGCAAAGGCGGTGAAGGAGAGCTTTCTGACGAGCAAAGTATTGAAGTGCTTATGAAGGCAGCCAAACAGCGCAAGGAATCGATCGAGCAATTTGAAAAAGGTGATCGCAATGACTTGGCCGATGCTGAAAAGGAGGAGCTGGAGATCATCAACTCTTATCTTCCAAAAATGCTCTCGGAGGAAGAAGTCCGTGATATAGCTAAAGAGAAGATTGATGAGCTTGGCGCCGAAGATATGTCCGATATGGGACAAGTTATGGGCGTTCTTATGCAAGAGTTGAAAGGAAAAGCGGAAGGATCTGTAGTCAGTAAAGTTGTTAAAGAAGAACTTTCTTAACCCCTGTTCTGATGAACCTGATTGATTTCCTAATCCTGATTCCTATTGCTTACTTCGCCTACCGAGGATTTGCAAATGGAATCATCAAGGAAGTGCTCAGTATTGTCGGCATTATTTTAGGCGTTTTTCTCACTTTCCAATATATGGAACCGGTCGGGGCAGCAATTAAACCACTATTCGAAGAAGGTGCTTCTTTTGTTCCCTTTATTTCGGCCATCGTTATCTTTGTTGGGACCTTGTCCCTTGTTCATCTTGCAGCCTTTTTAAGCAAAAAATTTTTAGAAACTATAAAGCTGAATTTTGTAAATCGTATTGCCGGTGCCGCATTCGGATTTCTAAAAAGCGGCATCGTTATTAGTGCTATCCTGCTCATTTTGGCCGGTTTCAGCTTCCCTTCTGAGGAATCCCGACAAAATTCAGCCACTTATTCCTATGTTATCTATTTGGCACCCTGGGCCTATGATACAGTTGCCACTGTCTATCCCGGTGCTGAAAATTTTACGACGACCATCCAGAAGACACTCGAGCAATATAACCCAATTGAAAATTTTCCCTTTTTAGAACAGAGCAATTCCTAACTATTTATGAAATTTTTACCTGTTGACGAACAACTTGACGTAATTCGAAGAGGTACGGTCGAAATTGTACCTGAAGAGGAGCTGGTCGAAAAGCTCAAAAAATCAAAAGAAGAAAATAAACCCCTTAAGATAAAGCTGGGCTGTGATCCTACGCGTCCCGATCTTCACTTGGGTCATTCTGTGATCTTACGAAAACTGCGCCAGTTTCAGGATTTAGGCCACGAAGCCATTCTCATTATTGGGGATTTTACGGCCTTGATTGGTGATCCTACCGGACAAAATGAAACGCGTCCGGCCCTTACTCCTGAAGAAATTAAAGAAAACGCCAAAACCTATCTCGATCAGGCGACAAAAATTTTAGATGAAGATAAAACCACCATCCTATATAACTCGGAATGGTTGGGTAAAATGGGTTTTGAGGATGTTATTAAGTTAACCTCAAAGCTGACTGTTGCCCGCATGATTGAACGTGATGATTTCTCAAAGCGGTATGAAAATAACGAACCAATTTCTTTGCATGAATTTTTGTATCCCCTGGCACAGGGTCAGGATTCTGTACATCTGCACTCGGATGTTGAGCTCGGCGGCACTGATCAAAAATTTAATCTGCTGGTAGGCCGTGAACTGCAAAAAGATGACGGGCAAGAGCCTCAAATTGCCCTTATGATGCCGCTCTTGGTCGGAACCGACGGGACCAAGAAAATGTCGAAATCATATGATAACTACATCGGCATTACCGAAGATGCCAATGATATGTACGGTAAAGTATTATCTATTCCTGATGATCTTATCTACTCTTGGTTTGAACTTCTCTCAGATATCGATGTGGATGAGCTGCCTAAATACAAAGAGAAAGCGGAAAAGGATCCCCGCAATACCAAACACGAATTAGCACTGGTCATTACGCGCATGTACCACGGGGAAGAAGCCGCCAACGCTGCCCGGGAACACTTTGAAAAAACAGTGGTCGGTGATGAGATACCCGATGATGCTCCTACCTTGGAATACGAATCCGGAACGGAAGTTCGTCTTTTGGATATAGTTTCTGATGCAGGCTTTACGGACAGTAACGGACAAACAAAACGACTCATCAAGCAGGGCGGGATATCTATAGACGATGAGAAGGTATCCGATAAAGGCTATAGCGTAGCTTTTGAAGATGATACCGAATTTACGTTGAAGGTAGGTAAGCGGAATTATGCGATTGTGAAGGCGAAGTAAATATAATGTATTCCGTAATAAGTAAGGAGTGTATTACTTATTAACCCTTATTTGTTACTGATTCTAAAAGGCAAACCTCAATAAATACTTTCCCATCGTGCTAAAGATCTCATCACTCAACGTTAACGGTATTCGCGCGGCACATCGCCACGGCTTTACGGATTGGGTTGACCAAACCGATCCGGATATAATCTGCTTGCAGGAATTACGAGCCATGAAGCACCAAGTTCCGGGGCCGGTGCAAAAATTGGATTATCATGAAGCTTATCATACGGCAGAAAAGAAAGGATATTCGGGTGTAGGTATTTTATCAAAACAAGAACCCATCCGCATAGAAAAAGGAATGGGGGTTGACTGGATTGACAGTGAGGGACGTGTATTGATGGCAGAGTTTGAAAACTTATATGTCTTTTCCGTTTATGCTCCCAGCGGAACCACCGGCGACGAGCGACAGGATCTAAAGATGGAATTTCTCGATTACTTCCTCCCTTTTGCACAGAAATTTCTCTCTGAGAAAAAGCCAATTGTAATGTGTGGCGACTACAACATCTGTCACAAACCTATTGATATTCACAATCCCAAACGGAACAAAAACACATCGGGATTTTTACCTGAAGAGCGAGAGTGGGTTACCCGGCTGCTGCAAACCGGCTTTGAGGATGTATACCGAAGCCTGCATAAAGGCAAAGAAGACCTATACAGCTGGTGGAGCTATCGCGCTGCATCCAAAGAGCGAAACAAGGGCTGGCGTATTGACTATCACATGAGCTGCCCTAAAATGCTGAATGCAGCCAAAGAAGCCACCATCGAAATGGAATGGGATTTATCAGACCATGCCCCCGTGACAATTAGTTACGAGCTTTAGTAGCTTTCCCAGCATCATTATCATATATTTTACCCTGCGCAATTTAATATTCAATAATTCAGGTTAGAAGTAATGGGCACACATTACCAAGGCAGCGAAAGAGAGGAAAAGACGCTGAACGCATTTATCAAATTGATGCGCGCCACCGATTCCTTAAATAATAGATTGAACCGACAGCTTAGTGATGTTGGCTTAACTATTAGCCAGTTTGGAGTTTTGGAAGCACTGCTGCATTTGGGTCCGTTAAACCAAAAAGCGCTGGGGGAAAAGCTCCTTAAAAGTGGCGGCAACATTACCCTTGTGATTGATAACCTTGAAAAAAGCGGTTGGGTAGAACGCCACCAAGACCCCGAAGATCGTCGATCGATGCTGATACACCTTACCGATGAGGGAGAAGAATTTATCTCCAATTATTTTCCCAAACACCTGGCACGTATAAAAAAGGAGTTTGATGTACTTTCCGATGAAGAGCTTGAACAGCTTGGTAACATCTGCAAAAAATTAGGACTACAGGAGTAACACCTCAGTCGTACCTGATTGCGTCGGCCGGTTCTACCTGCGCAGCTCGTTTTGCGGGATACCAACTAGCCAGCAGACAAAGCAACAAGCTACCCGCAAGCACAATACTAATGTCCACATAACTGATACTCACCGGATAGGCATCAATAATAAAGGCTGAAGATAGCTTTATTAGCCCGTACTGCTGCTGCATCCAGCTAAGAAGTAATCCTATTCCCCCGCCAATAACGCAGCCGATAATACCGATATAAAATCCCTGCCTGACAAAAATATTTTTGATATCCGACGGCGTAAAGCCCATCGTCAACAGGATGCCAATATCCCGGTTTTTCTGGATAACGATCATTGTGAGTGATCCAATAATATTAAGGACCGCTACCAGCACAATGATCATCAAAATAACATAGGAACTCCATTTTTCCAGGTACATTACATCATAGAGCGGTTTCTGCAAATCATACCAGGTGGATATTTTATAATCCGATCCCAGGGAAGCCTGCAGCTTTTCTTTCACAGATTCTGCTTCATCGGTATCAGTTATTCGCAAATCTATGCCCGAAACCCTATTCCGCATTTCAAACAAACGCTGTGCCGCTTCTTTATCAATAAACACTCCCGGGCTCTCAGTAATTTGAAGCTGAGAATAACTGCCTCGAATTTGGAACCGGAAGCTGCGTGGCAGCGAAAACTGGGTAAGTGACTTTCGCATTCCCGCAGCGCTCAGCAATACCACTTCATCATCAATTCTGAGATTTAGTTCATTCATCACTTGTCCGTTAACCAGCATCCCCGGACTTTGGTTTTGAACGGATAAATCCAGCGTACCCTCGTTAATACTTTCATTAAAGTTATTCACCTCAAAATATTCATCAGGGTCAATGCCCTGCACCTGCACCACTTTATCATCACTGTGCTCAAATGCCAGCAGCGCCTTCCCGTCTACATACGATGCCATTGCCCGGACTTCGGGAATATCAGACAATTTCTGCTCCATATTTCCCGTAAAAAGAAAGGAATTAGAAGCTGTAGACTCTATTCGCAGATCGGGGTCGTTCTGAAGAAGCAATCCCTGAATCACATCAAAAAAACCATTAAATACCGAAAGCACTACAATTAGCAGCGCGGTGCCAATGGTCACCCCGATGATACTAATAATAGTAAGCGTGGAGATCAGCGAGATATGCTTGCGTGAGAATAAATAACGTCTGGCTACAAATCCGGTTGTTTTCATACAGCCGAAAATAACGATAATACAGAAAGATTACACCTCATAAAATTGGCCCTCTACTTTCGGTTCACATTTTTTTACCTAACGATACTCACAATTTTTTATACATTACTTTTTCTTCGATGTAATCAACAATCTTCAATTCAACCGGTAATATATGTTAGTACCTAACCAGAAATATAGATGGGGCATCATAACAGTTTTTGCTCTGTTTTTTATAGGAATTTCATTTTCCGCAGAAGCACAGCGTTTTGGCGGATCAGATCAAGCAGAAAATATTGACGAGGTAGCATTCGAGTCTCCCTATCTACAGAATTTAGAATATCGAAATATTGGACCCTTTCGGGGCGGGCGTTCGGTAGCCGTTACCGGTCATCCCGACCAACCCAATACTTATTATACCGGCTTTACGGGGGGCGGAGTCTACAAAACCACCGATGGCGGTAAAAACTGGATAAATGTTTCTGACGGTGATTTTAAGACCGGATCCGTGGGTGCGCTGACGGCTGCCCCATCCAACAACAATGTCATTTACGCGGGGATGGGAGAAACCTGCATCCGTGGTAATATGTCGGCCGGTGACGGCATGTACAAGACTACCGATGGTGGCAAAAATTGGGAGCATATTGGTCTACCGGAGTCCCATTTTATCGGTGAAATCGCTGTGCATCCCAAAGACGAAAATGTTGCATGGGTAGCTGTTATGGGACACGCTTTTGGTACAGAAGGCAATGAAGAACGCGGGTTATATAAAACCACCGATGGCGGTAAAAACTGGGAAAAGGTGTTATATCATAATCGCTATACCGGTGCTGTTGATGTCGAAGTTGATCCTACCAATCCTAATATTTTGTACGCTTCGCTCTGGGAAGCCTATCGCAACCCCTGGAAAATGTCGAGCGGCGGTGAAGGCAGCGGGCTTTATAAAAGTACCGACGGCGGAGAAACTTGGACCAATATTTCGGAGCGTCCCGGGATGCCCAAAGGACTCATGGGTAAAATTGGCGTAGCTATTTCTCCCGTAAATCCCGATCGCATTTGGACGATAATCGAAAGTGAACAGGGCGGTGTGTTCCGTTCTGATGACAGCGGGGAGACCTGGAATCGCGTGAACAGTGAACGCAATCTGCGCCAACGTGCCTGGTATTATACCCACATTGTTGCCGATACCCAGGACGAAGATGAAGTATATGTACTTAACGTAGGATTTTATAAATCTACCGACGGCGGCGAATCGTTTGACCGCATTGGTACCCCGCACGGCGATCACCACGATCTGTGGATAGATCCCAATGACGGTAACCGCATGGTTGTGGCCGATGACGGTGGCGGACAGGTTACCTACAATGAAGGAAAAAGCTGGTCATCTTATCACAAATATGCCACGGCCCAGTTTTACCAGGTGATTACCGATAACGAGTTTCCCTATCGCATTTACGGAGCCCAGCAAGATAACAGTACCGTGGGCATTAAAAGCCGTACGGCTGATTATGGCATTGATGAACGTGACTGGCATCCCGTGGCCGGAGGAGAAAGCGGATATATTGCTCCCGATCCGGAAAATCCCAATGTAACCTACGGCGGCAGCTACGGGGGATATTTTAATAAGTTTAACGACTTTACCGACCAGAGTGACCGCATTGACGTATGGCCGGACAATCCCATGGGGGC
>P_1C_Sed_2_UnCtyDRAFT_1000068_pt1 | contig 28859 bp, 23 predicted proteins | sample Pon1CUnioCityCA_4_FD_10229 | JGI IMG/M metagenome (IMG submission 10229) | reverse complement strand
CCGCCTCATCCATATAAAGATATTTTGCCTCTACATACGGATAATCTTGTGTCTGTATATCGTAGACAGACAACACCTGTCCGTGAACCGACCCGTAATGCAGAACCACAAGAAGCGGGATGATAACCAGGGGAAATGGCTTCGCCAGGGCGGTATAACCAAACCGGCGGATAATATGTGTGAAAACCCGGAACATGGGGCTATAGGATTTAACAGAATGATACTTCTACCGCCTCAAAGATACACATATATTGTGGCTTTTAAGAAGATTTTTTACCCTTTGGCATAGGCCTATTCTTCCCTGACCGGTACCACATCCCTGAACTTCAGGTCGCCGGCCCGCCGGTTGTTGATCACTGGCAATAGAACAAAAGCGATCGTACCGGCCACCAGGAAAATCAGGTTGGTAAAGGTATGGGCCACCAGGGCAAAGACAGAGGCCTGGTCCACACCCACGCCAAAAAGAAGAAGACACTGAATCACGATGAAATGCCAGGCACCAAAGCCGGCCTGTATGGGAAGGATAAAAGCAAAAGAGCTGATGGTGAAAGTAACGATGGCTGCACGAAATGTCAAGCCGCTGGTGGGCTCGTAAGCGAAAAAAACCACATAGAGCATCATCAGCCAGAGAAAGATGATGAGCAGGGTATAGAGCACAAACAGCCCCCTCTTGCTATGACCTTTGATCTGCATGATGGTGCGCATCCCGTCCCGGAACTGATGAAAAAGCCGCACCACCAGGTTGGGCTCCATCTTCCTCTTATCGCCCCTTCTAAAGAGAAGAAACAGAATGCCTGGCAGAAAAATGATCCCGGCTATTATGTAAGGACCGGTCTCCTGAATCGTATCCAGAACACCAGCCAGGCGCGGGCTGTTTTCCATCAATCGAACGAAATAAGATAAGTCCACAAAAAAAAGAACAGCCACGATCAGGATGAAGGTCATCAGGTCGGAGAGCCGCTCCGACACCACGGTACCCAGCAATCGGGTGAAAGGGATCTTCTCATACCGGTTGATCACGGTGCACCGAACAAACTCCCCTCCCCTGGGCACCAAAATGTTAAACAAATACAACACCAAAACCGCCAGGTAGGTATTGGTGATGCCGGGCTTATGGGAAAGAGGCTCAATCAGCAGGTTCCATCTCAGGGCGCGTATATAATGACTGGCCAGGCCCAGTATACCCGACAGCACGATCCATTCATACTTAAGAGAAGCCAGGGCATGACGGATCTCGCTGAATTCCAGGTTCCGGTAGATGGCAATGAAAATGAGGACGCCCACTACAAGAAACAAAAGTATATTGAGGATCCTGCGCTTTTTCATACAACAATACTTTCCAGGTGCGCCTCCAGGCTGTCGACTGCCAGGTCCCTGACAGCCACCCGATGGTGGTCAAACACATCAAAATCTTTCAGCCCGCTGCCGGTCAGCATCACCACTGTTTTGTCATCGGGGTGGATCCGACCGGAGGCCACCAGCTTTTTTAGGGCATACACGCTTGTGGCGGAAGCGGGTTCCACGAACAAGCCGCCCCGGGCAAGCATGGCCTGGGCTTCCAGTATCTCCTGCTCCTCCACCTCTTCGGCAAGCCAGCCGTAACGGGAAGCTTTATCGATGATCTCATCACCGCCCATGGGATTGCCGGTGGTGATGGCCTCGGCGATGGTATGGAAATTGGAAAAAGGAACGACATGATCCTTTCCCTGCCGGATGGCCCGGGCTATGGGAGCATTGTTGGCTGCCTGCACCACCACCATCCGTGGGAGGCGGTCGATGTAACCGGCTTGCCTGAGTTCTCTGAACCCTTTGAAAAGGCCCCGTATATGTCCGCAGGCCGACACCGGCACCAGGATGTTATCGGGTACCGCTTCCCCCATCTGCTCATACATCTCGAAGGCAGCCATCTTGTAGCCCTCGGTGCGAATGGGTCCGTTGCCCGAGACAATACGCAGGTTCAGACGCCCGGCCATCTCCAGGATCTGCTTCTTCATGCCTGCATAGTCGGGCGCTTCCACACGGATGATCTCGGCACCGTGCAGGCCTATGGGCATGATCTTCTCGCGGGGAGTGAAAGAAGGTACGAAAACAAGGGCCCGCATACCCGCCCGGGCCGCATAGGCCGCCACCGAATGCCCCATATTGCCGGTCGAGATGGTAGCCGTCACCGTCTCACCCATCTCCCGGCTCATCATCATGCACGAAAGGGTGCCCCGGTCCTTGAAACTCCAGGTGGGGTTGGCCGTCTCATTCTTGAGCAACAGATGACGGCTGCCGGTAAAGTCATTCAGCAACCCGCCGGCCCGAAGCAATGGCGTCTCCCCCTCTCCCAGCGAAACGCAAACACCGCTCTCATCAAAGGGTAGAAAAGTAGCAAACCGCTCCAGCAAATGACGTCCAGGCTGAATGCGTGCTTTCTCTGCCTTGTCATCCCACACTTCCAGGGACTCCCCGTTTTCGGCAAATTCTTCGATGCGCTCAAAAGGATATTCCTTACCGGAAAGAGTCGATATCAGCTTCTTCATATTTGTCGCGGTTCTGTGTCTCTCAGGCAAAGATAACACATCATACCGACAAAAACCTCATGCTTGCATACAACCTCAGCACCTTATATCCATATTCCACCTCAGTACCTTATATCCGTATTCCACCTCAGTACCTTAATATCCGTATTACACCTCAGTACCTCATTTCTGTATTACACCTTAGTACCTTATTTCCGTATTCCACCTCAGTACCTTATATCCATATTACACCTCAGTACCTTATTTCTGTATTCCACCTCAGTACCTTATTTCTGTATTACACCTCAGTACCTCATTTCTGTATTCCACCTCAGTACCTTATATCCATATTACACCTCAGTACCTTATTTCTGTATTCCACCTCAGTACCTTATTTCTGTATTACACCTTAGTACCTTATATCCGTATTCCACCTCAGTACCTTATTTTTGTATTACACCTCAGTACCTTATTTCCGTATTCCACCTCAGTACCTTATTTATTAGCGCGTTCGGCATCTATTGAATAAGGTAATGAGGTGAGGAATCCGGATAACGATCATTCCGCCAACTTGAAAACCATGGGAATGGTGAACCGCACCTTCACCTTCTGGCCCCGTTGCATTCCGGGTTCCCACTCAGGTGAGTCTTTAATGGCCTCTACCGCCGCCTGATCGAGGACAGGATGAGAACTCCGTATAACCTCTACATCCTCTACTTCTCCCTCCTTGTTGACCACAAACTTCACAAAAGAAGTACCTTCCAGGCCCTTCTCTGCAGCCTCCTCCGGATAAGTCAGCTGTTGCTGGACATAATCTCTGAAAGCAGCTACACCGCCTCCCTGGAAGGTGGGCATGTCTTCAACGGCAAGAAATATCTGGTCTTCTGCCTGAGAAGTGGCGGATTTCTTTACTTCCTTTTGCTCTTTTTCTTGCTGCTGCACCTCGCCGTTCCCGGATTCAGAACAGGCAAAAACAAAAATCAAAGCCACGGCCAGGGGAATAAATACAAGGGCCCTGGAGAAATTTCGATTGGAACTGGTTTTTCGTAACATAAGCATCCTTTTTTTAATGAATGAATTGAAATTATTGATGGGCGACAAATAAGGCACTCCAAAAGTCTGCCGGAATAAAAGTTCCTGATAATCCCGATAGTTACCCGTTTTTTCGATGGCCCTGCGATCCGCTTCGTATTCATGCACCCGCTTCAGTTCTTTTTGCATGAGCCATATAAAAGGGTTAAACCAATGAATGGCTGCGATCAAACCTGCCAGCATGTTGTCCAGTGAATGATACTTGCGTATGTGCACCAGCTCGTGCTCCAGGATTATTTGGGCGGATGGTTTATCTTCCAGGGTGTGCCTGCTAATAAAAACCTGACTGAACAAAGAAAAGGGTGGTATCTCTTTTTCCAGTATGACGAGCGTATAGCGATCGCACCGTCGCACATAACCCGTTGACCTCCAATATAAAACCCGGCCAATCCGGTAACAAATCAGCAAGAATGCCACAATGGCTCCGATCAGGTAGAAGCTGTCTGCAAGAGAAGACCAGAATAAGCTCGTTGAAGCAGCTCCTTCATTGCCGGCGACAACGGGCTCAAGCATGATGTCCGGCTGAAGATAAATGCCCTGTGCAAACGAGGCAGAGAAATTCAAAAAAGGCAGGACCATGGAAAATACCATCGCGCTTATCAGATAAGCCCGGCTTATAGAGAATTGGGACTGTTCCATCCGCATCAGCCGGTAGAAAATGTAAAACAGAGCCAGCGCGGCTCCCGATTCCAATAAATAATTGATCAGGTTATCCATTGTCTTGTTGGTTTTTGTTTTTTATTTCCCGGTCCATAATCTTCATGATCTCTTCCATCTCATCGACAGACATGTTCTTGTCGCGGGCAAAAAAGGAAACCAGCTCGCTGTAAGAATTGCGGAAGTAGTTCTTTACAAGGCTGGAAATCCTGTTCTTTGAATACGTCTCCCGGGTAACCAGGGGATGATACTGATGCGACTTGCCATAGACGATGTGAGAGACAAAACCCTTCTTTTCCAGTATCCTCACGATCGTGGAAACCGTATTGTATGCTGGTTTGGGATCGGGCATCTGCTCACGGATATCCCTGACAAAGCCTTTCTCCAGATCCCAAAGGATCTGCATAATCTGTTCTTCCGATTGGGTAAGCTCTTTCATGATTCAATTCATTTTTTGATTCACGATCCAATTACAAATATATAACTAATTTTTTAGTTATGCAACTAATTATTTAGTTAATACAGGCATAAAAACACGGAACACCCTATTCAGGGGTCATTCCGCAGAAAATTATTTTTTCAAAAAGAAAGTAATGGGATCCAGGTAAACGGTTTGGCCGACTTGCTGATCCGGCCACCCTCATCACAGAGGGGAGAAATAATTTTGAGATCCGGAGTGCCCGGTTGAGCGGATAAAGAAAAGGACAAGCAGCTTCACATCAGTCCTTTGGTCTCGTTGTTCAGTCGCTCAAAAAACTCCACCATGAAGGCATGCCGCTCCAGGGCCAGTTTTTTTCCTGTTTCGGTAAACAGGCGATCCTTGATTTTACGCAACTTTACAAGGTATTCGCGGTAGGCCGTATCTTCGGGTCCGTAGGGTTCGGCTTCCAGGGGATCCTGATCTTCCACATGAAGTCTGGAGCCATTTTCACCGGCAAAGAGAAAGGCCCGGCCTATTCCTACAGCACCAATGGCATCGAGCTTATCTGCATCAAAAACCACTTTGGCTTCGGGGGATTCCGGCACATTGCCATCCCGGAAACGATGACTGGCGATGCAATGGACGATTTTTTGTCTCTGTTCCGGCTCCATTCCGTGCACCTCAAGCAACGTTTCTGCCATGGCGGCCCCTTCCCGGGCGTGATCGATCTTTCCCTGCGACTCATCCTCACGCGGGCGGCCTATATCATGCAACAACGCGGCATAAGCTACCACTTCCTCATCTGCATGCTCCTCCCGGGCAATCTTCATGGCCAGCCGGTAAACCCGCAGGGTGTGGTCCCAGCGGTGACTGCCTTTGGCATTGGTAAAATGATTCCTGGCAAGGTGCGTGATTTGTTCCAGATTCGCCATAAAAACAACAGATTATCGTTATAACAAAACTTCAATAGAACTTAATATTAATGAACCCTGCATCCAATAACCTACACAACAAGGACATTATTATTTCATGCAGGTTCCATACGGCCACATAATTAAATAAAAGATAACCGTATGAATAGCTCACAGCCATTGAGTCTGGCATCATCAAAGATATCAGAAAAAACCTTTTTGTCCAACCCTCGGGTAAAGAAAAGGCCGGCTTCCTTTTAAAGGGAGACGGCCTTGTAGCTGTTCATATCTCATTCTCCGGTTACCGGAGATGTTGTATCGCGGTGTGGCGGCAGTAAAGACGGGCCTCTATTAAAGCCCCCTAAACCCGCTCCCGTACACGCTTCGCCAGGTTTACTTCCACCTGCGAACCATTAAACTTAGCTTTCTGAAATACCTTCAGCGCTTCCTCTTCGTAACGGGCATCAATGCTAAAGAACGAAAAGTTGTTCTGAACATCGATCTTTCCAATCTCTACCGACCGGTTGTTCATATTCTGATTGATCAATTTAAGCAGTCCCCGGGTGTCCATGTCCTGCTTTTTGCCCTTGTTGATAAAAAAGCGGGTGAAGCGTATATTCTTGCCACGCTGTTTTTTCTTGCTTTTATCCGGAGCGGGCGCTTCCTTCACGTTCAGGTCGGGTGCCTCGTCATAATAAGATAGCAGACGCGAAAACTCAAGGGATACAAACCGCTTAAGAAGCTCTTCCTTATCGAGCCAACTCATCTTCTTCATGATCTCCGGCAAAAACTGGCTGATACGGTCTTCATCGACCGTGGTGCTTTCCACCTGATCGATGTAACTGAAAAGCTGCTTTTTGACGATCTCCTGTGCGCCCGGCACTTTCATCAGTTGAAACTCCTTGCCCACCATCTTCTCCAGGGAATAGATTTTGCTGACATCTCTTTTCTGAATAAGAGACACGGCAACACCTTTCTTTCCAACCCGGCCGGTTCGTCCGGTACGATGCACATAAATTTCGGAGTCGTCAGGCAGGTTGTAATTGATGATATGCGTCAGGTCATCCACATCAATACCGCGGGCAGCCACATCGGTAGCTACCAGCAACTGCAGGTTTTTGATGCGGAATTTTTTCATGATCGTATCGCGCTGAGCCTGCGACAGGTCGCCATGGAGGGCATCGGCATTATACCCCTCTTCCATCAACTGTTCGGCCACCTCACGGGTCTCCCGGCGGGTGCGACAAAATACGATGCCGTATAAATTGGGGTTCATATCCACGATGCGCCTAAGGGCTTGGTATCGGTCGCGTGCATGAACCATACAGTACAAATGTTCAACATTGGCCGCTCCGGTATTCCGCTTGCCCACGGATATCTCCACCGGGTTCACCATATACCGGCGGGCGATGTTGGCAATGTCCCGGGCCATGGTAGCAGAGAAAAGCAACACCTGCTTCTCGCTGTTAGCCCGCTCCAGGATGGCATCCAGCTCATCCTTGAAGCCCATCGACAACATCTCGTCGGCCTCATCCAGGATGAGTCTTGATATGTTGGAGATGTTCAGCTTCTTGCGCTTAATAAGATCGAGCACTCTTCCAGGGGTCCCAACAACAATTTGGGCATTGGACCGCAGCTCCTTTATCTGGGTTTCTGCGCTGGCACCGCCATAAACAGGCACAACGCCTATCCTGCCCTTGTAGCGTGCATAACTCTTCAGATCCTTGGTGATCTGCAGGCACAACTCGCGGGTAGGACTCAATATCAGCGTCTGGGTGGCCTTGGAGCCAGCGTCTGTCTGTTCGATCACGGGCAAACCGAAGGCAGCCGTTTTTCCTGTTCCGGTCTGAGCCAGACCGATCAAATCATCCGGGGAACCTAATATCTGGGGGATCACTTTTTCCTGGATGGGGGTGGGGGCTTCAAAGCCCAACTCGCCGATGGCGTGAAGGATATCTTCACCCAAACCGGCTTCTTTAAATAATTGCATTCGCGTAATTAACCTTATCTTTTATAAATGAGGTGCAAAGCTAACACAATTTTCTGACAATCCGATCCTCCGGAAAAACCTTATTTTTGTTTTTTCCGGATAAAATCGCTCATTCAATCCTGGCTGCCTTTTGAACCAGCCTTGCAACCTCGCAGGCAGAATGACCGAGTTAGAAAGTACCCACCCGGGTCTTGATTATATACCTTTTGGAATGTGGGTTATTTTGAATCAACCTCCCGATTTTTTGGCCTTGTAACCTTTATCGGTGAGCATGCGCATGATCTCATCCCGAAAATCTCCCTGGATGATCAGCTCACCGTTCTTGGCTGAGCCACCCACGCCCAGCTTGGATTTCAATTCCTTGCCCAGCGCCTTCAAATCCTCATTGCTCCCGACAAATCCTGTCACCAGGGTAACCTCCTTGCCTTTTCTTTGCTTGCGGTCAAGGCTCACCCGCAGATCCTGCTGCTGAGGAGGCAGGGTCTCCTGCTCTTCCTCTTCCTGCGAGGAGTAATCATAACCCGGATCCGTGGAATAGACAATCCCGGAATCTTTCTTTTTGTTCTTCTTGTTTTTCTTACTCATGATCACCTCCATCCTGTCATTTCCACAAATCTAATAAAAATCCTGCCCTTTCTACCTATAACCCTTTCATTCATTCGCGGCAGAACAACGAACCACATAAATACATGATAATAAACCACATTAGGCACATAAGGACACATAAGAAAAACCTGATTTGGCGGAAGATCCGCGTTTACCCGCATATTTGCAGACCTAATTAGGTCACACTCATCCAGAATAATAAGACATCAACAAGTAAGCAACAGGCAAAATACATTCAGAGTTACAACAGATCACATAAGAACAACTCCGCCCAGGCGGAGCATTCGCGCATTCCCCGCTCGCCTGAACGGCGTTCGGGCGGGGCGGCTTTCTTCTTATTACATTTTCATCCGCATCTATGGTATTCCTCTTCAAAAATTCATCCGTGAATCCCCCGCCTCCCGCAAAAAATCGGGATTCGGGCAAGGTGGCATTCTTCTTCTTCAAGCATTCATCCGTGCATCAGTGGCTATATCTTCTTCTTAAATATTCATTCGCGCATTCGCGGCTTTCTTCTTCTTAAATATTCATCCGCGGCATCTTTTTCCCGAAATAAAGTGTACCTTTGCAATTCTTTTTCCAACACATATTAAAACAGATCATGCAGGACATCAGAAACATAGCCATCATAGCGCACGTCGACCACGGCAAAACAACCATGGTCGATCGCATCCTTCACCAGGTAAAATTATTCAGAGAAAATCAGGAAGTACAGGATCTGATCCTTGACTCGAACGACCTGGAGAGGGAACGGGGCATCACCATCTTGTCGAAGAACGTTTCGGTGCGCTACAAAGACACCAAGATCAACATCATAGATACACCGGGCCACTCCGATTTTGGCGGCGAGGTAGAGCGGGTGCTGAACATGGCCGACGGGGTACTGCTGCTGGTAGATGCCTTCGAGGGCCCTATGCCGCAGACACGCTTTGTCCTTCAAAAAGCCCTGAAGCTGGGGCTCAAACCCATCGTCGTCATCAACAAGGTAGACAAACCCAACTGCACCCCCGAGGCTGTGCAGGAGTCTGTTTTTGAACTGATGTTCAGTCTCGATGCCACCGAAGAGCAGCTCGACTTCCCCACTGTCTACGGGTCGTCGAAGGAAGGATGGATGTCGGGCGACTATCGTCAGCCTGCACAGGATGTATCCTACCTCCTGGACACCATCCTGGAATACATTCAGCCGCCGGTCGATAAACCCGGCACCCTCCAGCTGCAGGTCAGCTCCCTCGACTATTCCTCGTATATGGGAAGGATCGCCGTGGGGCGGATATCCCGTGGCCACCTCCAGGAAGGGATGCACGTAGCGGTAGTCAAGCGCGATGGCACCATCCGCCCCTCGCAGATCAAAGAACTTTATGTTTTTGAGGGCCTGGGAAAAGAAAAAATCAAAAAACCGGTAGGGGCCGGAGAGATCGTAGCGGTACTGCTGCCGGATGCTTTTGATATCGGCGATACCATTGCCGATGCCGAAGAACCCGAGGCCCTGGCTCCCATCACCATCGACGAGCCCACCATGAGCATGCTTTTCACCATCAACAACTCGCCATTCTATGGCAAGGAAGGCAAATACGTCACTTCCCGCCACCTGCGGGAGCGTCTGTTCCTGGAAACAGAAAAAAACCTGGCCCTGAAGGTGGAAGAGACCGACTCACCAGACAAACTGAATGTCTATGGCCGGGGTGTATTGCATCTTTCTATCCTCGTGGAATCGATGCGGCGCGAAGGCTACGAGTTTCAGCTGGGCCAGCCCCAGGTGATCCTGAGGGAATCGAAAGGCGAAAAACAGGAACCCATGGAGCTGCTGACCATCCATGTGCCCGAAGCCTTCTCCGGCAAAGCCATCGAAATTGTCTCCCAGCGAAAGGGCGAGATCATCAACATCGAAAACAGAAACGACCGAACGGCTATGGAGTTTAAGATCCCGGCACGTGGGATGATCGGCATGACCAACCTTATTTTGACCTCCACCGAGGGCGAAGCCGTGATCAGCCATCGCTTCCATGCTTACGAACCCTGGAAAGGCGACATCGTCAACCGCCGCAACGGATCGCTCATCGCCATGGAAACGGGTACAGCCATCCCCTTCTCCCTCGATAAGCTGCAGGACCGGGGACGTTTCTTTGTCGATCCCAACGATCAGATATATACCGGCCAGGTGATCGGAGAAAACAACCGGCAGGATGACCTGGTGGTGAACATCACCAAGACCAAGAAGCTGACCAACATGCGGTCATCGGGCGCCGACGACAAGACGCTGGTTATACCGGCCACCAAATTTTCCCTGGAAGAAGCTATGGAATACATCAAATCGGACGAATACATTGAGGTGACACCCAAGTCCATCCGCCTGAGGAAGATCATCCTCAACGAACACGAACGCAAACGCCTGCGGAAAAATGAGGCCAGCGCCTAGGAAACAGTTTGCGGGCTCCCCTTTCTTCTACCTGGCATTCACCCTTGCATCGGCAATTGTACACTATCTGCTGATCGCGTCAAATGCCTGTGATATCGTAGAAGGAGGGCCCCGCATGCACCTTTATATCCCACCGGCTGCACCGGACAGTGCTTCTCTGTGGAGCCCCGGCCCTCTGATCTTTTCCTACTACAAACCTTTTGCAGCCCTGTTCCGCACTCCCGCCACGGGTTTTTATACCGGCTCAGCCCTGCTCGCTGCCACCCTTACCTTTGCTCTGCTCAGGTTTTTTGCAAATGTCCGCGTACCCGGACCCGTATTATATGGTCTCGGAATATGGTCGGTCATAAGCCCCGCCACGGTGATGCTTGCTGCCCGCCAACCCCATATCCTGCTGGGTATCATCTTTCTCCTGCTGATCTTCATCGCCCTGTTGCGCCATAAGAACCTGCTGGTTCTCGTATTCGTCATCCACCTTTTCCTGACTCACCAAGCCCTGGGATTCCTGTCCCTGATCCTTCTGGCCGCCTACCTGGCCCTAAACAAAAAAAGAACCATCTGGCACCTCTGACATTTTTCCTATTAACCCTTCCTACCTGTAACTATCCCGGTGTTCTGTGCGTCCTATTTAAAACATCATAACCTCACAAACCCCGCATTATGTTTAAGAACTATCTTCTGACAACATGGCGTACCATTTCAAGGTACCGGATATTCACTATCATTAATGTAACAGGCCTGGCTATTGGGATGGCCGGCTGCATCCTTATCCTGCTATACGTAACCGACGAATTGAGCTACGACAAGTACCATGAGCATGCCGAACAAATATACCGTGCCGGCATCGACGGAAAGATCGGAGAGATGGAGATACAAACCTATACCAGCTCGGCCCCGTTTGGAAGAACAGTGGTCGAGGAATTCCCTGAAGTCCTGAATGCGGTACGGTTCAGTGATGGCGGCAACCAGCTGATCACCTATCAGGACCGCGACTTCATTGAAGATGGCATCTACTATGCCGATTCCACCGTTTTCGACATTTTCACCTGGCCCCTCAAAAGGGGCAATCCCAAAACGGCCCTGGCCAACCCCAACTCCATTGTTTTCACCGAAAGCATGGCCCGCAAATATTTCGGAGAAGAAAATCCGGTGGGTCAAACCATAACCCTCGATAATGAGTCCGAATATAAAGTAACGGGGATCATGAAGGATGTCCCCCACAACAGCCATTTCACCTTCGACTTCCTTGCCTCTCTCTCCTCCGTGCCGCACAGCCGAAGCGAGCAATGGATGAGCGACCGCTACGCCACCTATCTCCTTCTGCAGGAGGGCATCACCGATGAGGCCATCGAACCCAAGCTGGGGGATTTTCTAAAGGAACATGCCGGTCCGCAGATCGAGCAACAGATGGGGATCACTATGGATGAATGGCTGGCCGGTGACAACCGGTATGGCTATTTCCTGGAACCCCTCACCGGCATCTGGCTCAACTCGGAGGCCTCTATGCAAATGGAGCCTGTTGGAAACAAAAAGTATGTGGTCATCTTTTCGCTGGTGGCCGTCTTCATCCTGCTCATTGCCTGCGTCAATTTCATGAACCTGACCACTGCCAAGTCTTCCAACAGGGCTAAAGAGGTAGGAATGAGGAAAGTGGCCGGTGCCCGCCGAAGTCAGTTGGTACGCCAGTTCCTCTCAGAATCGGTGCTGCTGAGCCTGATTGCCCTGATGGTGGCCCTGGCCCTGGTGCACCTGATGATGCCCACTTTCAACAACCTCACCCAAAAAGAGCTGACCATGCCCTATTTGTCCAATCCCTGGTTTGTTCCCGGTCTGCTGATTTTGGCCCTCCTCACCGGTTTGATCGCGGGCAGCTACTCCTCCATCTCCCTCTCCTCCTTTAACATCATCACTGTGCTGAAGGGGAGGATACAAGGCGGAAGCAAGGGGGCCATGTTCCGCAGCGGGCTGGTAGTCTTCCAGTTTGCCATCTCCGTGGCCATCATCATTGGCACCTTCGTGGTATACAGCCAATTGCAGTATATGCAGAACAAGAAACTGGGATTTGAAAAGGAACAAGTACTGGTCGTCGAACGCCCCCATGCCCTGGGCAGCCAGCTTAAATCCTTCAAACAGGAACTGCTGCGGCACCCCGACATCATCACCGCTGCCGCCGCCAGCCAGGTGCCCGGCTCAGGGTTCAGCGGCAATGTATATCAGCGAGAAGGGGCCGCCTCGGATGAGATGATCCATTTCCGAACCATGACCGGCGACTATGACTTCCCCGAGGCCATGGGAATGCAAATGAAGGCCGGCCGGTACTTCAGCAAAGACTTTCCCGGCGATACCATGAACGTGGTTGTCAATGAGACAGCGGTCAAAAACCTGGGTTATGAAGATCCGGTCGGACGATACCTTATGGCATACGGTCCCGACATGGAGGTGACGGCCCAACGGAAAATCATCGGGGTGGTAGAAGATTTCCATACCGAATCCATGCACGAACAGATCCCGAATATCGTGATGTTCTTTCCCGGCAACTATAATGCTTCCTACATGGCCATCAAGGTCAACAGCCAAAACATCAACCAGACCCTGGAAAAAGTCAGCACCCTGTGGGAACAGTTCCTGCCCCGCCAGCCCTTCGACTATTTCTTCATGGACAATTACTTCGACAACCTCCACAAGGCAGAGGCAAGAACCGGTAAGCTGTTAGGCATTTTCTCGGTATTGGCCCTCTTCATAGCCTCCATGGGGCTGTTTGGACTATCTTCTTTCATCACCGAGCAACGAACCAAGGAAATCGGTGTGCGTAAGGTGATGGGCTCCACCGTTGGAAACATCCTGTTGCTGTTGAACAAACAATTCACCCAGTGGATCCTGATCGCCAACCTGGTGGCCTGGCCCCTGGCCTGGTATTTCATGAACGACTGGCTCCGAAACTTTGCCTACCGGATCGATCTGTCACCGGCAATATTCATCCTGGTGGGCCTGGGCTCTATACTACTGGCCTTGCTCACGGTAAGCTATCAGACCCTGCGCGCCGCCACGGTCAACCCGGCATATTCGCTAAGAGACGAGTAATGAGCGATGAGTGGTGAGTTGTGAGCGATGAGTTTTTAGTAGTGAGTTTTGAGTAAGTAGTAAGAAGTAAGCAGTAAGAAGCAAAAAGTAGCAGTAGCTGATTACTACTACTTCATACTACATACTCCATACTAGATACTCATCGCTTATTGCTTATTGCTCAAAGAATAGATAGCTTCATTCAAAAAGTAGTTCATCGGGTAGAGGGCCTCGAAGGCTCCCAGCACCTCATCGGTCAGGGAATCGCTGGTCACCAGCTCATCGCTAAGGGGCTTGGAGACGGTATAATGCTTATGATTCAGCAGGTCGATGTGTTCAAAATCCTTGGGAAACCCTTTGGGTGCAGTCTTCAATTTCTCAATGGCATCCAGCCCACCGAAATGCTTCTGGAATGATGAATCATCCAGTATCTCGATGAATTCATCCACATGGTGGTAGATCTCATTGCGGATCGCCTTCAGGGCCGAAGAAGAAGGCATATAGACACCCCCTGCCGCAAAAGAAGCACCGGGCTCTATGTGCAGATAATACCCGGCATAGCCACCTTTCCTGCCACCGGGCGCAATGAAAGCGCCAAAGTTCCTCTTGTAGGGAGATTTGTCGTTTGAGAAACGGATGTCCCGATTGATGCGGAACATGCAACTTTTCGGATCCAGGCTCCTGACCCCTTCATCGAAACGGGCAATGCCCGCTATCAGCAAACCCACGTAAGTCTCAAACTCCTTCCTGACCGACTGATAGACAGGCTTCCGGGCATGAAACCATTCCTTGTTGTTGTTTTCCCGCAGATCCTCCAAAAAATCGAGCAGTTTTTGACTCAGCATATCCTCTATCCTTTAATGATGACAAGAAGGTAAAGATAAAGAATCCAATCCAAAACCGTGTGTATTAAAACCAATCCATTCACTATAAAGCGAATAATAAGTCTAACGAATGAAACCTGCATCCAAAAACTCACACAACAAGGACATGATTATTTCATGCAGGTTACATACGGCCAAATAATTAAATAAAAAATAACCGTATGAATATAATTGGAGAATCCCGATTTAGGATGAACGAAGCATATTTTTATTAACTTTGCAACATATTTACCTATCTAAATCTATACACCCATGAACAACGTAGGCAGAATCGACCGGATCATACGTATACTGCTGGCCGCAGCCATCATCATTCTCTATATAAGCGGAATCATTCCTGAAGATTATTCGAATACTTCCTTGTTGGTGGCAGGCCTGCTTGTCTTCACTAGTCTCAGGAAATGCTGCCCGCTTTACGCCCTGCTGGGCTTCGGCACCTGCCAGACCGGCACCGCCAGTTCCAATCCCCGCATCAAAACCAAGAAGCTAAACCTCTAGCAAGAAGCATGCAATAATTACACCTAAGAATCCAGCTAAGCATGGACAAGCCCGGCATTTGAAGACTCTTGCATATATTTATTTTCATATAATCATTAAGCACTGGAGCATTCGAGCATTCAAGCCCGCCCGAATCCCGCTTCTGCGAAAGGCGGGCCTGTCCGAATCCCGCTTTTGCGGGAGGCGGGCATTCACTCCCGCCTCCACTAGAGCTTCGGCGGGCAGGCATTCACGCATTGTTCACCACCTCCACCCCCTCCAGCGCCTCGTCAATAAGCGCCTCAAAATCCACCTTGCTCTCTGAGGCCTCCACCCTTTCCAGGCGTGGCTTGGTTTGAGGATGGCGGGGTACAAAAAGGGTACAACAATCCTCATAGGGTTCGATAGAGATGGAATACGTCCCGATACGCCGGGTCCAGTCGACGATCTCCTCTTTATCCATCCCGACCAGGGGACGGAAAACCGGCAGGTTGACCGCCGCATTGGTCACGGTCAGCCCTTCCATGGTCTGACTGGCTACCTGGCCAATGCTTTCGCCGGTGACCAGGGCCTGGCTGCGCGTTCGGGCAGCCAGTTTTTCTGCACTTTTCATCATCATACGCCGCATGATGATGGTCACCTCACCGGGCGGACAATGTTCGGCTACGGCCTCCTGTATCCGGGTAAAAGGAAAGATATGAAGGCGGAAGCTGCCGGTATATGGAGCAAGCTGCTGAGCCAGGCGCATCACCTTCTTCTTGCTGCGCTCCCCTGTATAGGGATAACTGTGGAAATGGACGGCATCCAGCCTTACGCCCCGGCGAGCAATCAACCACGCCGCCAGGGGACTGTCAATACCCCCTGACATCAACACCATAGCCCGGCCGCTGGTGCCCACAGGCAACCCGCCAGGGCCCCTCTCCTTATCCCGGTACAAATAGACCCCGTCCTTCCTGACATTCACGTAAAGAGTCACATCCGGATCGTGGACATCCACTTTCAGGTGAGAGAAATGATCCACCATCAGCTGGCCCAACATAGTGTTCATCTCCATCGACCGGTAAGGAAAATCTTTGTCCGACCGGCGCGCCTCAATCTTAAAACTCCGGCTTTCCTTCAGAATGGATTCAAAATATCTCAGGGAGTGGCTCCGGATAGCCTCCATATCCTTTTCCACCTTAAGGGTTCTGTGGAAGACATGAACCCCAAAGACTTTCTTAATCCGCTCAGCAGCCCGATCTAAATCGGCTTCTGCCCGGGGTTCAACATACAGCACAGACTGTCCCTTCCGTATGTGATACGTGCCGGTATCCGCGAGGGCATCCCGAATATTGCGGATCAGGGTATTGACAAAAAAAGGGCGGTTGTTGCCCTTAAGCATCACTTCTCCGTACTTGACCATCAACAATTCATGCATGGATCGAGGATTTTAATACAATCATTCAAAAATTCACCTTGCAGAGGCAGGACGATACCAAAGGCAACTCATCTAACGAATCAACTTTTTCAAACGTTCAACAGCGGGGACTATCTGCTGCATGAAACGGGTGATGTCTTCCTCTTGATTTTCCGCAGAAAAACTGATCCGGAGAGCACCCTGCACCATCTCATCTTCAACGCCCATCGCATTTAGAACATGACTGGGAGTGTTCCTGCCGGAAGTACAGGCCGCACCGGTAGAAACGAATATCCCTTCCTTTTCAAGCTGGCGAAGCAGCACTTCTCCTTTCATCCGGGGTATAGAAAAATTCAATATATGTGGGGCGGCATGTTCATCTTCCGGGGTGTTGATAACCACATCATCCAACCGGTCCTTCAACCGGGCCTGCAGCTCATTTTTTAAATGACGCATATGTCGCTGTTTTTCAAAAGCCTTGTGAAAATTCAACTCTACAGCTTTGGCAAAACCAACTACAGCGGGCAGGTTGACAGTTCCCGAACGAAGGCCTCCTTCCTGCTCTCCCCCCTCAATAAGTGGAAGCAACCGTACATGGCGATTTTTATAAAGGGCACCCATGCCTTTAGGCCCGTGAATCTTATGCGAACTAACGGTAAGCAGGTCAATACCCGACTGCCTGGGGTGTAAGGGTATCTTACCATACGACTGCACCGCGTCGGAATGGAGCAATGCCTGGCTCCTGTTCTTCCGCAGGATGTCGGCTACCTGATCAACCGGTTGGATGGCGCCTGTTTCATTGTTCACATGCATGATGGATACCAGGATGGTATCGTCCCGCAAGGCCTCTTTCAAAGCATCCGTATCCACGATGCCTCCGGAAGTGACCGGCAGGTAGGTCACCTCGAAGCCGTCTTCTTCCATGGCCTGAAGGGTGTTCAAAACCGACTTATGCTCAATGGCCGATGCGATGATGTGCCTGCCTGCCCGTTGCCGGGCCCGGCCAATGCCTTTCAGCACCAAGTTGTTGGTTTCGGTACCTCCGGAAGTGAATGTAACCTCTCCCGGCTCCACCTGCAGGCTGGCAGCAGTCATCTCCCTGGATTTTTCAAGCGCCTCTTCAGCCTCTATTCCCAGCTGGTGGAGCGAGGAAGGATTGCCATAGGTCTTCAGCATGGTATCGCTGACAGCCTGAACCACCTCTTCATATGGCCGGGTGGTAGCTGCATTATCCAGATAAACATCTTTGTTTCTCATAAGATCTTCTCCTGCTTTCAAACGGATGCTACTGAACCACGCTTCTCCCGACATACAGAGCTATCGATGAAGCGCTCTCCGGCAAAAGCCCGGCCAATGACCCGGGAAGCTCCGGTTACCCGGGCCATCTTATCGTGCAGATTTACGTTCGTAGATCATCCGTTTACCATCTATTACACACCAGTATATAGATTGTTTTAACTATTGTAACGGTTTTATTGTTAAGATCCATATAAACAGCCCCGTTCGAAAAAGGCCGAACGGGGCTGAAATAATCAGTGAGATCGCAACCCCGCCCGGCGGGGCTGAATAGTTGTCTTACATCGAGTAGTACAATCCGGCATCCGGTCCCAGGGGCAGGCCAAACAGAATCCATACCACCAGCAGGACAACCCAGAAAAGGAAGAAGACAATGGTATAGGGCAACATCGTTGATATCACCGTGCCAATGCCTGCCTTGGGATCATATTTTTGTATGAAGGCGATGATCAGGGCGAAAAAGCTCATCATGGGTGAAATGATGTTGGTGACGCTGTCCCCGATACGATACACCACCTGCGAAAGCTCGGGCGAATAGCCCAGGAACATGAACATGGGTATGAAGATGGGACCCAGTATGGCCCATTTGGCCGAGGCACTTCCCATCAGCATGTTGATGGCACCTGAAAGCATAATAAAGAGAATCATAAGCGGTATGATACCCAGGTTGGTAGCCATAAGGCCCTTGGCCCCGGTGATGGCCACGATCATCCCCAGGTTGCTCCATTTGAAGTAGGCCACAAACTGGGCAGCAAAGAAGACCAGCACGATATACATAGCCATGGTCTTCATGGTCTCGCCCATGCCCTTCATCACCTGGGTGTCGTTGGTGTATTTACCGGTAATAAAGCCATAAACCAGGCCGGTGGCGCCAAAGAGCACAAAGATGATCGATATAACCCCTTTAAGCACCGGCGAGTTCAGGATGCCACCATCCGGTCCGCGCAATATGCCATCTTCCGGCACCGTCCCCAATAGAAGGAGTGCGGCAATCACCAGGAAGGTAACGAAAGCACCCAGCAAGCCCTTCTTCTCCGTCTTCGATAAGCGCTCCAGCTCTTCACGCTCTCCCTCGTGATGGTATTCCCCGAGGCGGGGTACAACCACCCGTTCCGTTATCCAGGTACCCCCAATAGCGATGATGAAGGTGGAGGCGATCATGAAATAATAGTTGGCCGTGGCATTGACCACATAATCGGGATCGACGATGCGGGCTGCCTCCTGCGACAAGCCGGCCAGCAAGGGGTCGATGGAGCCCAGCACCAGGTTGGCACTAAAACCTCCCGAGACACCGGCAAAAGCCGCCGCCATACCCGCTATCGGGTGTCGTCTCATGGCCAGGAAGATGGTTCCCGCCAAAGGTACCAGCAACACATACCCCACATTACTGGCCAGGTTTGAAAGGATACCGGCCAACACGATAACAAAAGTTAAAAGCCGCTTGGGCGAGGAAAGCACCAGGGCACGAATAACCGCACCGATCAGTCCGCTGCTCTCCGCAATACCAATACCCAGCATGGCCACCAGCACAATGCCCAGGGGCGCAAAATCCGTGAAGTTGGTCACCAGGTTCAGAATGATCCGGTGCAACCCTTCCTTCGAAAGCAGATTAACGGGTTCTATGATTTCTTCTGTAGTCGGATGAACAGCTGTCCAGCCAAGCCAATGTCCAATACCTGAAAGTAATAGGGCCAGCAGGGCGAAAAGGGCAAACAAAGTGGCCGGATGGGGCAAAGCGTTGCCAACACGTTCTACTCCATTTAAAAACTTATTAAAGAGGGAATTGAAAATTTTCTTGATGTTCATACGGTACGGTCTTTTACGTTTGGCCGGTAAAACTATAATATTTTTTCTGAATGGAAGACATACAGATCCGGATTTACATCAAAACCGGGAGTTAGAAGCTGCTTCAGGGTTTATGTTTTACAAAAGCTTTCCAGCCAGCTCAGGTTGCTGAGGGCTTCCTCCCGGCTTGATCCGCACAGAGAAGGCTCTGCGCCAAACCCTTGACATACCTTCGGTCTCTCATCCAAACCAAAGAGGGCACACAAGTAATCGTCTGTCAGGTGTATACATCGAACCCCGGCCGGCTTGCCACCGGGCATCCCCGGAATGGGTGAGCTGATCGAAGGGGCTATGCAACAGGCCCCGCAATGTTTTCTACACTCCATAATAATGCCTTTATCAATGGGCTGCAAAAATAATCATCCCTCCCAACATGGCAATAAACCCTCATCCTTTTTATACCTTTTAACCGTTGCTTCACTTCAGCCCGCCTGCCAATGCGCGCATCTTCATACCCGCTCGGGACACTTCGCGCAGATGGTCATGAACCTGCCTAATCCTCTCAAGCAAAAGCCATTGACGACTCGTCAGTTCGACCGGCACATAGCTTCAAGCCCCGGACATACCAATGGCTCGCAACGAACTATTGTATAAACACATAACCCCTACCGCAAAGGTTTTAATCCCTACAACCCCAACATCCAACACCCTCCATATCCGGATTGAACACATCCTCCCCTTCCGCTGTTGGACACTTCAGTGAATATTTCCTATCTTTATTCAAACAAACAAAAAATCAACATCCTATGGAAACAATAAAGCTACACAACCTTCAACACAACGTAAATCGCATTGGCATCGGAACATGGGCCATCGGCGGATGGATGTGGGGAGGAACCGACGAGAAAACCTCCATCAAAACCCTCCGCGAGGCCTTTGACAGAGGACTTAACCTGGTGGATACCGCCGACATCTATGGGTTTGGAACATCGGAAAAAATCGTGGGCAAAGCCATCCAGGAACACGGCAACCGCGACGAGCTGGTGCTGGTTACCAAGGTAGGCGTACGCTGGGACGATCAGCACAATGTAAAGCGGGATGCCAGCAAGGAATACATACTGCAGGAAGTGGAAGAATCCAGGAAAAGGCTGAACACCGACTATTTCGATGTCTACATGGTCCACTGGCCCGATCCGCTGGTGTCATTCGAAGAGACGGCCGAAGCCATGCAACAGCTGCTCGACGAAGGCAAGATCCGCTCCATTGCCGTCAGCAACTATTCTTCCGAACAAATGGATCGGTTCAGAAAGACCGCTCCGATCCATGTGCTGGAGCCGCCTTACAACCTTTTTGAACGGGAAATAGAAAATGACGTCTTGCCCTACAGCCTGGACAACGACATCAAAACCCTCACATACGGCGCCTTATGCCGGGGACTGTTGTCGGGCAAAATGAGCAAGGACAGGGAGTTCCAGGGCGACGATCTGCGCAAGATGGATCCCAAGTTCCAGGGCGAACGGTTCGATCAGTACCTGGAAGCAGCTCAAAAGCTGGATGCCTTTGCGCAAAAGCACTACAACAAAACGGTACGCGACCTGGCTGTCCGGTGGGTACTGGATAAAGGTGCCAGCATAGCCCTCTGGGGACTAAGAAAACCCGAACAGGTACAAGGCATCGAAGAGGTCTACGGCTGGAAGATAGAGGGCGATGCCATGAAAGAGATCGACCGCATCCTCAACGACACCATCAAGAACCCGGTCGGCCCTGAGTTTATGGCACCGCCGTCGAGAAAATAAAGTAGTGAGTACTAAGTAGTAAGCAGTGAGTAAGGAGTAAGGAGTAAGCAGTAGGTAGTAAGGAGTAGGTAGTAAGCAACTACTGCAACTGCAACTGCTACTGCTACTTCTTACTTACTTCTTACTTCCTTGACTTCTTTGCTCAAAACCTCATCCTCACCCGTATCCCTCTTGAGCCAAACCGTATATCCCGGTTGGCAAGATCTCCGAGGGGATGCTTCATGAAAGGCTCCACCACCAGGCTGGAATGCCCCAGTGGTATATGATAGCCCACCGAAACATTTAGGATGTTGGCCAGGTCCACTTTGCTGAACGGACTAAAAGTCTCCTTCAGCAATTCCGTCTCCGAGACTTCGCGGGTATCGACCACATTATTGGCTTCGTCATAGGCGTTGGCCAGGTATTGGCTGGTAAACCCGTGGCGGTATTCCTCCTGGATATAGGTAAGCGAAGAAATGCCGGCCGACACCGACAACCGGTTGTACTGGTACTCCACGTTCACCGGTATATCTACACCCACCAGCCTGACCTGGTTGTAGACATCCGAGATGGAAGTGTTCAACAGCTCATACCTCGAATAACTGCCATCAAAAGAAGGAACGGCGCTCAAACTGTTGTTTTTGCTCAGGTATCTGTAAAACTGCCGATCGGTTTTGCGGGTGGTGAAATGCTGGCGGGATAGCACCACACCGGTATTCAGACTTAGACGCGGCGCCAACTCGATCTCAGAGATAAACCCTCCTGCAAAGTTCACTTCGCTCTCGAGCATCGAAGACGAATAGTTGTAGAGTGTAGAAAGCTCCACGCCGAAATGCACCTGCTCCTCCTCTCCGGCAGAAGCTTCCGATGAAGCCAGTTCCGACCAGAAATCCGGATTTGTCGCTTCCCGGGCTGTCTTTTCGAAGGAGCCTCCAAACCGCTCCGGCCCGGAGGCAGCAACTTGAGCCGACTGGCTAACGGGGGGCACGACACCGCGGTATCTTGCCTTCAGCTTATCCAGCGCGGCCAGCCGGATGCCGGAAACACGCTCTTCTGCATCATCCACCCCGGTGGAAGGCATCTGACCGGGCTGAATCCGTTGTGTTGGCTCTTCGGATAGCTCGGATAATACCGCCGATGTTTCCTCCCGGGGGAACGTTTCCTCCCGGGCCCCTTTCTCTGCCATCTTCTCCTGTGTTGCAGCCATCTCTTGCCTTCTGGCCTCGTCATCGAAAGGCTGAACCGTTGGTTCCTCCTGGCGGGATGACATCACCCGGGAAGGTTGTTCGATGGATTGCTCTGACTGCTTAAAAGGCTGAACAAGAAGGAACAGCAGCAGCAAAACAGCCGCAATACCCGCTATCCGGCTAACATAAACCACCCTCATATTTCGGCGGGCATTCAGCCTGCTTTCCATATCCCTCCACGCATCCGGGTCGACAGGTTCCTGATGGTTGTCAAAAACCTCCCGGATACGCCTGCTCAGTATTTTGTCAAATGATTTGTTCATAGTCATCCGGATATAATTCCTTATACTTCATCCGTAATCGCTGTTTTGCTCTTGCCAGGTACGACCGCGAGGTGTTTGGGCTCATGGCAAGCATCTCCCCGATCTCATCGTGCGCGTATCCCTCGATCTCATAGAGGTTAAAAACGAGTCGCTGCGCTTCGGGCAGCCCGTTCAGCAAGTTCATCAGGTCATCCCTGTCCATGTTGTAGATCGGTTCGGTATGATAGACCTCAGCATGCTCTTCACCCAACGGTTCAACCTGCTGATGCCGCCTGTTTTTCCTGTAATAATCGATGGCCTTGTTCACCAGGATCTTCCTGAACCAGGGCTTAAAAGGCCGGTCGGAGTTGTAGCGATGCAAATTGTCAAAAACGTTCATAAAACCGTCGTTCAGAATCTCCAAGGCATCCTCTCTGTTATAGGCATAGCGGTAACATATCCCTATCCCGTAGGCATAATAGCGTTCGTAAAGCATCTTCTGATACTTACGCTTTCCCTTTCTGCAGCCGTCTATGATCCGCTTGTCGATTGCCGGTTTTTTTGTGCGTGTTGTGTGCTATGAATAAACGTTAAAGTTAACTATTTAAGTTTAATCCTTCCTTCTCCTTTCAAGATAAGATAGCCACTATCAAACCGATAATCGGTCATACCCGGCAAAAGACGAACCAGAGTCCGGGCAAATTCACTGTCGCAGCAGACCTCTGTACAGGCAGCCCCCGAGAATTCGATCTTGCTATCGGACTTGACGCGATAATCGCCGGAACAATGATTTACATCCAGGCTTAAGGTATAGGTGGTGTCATCGGTAAAATTAAGAACATAGGTGTTTTCGGCCTGTTCCGCGAATGAAGAGCCGGGTTCGATGATGCTCACCACCTCCCATTCCTTTTCCTTTAAATCCTGGGCCAGGTTGTCTGATGGTTCACAGGCAACAAGCACCCATACACTCAAAACCAACATCACTCCCGCACTAAACACGACTTTATGCATTGCAACTTCCATTTTATTGTCCAACAGATTAGTCGTAAAAATACTGAACTTTCAGCGTATCGCCATGCAAATATCGAATCCGCAGGTCGTATTTCATGGTACCGCCCCAGTAGCCAACCTGGATATGGAGCAGGCTGTCATTTCTCTTTTTCCACCACCCGTCATAATTTTCATACTGCACCGGGGGTGTGGCACAGGCACCACTGATCTTTCTTTCTGTGAATCTGCCTTCCAAACCGATCCTGAATCCGTATTCATCCTCGACCAATTGATCGCTTTTCACCATTACCCTCACAGAGTCCTCATATCCGCTGCGCACCCATGTTCCCCGCAATCCATCGACATCTTCAACCGTGATGCCGTCCTCTTCACAGCCGGATGCAGCCATGAGCATCAAGAACATTCCCACACCAAAAACCTGCAATTTTTCCATTTATGTATTTATTTGATCTAACCTCCATTAAAGCTTTAGCTGTAAACATTCAATCATCCCGTGTCCTGCGAAGCTTCAGCACAGGGGGATCCAATTATAACTTAAATTATGCATTCAATAACCGGTACGTACTACCGCATCCAAACGCTGCAAGAAACTGATGTTTTATTGATCCCTGGTGATTTTAAGCACAACACGAATATCCTCCTTGTTGTACTCTTCTTCAATATCAGGGTAGGGCTCCACGTCGATGAGCTCAAAGCGGTAGCCATCATAAGTCTGTGACCGGGACTCGTGGGTGCTCAGCCTCAGTCGCTCAGCTTCAGCAGCCTGTATTTGTGTGGACTCAAACACCCTTACCCATACCACGGCCTCTCCCTGCCAAATACAAACCACCCCCCGGGGGCAGCGGGAATCATTGACCTCATCAACCTCAAACGACAGGTTGGGATAAACCGTGTATTTCCGGTCGATCCGGACAGACACCTCTTTATCCAGCGGCACAACGGAATCATCCTGTTGATCTTCGCAACCCGCAAAAACCAACACACCCAACACCATCGCCAAACCAAAAACCTGCATTTTTTTCATCTATCACTCTTTTTAATCCTTCCTCCACTCCCCAAATCAACCAATCAACGAATGAATTACGCCTTCCCACTCACTCCATATTACTCTTTACTGCTTACTAATTGCTCATTACTCATCTTCTCTTATCTCACGACTCAATCATTACTCAGTACTTCTTACTAATTACTGCTTACTAATTGACTTCCTCCTACTCAACACTCATCTCTTCTTCACTCATACACTTCCGGCTCAACAAGCTTCCCCGCAAACACAATCGTTCCGGTGGTCACCTCGCGGATGGCAAAGACGAAGGGACGGTCGAATTTAACCACCACGGGTGGGCCAGGGTCGGCTGATGTGGTCCCCATGGTAACGGAAGTCACGGCTGCCGCTTCGGTTCCTTTCTCATCCACCTCGATGAAAGTCTTGTGCTTCACCTCGGAGATGTGCAGGTCGTCCCTGTCCGGGTTGATCCCGCTGAAGTCGGCCCTGTCCGGGTCGAAGGCCTCTTCCATGCCCATCGCCTGTAACAGCTCATTCAACTTCTTCTCATATTCAAATTTGAAGCGGGGGAGATGTACCTGCACAGTGGCACTGTCCATCGCCTGCATCCACTGGTTCCAGCTCTCCGCATTCATCTCACCGACAACATCTTCAACTTTCAGCTCCTCATTGGGAAGCATACACACCATGGTGTAGTTGCCCCGTCCATAGGGCATCTCAACAGCACGGAACAGGTCATTCCTCATATAGTTCAGGGTGGCTTCCGTCTGCATCATATCTGTCTGTATCTCGCTGCCATCAGCCATATAAAAAGGCTGGCGGGAAGTCTTATCCTCGTCAAACTGAAATTTCCATTTGCCGTTGAAGTAGATGGCGTTGATCAGGTACATCATGGTGAGGGGATCGATCTGCTCGATGATCTTGGTGATCTTGCCATTTGTCTTGTCCGACACCCAGTAGTTGATGATCGAGGGGGCCTCGGAACTGTTGAAGTCCAGGGCGCTGACCTCCGCATCGTAGTATTCCTGGTTGACATCCAGAAAATCCTGCTCTACAGAAAACTCCTGGCGGTACCAGATGGAATTGGCAATCTCCATGGTCACCTTCGGATCGACCGTCAATAAAGCTTCTATCAGAGCCTGGTAGGATGCATTGATCTCCTGGCGGCTGAGGCCGGTGAGTTGGAGCGTCTCTTCCATGGCGCTTTTGGTATCGCCCTCGGCACCGTTGTAGGTCATGGCCAGGGCCAGCGAAACGCTCACGGGGGATATCATGGTGTTGGCGGACGGATCCTGCCCGGCGCTGATAGTACGAAAAAGTTCCAGGCCGAAATGGTTATCCGAATCGATCAGTTGGCGGGTTTGGGCATCGACGTCAATCTGTTTGGGTTCCAACACGGGCTTCGGTGTATCGTTGTTCTCGCAGGAAAAATGCAAGCCTGCTATCATCAACACCATCAAAAGGAATACGATCTTTTTCATCATGGCTGCTTTTTTTAATCACTACGCAAAAAAACAGCCAAACGCTGCAAAAAGAACCTTATTTTCGCGTACCACCTTAGAAGTTAAGGTTTCACGGGAAATTCTACCTTATCACCTTATTTATTCATGCCAGGCAAACCAAAAATAAATAAGGTAATAAGGTGGGCCTTGGTGGTTAATCTTTGGGCTATGAAGGTAAAATACGAAAATAAGGTGAAAGGAAGAACAAAAAAAGCCGAAAGGTCCAATCATCGTAAGCTCTTAACAAACCACTAAAAAACTTGAATCATCCAACATAACACATGCTGAACCTGAAACAACCTGAAACGTGAAACAACTTCAAACGTGAAACAACATGAAACATGAGACATGAAACATGAAACCTCTTTCATTCATCTCTTAAAACCTCCGCCGGGTTGGTATTCGCAGCCTTCAAAGCATGGTAGCTCACCGTGGCTGTGGCCAGCAAAAGGGTGATCCCGGCAGCGGCGACAAACAGGTAATATGATATCGGCGTGCGGTAGGCAAAATTCTGCAGCCACCGCTCCATCAGGTAGTAGACCAGCGGCCAGGCAATCACGTTGGCCAGCAGAACCCAAAGGGTATAATCTTTCAGGAACGAACGCAGGATCAGACCGGCATTGCTTCCCATCACCTTGCGGATGCCGATCTCCTTGCGCCTTCGTTCGGCCATGAAGGCCGACAATCCGAACAGACCCAGGCAGGCCAGCAGGATGGTCAGCAGCGAGAAATACCCAAAGATGCTCACCATCTTTTCTTCCCGCTTGTACTGGCTGTCAAACTGGGCATCTAAAAATCGGTATGCATAGGGATGCGGGCTGTCAAACTTCTTCCAGGCCGCCTGAATATTCTGTAGGGTACCGGGGATATTACCGGCACCTATTTTCAGCCCAAGATAACGCGCTTCGCCGGGCTTGTATAAATAGACCAGTGGCTCTATCGGGTTATGCAGAGACGAATAGTTAAAATTGCTGGTTACACCCACAATCTGCCCTTTGACACCCAATCCACAGGCCATCTTCCGGCCAATGGGATTCTCGCCAAAGATCTTTTTAGCCGCCTCATTGATCACAAAGGCAGAGGTGGGATCGCTGGGGTGATCCTTCGAGAAAAACCTTCCTTCCACAACATCAATGCCCAGTATATCGGCAAAACGATCGTCCACCCGGTACATGTTAATCATCTCCTGGCGGTATTCGCCTTCCTCATCTATATAGAAAGTGAGCCGCGAATTTTTATAGCCTGGAAAATCAACACTCGCTGACACATCCGTCACACCGGGCACCTTTTGCATTTCAGCCTGGATGGCATCCAATTGCTGGCGGATATTCCGGTCGGCCGGAATATCGACCACCACCACCCGTTCCTTATCAAACCCCAGGTCACGGCTTCGCATGAAGTGCATCTGGCTGAAAACCACCAGGGTGGCAACAATCATGGAAACCGTCACCATGAACTGAAACACTACCAACACTTTGCGAAGATTGAGAGAGAAGCGGCCTGCTCTGGACTTTTGCGTGTTCCAGAAATCCTTGCCTGCAATGCGCAGGGCTCTGTAACGGGAAAGAACAAAAGCCGGAAAGATGCCGCTGATAAGCCCGATAAGAAGGGTCACCGACAGGACGATCAACAGGGTGTTGAGCCCGGAAGCACCCGCCATTTGCGCGGTGAAAGTCAGGTCTTTATCCACAAGCTGATTAAAAACAGGCAGCAAAAGCTCCACCAGGATAATACCCAACACCATGGCCAGGAGACTGATCATTACCGACTCCCCGAGAAACTGACGCACCAGGTGCTTTTTCTGGGCTCCCATGGTTTTGCGGATGCCCACCTCATTGGCCCGGTTGGCCGACCGGGCCGTGGAAAGGTTGATGTAGTTGATGCTGACGATCAACAAAATAAAAGCAGCCACATAGCCGAAAATGTAAATGTATTTGATGTCGGTGTTCGAGGCCATGTCATAGTCATAGCTGGTGAGGAAATGGATCCTTTGCAAGGGTTCCGTCTTGAAGTCGATCACGTAGGTGAGGTCGTGATGCTCCAGCCAGGGTTGGATGGTGGCCTGATGCCATTCGCCCAGCTTATCATGGAAAGCCTCCCGGCCCTTGTGATCCCTGAACTTCAGGTAAGTATAAAACCCGATGTAGGTCCAGTCGCGGTTCAGCTGCTTCAGATAATCCCCTCCAAACAACAGGGATGAGCGAAGGATGTTGGGCTGGAGATGCGACCGGCTGCCGGAATAGTCAATAACCCCGGCCACCTGGAAAGACCGGGAGCCTATCTGTATCTCCCTGCCCGATGCCGACACATCCCCAAACAACTTGCGGGCGGTGGGCCGGGACAACACCACATTATTGGGCTGATCCAGGGCATCGGGCGTGCCTTCTACAAAACGGTAATTGAACACCTTAAAAAAGTTGGTGTCGGCATAATGGACATGAGGTATGTTGAAGATCTGCCCGTCGCGGTTCACTGGTGTGTATTCCGAGGCTGCACTGATGCGCGTGGCCAGCTCAATCTCAGGAAAATAAGCCTTCAGCGAAGGAGCAAGGGGGAAAGGCGAGACGGCATAGTCGGCGTC
>P_1C_Sed_2_UnCtyDRAFT_1000067_pt1 | contig 29190 bp, 22 predicted proteins | sample Pon1CUnioCityCA_4_FD_10229 | JGI IMG/M metagenome (IMG submission 10229) | reverse complement strand
CCGCCTGCCGCATATACGAAAGCCGGCCCCTGGAATGCCGTCTTCAGGCTTGCTGGGACACTTCCGCCCTGGAAGGCGTCTATGCGGACATGCGGCTGAGCCGAAGGGCCGTTCTGGAAAATGCCCAATGGCTTTGCGAAATGATTGATGCCCATGGCGAGCAATGCCATTTCGAAAAAATCCGGCAGCTGGTGGCCGAAAGGGATGAAGGGGACGCCTCGGCCACGGCCGCCTTGACCGGGATTATCAATTACGACGCCCAGTTTCGCCGTCTTGCGGTGGAGAAGGGCCGGGTTCCCGAGGAGCTCCTGGACTTTTTATTCGGAAAACCCCTGGCAGACATCCTCGCGGAACAGTTCGGGGTTAAAGTAAGCCGTCAGTCAGCCAGCTGAATACCGGTCAGCCGGATGGCGGCGGGGATGAGCAGGATGGAGCCGATGGTCGTATTGATCATGGTCAATGAGATCAGCAGGCTGAACAGGACTATCGGGAGGAAATTCGATGTCACCATGGATAAAAACCCGAGGGTCAGGGCCATGGAGGTGAAGACAATGGCTTTTCCGGCGACAAACAGGGTTTTTTCAATGGCCTCCGCGTCCGAGCGGCAGCGGGGCCGGTAAACCCGGTAGGTGTTCAGGAAATGAATCGTGTCATCCACCCCGATGCCGATGGTGATCGTGGCAATAACCGAGGTCACCATATCCAGCTCGATGCCGAACCAGCCCATGATGCCGAAGTTGATCAGGATGGTGATGCCCATGTCGATGAGCGCCAGGGGGCCGGCCAGGATTTTTCGGAATAAAACAATGATCACCCCCGTGACGAACAGGAAGGACAGGGCAAGGCCTGTAATCTGGCTGGTAATCACGTAATGGGAAAGCCTGACGTTGATGACCGGGTAGCCGGTTATGGTATGGTTGTAGGCAGCAGGCAGCGACGCTTCCAGGTGGGCCCTGATTTTTTCTATGATCACCTTTATCTCCGATGTGCCCATGCCATTGCCGCTGTTGTCGGTCAAGCGGGCAATAATGTTGCCTTTTCGGTAAAGCCTGTCCACAAAAAATTCAAAATCATCATAAACCCCGTCTGAATCCGTATCCTCCCCGGAGTAGAGTTCCAGGTAGTCAAGGATGGCCAGCCGGTTGCCCGGGATTTTAAAATAGCCGGGATCCCCCTCATGCATGGCCATGTGCATGCGCTTGATAAAATCGGAAAAGGCGTCCGTGCGGCCGACATTCAGATCGGCATTTTCTTCGGCAGCCAGCCACGCGCGCAGGTTTTCCACGGTCTTTAAAAATTTTGGGGTCTTGACCCCGTTAGTCTCCCCGGAGTCGATGACAAGGTTCAATCCCCAGGCCCCACCGAATTTTTCCCCGATGGCCATTGTATTTTGATAGGTCGGATCGGTGGGTTTGAAATAATGGAGAAACTCGGTGTTTACCTTCAGGTCCATCAGGCCTGCAATTGAAAACCCCAGGATAACAAAGACCACCGCGTAAACGATCTTATAATGCCGCACCGCAATCCGCCCCGTGGCAGCCAGCAGGCGCTCCACAAGGCTCGGCCCCCTGTCCTGGTCTCCAATTCTGGGCTTTCCCGGGCATCGGTGGGGAAGAAGCGCCAGTGCCGCCGGAATCAGCGTGATGGCGATAAAAACGGCAAAAAAAACGCCCAGGCCCGCAAAAACCGCCCATTGCTTGATGGCGCTCACCTGGCTGGAGACCAGTGTGAAAAATGCGGCGCCCGTTGTGAGGCCGGCCAGTATGACGGTTACACTGATGTGGGACATAACGCGCTGTATGCCCCCCGCCTTGTCATGGGTGTCAATCAGGCGGAAATCCGCGTAGTATTGATTGAGCACGTGAATGGCATAGGAACTGCCAACGGATATCAGAAGGGGCGGCAGCGTAATGGCGATGGCCGTGACGGGAAAGTCGAGATGTCCCATCAGTCCGAGCGTCCAGATTTCCGCTGTCCCAAGGGTGCCAAGGGGCAGCAGCACGCCGCGCAGGGACCTGAAATTGAAGAAAAAAGCAAGTGTGACCACCAGCAGGACAAGCGCGGTGCTTTGGTAGAGGTCCTCCTCAATGTAGGCATTGAACTGGCGGTTGACATAAGGAACGCCGGAGACGGCGACATCGAGTGCCCCCTGCTTTTCATGAAATTCGACGATTTCCAGAATTTCCCCCACCACCTCGGACCTTTTTTCAGAGCCGGCAAATTTGATGATTATCCCGAAGTCCTTTATTTCTCTGCTTTTTTCGTCAATTGCATAGATGCCCCCCTCAAAGGCGGGGTTTTTTAAAAGCCGCTGCTTAAAAGCATCGATTTCGCAGGGGGTAACCGGTATACGGCGGCGGCCCTGCCTGTCTTCCGGGATCAAGGGGCAGGTCTCGAGGCTCTGGTTTTCCCCGCTGATATCATTGGCGGTAAAGGGCGAGAGGATGGTGCCGATAATTTCGATTTCCTGAAGCGCGATGCTTTTTTTGACCCTTTTTTTGAGGCGGGCACGGTGAGCGGGCGAAAGGGCGGGTTTCTGCTGACCCGGCGGCGGATTTTTGCGTTGGAGCAGCCTGACAAAAACCGGGTCATCTGGAAAGGCCGCTGTTAATTGCCGGAAGCTGACGCCGGAGGTGTCCAGAAGGCGGTTCAGTGTGTCCAGGCGCTGCCGGTGGCGCTCGGGTTCAAATTTTTTGTAGGCCCCGATATCGGTCAACAGATGGTTAAAGGCCTTTAAAAATCCGGGCGACCAGATGTCCCCCTTGCTTACCGCCAGGATGAGAAAACGGCTGTTATCCCCGAACGTTTCCTTGGCCTCTTCATATTCCCGATACGCCGGGTCGTCTTTTGGCATAAAGGCTTCTATGGAATGATCAAAACGCAGATTCTGCATACCCGAGCCAAGACCGGCGGTAACCAGGGCCAGAAGGCTTAGAAAGAGGATGGGGTGCTTAACGACGTTTTTAAGGTAGGCATCAATCATAGGTCTGCCTTAGCAAACCCGGCTGACAATCGTCTAACAATATTTTCGCAAACCCGATAAAAATTATTGACTGCGGCTTCGGTTTACCCTTTATTGAGACGTGAATCGGGCCTTTCCCCCGCTTTTTGCAATGATTAATGTTGTTGGCATAATTCTAAAGACCTATTTTCCGTCTCTCTATGGCCAACTAAGCTCGCAGGGCCCTTGTAAAGCCCTCTCAGCCCTCATAGAAGGGCGGACCAAGCGAAGCGTGTCCGCCTCCAGGAGAAAACGACGATCCGCTTCGCTTTGAAGAAAATCTGCAACAGGAGCCTGCTATATGAAGATTCGTCTGGTTTTGCTCATTTCCCTGCTGATGCTGACGCTGACGCTGATGCTGCTGCTTGCGGCGCCGCCGCTTTTTGCCATGTCCGGCCGCGAGATCATGGAGAAAAGCGAGGACCTTCCCCGGGCGACTACTGCTGCAGCCAAAATGCTGATGAAGATTCATAAAGGCGGGCGGGTCATTGAAAAAGAATTTATTATTCAAACGAAACAGCTTGAGGGGGGAGCAGACAAGGCCCTTATCTCCTTTATCCGGCCGACAAAGCTCAAGCTGCTCACCCATTCCCACAAGGAAAGGCCGGATGACCAATGGCTCTGTTTATCCTCCGGCCGGATCAAGCGGGTCGTTGCTTCGGGCCGGGGAAAGCCCTTCGTCAATTCGCACTTTTACTACGAAGACCTGACCGCGGTGGATATAGATGATTATCAGTTCGAACTGATCGGCGAAGGCGAGGCGGCAGGTGCGCCCTGCTACCGGGTTGAAGCGCTCAACTCTCCGGAAGAGCGGGTCTATGACAAGCTGGTGTTTTATGTGCGCCGCTCCGATTTTTTTGTCCAACGCATTGATTTTTTCAGGGACGGCCGCCTGGAAAAGTACCTGGAAAACCGCCGGGTGGAAACCATTGACGGTATCCTGACCCCCTGCCTGGCGGTTATGACCCGGGCTGACGGCAAGGGCCACACCGAGCTGATTTTAAAAGGGGTCCGGTACAATATCGAAATCGACAGCGTGAAGTTCGAGAAAGCGGCCTTGCGATAAAAATGCAATCAGCAGGAGTTTGCGGCAATTATTGAGCATCCCGGAAAATCCCCCCGGCATCCGGTCCGGAGTCTTTCGCAGGGCAGAGCCAGCTTGGCGCTGCTTCTTCTGCTGCTTTTTTCGTTGGCTATGCCGCCTGCGGGCGCCCCGGCCGGGAACCCGCAATGGGAGCTGGACAATGATTTTTCCGTCAGCGAAGATACTCCGGATTGGACCTGGCGCGTGAATGCCGCCTTTGAGAATTATTTCAACACCAAAAAGGAGCTAACGTTCCGGGAGGCGTATAAAAAACAGGAACTCAAAACGCGGCTGGATTTTAAGTATGGCTCCGGCTGCCGCTATGTCCAGTCCATCACGGATGTTCGGTTTTCTCCCGTTCTCATTAATTCGGATATCGGCGATGACTTCCCCTATGCCGCAAACAGCCGGATATGGCGCAACCTCCGTATTTCCGGGGAATCCGGAGAAGTAATCGTCCGGGAGCTATACTATTGCTTTCTGCAGGGCAGCTACCGGCTGCGCATCGGCAACCAGGTATACCCCTGGGGGACGGCAGACGGGCTGAATCCCACCTCCTGGTTAAATCCCCGGGACCTGCGGGAGTTGTTCCTGATACCGGAGGAGGAGTTCCTGCTTGGCGTGCCTTCGGTTTCCGGGATGTTTTTTTTCAGTGATTTCACGCTCTCCCTGGTTTTTGTGCCGGTCCACACGGCGGCGGCCCTGCCTTCAAGCAATCATTTCTGGGCGGTCAAAGAGGCGGCGGATAAATATCCCGTCTATTTTGATGCGCCCGATCCCATGGCGGCTTCAAGCGAAAATTTCGCTTATGCAGCCCGGGCCGCCAGCACCGTGGGGGGCATTGATTTTTCCGTCAGCGGCTACCATGGACCGGACAATGATATGCTGATGGTGCCGTGGCGCATCATCACGGTGCCCGGTCAGCCCACGGGCCTCCTGATCCGCCCCCGCTCATTTCTCGTGAACTATGTGGGGGCGGACTTTTCATTCAGCCGGGGGGATTGGGTGATCAATGCCGAGGCAGCCTATTGCCCGAATAAAAGCGGCCTTGTCGCTCAGGATACGGACAGGCCCTGGAATCTGCGCTTTCCTTATGATATCCGGGAGACGGATTACCTGGCTTATTCCCTTGGCTTCAATTATTATATCCCGCTTTACCGACTGCTTCCCGGTCACGCCGGAGAGGCCCTGTTTACAGCGGAATGGTACCAGGCGAGCTCTTTTGATAAGGCCGTTATTGATCCCCTGATAAGTGAGCTGCTCAGTTTTGAATTGCGGGACAGCTACTTTGACAAGCGGGTGGACGTCCGGCTGACGGCTATCTTTGAGACCCGCGGGGGCGGGGTGATTTTCTGGCCGCGGCTGGGCTATGATTTTGGAAACGGCTTTGCTGCGGAGCTTGGTTGGCTGGGCGTTAACGGCCGGGGCAAAGGGGATTATGAGAGGAATTCGTTTTTTTACCATTACCGGGAAAATGACCTGATTACGGCAAAAATCACTTTTTCCTTTTGATATTGGTTTTTCAGCCATCAGCCTTGATTCAGGCGGACAAATAGTTTACACTTATACTTATTTTTTTTTATAGATAGTGCCGTAATCGTTAACCCCGGCCGGCGCCATCCACGGGGAGCCGCCCCGCTTGCCGGGGGCACCCGGCGAAGAAATCCGAAAGACCCATGCCGCCCGGAAATAATATTGGAAATAATTTATGTATCTTGAACATTTTCGATTGACCCAGAAGCCGTTTCAGATCAATACGGATCCCGCCTTTCTCTGGCTTGGCGAAAAACACCGGGAAGCTCTTTCTTCCCTGCGTTACGGGCTCCTTGAAAATAAGGGCTTTCTGCTTTTAACCGGTGACGTGGGCGTCGGGAAAACAACGATTATCAATACGCTGCTGCAGGAACTCGGCAATCAGGACCAGGTGGTTGTTGTCCATGACCCCATGCTCGAACACCTGGATTTTTTCAATTATGTCGCAAAATCATTTGGCCTGTCCGGCGGCTATAAGACCAAGGGGGAGTTTCTGGTTGAATTCAGCGCCTTCCTGCTCAGGGCTTATTATCATAACTACCGGATACTGTTGATAATCGACGAGTGCCAGTTGATAAACCCGGATTTTTTGACCGAAATTCGTCTTTTTTCAAATTTTGAAAAGAAAGGAAACAAGCTGATCAACGTCATTTTTGTCGGTCAACTGGAATTCAATGATATCCTCCTTCGCCCTGAGAATCGGGCCATCCGGCAGCGGATCAATGTGAACTATAATATTTCCCCCCTGACTAAGGCAGAAACTGCGGACTACATTGATTACCGGCTAACTGCTGCCGGGAGCAAAAAGAAGATTTTCAAGCAAAGCGCCGTTCACGAGATTTATAAATTTTCAAAAGGATATCCGCGTCTGATCAATATCATCGCGGACCGGGCCTTGCTGTCCGGCTATGTTAAGTCAAAGCGACGAATCAAAAAACGCCTCATCAAGGAATGCGCATGGGAACTGGATATTTCCCGGTTCCGTAAATCCGCCGGTACCCCACAGATAGAGCAAGGAAAAATCAACTAACAAGCGGCCAGAGGCTCTCGTGGCAAGAGAAAAACTGTTGATCATCGAGGATGAAGCGTCGGTGGCCAAGCAACTCAAGTGGTCGCTCGGCCAGGAATATGACATTTCCATGGCCGGAGACGGCAAAAAAGCCCGCCAACTGCTCGCCTCGGGGGCTTATCCGGTGGCTACGCTTGATCTCGGCCTCCCCCCCTCGGCAGATACCCCGGATGAAGGTTTCAAGATCCTGGAAGAGCTGGGGTCCCTGGCGCCCCACACCCGGGTGATTGTGATCACCGGCAACGCGGAAAAGCAAAACGCGGTCCGTGCCGTGGCGCTTGGTGCGGCTGATTTCTGTGCCAAACCGATTGACCCGGATATTTTGAAGATCATTCTGGAGCGCACATTCAGGCTCCATTCCCTTGAAGCCGCCAATCGGGAGCTTCTCGAAAAATCAGCGCCGGAGGGCTCCTTGTGCGGCATGCTGGGCATATCGCCGGCCATGCAGAAAGTGTTTTCCCTTGTCCGGAAGGTGGGTAAAACCGGCTATCCCGTGCTTGTCACGGGCGAGTCCGGCACGGGCAAGGAAATGGTGGCAAATGCCATTCATCAGTTGGGCGCACGCAGTGATACACCTTTTGTGATCATCAACTGCGGGGCAATTCCGGAAAATCTCCTGGAAAGCGAATTGTTCGGCCACGAAAAAGGGGCCTTTACAGGGGCGGTTGCCAGAAAAACGGGCAAGCTGGAACAGGCGGACGGCGGGACCGTGTTCCTTGATGAAATCGGGGAGCTGCCTCTGTCCATGCAGGTAAAGATTCTTCGCTACCTCCAGGAGGGCACCATTGAGCGCGTTGGCGGCGCAACAACGATTGCACTGAATACCCGGGTAATTGCGGCCACCAATGTAGACTTGCAGCAGGCGGTGGAAAAGGGGGGGTTCCGGGAGGATCTCTTTTTTCGTTTAAACGTGCTGCCCATCCATCTGCCGCCGCTGCGCGAGCGGCCGGAGGATATTGTGCTGCTGGCCCATCATTTTCTCCGAATCGAATGCGAAGCTTTGAGGGCGGGTCGCGTATCCCTCACCCCCTCTGCAGTGGCGGCCTTGTCAGCCATTGACTGGCCCGGAAATGTCCGGGAGCTCCACAACCGCATCCGCCGGGCGCTCTCGATCTGCTCCGGAAAAAAAATCACATCGGATGATCTGGCACTGGGCCGGGACCGGCCTGACCAGGACCAGGATCAGGACCAGGATCAGGACCAGGATCAGGACCAGGATCAGCCTGAAGACCGGTTTTTAACCCTTCAACAGGCCCGGGACAGGGCGGAACAAAGTTGCGTGCGCAAGGCCCTTCTGCTGACCGGCAACAATATCAGCGAGGCCGCCCGGCTGCTTGAAACCAGCCGTCCCACCCTGCACGACCTGATCAAAAAACACGGCATCCGGACCTGATAACGGATTTTTTGTTTTCGACAGGCTCAGGTGATTTTGCCTTAAATGATTCTCTGCGACCGATTACGGCTGTAAGCAACCAGGCCGAGGAGGCCGATGCCCATCAGCATAATCGTTGAGGGTTCAGGAACCGGGGCAGTGTCTGTGGATTCATATGTGAAATCATCCATGACAAACTGGTTGCCAACACCAGTATAACTACTATAGGAATTAAATTCCAGCTGATCAATGCCGGTGAAACCGACGTCAAACCATTCGGAACCGGTGTTGTCGACATTGATTGTCGTATAATATTTCCTCGCTCCATCACTGTACCCCTGAATATCGATGAACAGGTTGCCACTATAGGCAGCGGTGAACCATGCGCCAGTAAAATCAAAACTGTTATCGTTAACCGTGGCAACATTTGCATAGGCATTGTACGCCGCCCATTCGCCAGATACCACCCCTTTATCATAGCCGCTGCCGGAGGCATAATCTTCATGTATTACCTTGAACTGGTCCCAGTCAAAGTCGTAGTAATCGTCCGGAATTGGATTATNGGCACTACTCTTCGCATCAGCCCCCGGCACGTTCTCAAAATCTATGATCGCAGCGCCTGATACCCCATAAAAACCCAATAAAAAGAATGCTGCCAATAAAACCGGTATTAATCTTTTCATTTTTTACTCCTTGTTTAAAAGGTTAAACGGTGTTCTGCAAATTTTTTAGTTACTATTTGCAAATATTATGCCTTATATAACAACTTGGTATTGTGTGATTTTAAATTTGCGTTGCAATTTTTGTAAAAAATAACGACACCATCGATTAATCATGCAGCCGGCCTTAAATGGCAGAAGCCATGTAGGAGAACCCCTTAAGGGCTTGCCAGTCCAAGCAGCGTTTTTTCGTCCTGTTTTTGAGGGATTGTGCAGTTGGGAGCAGAAGCGTCTTTAGAAGGCGGGCATCAGCCCACTGTCGGAATTCTTTACAATATCCGCCCGGTCAAACAAAAAATCCCCCGGGAAAGGCTCCCGGGGGATTGCATAAAACTATTTAATTTGTTTTCAAACTGCTTTTTTCAAAATTACAGGCGGTCTCTTTTGAGGGAACGCTTACGCCTGTAGCCCGCCAGGCCGAGCAGTCCCACGCCCATGAGCAGAATGGTGGCGGGTTCGGGAACAGGGGCGGCGGCAGTCTGGTTGTCATAGTCTAAATTAAAAGTGGAACTGGCAATTTGAAGGATCCCGTCACCAAAAGTCCCATCGGCTGTGATGGATACCTCAAGGGGTGCGCCCGTATCCCAGGAATCAAACGTTGATGCAATATCAAAAGTGGAAATGGCAGGCCTATCCCATGATATCCATTGCCATTGCGAAATAGACCAATAGCTGCCATAGCTGCCACCGCTCTCAAGAACTACCGGTGCGGAACCATTGACTTCCACGATATCATTGTTATCATCAATCCAATAGCCTGAAATTATAAGTTCTGCGGAATTGACTATATCCCAGGGTACTTCAAAATCCGTTGGCGTTGCATGGGAATAGCTATAGGTCTCCCCCCAGATTAATCCAGCAAACGGGCCTTCACTGAGGGTGGCATCAAAGTTCACACGATCACTGTAGGAAATTGCCCCGGCGCTCCCCAGCATTCCAAAAATCAAGCTCACTGCACATAAAAACACAATATATTTTTTCATTTTTGGCTCCTAACCCCTGAATAATCATATATTCAGTCTAATCATATATCCAGTTGAGGACTTTTGTCCTTTGCCAATTTACCATGCATTTAATATGCCATATTTTAACATATTGATTTTAAAACTTTTTTTATAATCTGCCGGATATGGGAAAGGGGCCTGTAAAAATATTCGACAGTAAGGATAAATAGTGCTACCAGAACATCCACTGCTGCGTTGCAATGACGTAGATGCCAAGCCCGAGGTTGGTCACCGCGTGGGCGATAATGCAGCCTCTCAGGCTTTTCTGCTGAATGAGCAAAGCCGCGTAAACAGCGCCGGCAATCATACCCTGAATCCACCGGTGGTGCTCAAGGCCGAAAAGGACCATCACCGCCACAAAGGAGAACCAGGTAAACGTTCCAGGGGCAACTTGTTTAAAGTCCGGATGGACTAAGTAGCGCAGCAGGAAAGAGCGCCAGAAAAGTTCCTCCATAACAGGCACAACTAAAACGGCCCCGGCAAGGCGCACGGTAATCAGGGCCGGCACAACAGCCGGCGGGCACCCGAAAGAATATGGGTTAAAACCGGTTCCCTCCCCGATCTGAGGGAGAATCGCCCCTGGCAGAATCCAGACCGGCAGAATCATGAGCCCCGCTGCTGCAGCCGCCAGGTATCCGGCAGGTTTCAGTTTGGGGGCCATCTCCGGTTTATAGTGATGACGCCAGAACCAAAGCAGCGACGCCGCGATAATGGTTTTGGCCGTATACAGCAGATGGGTTGTGCCGGGATAATAGCTGCTTGGCGCAGTTAAACCGATGAATACCACAAACGGTAAAACATAAGGCAGCCAGGGGCTTTTCGTCTGTGTTTCAGTCTGGTTTTTCAGAGTTGTCTCAACCCTTTTCATTTGTCTGGAATGGATCACGGGGAAATCGCAGTAAAAAGCGGGCCCCGCCGGTTTCCGCATTTTGCGCCCGGATCTCACCGCCCAGGCTCCAAACGAGCCGCCGGACCTGCCACAGGCCTATGCCGGAGCCCTTTGTCTTGGCTGTAATAAAGGGCTCAAAGAGACGATCCGGCAGCATTTCCGGAAGAATGCCCGGACCGTTGTCTGAGCATTGTATTTGAAAGCAGGGGTCGGAGGCCTGCATCTCCAGTTTGATCTGTACACGGGGGGGGGTGCCGCCGGCCTCCATTGCATTTAACAGCAGGTTCTCAAGAATGATTCCGAAAATTTCCGGATCTGTGTGTATGGTGAACGCCCGGGGACATACCAGGTCAATTTTAAGGTTTGAGAGTTTTTGGCCGATGGTTTTGCAACAGCTTTGAAGAAAATCACAGGCATCGACGGCTTTTGTAACAGGTTCGATTTCACCTTTCAGCGTGTTCAGGCGTGCCTGGACCTTGGTCATTCTTTTTAAGGCATCTTCGATCGATGCCAGCATGTCTTCCTGGAACTCGGGATTGTTAATGTGCTGCGCTGCATTGGTCTTGACCAGTGACAACATGGTGGCGGCATTTTTGATGTCATGAAGGACAAATGCGGATAAGGTGTTCCATGCTGCCTGTTCCCGGGCTTGCGCCAGTTCTTCAGCCATACGAACAGTCAGCAGCACCGAGGCTGCCTGGGAGCCGATGGCGGCAAGCAGGTCGAAATCATCCCTTCCATATCGGCCGCCGGTATATTCAGGCCCCAGACCGATGATGCCGATAAAATGTTCACCAATGGTCAGCGGCACCAGCAATACCAGGTCCAGCGTCTCCAAAAAGTGTTTCTTTTCAGTGAGAATGCGCTGCTGCGCCGCATCGGAATGGGATTCGAGACAATCCAGGTAGGGAAAGTTTTTCAGATAAGCAACCAGGGGGTCGTCTGGAGGAATAAGCGTGCTCCGGGGTGCATAATGACTGTCTTGTGCATCAGTTAAGCGAAAGCCCGCCTGTTCATCGCCTATCCAGATTTTAATCGTATCGGTGTACAGGCTGTCATGCAGCGTATGGCGCAATGCATCAACCACGCCGGCTTCAGTTAATTTTCGGTGAAGCAGATCGGAAAAGGTCAGCCATTCATCGCGATACTCGTACTTATTTACATAGAAATGCGTGCTGATAAAATATTGTACCCGGCTACGGAGTCTGCCGGAAAGAATAAAAGTGGCGACCAGCAGGGCGCCCGCAACGATCAGCAGCCATTGCAGGACAAAGTGCAGGGGCCATCCGAACGTTTTCATCAGCAGGGAAATCAAGCCTACGGCGATAAGGTAGACGGCAAAGATAAAAGGCGCCACCGTGGAATAAACAATTTTTCGCGATATGAATATCTTGCGGTTGAGCAGGCGGTTGCCGACCACGGCACAAGTGATCAAAAGCCAGGCGAAAAGCAATAACATGGCCAGCAGCAGGAGATGCTCGCTCTTTAATTGAAGATAAGTCAGTCGGAAGGAGGTGGACCATCCCAGGCTGCCGATGAGCAAAAAAAGTCCGATTATCAGGTATTTGTATTGTTTTCGGGCTTTCTGGTCAAGCGAACGCCAAAAGGCTTCCAGGCGCCAGGCCATTACCAGAGCAGCCAGGAGAACAAACAGGGAAGAGACAAACAGCTGTTTGTAATGGTGAAATGTGAGATTGCTCTTGGTAATGGAAAATTCAGGTTGGCCAAATATCCAGAAACCGCCGGCAACTGAGCCGGCAATGACCGTCATAGCAGGAGCGAGGTGGTAGCGTTTTGTCCCTGCAGTAGTCGGCTCCGTAATAGGCTGCAGGTTATAGGCCAGCAGCAGCCCGATCAGCGCAAAGACGTTTTCTGAAAAAAAAATGGCCGAAACCAGACCAGGCTGCATGTGTGCGCTGAAATAGAGGAATTCGAGCGCAAGGAGCGCCACGATGAAAGCCATGCGAATAAGCCCGAAAGAAAAGCGCTGCTCAGCGATCCGACTGCACATATCGAGCAGGCATGAGAGCAGTAAGGCATAATTTAATGCATAGATCGCAGCAACAAGCATTAACTTAGTTTTTTAAGCAATTTTTCAGCCTCAGCACGTTCCGGGAAGTTTTCGTCAGTGTTCAGGCAGTCTGTTAATGCTTCTTTTGCCTTGTCGGTTTGTCCGTCAGCGTGAAGCGCCAGAGCGAGATGGTAGCGTAACGTGGGCATATGCGGCCGCTTTTGCGTGGCCCTGGCAAATTGGGCCAATGCCAGTTTGTGGGATCCCCGTTTGTAATGGACCCAGCCAAGGGTATCGGCGATGTAGGGGTTGCCGGGCGCATTTTTTTGTGCCCGCATCGCCAGGCGCAGCGCCTCGCCAAGGTCCGCGGACGGCTCATTTGCCATCATCCATGCAAGGTTGTTTGCCGCCGGGGCGAAATCCGGATCAATTTCAAGTGCTTTCTTATAGGTTTGTCTGGCCTCCGCTGGATTGCCCGTCTTTTCAAAAAGCGTCCCCAGGGCGATGTATCCTTCAACATAATCGGGATTTGCTTGGGTCAGTGCCCTGTATTTTTCGATAGCTTCATGGGTTTTGTCGGTACGCACCAGCAGATCGGCTGTCATTTTATAAATTCGGGGCGAATCCGGCGCAAGCGCCTGAGCCTTTCGCAAATACTCCAGGGCTTCGTCGGGAGAAGATGTGTACTTGTCCACAAGGTGGGCCAATAATGCCCAATAATCCGGATTTCCAGGGGATTTTTTTACTTGTTGCCGGACCCTGGCAATTGCCTGCCCGGCTTTTTCCTGCCGGGTGAGTATATTGCTTATGGCCACCAGGGCAGGGCTGAAATCAGGCTTTAAATCCAAAATTGTCTCCAGGGATTCCATAGCTTTCCGGATATCATCCTGTTTTAAATGGACTAATGCTCTATTATAAATAATTTCAATGTTTTCTGGTGCTTGAGATTCCATTTCTTCGAAAAGCGCAAGGGCTTTATCAGCTTCCCCTAAATATAACAGGGATTTGGCCAGAATGATGCCGGCGCGGAAATTGCCGGGCGCCTTTTGCAGGGCCTGCACAGCATTTTTTCTGGCGGATTCAAAATCTCTTTGCAAGAGCCTGTGGTAGGCCAGGAGGGTGCGCGCATCAGGGTTGCCCGGGCTTAACTGAATGGCTTGGTTGACTGCGTTTAATGAGAGCTGGATGTCCCCCTCATTTAAATGGGCCACACCTTTCTGGTAATGGGCCTCCCCCCAGCGTGGGGAATCTTTTGTCAGCCGGTCCAGGATCGCCAGGGCTTCTTTGTTTTTTTGATCCGTTATAAGCAGTTTGGCCTTGACCAGGCTGGCCGCCGGGTGCTCGGCCTTTTCAGTCAGCACCGCCCCGACCTGCTGATGCGCGGATTCCGGCTGCCCGGTCTCAAAGTAGAAATCAGCCAGCATGGATTGGATGTTGGTCGGATCTTCTGCCTTGGCCATGGCCGCTTTGTAGGCCTTTTCCGCTTTTTCTAAAGAATTGGTCTGACGATAGAAATTGGCCAGAAACGTATGGATCTCCACCGATTCGGGATCTTTATCGATAGCCGTGAGCATGCTCTGCTCCGCTTCAGCCTGGCGGCCGGTTTTCATATAAAGCCGGGCCAGATCCAGATAGCTTTCCGGTTTGTCCGGATTTTTTTCAATCAGGTCCTCAAGGATCTGTTCAGCCGCCCCCGACTTATTCCGGCTGCTGTAGAAGGCCGCCAGATTTTTTAGATACCTGGCCGCCGGGTTGATGGCCACCGCTTTTTTCAGGGCGCGCTCAGCCCGGTCCATCTTGTTTGCAGCAGTCAGTACGCGGGCCTTGATAATATGGAACCGGCTGTTTTCCGGATTTAATTGTAAGGCGCGGTCAATGGCCGTTTCGGCCGCTGTCAGATTTTTTTCCGCAAGCTCTACCTGCGCAAGCAGGGCATAGGCGGCCGGGAAATTTTTGTCTACATCCAGAATCCGGTCAATTTTTTCCCGGCTTTTTTTGAATTGCTTTGCCAGGCAATACATTTCTGCGGTTTTAATCAGGGCGTCCGTGTTGCTGGGATCAAGGCTGGCGGCTCTTTCCAGCTCTCTCAAGGCCTTGCCGGGCTGCTGGGTTTTCAGATAGGCGAGGCCGAGTTGATAGCGGGCTTCAGTAAATTGTGGATCGATTTTGATGGCATTGCGGTATTCGATGATGGCGGCCTTAAGATCTCCGGAATCCTCATATGCCGCAGCTTTTTCAAAGTATTCAACTTTTTTTTCATCCGGATTGGCGCAGCCAATGGCGAGCAGGAGGCAGAGAAGAGCTATGGCACAGAGGCAGAGAACGGTTTGGCGCTGATTCATGATGGGAACCCCTGATTATTTAATACATTAGGATAGATGACCGTGTAAAAAGAATTGTAAAAATGTTTTTATTTTATTATAAATATCTATAAAAATAGCTTGTTTTTTCTTTTGCGGACGCCGCTGCCGGGAAAACGGGTTTGCCGGAAGCAAACGGAATGCATATCAGTATTACTAAATCCTTATCAATACAGAAGTTAATGCGTATTTCAGTAAATAATGCATATTGTAATAACTAAGGAGTTATCATATAAAAACGAGCAATGGCAAGAAAAATGGTTCCGTAAATAATCAGATTTGGCCGGCAAAGTAAACAGTTCAATACCCGTTTGAGGGTGCGTGCCCTGAAAATGCCGGGGAGCGCAGGCGCAGATAATCGGATTTTGGGGGAAACCTTCGAAAATATTTGTTAATCTTTTAGTGAGCAGGTGCTTATGGCTTTTCCAAGTTTAATCGCTGCAGGAAGCAGGGCGGGCAGTTCCGGAAGAACAGCTCGCGAGTCCATTTCTGGCACCCCGCGCCGGGCAGGAGTAGCCGGGGTTTTTCTGGTTTTACTCTTTTTTTTGCTAAATATCTCCATGGTCAACGCCCAGCAGCAGCCAAAGCCGGAAGAAAAGCAGGATGTATACCAGTTTGACGCCGGGGATGTGGTCGAGGTATTTGTGTTTGAAGAACCCGAAATCTCACAAACGGTTACCGTTCGCAGCGACGGCCGGATATCCTTGCCTTTGATCGGCGATGTCATGGCGGCCGGAATGACATCAGAGGCGCTTGCCCAAACAATCACCGAAAAGCTGGCAAAATTTATCGAAGCGCCAAACGTTACCGTCATGCTTGCTGAGAGTCACGGTAAAGTTTATTATGTACTCGGGCAAATTGAAGAGCCCGGTGAATACAGTATCAGCCGGCCGGTTACGGTTATCCAGGCAATCGCACGGGCCGGTGGGTTTCTCGAATGGGCAAAAAAATCCCGGATAATGATTGTGAGCGGCTCGGAGGCCTCTGAGAAGGTCACCTATTTTGACTATGATCGATTTCTGGACAAGCCCGGCAGGGAGTCCAATGTCCGGATCCAGGCCGGGGATACCATTGTGATTCCATAATCGCCTATTAACCGTCACTTATTGGTAAGCAAATAAAGCAGGGTAAATGGAACTCCAGCAACTTGACCTGGTCAAAAAATATCTGAATCTGCTTGTCAGCGCTCACAAACTGATTGTCGGCTGTGTTTTGCTGTCTTTTTTCGCAGCCCTGTATTTCTATATCAACAGTCCCGAAATTTATCAGTCCAGTGCCTCCATTGTTTATCAGGAGCAGCGGATCAATCCTTCCAGGTTCTCACCGGACCAGGAAGTGGACATTCGTGAGATGCTCAACACGGTCTCCCAGCAGGTCCTGAGCCGTACCAACCTGGAGCGCATGATAAAGGAATTCAGCCTGTATCCGGATATGCGGGGGAATGCGCCGATTGAGGATGTGATTGCCACCATGCGGGAGCGCGACATTGAAGTTGAACGGGAGGGGCGGGGCAATGTGTTCAGTGTCTCCTTCAAAGGAAGGGATCCGCAGACCGTCCAGAAGGTTACGAATGCCCTGGCGGCCAAGTTCATAGAGGAAAACCTGCGGGTCCGGCAGGAACGGGCAAACGAGACCGCCTCCTATATCCAGGATGAGCTTCGCATGTCCCGGGAAACACTGCATAAAAAAGAAGCGGAAATGCGGGACTACAAGCTGGAGCACTACAATGAGATGCCGGAGCAGCGCGAATTCAATATGAATCGCTTAAATGCCCTGCAGGAGCAGCTTCAGAACATACAGTCCAATATTCAGAGCCTTGAGCAGACCCGCCTCCTGGTTTCCGAGCAGCTTGAAACGCTGCAAAACATCCAGGCTTCCCCTGATGCCGCCGCTCCCGGCGATTCCCAAACCGGGCCGGAGGGACCGGCGGCGGAACTGGCCGATGCGAAAAGTCGTCTTCAGGAACTGCGCACCCGGTACACGGAAGAACATCCAAGTGTGCAGCGCATGGAAAAACGCGTGCAGCAGCTTGAAACCGCCCTTGCGGAAACTGACGTTTCCGATGACCAAAGCCCCACTATCGGTACAAGGGCCACGAGCGACAGGGAGGAGCGCGCGGCGCGAATCCAGGAGCTTGCGTATCAGCTGAAGGAAATCGAACTGGATCTGAAGGCTCAGCGTAAAGAAAGTCAGAACATTCGCAACCAGATCCAGAAATACAAGGAATGGATCGATGCGGCGCCTGTCCGGGAGGCGGAATGGGCCGATTTGACCAGAGACTACGAGGAACTGAAAGAGTATCACGACGAGCTGGTTTCTCAAAGTTTGTCTGCCGAAGCCGCCCAAAGTCTGGAAGTACGGCAGAAGGGCAGCCAGTTCCAGGTTGTGGATTCCGCGTTTCTCCCAAAGACCCCGCTTAAAGGGACGTTTCTGAAAATCTTGTTGATGGCTGCTGCAGCCGGGCTTGTGGCGGGGTCGGGCCTGATCGTGGGGCTTGACTTTACCGACACCTCCTTTAAAAGTGTGCGGGAAATTGAGAATGCGCTGAATATGACGGTAAGCTGTGCCATGCCCCGGGTTGTAACGGAACCGGAACAAAGGCGAAGCCGGAGCCTTAATTTGTTGTGGTATACGTTTTTTGGATGCTTCCTGCTGGCCTGGCTGGCAGCCACGGTCTACTTCTGGAACCAGGGGGATATTCTCCTCTAATACCTGAAAGCTGAGGAACCATGGGCAAATTCTCGAAAGCGTTTGAAAAAACTAAATCCCCGCCTGCCGCCCGGACATCCGGTGATGGCGCTGCCCCGCTTGTCCGCTTTTCATGGGATCCGCGTCTGCTGCTTTCGACGGACCCCTATTCCCCTTTTTTTGAAAACTTCAGGCGGCTTCGGGCCTCCATCCTTTACCCGGGCTCAGGCCCCCGGCGCAAAACCATTCTGGTGACCAGTGTGGCGCCCAGTGAAGGCAAAGGATTTATCTGCGCCAATGTGGGGGTTGCCCTTTCCCAGGACGTGGAGCATCATGCCCTGATGTTGGACTGCGATTTCAGACGCCCCAGTCTCGCCCAGCTTTTTGGCATCAGCAATGAAACCGGGCTTGTCGATTATTTGCAGGAGAATGTCGATCTTTCCTGCCTCATCAGAAAAACCGGACAGCCCAAACTTTCTCTGATTCCAAGCGGCAAGCCGCCCCGCAACCCCTCGGAGTTGCTTAGTTCCGCCCGTATGGGGGCGCTCATCACGGAGATTGCCGAACGCTATCCGGACCGCCTGATTCTCGTGGACAGCCCGCCAAACATTGTCGCTTCCGAAACTAATATTCTCGCCCGGCATCTCGACGGGGTGATACTGGTCATCCGCCATGGCGTTTCAAAAAAAGAACATGTTAAAAAATTCGTTGAAACCCTGGGGGCGGATAAAATTGTGGGGCTGGTCTATAATGCCTACCCCCAAAATGCCTTTGGGCAATTCCTGGACAAGAAACTGGGATATGCGTACAACTACTATTATTGATTCAGCCGATGCCCTATATTTTTAAAAAGTATTATCCCGCGAGAAACCTGATTTTTGTTCTCGGCGAGGGCTTGCTGGTGTTTTTTGTCATCAACGGGGTCTTTATTTTCTGGACCGGCCTTGCCTTGTATTCCGATTTATTTGCCTTGTATTTACTGCGGGCCGTGGTGGTCACCTTTGTTTTTCAGCTGTGTTTTTATTTGTTTGATCTCTATGATTATACGATTATTCCAAGACTTTTCGATCATATGCTGAAGGTTCTCCAGACCTTTGGGTTTGGCTGTATCCTGCTGGCGTTTCTTTATTATATCTTTCCCTCGCTGATCATTTCCACAGCGGTTTTCTGGTCCGGGCTCCTGGCGGTGGGACTGGGGATTTTTCTATGGCGGTTGATGTATTTTCTGGCCCTGGAGCGTGGCTTGTTTACGCAGCCCATCGCGTTGATCGGCACCGGCCAATCGGCCTCACAGATCGCTGAGGCAATAGCGAACAAAAAAGATTCGGGGTTTAAGATAGCCGCTTTTGTTAAATGCAGGTCCCCGCAAACGGAAGGTGGGCCGGAAACTGAACTTAAGCCGGGCAGGGATACGCCGGTTTATCCGGAAATCAAGGATCTGCGGGGGCTTTGTGAGAGCCGGGCAATTGAAAAGATCGTGCTGGCCCTTGATGAAAAACGCGGTATGCTGCCCATGCAGGAGTTGATTCAGTTTAAGTTTATGGGAATGCATATCCTGGATGCGGTCGGCTTTTATGAAGAGCTTACGGGAAAGATCATGGTGGAAAACTTAAATCCCTCATGGCTGCTGTTTTCCGAAGGCTTTTATGTGGGACGAACGGTGAGATCATTGAAACGTATTCTTGATTTGGGGGTTGCATTAAGCGTTTTCCTGATCACCTTGCCGATTTTTCTGGCCAGTGCTTTGGTTATCAAACTCGAATCCCCGGGAGGGATCTTTTACGTCCAGGAGCGGGTGGGAAAAAACGGAATTCCATTTAAAATCATTAAATTCCGCTCCATGCGGAGTGACGCGGAAACTGACGGACCGGTGTGGGCAGCCGCGGAAGATAAGCGGGTGACCCGATTCGGCCGTTTTATCCGCAAGGTGCGCATCGACGAGCTGCCCCAGCTGCTCAATGTACTTAAAGGGGATATGAGTTTTGTCGGCCCCCGCCCGGAACGACCTGTTTTTGTGGACACCCTGGCCCAAAGGATACCTTTCTATACGATTCGGCATGTGGTAAAACCGGGGATTACGGGCTGGGCCCAGATTTATTATCCCTATGGGGCATCCGAGGAGGATGCGCTGCACAAACTGGAGTATGATCTCTATTATATAAAAAATTTGTCCATCGGAATGGACCTGTCCACTATTTTCCAGACAGTAAAAGTTGTGCTTTTTCAGAAAGGTGCACGATAAGGAGTAAAGGATACGCACAATGAGGAAGGCCCTTCGAAGCAGTGATCGCGAAATCGCCCGGTTGGCGCAAAACAGCAAGTTGCTGTTTGATCTCCTGCCGGAGATGCTATTGATAATAAAAGATGATTTCGTTATTGAACGCATGAATAAAGCCGCAATCGACCGCCTGGGGGATCAGCATGGCGGCAAATGTTATGAAGTAATTGCGGGCGGCGACAGCCCTTGCAGGAACACCGCATGCCCTTTTGATTGCAAGACCTCCCAACCCCGGTACGGCCAGGTACTGGAGCGAAAGCTGAAAAACAATTTATATTTGGAATACAGCTATGTCCCGTTTGAAGGCTATCGCCAGGATAATCTCATTCTCCTGGTGCTAAGAGATATTACCCAGAAAAAGCTGCACGAACTGGAACTGGAAAAATACAGCCAGAATATCGAGAAGGTGCTTGAGGAAAAGATCGCCATACTGAAGAAGAGTGAGCGGGAACGGCAACAACTGTACAAGGAGGTCAATTTTCTCAAAAAGGAATCCGAGCGGCTCTCCAGTCAAGAGAAGATGATCGGGGAGAGCAAACCCATCAAAGCGCTTCGGGAAATGATTTACCAGGTCGCCGCATCTAAAGCCACTGTTTTGATTACGGGCGAGTCCGGTACCGGCAAGGAGCTGGTGGCGGATCTGATTCACAAGCACAGCGACCGGGCGGACAAACATTATCTGAAGTTCAACTGCACCGCCGTAGCGGAGAGCTTACTCGAAAGCGATCTTTTCGGCTATGAAAAAGGGGCGTTCACCGGCGCCGGAAACGGCCATAAAGGCAAATTCGAGGAAGCTGACGGGGGAACGATTTTTCTGGATGAAATCGGGGATATCAGTCCCAAGATGCAGTCGGCCCTTTTGCGGGTACTTCAGGATGGCGAGATCATCCGGGTCGGCTCCAATCATCCGATCTCAGTGGATGTCCGCATCATCGCGGCCACCAATTCAGAGCTGGGAGAAGCCGTGGAAGCCGGAAAATTCCGTGAAGACCTCTATTATCGCTTAAATGTTATAAATCTCCAGCAGGTCCCGCTTCGTGAACGAAAGGATGACATTGTTCTGCTGGCCACGAACTTTCTCTTAAAGTTCAGGGAGCGGTTCAAAAAGGACGTCACTTTCCTTCCCAACAGTGTGGTGGAAAAAATGCTGGCCTATGATTGGCCCGGCAATGTTCGGGAGCTGGAGAACAAGATCCAGCGCGCGGTTCTGCTTTCCAGGGACGGGGTGATTTCTCCCGGTGACCTGGGGATTTCCTCGAAATCGTCCAAGGGCAGTGATGGAGGGCATTCCGATTTATTCCTGGAAAAATTCTCTGACCGCCCCTTGAAGGAAAGCGTCCTTTTATTTGAAGCGGAAGTGATCGCAAGCGCCCTTGAAAAGTTTGACGGCCAAATCGATCAGGTCTGCCGGAATTTGAGCATGCCCAAAACCACCCTTTATGAAAAAATGAAGCGCTATGACATATCGGCCAAGCAGTATAAAAAGAAATAATGGAACTATGGCCTGTTATTTGCACGTATTTTTACTGATTTTTTCACCATAGAACTTAGAACAGTTGGATGATTTTTTCATGGAGACGAAAAAAGAAAGGATGGCTGCGGGCTGTCCATATTTTTCTAATAAGATGAATGCGTGCGGCCTTAGCTCGGAGGGCATTTATCTGCCGCCAAGAGTGCATGTGCTTACTTATTGCCTGACCCCGGTATATAAAGAATGTTCCATTTATACACGATATATACCGATGGAAACCAACGGTGCGGATACGGAGGCAAACCGGCAGAGCAACAGGCGGCGGTTAGATCGTATCCCCAAACAGCAGAAGGTGTTAATTCGCACCTGCAGCCCGGAGGGCGTCGTGGTGGGCGATTTTGCTGAAATGGCGGTAACCCTTGATTATAACCACAAGGGAATGCGAATCACAGTGAGCCGGGAGATCCCTTCGGAAAGCCTGTTGCTCTTTGATTTTGATACGGATTTTTTGATTCCGCGCCTCCAGGGGCTTGCACAGCTGCGCTGGCATCGAAAGGTTGAGAACAACCCCGGCAATATTGAAGCCGGGCTTGTATTCAAGGACCGGTACAGTCAGAAAGCTCTTTCGCTGGCAATGGATGAGCACCAGAATTGAAGCTGCCCCCTTACCCTGTTTTTTCCGGAAAATCGAATTCAAATTCCCAAATTCCGTAATTGTCTTTCGAGCACAGTTTTTTTCAATTGTTTTGAATAGATGGCGCTTTTGGTCCTTACCCGCGTTTCAAAAATTGAAGTCTCCTGACCTTTCCGGATATCCCCTCCACTTGCAAAACCCTTGCCGAATAAGCATGTGGGTTCTATTCATCGGGATTCCTGTTTACCGGAAAAGGATTGCGTCAGGGCATCTGTTTTAAATGGCGCAGCAAATATTTTCACAGCCCCTCACTCACTTATTTTACTAAAGGTAATGTTCCAGAAATTTTTTGGCGGTTGTTACAATGGGCCTTAAAAAAACTATTGTTAACTAGAAAATTTTTGTTTAAAAAAGTGCTGGATAAAAAAATGAAGCGCGCTTGGTGTTTTGGGCATAAAAATTGCTAAAGAAGCATATTAACATAGCAACGTGGTAACAAGTTAAGTGAAGGCAAGTTAATGCTGACAGTTTCGTAAAAAGACAGTTTGAGATGGCAAAGAAAAAGTTCAAGCCCCTTTTTAAGATCAGGTGGCGTCAGTAACCATTGCGGGATGCAGCGCATCGCGGACATTGGATTTTTTACGAAGCCATCAACGCTTTGATCATTCGCTGTGACTGGAGGCAAGTTGACTTATCGATTAGCCGGCCTGATCGGATGAATTTTAATTATAGTGAGGTGGTAAGATGAAACGGCGCATTTTAATAAACTTTATAATCCTTTTAATGATGTTGTTATGGGTTGTCCAAAGCGCGAGCGCACTTACAACCCCGAAGGCGGGGTATAATCTCAGTGGGGGCATGGGTTTTTGGACGATAACGGATTTGGCGAACAATCCGGACGGGACTTCGGTTTTTCAGCTTCAAGTTGCAGAAGCTGCTTATGAAAGCGCCTTTGGACTGGACACGGTAGGCAATATTAGCGATCCGCAGGCGGTCACAGAAGCATTGGCGGTTTTTCAAGAAGGGGCAGATTCAGGCGATTACCGGGAGCCTTTTGGTTCCACATTCGGCTTTTATTATCCGGTTGATGCCGGCAATGATGGCAGCACGGACTATACGTTTTATACAACCAGTAATTTAAATACGCAAGAGCAGGGAATTGAACACATATACACCGCGTATAGCCCGAACACGCAAGGCGTCTATATTTACCTGGCGGATTTGGTGGCGGCCAATGCGGACTGGGATTGGCTGGATATGACGGTATATGCCGATGGTGGGAGCCCCCGGGGCATTCCTGAGCCGGCGACCATGCTCCTGTTCGGCGCCGGCCTGAGCGGATTTGCTTTTTTTGCCCGAAAGAGGATCGCTGCCAGGGAATAAAAGCTTCCCGCAAGCATTTTGAAAAAAAATCGTTCTGCCGATAGCACTGCGGAACGGTTTTTTTTTAAGAAATAGATATTGCAATCCCCGGATAAAACATTTAATTTAAACGATGGAAAAGCGGGGAGGGCCGTAATTGAGGATGGCTGGCCGACGGCGGTAAGCGGGTCGCTGATAATCGCAGCCCCGGGGAATAATCAGGAGCCCATTGTTGCACCCCATGCAGAATTACCTGACCATAGATGTTGAGGATTATTTCCAGGTTTCGGCATTCGCGGATATTGTCCCTCCCAGCGAATGGGCCGCCATGGAACAGCGGGCGCCGGACAACACCCGCAATATCCTCGACCTGTTAAAAAAATATGGGGTGCACGCCACTTTTTTTGTGGTCGGCTGGGTCGCGGAAAACCACCCTGAAGTGGTTCGCGCCATTGCAGCGGACGGCCACGTAATCGGCTGCCACAGTTACTGGCACCGGCCCGTCTACGAACTCACCCCCCAGGAATTCCGGGAAGACACGCTTAAGGCCAAAGCCATCCTGGAAAGCATCGCCGACAGGAAAATTACCGCCTACCGGGCGCCCAGCTACTCTATCACCAAAAAGTCCCTGTGGGCGCTGGATATTTTGAAAGAAGCCGGCTTTACTACAGATTCCAGTATTTTTCCCATTTGGCACGACCTGTACGGGATTCCGGATGCCCCCCGTTTCACCTACTTGCTGAGCCCGCAGGGGATTCAGGAATACCCGATATCCACGGCGCATTTTTTCGGAAAAAATCTGCCGATTGCCGGGGGCGGCTATTTTCGCCTGTTTCCCTATTGGTTTACAAAATTCGCATTGAAAAGAATTAATGCAAAAGAAGGGCAGCCCTTTGTATTTTACCTGCATCCCTGGGAAATAGATAAAGGTCAGCCCCGATTCCGACAGGCGCGGATGCGCTCCCGGTTCCGGCACTACAATAACCTGGAAAAAACCATGGGCCGCTTCGAGCGGCTGTTAAATGATTTTGACTTCATCCCCCTGCCAGGCAGCGGGGAGGAAGCCGAACAGGTTTTGCCAAAAACGGCATAACCTTCTGAATCCATAGCTTATATCCCGCAAGGGGCGCATCCCGTGCCCCCGAAAGGGACGGAGTGCGCCTGGCGGCAGGTTGAAGCCCCTCCCGCTGTTATTTCGCTCAGGCACTATTTTCGAGATCATTGAGCTTATGTGCGGCATTGCCGGAATATTAAATTTATCTTCAAATGATATTGTTTCAGAAGACCTGATTCTACGGATGATATCCATTTTGAAGCACAGGGGCCCGGATGAGAGCGGGGTATACCGGGATGAAGCCATACACATGGGCCATAGCCGGCTTAGCATCCTCGGCCTGGAAGACGGCACGCAACCCCTTTCCAACGCGGATGAAACCCTGTGGATCGTTTATAATGGTGAAGTTTTTAATTATCTGGAACTCAAGGCCGACCTTGAAAAGCGCGGGCACCGCTTCACCACCCACACAGACACCGAGGTGATTGTTCATCTGTACGAAGAAATGGGCCCGGACTGCCTCTCCGAGTTAAACGGCCAATTCGCCATGGCCATCTGGGATGCGCGGAAAAAGGANCTTTTCCTGGCCAGGGACCGGGTGGGCATCTGTCCCCTGTATTACACCTTCAACGATGGGCGCTGCCTGTTTGCATCGGAGATCAAGGCCCTTTTCCTGGAACCCCGGTCCCCAGGGAAATTGACCTCAAGTCCCTTAAGCAGATATTTACCTGCTGGACCCCCATAGGATCGCAAACCATTTTCAAGGATATTTTTGAGCTTTGCCCGGGTCATTACCTGTTAATTAAGCCGGGAAGCGATTTCAGGGAACAGCAGCGATTCTGGAGCCTTCCCTACTGCCCCCCGGAGGAAAAGTGGCGCGGCAGCCGCGAAGAGGCCGCATCTGAGCTCCGAAATATCCTTGAGGATGCGGTCCGCCTGCGCCTGCGGGCAGATGTTCCCGTGGGGGCTTACATGTCCGGGGGGCTGGACTCCTCGGTCATCACCTCAATCATTGCGCGGAAATTCAACAATCGCCTCAAAACATTTTCCATCGGGTTTGAGGAAAAAGCTTTTGATGAAGCCGGCTACCAGGCGGAGATGGCTCGGTCCCTGGATACGGAGCACCAACAGACGCGCATTACCAATCAGCAGGTAAGGGATAATTTTTCCCGGGTGATCTGGCACTGTGAAAAGCCGCTCTTGCGCACCGGACCGGTTCCCTTGCTGATGCTCTCGGGATTTGTGCGAGACAACCGTTTTAAAGTGGTCTTGACGGGGGAGGGGGCGGATGAGGTATTTGGCGGCTACAACATTTTCAAGGAGGCTAAAATCCGAGCGTTTTGGGCGCGTCAGCCCGAATCCAGATTCCGTCCGCTGCTGCTTGAGCGCCTTTATCCCTATATTTTCGAAAACCCCTCCAGGAACCGGGCTTTTTTGCAAAAGTTTTTCTCTGTCACCCGGGAAGACCTGGACGATGTTTTCATGTCGCATCGAAAACGCTGGGCCAACACCCAGCGGTGCACGACATTTTTTAACAAGGACGTGCTTTCTGAAATTAAAGATGAAAGCCCTCCGGATGATATTATGGACCGGCTGCCGGCGGATTTTGCCCGGCGGGATGGCTTTTCCCGCGCCCAGTGGCTGGAAATGGACTTGTTCATGGCCAACTACCTGCTCACTTCCCAGGGCGACCGGGTGGCCATGGCCAATTCCGTGGAACTCCGGGTGCCGTTTTTAGACCACCGACTTATTGAATTTGCGGCCCGGCTGCCGGCTCACTGGAAAATCCACGGGCTTGAAGAGAAATATCTGCTGAAAAAAGCGTTTAAGGACCAAGTGCCGGAACGGATCACCCGGCGCGCCAAGCAGCCCTACCGGGCGCCTGTTGGACAGGCGTTTTTTAACGGCGGCGATTCCTTGAAAGACCTTGTTTGTGAAGCGCAGCTCGCCTCCGCGGGTATTTTTGATCAGAAAAAAGTCCTGCATTTGTTCCGCAAATGCCAGGCGCAGCAGCATGGTCCGGTCAGCGAGTCCGAGAACATGGCAGTCGTCGGGATTCTTTCCACCCAACTGATACATGAACAGTTTATCAAAAATTTTCCCGGCTGGCAGACCCGGCCGGCTGAGCCCGACAAAATCATCACCCGGGAACCGGCCTGAGCAGTTTCCCTTTCAAATGAGGATAGACGATGCGTTTCTCAAAAGATCTTCTGCAGCTTGATCCCGCTCAGGAAACCGCCCGCATTGCCGGCGCCGTTCGCTCCATTATGCGCCAGGATCTTAAACGCCGGGGGCTGGTGGTGGCCCTTTCCGGGGGTATTGACAGCAGCGTCACCGCCGCCCTTGCCGTTGAAGCGCTCGGCGCATCGCGTGTTTTCGGCCTGGAAATGCCGGAGCAGCATTCGGCGCCGGAGACGCTTTCCTTGAGCGGCATGGTAGCGCAAAAATTGGGGATTCAGACGGTTCATGAAGATATATCCGGCATCCTCGAAGCCTTTGGATTCTATCGCCGCTATGATGCGGCCGTCCAGACGGTGATTCCCGAATACGGGTCGGGCTGGAAGTCCAAGATTGTTACCTCGGACATCATGGAGGGCAAGGGCTTCAGTTTTTTCTCCATTGTCGCCCAGCCGCCGGAAGGTGAGCCGGTCAAAAAGCGCCTTCCGCTTAAAGCGTATCTGGAAATCGTGGCCGCCACCAACTTCAAGCAGCGCACCCGGAAAATGCTGGAATACTATCACGCCGACCGTCTGAACTACGCGGTTGCCGGCACCCCCAACCGCCTGGAGTACGACCAGGGGTTTTTTGTGAAGCAGGGCGACGGGGCCGCGGACATCAAACCCATCGCCCATCTTTACAAAACCCAGGTGTACGATCTGGCCGAATACCTCGAAATCCCGGAAGAGATTCGCAGCCGGCCGCCCACCACGGACACCTATTCGCTTGCCCAGGGGCAGGACGAGTTCTATTTTGCCTTGCCTTATGACCGCATGGACCTCTGCCTGCACGGCAAAAACAACGGCTATCCGCCGGAGGCGGTTGCGGAGAGCGTATCGCTCAGCCCAGAGCAGGTCCGGCGCGTTTACGAGGACATCGACACCAAGCGAAAAACCACCCGTTACCTCCACCTGGCGCCCCAGTTGGCCGCCGCGGTGCCTGAAATAAAATTATCCAAGTAAAACGGAGCAGCCCATATGAGCGACATCAGGACGACACTCAAAGCGTTCATCATTGACAATTTTCTTTTCGGGGATGACAACGGCTTTGCCGATGACACCTCTTTTCTGGAAGAAGGCATCATCGATTCCACCGGCATGCTGGAGCTTATCACGTTTCTTGAGGAAACCTATTCCATCCAGCTCGATGACGAAGAGTTGATCCCGGAAAACCTGGACTCCATCAATAACCTGGTTTCCTTTTTATCGACAAAGCAGGTTCCGCAGGCCCAATGATTCATCATTTTCTGGAAAATTCAGCCGCCCGCTTCCCTGGCAAAACCGCCGTGATCCACGACAACGACCGGGCGACTTACGGGCAGATCAACGCGCGCGCGGACAACCTGGCCCGCTGCCTGTTGAAAACAGGGCTCACCGCTGGCGACCGGGTCGCTCTTTTGATGGAAAACAGCCTCGACTACGTCATTGCCTATTACGGCATCTTAAAGGCCGGCGCTGTCATTGCCCCCATCAATCCCGCCCTGAAACCGGACGGCCTGAATGATCTCCTGGACAACCTGGAACCGGCAGCACTGGTTTGCACCTTCAAGTCGGAGCGCCTGCTCAAGGCCGCATCCATTCATGAGCGCCGCCTCAAGGCTTTGATCATCCAAAATCCCAAACAGAAATGGGAGGACGCGCCCTTTCCGGTGCTCACCTTTATAGAGAGCAGCGCGAACCAGGCGGAAACAGGCCATCCGTTAAATCTCCATCCGGACGATCTGGCCAGCATCATCTACACCTCCGGGTCCACGGGAAAACCCAAGGGCGTGATGCTCTCGCACGCCAACATTGTTTCCAACACGCGCGCCATCTGCCAATACCTTTCGCTATCGCCGGAAGACATCCAGATGGTGGTGCTGCCCTTTTTCTATGTCATGGGCAAATCGCTTTTAAACACCCATTTTGCGGCTGGCGGCACGGTGGTGATCAACAACCGCTTTTTGTACCCGGCCGATGTGCTCAAACAGATGGCTGAGGAAAAAGTGACCGGTTTTTCCGGCGTGCCCTCAACCTATGCTTACCTGCTGCACCGCTCGCCCCTGGCGAAATACAGCAATGACCTGCCGGCCCTGCGCTATTGCAGCCAGGCCGGCGGACATATGGCGACCCAGTTGAAAAAAGACCTTCGGGCGGTATTGCCCGCGCACACCCAAATCGTGATCATGTACGGGGCCACCGAGGCGGCCGCCCGGCTGAGCTACCTGGAACCCGCCCGGTTTGAGTCCAAAATGGGCTCCATCGGCCGGGCCATCCCCGGGGTGGAACTGAAAATCGCGGATGATGCCGGAAAGGCGGCCGCAAACGGCCAACCCGGCGAACTTCTGGCCAAAGGGCCCAATATCATGCAGGGTTACTGGCGGGAGCCGGAGGCAACCAAAGCCGCCATTGATGAAAACGGCTGCTATCGCACCGGCGACCTGGCCTTTAAGGATAAGGAAGGCT